>Ga0315545_1000017_pt1 | contig 166582 bp, 141 predicted proteins | sample SalMarSW160210MG_FD_203096 | JGI IMG/M metagenome (GOLD analysis project Ga0315545, IMG submission 203096) | Salt marsh sediment microbial communities from the Plum Island Ecosystem LTER, Massachusetts, United States - Salt Marsh Sediment SW1602-10 ... | reverse complement strand
ACTTAACAGCAAATATTACCTGATTATTGCCTCGTACTTGTTGGTATTAGCCGGGTCAATTTCATTGAGTATAGCGAAAATACGGCTTTTTTCTTCAGGGAATGATTCTTTGAAAATATTTACCAGCTCATCTGATTTTGCATCGTAGATAACCTGTAGAAAGTGCATGAACGGATCGGGTTTGTTTCTGTATACTTGCTGAAGTAATTTCAGGCTTTCTGCTATTTCAGCCCTTGCCTCATTAAGTTTTTCATACATTCTGTCAAGTCCCATCCGGTGGTATCTATATATAAATTCTCTGGCAGGACTAAAATCTTCATTTAATATGTTATTAACAAGCCAGTATCTGTTTTTTCGGCTTGGACTTTCGATAGATTTCCATCCTTTTTGAGAAGCATTCTGGGCATTATTCGCAATTTTTTCGGCTTTCCGGAAAAACTCTGTTCCTCCTTCATAAGAAAATGAATCATAATCCAGTCCGATTATGATATAAGCATAAAATGCGAGAATTGAAGTAAGGTTTGATATGTGTGAATTTTCATTGAATTGCAAAGGCTGGTATTCAACATATGTAAAGTGCAGGTCATTATCTACATAATTAAATAATACAGTATTAAATGAACTGTTATATATCGGCCGGCGTACCTGAATTTGCAAAGTACCCCTGAATTCATCATCACCGATTTGTTCCTGCAGATTAAATAACATATTACATTCTATCCTTTCATCCACATCAAATACATAAGTTGTCCATGGCGTATTATTAACAAACTCATAAATTGCTGCCTGCATAGTTTCAAAAATCTGTTTGTTTGTTCCCTGGATCTGCTGAGTGATCAGTTGAATATTGCAGTTTAGTTCCTGGGAGTATATACTGAGACTATAAAAAAATACTGAAATTATTAAGAGTTTCTTTATCATAGTTATTTATATTATTTCAGCAATCTTGTTAATTATGTCTTTTGCAACCTCTTTTTTTGACTTTAACTTAAAATTAGTTAATTTATTGTTTTTATCTATAATGGAGATTTTATTTGTATCATACTGAAAACCGGCTCCTTTATCTTTAACTGAGTTTAGAACAATAAAGTCAAAATTCTTCTTTTTTAGTTTGCTGCGGGCATTTTCAATTTCATTTTCACTTTCCAGGGCAAAGCCTGCCAGAAACTGGCTCTTATTTTTTAATCTTCCCAGTTCCTGCGCTATATCTATTGTTGGTGCGAGTTCTAAAATCAGCTTCTTTCCAGAGCCCTTAATTTTTTTACCGGATGCCTTTTTGGGTTTATAGTCAGCTACAGCAGCAGCTAAAATTGCTCCATCCATGTTTTTAAACCTGCTCCTGCTTTGTTTATACATCTCATCGGCATCAACCACATTAATGATTTTAATATTTGGATGGTTCAATAAAAAATCAGTGGGCCCGGATATTAAAGTAACTTTTGCACCCAGGTTTGCCAGTTCTTCAGCCAGGGCATAACCCATTTTACCGGACGAATAATTGCTGATATACCTTACAGGATCGATATTCTCACGGGTCGGACCTGCAGTAATTAAGATATTTTTATTAATTAGCCTGTCGAGGAGTTTTTTTTTTAATGTACTTTTTTTGAAGTAATTCTTAAGCTCATTCACTATATTCTCAGGCTCTTCCATTCTTCCCTTACCCTCTAATCCGCTCGCCAGCTCTCCGGTAGCAGCCTCAAGAATTATATTTCCTGTGTTCTGTAAAGTTTGAAGGTTCTTCTTTGTAGTTTTATGACTGTACATATTTTTATCCATTGCCGGCGCAATGAATACCGGACATTTTGCTGAGAGGTAGGTTGTAAGCAACAGATTATCGGCAATACCGCCGGCCATCTTCCCAATTGTATTTGCTGTTGCCGGAGCAATTACAAAGGCATCTGCCCATAGTCCCAGCTTTACATGATTATTCCATTCACCATTCTCAGGATTAAAGAAATCAACCATAACACGATTCCCTGACAGGGTAGCCAGAGTTAATGGGGTGATGAATTCCCTGGCCAGTCTGGTCATTATTACTTTTACTTCTGCCTGCTCTTTGACGAGTAAGCGAATGAGTATAGCAGCTTTATAGGCTGCTATGCTACCGGTTATCCCGAGAATTATTTTTTTACCCTTTAACATCAGGTATCTTCATTATCGGCTTTTCTGATATAAATTTTTTCATTCTCAAATTCATCCAGAGCAATAAGAGTTTGCTTTGGCATCCGTTCATAAAACTTGGAAATCTCAATCTGTTCACGATTTTCAAACACTTCTTCAAGGTTATCTGTGTAATAAGCAAATTCTTCAAGTTTACGGTTTAATTCTTCTTTAATCTCCATTCCTATCTGGTTTGCTCTCTTGGCACAGATCATTACAGATTCATAAATGTTCCCTGTATCTTTTTCCAGGTTATCTAAATTTCTGGTAAGAGTTGTTGTTGATGCTTTAGATTTTTTATAATCCATCTCCTAACTGATTTAAATCATTGTCTATTTTTAATATTTTGGAAGAACTTTCATACATTTTATCCGCTTCCTTTCGGTATTTACTATCAGGAAACTCAGCAATAAATGAGTAATATTCATCTAAAGATGCCTGGTATCTTTCCTTTTTTTTCTTTTCAATACTGTTATATGCCAGTAAATAACTTGATTTAAGTATTAAAAACATAATATCCTCTCTGAATTTACTGTCAGGAAATTCAGTCAGACTCGTATTTAGCGCAACAAGTGATGCTTTATAATCCTCCAGATCAAAATATAGTTTAGCGCTCATAAATGACTTTTCGACAAGCTTTTCTCTCAGTTCATTTATTAATTTCCTGCATTCTTCTGCCCTTGGACTATTGGGATACTTTATAATAAATAACTGAAATGATTGAATTGCCTGAATTGTACTGACCTGATCCAGGCTTGGCCTCGGTGAAGTTTTATAATAACAAAACGCCTTGTAGAAACTTGCATCTTCTGCAAAACTGCTATTTCCATAAGTTTTTACAAAGCTTTCAAAATAATGTCCGGCCAGTATAAAATCATTCTGGTGAAAATAGCTCATTGCCTGATAAAAATATACAGAGTCAGCTTTGTTGGACCCCCTGAAAACTGCTGATATCTGATCAAAGAGGGAAGAAGCCCTTACATATTCTCCTTCATTATAATATTCAAATGCTTTTTTATATTTAAGATTGTAGTCGCTACTCTTTAATAATTTTTCATATCTTGAACAAGAGATAATCAGGAGAGCCAGTAATAATGTAATCAAATAGTTTTTTCTCATATTTCAAAATATCGCGCAAAATTACAATTTTTTATTTAAATAAAATACAAATTATTTAATGATTATTATATAACGATTTATAACAAATATTTATTTCCTGTTAACGATATGAATGATTTTTTAAGTTTGTTCTATTTTTAAAAAAAATTACTTTTGTGATGAAAATTATTAACTCTAAAAAATAATAGCTGTGGATATATTTGATAAAATTTATAAGAATAAAGGGCCTCTTGGGCAATATCAGCAAATCGGACATGGATATTTTATATTTCCTAAACTGGAAGGAGAGCTGGGTGCACATATGAATTTCAGAGGTAAGGAAGTTCTGGTATGGAGTTTAAATAACTATATAGGACTGGCAAATCACCCTGATGTAAGAAAAGCGGATGCTGAAGCTGCAAAAGAGTATGGAATGGCTTATCCTATGGGCTCCAGGCTATTGACTGGACACACAGGCAAACATGAAGAGCTTGAGAACCAGCTTGCAGAATTTGTAGGTAAAGAAGATGCATTTTTACTTAACTATGGATATCAGGGAGTTATTTCAATTATTGATGCTCTTCTGGGAAGGAATGACGTGGTAATATATGATTCAGAAGCTCATGCATGTATTTTTGATGGGGTAAGACTCCATCTGGGAAAAAGGTTTATGTTCCCTCATAATAATATTGAAAATTGTGAAAAGCAACTGGAAAGAGCAACCAAACTGGTTGATAGAACAGGCGGGGGAATATTAATAGTAACTGAAGGAGTGTATGGTATGGCAGGTGATTTGGCGAAACTTGATAAAATTGTTGCTCTAAAGAAAAAATTCAATTTCAGAATTCTTGTTGATGATGCTCATGGTTTTGGTACTATGGGTAAAACAGGAGCCGGTACCGGGGAGCATTTCGGAGTGCAGGATGAAATTGATTTATACTTCTCCACTTTTGCAAAATCCATGGCAGGCATTGGTGCATTTGTTGCAGGTAATGAAGATATAATTAATTATTTGAGGTACAATATGCGGTCGCAGGTATTTGCGAAAGCTTTACCCATGCCTATGGTTATAGGTGCTCTTAAGCGGCTGGAGCTGCTTAAGACACAGCCCGAATTAAAAGAAAAACTCTGGAAGATTGTAAAAGCCCTACAAAGCGGGTTAAAAGAAAAAGGCTTTAACCTTGGTAATACCGAATCTCCTGTTACGCCTGTATTTTTTACGGGCTCAGTGGCTGAAGCCAGTAATATTGTAATAGATCTTAGAGAGAATTACAGAATATTCTGTTCAATAGTATTATACCCGGTGGTTCCTAAAGATGTGATAATGTTGAGAATAATTCCTACCGCGGTTCATACTATTGAAGATGTAGAATATACCATTAAAGCATTTGGTGAAGTCCAGGGAAAATTAAAGGCCGGTAAATATTATTCTGATAATGTAGTGTCTGTGAGGGATAAGCTTTAAATGTGATGTTAAATTGCTCTTTTGCTCTATTGTTATATTGCCCTATTGACCTATTGCTCTATTGTTAAATTGCTCTATTGCTGAATAATCAGATTCCTTTTTCAGCCAAATACCTTTCAGCGTCAATAGCTGCCTGACAGCCTGATCCTGCAGCTGTTACAGCTTGTCTGTATGTAGGATCCTGAATATCACCACAGGCAAAAACACCAGGGATATTAGTTTTTGATGTTCCCGGGATTGTTTTGATATAACCTAGTTTATCTGTTTCAACAAAGTCCTTAAAAATCTGAGAATTTGGAGTATGTCCGATTGCTAAAAAAAAGCCGTCAATCCTGACAACTTCTTCCGATTCATCAGGTTCTCCTTTTCTTTTTATCAGCACTGCTTCCTCCAGAACATCCTTACCGCGTAATTCTTTGGTATTCCTTTCAAACAAGACTTCGATATTAGGTGTATTAAATACTCTTTCCTGCATAATCTTACTGGCTCTCATATAGTTCTTCCTGATAATTATGTATACCTTTCTACAAAGGCCTGCCAGGTATAATGCCTCTTCACATGCTGAATCACCTCCTCCTACAACTGCAACATCTTTTTCTTTATAGAAGAAACCGTCACATGTAGCACAAGCCGATACCCCTGATCCCTTAAATTTATTTTCCGATTCCAAACCCAGATACCTGGCTGTAGCACCTGTAGCAATAATTAAGGTGTCTGCTCTTATGATGTGTTCATCATTAATAACGACCTTGTAGGGAGCAGATGATAAATCCGCTGAAGTGGCAATTCCCCAGCGACATTCAGCTCCAAACCTTTCTGCCTGCTTTTTAAAGTCTTCCATCATCTTCGATCCGGTTACACCCTCAGGATAGCCGGGATAATTTTCTACTTCAGTGGTTGTGGTTAACTGGCCGCCTGGCTCCAGTCCTTCATATAATACAGGTTTAAGGTTTGCTCTTGAAGCATAAATTGCAGCAGTATATCCTGCAGGTCCTGATCCGATAATCAAACACCTTACTCTTTCTTCCTCTTTTTCGGATTTTTTATCTTTCGGGTTATTTTCGAGATTTTCAAGTGGTTTGAACAAGCTCATTTTTATTTTATTTAAAATATTTCAACCAATAAATATAACTAATATATAGTAAACAAAAATGAGTTATATTTGATTAAATCAACGATTAAAATTATAATGGGATTTATAAATTTAATAACAAAAAACAGAAGTTACAGAAGATTTAATCAGGATTACAGACTGGAAATAAGTGAACTGAAAGAACTGGTAAACTTTGCCAGGTTATCAGCATCAAGTAGCAACATCCAGGGATTGAAATTTATACTGTCTGTTGACAGGGATATAAATTCTAAAATTTTTAAGCATTTAAAATGGGCCTATTATTTAAAAAACTGGGATGGCCCTGCAAAAGGGGAGAGGCCGGGTGGATATATTGTTATCCTGGGAGATACGGAAATACATTCCACTATTGATGCAGATGTAGGTATTGCTGCGCAAAGCATACTTCTTGGCGCTGTTGAAAAAGGACTGGGTGGTTGTATGTTAGGTTCCCTTAACAGGCCCGGATTAAGAAAGGATTTGCAAATTTCTCAACAGTATCAGATTCCGCTTGTAATAGCACTTGGTAAACCGGAAGAACAGATTGTACTGGAAGAGGTTGACGAGACAGGTAATATTCAATACTGGCGTGATGAAAAGGGTGTTCATCATGTTCCAAAAAGAAGTCTGGATGAGATTATTATTCAATCACATTCTTAATTCCAACAAGTCTGTGAGTATAAGTATTAGTCACTTCATCAAATATTCCTTTTTCATCAATCCTGTCTATTTTTACCCTGCCTGATGCATGGATAATTTTATTATCTCCTAATAATATACCTGAATGTGTAATATCATTTGCCCTGGATCTGCTAAAGAAAGCCAAATCACCCTTTTCTGAATGTCCGAGATTTGAAATTATTTTACCGCAACCGAACTGCTGACCTGCATTTCTTGGTAATCTTATATAGCATATTTTATATACTATTTGCGTAAATCCTGAACAGTCTATCCCGAAAGGTGTACGTCCGCCCCAGAGATAAGGAGAATTATAATAGAGCAGAGAAATATCAGAAATTTCCTCTCTTATATTTTTAAAATCTGGCAAATCAAGCTTTTCAGATATCTTAAATTTTCTATTTTCAATTGAAAACTGGCTGGCATCACTGTCATAAAAAGGTATAGTGCTTCCGGCAACAATTTGCAGAACTGATTTATCCTCTAATATTAAATTCACAGTTCTTTGTCTTATTATAACAGGATTTCCCGAAGCAAGAGCTTCATATGTGTCAGGATTAATTTCTGTAATCATATTCTCATCAACCCATCCCAGGTAATTGTCATAAAATGACTCAATAAAAACCCATTCATTCTTAATTTCCAGAACCCTGAAACATTCGCCAAATAACAACTGACTTGTCATTTCACTTTTATCATTGCTTTCTTTTCGTATTGGTATAATGCTTAACAGAGTAATTCCAAATTCCATTACTTATAAAATAAGAATATTAAAAAAGCAGAAAAAATGAACTTATGTAAATATTTCCTGTTTATCAGGTAAATAAGCTTAAATTTTTACTTATTTTGCAGGGTACTAACTTTTTTGGTTAATATAATATAGCTAAAAAATAGAAGATTGAAGGTAGAACATTTTTTCCTAAATTTTAAATTATACATCTAAATATTCGTTAAATGAAGAAGCTTTTTACTTATATAAGGGAAAATATAAGATTAATTACAGTTGTTTTTCTCTTCATTCTAAGTGCATTAATAATTGTTTATTTGTTTCCAAAACAGGGTAAGTTCAAGTATGAATTCAGGAAAACCGAGATTTGGAAACATAGTGACCTGAAGGCTCCGTTTGACTTTCCGGTTTATAAATCAGAATCAAGGATAGCAAAAGAAAAGGACTCGGTTATGAGATTCTTTAAGCCATATTTTACTTATGATGCATTTATTGGAACCGATCAAATAGAAAAATTCCAGGAAACTTTTGACAGAAAGTGGACTGAATACACAATAAATGAATTTAAAATAAAAAGTGAAAGTGCGTACCTGAATAATAATAATTACAATAGTCTGAAAGAACTTGGGAATCAGTTTAGGGATTTTATTTCTGATCAATTACAGAAAATTTACTTAAACGGTATTATTGAGATTGGCAATCTCGAAGATGAACTTAAAAGAGATATAGTTTCAGTTTATATAGTAAAAGGAAATATCGGACAGGAATCAGAACTGGCAGATATTTTTACGCCTAAATCAGCCTATGAATATTTAATAATGAACCTGAACCAGTATATAACTGAAAGCAATGCATATTATATTAAACGATACCGTGATTTTTTCAAGCAGTTTGACCTTAATTATTTTATTAAAGTAAATATAAACTATGACGAGAATAAGTCAAACCGGGCACAAAAAGAAATGTTTGATAAAATATCTTTAACACGCGGGATGATACAAAAAGGTCAGCTAATAATTTCAAATGGAGAAATAATCACAAATGAGAAATTCAGAATACTGGAATCATTGAAAATTGAATATGAGCAGCAGCTGGGTTTTATGGCAAACCAGCTGGTAAAGCTTGGTAAACTTATTCTTGTTTCACTTTCAATGCTGGTAATATTCCTGTTCCTGTATAATTTCAGGAAAGAGGTTTTACATGACATTCTGAGAACCGCTTTTATACTTTTTCTTTTTATACTGTTTATTATAATAGCGAGTTTTACAATCAGCCTCAATAAGGTGCATATATATATAATCCCTTTTGTTATTTTGCCTATTATTTTAAGGACTTTTTATGATGAGCGTTTGGCTTTATTTATCCACTTTATTGCAGTATTACTGATAGGATTTTTTGCACCGAACAGTTTTGAATTTGTCTTTTTGAATTCTATTGCCGGCATGGTAGCAATTTTTAGTCTGACAAATCTTTATAGAAGGTCTAAGCTTGTTATCACCGCACTATTGGTATTTATTACATATTCTCTGTTATATTTTGGTATTTTAATTGTAAAGGAGGGTAACGTGGTAAATATAAATACCGAAGAACTATCAAGTTTTATGTGGTTTGGCATAAACGGAATACTAATTCTTATTGCTTATCCTTTAATGTATGTTTTCGAAAAGACATTCGGATTTCTTTCAGATGCTACCTTATTTGAGTTGTCAGATACAAACCAGCCATTACTGCGAAAACTGGCAGAAACTGCTCCGGGCACTTTTCAACATTCCATGCAAGTTGCAAATCTGGCTGAAGAAGCAATACGTAAAGTAGGAGGTAATCCTTTACTGGTTAGAACAGCAGCTTTATATCATGATATAGGGAAGATGAATAATCCAATATACTATATTGAAAATCAAACTTCAGATATTAATCCCCATGATAGTCTGGAGTTTGAAGAAAGTGCTAAAATAATAATTAGTCATGTTGAAAATGGAGTTGAAATAGCAAAGAAAAACAAGCTGCCGCAAGTTATAATTGATTTTATAAGAACTCATCATGGTACGACTACTGTACAATATTTTTATCGCTCATATATTAAAAAATACCCTGAAGAAGAAGTAGATGTTAAAAAATTTTCATACCCGGGGCCAAGGCCTTTTTCAAAAGAGACGGCTGTACTAATGATGGCTGATGCAGTTGAAGCCGCTTCGCGGAGTCTGAAAATCATCAATGACAAAACACTTGAAAAAACTGTTGAAAATATTATTAGCTATCAGCAAAAGGAAGGCCAGTATAATAACGCGAATATTACATTCAGAGATATTTCCACGATTAAAGCAGTACTCATTAAGAGATTGCATAATATTTACCATGCCAGAATAATATATCCCAAATAATAAAATAGTAGCAACTTATGTTATTAATATCTGAGATCAATTATTTCTGCCTTTTTAAACTTTGACTTATCGAATGTAAAGATGGAATCATCGAAATCTTTATCTGTTATATAATTAGTAAGAGAAATGTTATAATCAACTCCATCCTTTCCTGCAATACTTATAGCTGACAGTATATCCCTGTTTATATCGATGTATAATTTAATCCGGGAATAAGGCTGATCAAGGTTGACAGGGAACAGGTGAATTTCATGCATTTTAGTGTTATCCACCATAACTTCCCCGACATATCTGTATTTGAAATCTCTGTTATAAAAATAAAATATTTTTGCAGGATTACTTAAGAAATTTTCATCGAGGGTATCGGGTTCTGTAACTACAACCTCTTCGTTATCCTGTGTATAAGTCCACATAGTCTTGCCATCGTAATATACTGTTGATCCTGCTGATTCAAGTTTATATTTGTTTTTTTTAATGATTACGTGCCCCTTTGTGTCTGATTGTATATCTTCTTTACGATCATCTATTATTAACTCGTAATCAGCCTGAATTGACTTATAAGATTTTGTCTTTTCTGCTACCTTATCGAGAATTTTGCGTGCGTCAGGATCCTGCTGGCACATGGTATATTTTGCAAGTAAAAGTATAAGTATTGCCAGGCTATACTTTTTCATATAATTTTATTGTTTATTGTCTAAAGAATTCAAAAATTGTTCCAGAGAATACTCATCTGAAAAAAGTACCTGTCTTGCTTTACTTCCTTCAAAAGGCCCCACAATACCTGCTGCTTCAAGCTGGTCAATTATTCGTCCTGCCCGGTTGTAACCTATGGAAAATTTTCTTTGAATCAGTGATGTCGAACCCTGCTGATGAATAACCACAAGTCTTGCCGCCTCGTTGAAAAGGCTGTCCCTCTTTGATAAATCAACTTCACCTGCTTCAAAAGAACTTTCCTCAACATATTCAGGTAAATACATTGCTGACGTAAAACCTTGCTGCGAACCTATATATTCTGTTATTCTTTCAATTTCGGGTATATCAATAAATGCACATTGTAATCTTATCATATCATTTCCCTGGGCAAACAGCATATCACCTCTACCTACAAGCTGGTTTGCACCAGGAATATCAATAATTGTCCTTGAGTCGATCATAGATGTTACTCTGAATGCCATTCTTGCCGGGAAATTAGCTTTAATAATTCCTGTTATTATATTTGTTGTGGGCCTCTGTGTAGCTATAACCAAATGAATTCCTATAGCCCTTGCCAGCTGGGCAAGTCTTGCAAGCGGCATCTCAACCTCCTTGCCGGCAATCATAATAAGGTCCGCAAACTCGTCAATTATTACTACTATATAGGGCAAATAGCGATGTCCTTTTTCAGGATTAAGCTGACGTTTAATAAATTTTTGATTGTATTCTTTTATATTTCTTACCTGGGCCTTTTTAAGAAGATCATACCTCTGATCCATTTCTACTGTTAATGAGTTCAGGGCATAGATCACATTTTGTGTCCCGTTTATAACTGGATCTTCGATATCAGGTACCTTAACCAGATAATGTTTTTCAATTCTTGAGTATAGAGTAAGTTCAACCTTTTTAGGATCAATGAGAACAAGCTTTAGTTTTGCCGGGTGGTTTTTAAATAACAGAGAAGCAATAATTGTGTTAAGGCCTACTGACTTTCCCTGTCCGGTTGCCCCTGCTACCAGCAAATGAGGCATTTTGGTAAGGTCAAAAACATAAGTTTCATTTGATATGGTCTTTCCAAGGGCAACAGTTAAATCAGCGTCTGATTCCTGAAATTTTCTTGAGCTCAATATTGAACGGATCGATACTATTTCCGGATTTTGATTCGGTACTTCAATACCAATAGTACCTTTGCCCGGTATGGGAGCAATTATTCTTATTCCCAGGGCAGCCAGATTCAGGGCAATATCGTCCTCAAGACTCTTTATCCTGCTGATACGGACTCCCGGAGCAGGTACAATCTCATATAATGTCACTGCCGGTCCGATTGTTGCCTTAATTTTATTAATCTTTATTTTATAATGAGCCAGGGTCTCAACAATCTTATTCTTGTTGCTAACCAGCTCTTCATTGGTAACATTCGCGTCAGCAGATTCATATTTTTCAAGTAAGTCCAGGTTAGGCAGTTTGAAATTGCTTAGTTCCAAAGTCGGATCATAGTCTTCCTGTTCTTCAATATCTATTAATTCGTCAAGGTCATCACCGGATTCGCTACTTTCCTGAAATATTGATTTACTCTCTTCACGGGTCACTGTCGTTTCATTTCTTAAACTATGGTTTTCAGATGACTCTCCCTGTGGAAATTCAGTTTCGAAAACCAGATCTTCCAGTTTATTATCCATCTCAAGTTCAATTTCCTCAGTGTCGGCTTGTTTTTCTGAGGTTTCTCCATAAACGATTTTTTTTGGATTTAATATATTGTTCCTGAATACAGATTTTAACCAGGAGAATGAATTTCTGAATGAGAAAAGAACAAATGCTAAAGTTGAAATCAAAAGTATAAATGTTGTTCCGGTATTGCCTATGAATCCTATAAGCCAGCCACTAACGTATGATCCGTGTTTGCCCCCTAAACCATAACCAAGTAATTCGTTATTTTCTTTAAATAAAAATCCAAGCCAGACAGACAGTATAATAGTAGCAACTATTGCAATTCTAAATGTTTTTCCCAGGGGTAGAAATTTGATCCTTAAAAGTGCCAGTCCTGAAATAAGAATCATGAAAGGAATTGAGAATGATGCAATACCAAAACATTTATAAATAAGTAATTTGGCGAAACATGCTCCTGTTTTACCGGCCCAGTTGTGAACCTTAACATCGGGACCGGAAAATACATTACTGCATTCAAAACTTTGATCTACCTTCCAGGTAAATAAATAAGAAATTAGTGACAGAAATATTATGATCGAAAAACATGTGATTATCAAACCAATAGTGAACTTAAATCTTTCATCTTTTAATATAAAACCACGTGATCTCTTTATATTGTTATTGGATTTTTTTTTCTTACTCATTAATATATTTTAAAGAATAAATAATTATGCTTTAAAATTAATAAGTGTTTGATTCAAATTAAAGAAATAAGAGATTTTATTACTAAAATTAATAACAGTTCATGGTTAATAAATCCTAAATTCAGGTTATTCCATCAGGCGCCTGATAATATAAGTCATCTGTTCCCTGGTGACTTCGCGGTAATTGGACTGCTCCTTAAATTTTTTAATTTCATTTTGCTGGGAGGGCACAAATTTTTCTGCGGTAAACTTCATTTTCAAATATTCCAGCTTAAGCTGGAATTCCAGTAATACGCCATCTATTTGATTATATGGATTGGTAGAATTGGGATTCTCTATTGCTATTTCATCAGTATAGTAAATATCAAATGTATCACCTTGCTGGGGTAATGTAACAATTGCTCTTTTACTTTTTAGTCCTGCTATTTCTTTAATGTCACTGGTAAATTCAATTTCCATATCAGAATTTTCATCGAAACAGCACATCGATTCACCTTTCTTTCCTTTAAACAGGTATTTTTTGTTAAGTACTTCCAGAATAGTTGAACATCTCTTATGTTTGAAATTTGTATGGCTGTTCAATTTAAAAAAGCCCATAAAACCCTCAATAGTATTAGTTGAATAATGCGGACTAAATTCAAGCTTCATTTTTTTTGGAAGCAGTGCCGGTGATATTTCCTTTAATTCATTTTTAATATAGGTTATTTTATATTCTATAAGTCCGTTATTGTATTTTCCGGTATAAGTATCTTTTTTACAAGCAGTCAGGATTAAAAAAACTGGTAATACAGCCAACAAATACTTCATCTTTTTATATTAGGGGAGTTAAATGATTTCTCGACGATATACGTGCCATATATATATATATGTTTTATTTTTTATACCGCGTTTTGACAGATAATATAAAATTGCAATATTAACAATATAATTAACTTGATTAAGAAAATTTTAAAAATTTATTCTCTGGAAATTAAAGTTATTAAATAAGGTGCATGTATAAATATTCATTAAATTGCAAAAAATATCATAATTGCAGTTAATAAATATTTCATATATTTGCTTCATGGATTGTTAAATTTTGTAAGGCATTGTATAAACTAATGCTTTTCAGTAATACTTGCAAGCATATAATAAAAAATTATAATTATAAATACAAAATAAATATTTATACAAATGGATTTTAATTTTAAGAACAGGAGTTTTGTGAAGCTTCTTGATTTTTCACAGGCTGAAATTGACTTTTTACTGGACTTATCATCAAAATTGAAAAAAGCAAAATATGATGGTAATGAGAAACAATTTCTCAAGGGTCAGAATATTGCATTGATTTTTGAAAAGACATCCACAAGAACAAGATGTGCTTTTGAAGTGGCAGCATTTGATCAGGGAGCACATGTAACATATCTGGGGCCAGGCGGATCGCAGATAGGACATAAAGAATCAATGAAAGACACAGCAAGGGTATTGGGAAAAATGTATGATGGCATTGAATACAGGGGATATAGCCAGAGTATAGTGGAAGAGCTGGCAGAATATGCAGGGGTGCCGGTGTGGAACGGACTTACCGATGAATTTCATCCCACTCAGGTACTGGCAGATATATTTACTATGATAGAGTATGTCGATAAGCCTCTGGATAAAATAAAGTTTTGTTATTTAGGCGATTCGAGGAATAATATGGGAAACTCTTTAATGGTGGGTGCTTCAAAAATGGGTATGGATTTCAGAGCAGCTGCACCGGTAGAATGTCATCCAAAAAAGGAGTTAGTAGAAAAATGCAGGGAAATTGCCAAAGAGTCAGGTGGGGTTATAACATTGACAGATAATGTCAAAGATGCAGTAAGGGACGTGGACTATTTGTATACAGATGTATGGGTATCTATGGGTGAACCTTCATCAGCCTGGGAAGAAAGAATAAGATTATTAAAACCATTTCAGGTTAATACGAATACTGTTAAATTAACTGGGAATCCGGAAGTTAAATTCCTGCATTGCCTTCCTGCTTTTCATAACAGAGAAACAGGAATAGGTGAAGAAATGTACAAGAAATACGGAATAGACTCTATGGAAGTTAGCGAGGAAGTATTTGAATCAGATGCATCAATCGTTTTTGAACAGGCTGAAAACCGCATACATACAATTAAAGCTATTATGGTTGCTACATTAGGTGATTTGTAAACTTAATATAAATAATTGGTCCGGGATTTTAAGGAAGCCGGTCACAGTTAATTAAAAAATTGTTATTTTATTGATTTAAAATTGCTTTATACAAAAAAATTTTGTTAACTTGTATATGTTAAATTACTAACTAATCTCAATTATTCGCAATTATGACTATCTATGTTGGTAACATCAATTATTCGTTAGGTGAAGCTGAAATCCAAAAAATATTTGAAGTTTTAGGTGCAGTTGAAAGTGTAAAGATTATCAGAGACAAGAGAACGGGACGATCAAAGGGATTTGCATTCATCGAAATGCCCAATAAGAAGGAAGCAATGGAAGCTATTAAAACTCTTGACGGAAAAGAAGTTGCCGGAAGAAACCTCAGGGTTTTAAAAGCACATTCTACAAAGAAAGTTAAGGAAGATGCTGAGAATGTTAAATGATAACTTCATTTTTCCCCTGGTTATAAGTTTTTTTTGATTTTGATATTCATTATAATGTTACTTTGATCTTATTTTTTTATACAACTGAAAATTCTGTGTAGCATTAAATGCTGGCATATTATTGAAGTCCTTATCACGGTAAAAATATGTTCCGCATCCCATCTGAAGCGCATCATCCGATAAAATATTCTTTCTGTGTCCTTTTGAGTTCATCCAGCTTTCAACTATTGTTTCAGCCAATGAAAGATAAGTGTGAGGCTGTATCAGTTCACCATCCATTCTGTAGCTAAACTGACCATCTCCTCTTACAAATACTTTTTCTCCTGATTTATATTTAAGACCGTGGTTTGTAGCAATATTTTCAGCAACATAAGGATTCAGAATTCCGGCTAACACAGCTCTGTCATTTGGTGTCTTTTTCTTTTTAACATAAGGGTTATAATGGCTGAAAAATTTGTTTTCATACATATCTCTGGAATGCATTTGAGCAGTTTTTTCCAGTTCAGGGGCATATTCCAGAAATGACAGTCTTTTTTTGGCCCGCTCTTCATTTGTAATAAAAAAAATAGCTGCATGCAGCCTTGTAAAATCAATACTATCGAAGTTTAGTTGTTCATTAAACAGTGGTTCTTTTCTGAAATTTTTCAGATTTAATTCCGAGTAGTAATTTTTATTATCTGATATTTGAGCAAATGAATACCAGGAAATCAGTACTATTATTTGCAGATTAATAATAATTAATTTCATTAAAAAATTGTTTGCCATACTTCCTTTACAAAGAAACCGGTAATTATAAATGAGGTTGCCAGCTTCATTAATGTTCCTGTGACAAATCCGATAAATGTCCCAAATGCAGCCCTGAATGCTTTATCTGATTTCTTGCCTGCCATAATTTCACCAACAAGGGCTCCACAAAATGGCCCTCCAAGTATTCCAATAATACCAAACGGTCCCAATGGAAGAAAAAATATTCCAATAATTAAACCTATAATACTTCCCCATACACCTGCCCTGGAACCTCCGAATTTTTTGGCACCCCACACAGGAACAATATAGTCCATGATCTGTACAATTATTGCAAGGGCACCCAGAAAGAAAAGTGTATTAAAGCTGAAATCAGCAAATTTTGTGAAATGTGCAACCAGAATCCCGACATATGTGAGTGGCGGACCGGGAATAACGGGAAGAATACAACCTGCTATGCCTACAATTATTATTAATAACGAGAATATAAGTAATATATAGTCCAGCATAGATTATTTGTTTTTATTTTCCTGATATAATATTTCTGGATAAATAATTTTTACTTTCCGGAATATTATCCGGCCATGTTAACCGGCAACTAATGAACCTCCTATTAAGAATGTTGCGGCAAAGGCAATAATTGCATATAATTCAGGAAATACAGCTAATATCATTGTCCTTCCGAAAACATTATATCCGGCGCCAATAGCTGCTATGCCATTAGCACACACCATTCCCTGGCGGATAGCAGAAAGCAGACCTACTAAACCCAGTGCAAATCCTGCACCAAATATTGCTACACCATTAAACAAGGACATGTCAGGCTGAATAACTCCGTAGATGTTAGCAAGAACAAAATAGCCTGCAAATCCATAAAGGCCCTGTGTTCCGGGCAAAGCACTCAATAGCATATAACTGCCAAATGCTTCCTCATTTTTCTTAAGTGCCCCAATAGTAGCGTTTCCGGCTATGGTTACACCAATTGCACTTCCTGTACCTGCTAATCCAATCATTAACCCGACTCCAATATAAGCTAAGATAATTGCTGTTGTCATAACTTTAATATTTTAGGTTTATTATATAAATATGTCATTTATTTTTACCAAATGGTTTATATTCTTTGCCACCACCTGCAAATCCTGCATTCTTATAAAATTCAACAAATGTAAGACGCAGCGGGTGTACAAATGCACCCAATGCTGCCATAAATATATTTATCGAATGCCCGACAACCAGGATTAATAAAAATATAATCTGGCTGAGTATTATGGTATCTCCACTCATTTCCATGGCCAGATAATTAAATACGTATCCCAGGATTGAACTTGAAATACCCAGGGCAAAAAGTCTGATATAGGACAGGAGATCACCAAATACACCGGTGGCTGTAAAATATACATCTCCCAAACCTTTACCAATATTTCCCAAAATTCCTTTTTCAGGATTGTTCAGAAATAATATCATTACAAGGCTTGAAGTCAGAACCAGGAAATATAAGTATTTTAATCCTTGCGATTCTATTTCCAGTTTATTTTTAAGCATGATATATAAGGCACTGCTGATAATTAAGATTATCCATCCAAGAGTTGATAATGCATATTTAAATCCGAACTGTTTTGTTATATTCAGTATCTTAACCATCATCCCGAAGATTATCTGGATGCCTCCGAGAATAATGGCAAAGTAAAACATTTCCTCCGGATCAAGGAACATATTCTTTATGCCGGTAAGAAATGCTATATCAGCTTTTATCAAGTCAACCCCGAAAATAGTACCTGATAATAATCCGAAAATAATCGTTGAACCTCCGAGGATTTGCACTAAAGTAAGCAGAGGTTTTATATTACTCTTTGCACGCAGTCTGTAAATACTGGCTCCAATCAGAAATAGAAGTCCGTATCCTGCATCACCAAAGCAAAATCCAAAGAACATCATAAAAAACGGAGCAAAGAAGGGAGTTAAATCAAGCTCTTTATAGTCCGGTAGAGAATAGAGTTTCGCTATTGGTTCGAATAATTTTGAAAATCTGGTGTTCCGCAGCTTAACAGGAATTTTATCCCCGCTGTCAGGTTTTGAAGTAATATAATATATGCCTGAATTATTGAGAAATGAGTTTATTTCTTCCTCTTTATCTTCCGGGACCCATCCTTCCAGCAACATTAGCCTTTCTTCTGCCTGCTTTTCCGTGTTGAAAATAACATTCTCAAATTCAAATTGTTCCTGTAACTTGTCCCTGCTTGAAATAAGCAGCGGTACATACTTTTTGGCATACAGATCAAATATTTCCTCTGATTTTACTAATATTTCTTCTATCTCCTTCTGCTTTTTCAATAACCCGGAAAGAGATGTTTCAGGCAGCCTTATCTCTTCAGCGTTAATTTCGATATTTTCTTCTCCTTCCTGGACAACAATAAAATATGTCTGACCTCCAGGGTGGTTTATTTCTTCTATATTATATAAGGTTTTCCATTCAGCATCAAATTTCTTTACCGGACATATAAAAAATCTTATATTATAACCATGCTCCCTGAGCTTATCAAGGTCTTTAAATGAGAAGTCGCCCCATGGCCTGATAATTGATATTTCTTTTTTCAGGGAGGAAAGCTGTTGTGTTTTTAATTCGACTTCTGACTGAACATTTTGAATTTCCTCCAGGATTTTCAGTCCGTCAGTCCCGGCTATCGAAGTTGATTTATCTTCAACTTCTCTTTTCTGAAGAAACTTTATGGCAGCATTAAATTGATTAATAAGGTTATACTGTTCTCTAAGTTTTTCATCTGCGAGCTCACCCGATTCCTTTTCAATAACGTGCAATATTCCTATTTTCTGAAGATCGTTCAGAAAGTCGGTATATTCCCTGTGATATACAAGGAATGAATATTTCTTCATCGGTATAATCATTGCACTAATTCCATTTGCTGTTGCCTGTTTTTCACAATTTTTTGAGCTGATTTGGAAAGATTTTCTTCATCTTCCAGAAATCTTTTTATCTTTCTTATAGCATCTTCATACCCGGGTATCTGGACTTTTTCATATAAGTTCACTTTCTGGGTTGTTTTTTTCCTGGCACGATCCACCAGCTGCATTTTTTTATTAAAAACTTCTTTTTCAATAGCAATTGTAGCAATTTCTTTTATTAATGCCACACCCTCAAGATACCATTTGGGCTTATTGAAAATGCTGAATTTTTTTGTATAATAATCTATTCCATCCAGAACCGGTGTTTTTACACCAGCTATTTTTTTAACTGATAATTTCACATCTTCTATGGTAACCAGACTTGCATCAAATTCGGTCCATAAAGAGACCATATAATCATACTGTTTAATTTTTGCAGTTAACTTCTGTTCCATACTTTTCATTTCATCCTTAGCCTTTTTGACTTCGGCACGCAGGGCTGATTCCTTGTTCTTAATGGTAGGTAGGGCTCTGACTCTTATATCAAGATTTTTATAAAGCTGCTGTAAAGAGGTTTTATTATATTGGAATTTTATTGCCATCTTTTTAGTTCAAAGTTCAAAGTTTAAAGTTCACTACTTAATCTTTCGGCCAGTATTTATCAACCAGTTCTTTCTTTGCTCCGACTTCTTCAGGTTTAAAGTATTTGTTAAATAATTGCCATCCGGTGTCAAGCATTTCATCAATATCAATATTAACGTCAATGGCTAATAGTTTTTCCGCGTAGTCTTTTGCAAACTGAAGGCTTCTTTCATCATAGTCAGTCAGGTCGAATCCGTTTTCAAGTTTAATTTTTGCATATGCAGCATCAGCATATAATCTTACCGAGGCATTCATCACCTGCGGATGGTCTTCTCTTGTTTTTTTCCCTATTACGAGCTGTTTTAACCGGGACAAACTTCTGAAAGGATCGACAATTACTTTTCCGATATCGGAATCTCTTCTCAGAAATAATTGTCCCTCGGTGATATATCCGGTATTATCCGGTATTGCATGAGTAATATCTCCACCAGAGAGTGTTGTAACAGCAATAATAGTTATTGATCCTCCATCAGTGAACTGAACAGCTTTTTCATAGATCTTTGCCAGATCACTATAAAGGGACCCCGGCATACTGTCTTTTGAGGGTATCTGGTCCATACGGTTTGATACTATGCTCAGTGCGTCTGCAAATAAAGTCATATCTGTCAGCAGCACAACGACACTCTGATTTTTATCAACCGCAAAGTATTCTGCAGCTGTAAGCGCCATATCCGGGACGAGTAATCTTTCTGCCGGGGGATCGTCAGTAGTATTTACAAAGCTCACTATATGGTCCAGAACCCCTGCATTATCGAAAATATTCTTATAAAAAAGATAATCATCGTTAGTAAGGCCCATTCCTCCCAGTATTATTTTGTCTGCCTTCGCCCTTAATGCTACCATAGCCATAACCTGGTTGTATGGCTGGTCAGGATCAGCAAAGAAAGGTATTTTCTGACCTGAAACAAGAGTGTTATTTAAATCTATACCTGCTATACCTGTAGCTATCAATTCCGAGGGTTGTTCTCTTCTAACGGGATTAACGGAAGGTCCGCCGATCTCACGTTCTTCACCTTCCAGGGCCGGGCCCCCGTCAATAGGTTCGCCATAAGCATTGAGAAAGCGTCCGGCGAGGTCATCGCTAACTTTCAACGTAGGTGGCTTACCCAGGAATGTCACTTCAGCGTTCGTAGGTATGCCTTCGGTACCTCCAAATACCTGCAGAGTAACAGTATCTTCAATAATTTTAATAACCTGCGCCAATTTATTGTTAACAACTGCCAGTTCTTCATATCCGACTCCCGGGGCCTTCAATGAACAAGTTGCTTTGGTAATCTGATTGATTTTTGTATATATTTTTTGAAAAGCTCTGGTTTCCATTATGCTATCTTTCGTTCATCTATAATTTTTAATAATTCCTTTTCATATTTTATAAATTTTTCTGATTTAAATTCAGAATAGTTCATTTGTTTGTATTGATTTATGATCCTCTTGAAATAAATATCCACCTCTGTAAATGATTCGAAACTAAAATCAGTATTACAAACATTAAGTACGTGTTCCAGCATATACTTTTGCCTTTCTATAGGCGTAGACTGATCTATCTTATCAAAAGCATCCTGTTGTAATACTACGAAGTCAATAATCTCAGATTTCCAGAAAATGATATGATAATCAACCGGCACACCGTCATCCCCAAGAATATTAATCTGCTCATAAGTTTCTTTACCACGCTGGAAGATGGTTTTAGCTTCATTCACCCTGTCAATCCAGGTATCTGAAATTTTGTTTTCAACATATTCTGCGAATTCAGGATATTCAAGATATTTTGAATAACTGTCAATAGGGTCTACAGCAGGATAGCGCTTACTGTCGGAGCGATGCTGTGCCAGTGCATAAAAGCATCTGGCTACTTTTTTTGTTGATTCGGTTACCGGTTCTTTAAGGTTCCCGCCCGCAGGAGATACTGTGCCGATAAAGGTTATTGATCCGGTTTCTTTATTATTTAAAATAGTATAACCTGCGCGTGAATAAAAATTTGCGATAATAGCCGGCAGGTCCGTTGGGAAAGCATCAGGGCCAGGCAGTTCTTCAAGCCTGTTTGACATTTCTCTCAATGCCTGTGCCCATCTCGATGTTGAATCAGCCAGCATTAATACCCTTAGCCCCATTGCACGGTAATATTCTGCAATTGTCATAGCAGTATAAACTGAAGCTTCCCTTGCTGCCACTGGCATATTTGATGTATTGGCAATAATTATGGTTCTTTCCATCAGTTTCCTGCCTGTTCTGAAATCTTCCAGCTCCGGGAACTCTTTAAACAGCTCTACAACCTCGTTTGCTCTCTCACCGCATGCAGCGACGACCACAATATCAGCTTCTGCCTGTCTTGAAATAGCATGCTGAAGAACGGTCTTGCCACAACCGAAAGGTCCGGGTATAAAGCCCGTTCCACCCTCAACAATAGGATTTAAAGTATCAATTATTCTTACACCTGTTTCCAGTAGTTTAAATGGCCGGGGCTTTTCCCTAAAAGCTTTTATAGCAACCTTAACGGGCCATTTCTGTACCATGGTTACAGGAATGGCCTTACTGTCATTGCCGGCCAAAACGGCAATTGTATCATTTACTTTATAATCACCTGCCTTTACAATACTTATAACTTTATAAGATTCGTTAAAAGAAAAGGGGACCATAATTTTATGAGGCATAGCATTTTCTTCGACTTCACCTAACCAGTCTCCTGCTATTACTGAACCTCCTGCCCTGGCAACAGGTTTGAAATGCCAGATTTTATCCTCATCCAAAGCACTTGTATACTGGCCTTTTCTAAGGAATATACCTTCCATTTTATCCAGGTCATTCTGCAGTCCATCGTAATTTTTGGATAAAAGTCCGGGCCCTAGCTCAACCTCCAGCATATGGCCGGTAAAGGTAACATCACTTCCTATTTTTAATCCTCTTGTACTTTCAAAAACCTGCACAAAAGCATTTTTGCCATGTATTTTTATTACCTCAGCCATCAACCTGTCTTTGGCAAAAAGTATATAACATATCTCATTTTGAGATATCGGTCCGTTAACCTCAACAATTACGAGATTTGAAATAATACCTTTTACTATTCCTTTTGTAAACATTTTAAAACACTTAATTTAATATAAAATCTTTCGGAAACTCATAGCTCGTTTCCAGGCTATTCAGTAAGTCACTGAATAATTTGTTCCCTGTATCCCTGTCTAATTTCAGCCATCTTTCAATAATTTCAACCTTTATAGTATAGGCGAATATCCTTTCGATTGTGAAATAATAAAAAAACGTCCATTCCCCTAATAATTCCCATTTTATCAAATCAATTCTTTTTTCCCTGTCAATAATATTTTCCTCTTCAGTTGCTTCTAATATTGCTTCCAGCTTCGGAAATTCGTAACTAATACCAAAATCCCGCGCATTGCTTTTAACTAATTTTTCTGTTATTTCATTATTCCCGATAAGTTCATTTTTAATTTCCATTTTATATTTTCTGCAATTAGCAGCTGTTAATATGTTGGTCAGGTCCATTTCAAACTCAAACCATTTGCGAATGAACCGATTTTCTATTGTTCTTAAATAATTATAGTATAGCTGGGTAATCTGATTTTCCCATTCTTTACCCGGAAATACCGGTGTTTCGTTCTTATATGCATCTATAATTTGTCCGAAATAGCCAGGAATTTCTTTTTCATATGTATAAAGGGCATCATCTTTAACAAGGTAAAATATTTCTTCAAAGTCCGATTTGGATAAATTCCCGAGTTCATTAATTTTTGATTTCGGCTCTTTTAGTAATTTAAGAACATTCAGATTATCGTATTTCCAGAACAATGATTCAATTAATTTGAAGTCACTGAAATGCAGTACTTCTTTAAGTTGATTTTTGAAATTCAAAAGAATAAAATCAATTTTTTTCGTATCAATGAATAACTCAGGAAGTCCTGCTACTAAGCAATGGTATTCACGCCTCATTTCTTACTCCTCAGAAAATAATAATTTAATTAATCTTGGCCTTAAATATTGTTTGAAGAAGTTAATAAAATCTTCTTCTGTAAAACTTATTTTATAACTGCCGTTTTTGGGACCGATCTGGAAACCCGATTTTACATCAGCGTCAAACCTGATTTCAATACCCTTTTTCAGTAAATCTTTAACAGATTTTGTAAAATATTGTTGAATTTCTTTTTCCTGTTTTTCAGGCAGAAGGATAGTAAGATCCGCATCTTCGTTTGATGCAGGCTGCCAGTTTTTTATACTGGTTTCAATTAATTTTTTTATAAAGTCCTTGTCTTCAAAAACCTTTTTAACTGACGTGCTAACAATTTCACCGTTAATTAAATCGGTAATCTGTTGTTTTAAGGCATTTATAGCCTGTTTTGAAGAGAGTCTGAATTCAGCTTCCGAACTGGATTTTATTTCGTCAGATTTTTTTTTGGCATCATTAATAACCTTATCTGCTTCTTTTTTTGCCTTAACGATTATATCTTCGGCCTGCTTTTTAGAATCATTTATAATTTTTTCAGCTTCAGCATTACCTTTTGAAATACCTTCCTTGAATATTTTTTCTGTAAGTTCCTGTAATTTATTCTGCATTTTTCAATTTAATTTCAGAAATAATAAAAATATAAAAATAGGAATTTATTAGAAAAGAAGATAAAATATTTAATATTGTAATTTGTTTAAATCAGTTCATGTAACAGAACTTATTTATTTGCATATGTAAACTGACTAATTATTTTGCTGATATAGCATTTTTTGATTTAAAATATAAGTATTTTCATTTGTCGCAGTAAAGCAACATACTGTAAGAGGCTAACAATATGGATTATGGATTTTTAGATCTATTGAGGTTACTGGGGGCCCTGGGACTTTTTCTTTTTGGCATGAAACTTATGAGTGAGTCCCTGCAAAAGGTAGCCGGAACAAGGATGAGGAGTATTCTCTCGGCAATGACTTCAAACAAATTTATGGGAGTCTTTACCGGATTCCTCATTACAGCTATAATACAGTCATCATCTGCTACGACGGTTATGGTCGTTAGTTTTGTAAATGCGGGATTGTTATCATTAGCCGAGTCCATTGGTGTAATTATGGGAGCTAACATAGGTACAACCGTTACAGCATGGTTAATATCTATTTTAGGATTTAAAATAGATATTTTTTCTATTACATTTATACTGATTGGTTTAGGACTACCTATATTATTTTCAAAAGATAAAAGCAGAAGTTCCTGGGGTGAGGTAATAATAGGATTTTCATTAATATTTTTAGGATTGCATTATTTAAAGGAATTTACTCCCGATATAAACAGAAATCCCGAGTTATTGGGATTTTTATCAAAGTACACAAGCACAGGATTTATATCGGTATTAATTTTCATAATAATCGGTACTGTATTAACAATGATTATTCAATCATCAAGTGCAGTAATGGCATTGACACTTGTTATGTGTTATAACGGATGGATTTCATTTAATATGGCAGCTGCAATGGTTCTCGGACAAAATATAGGTACGACAATTACTGCAAATCTGGCAGCACTTATTGCTAATTCCTCGGCCAAACGCGCTGCAAGAGCACATTTTGTTTTTAATTTAACCGGCGTAATTCTCCTTTTACTGGTATTTAATCCCTTCCTGAAATCAATAAACTGGTTTATTGTTAAAATCGGATTAAATTCACCATATGTAGTAGCAGAACAAACCGCTGTACAGACAGCCCAGGCTATGCCGGTTGCCTTGTCAGTATTTCATTCAGTATTTAATATTTTAAATACACTGGTCTTAATATGGGCCATTCCTTTTATTATTAAAATTGTTAAGGTTATGGTACCTGATCGTGATGAAGATGAAGATTTCAGCCTTAAATATATTAATACAGGTTTACTTTCAACAGGTGAGTTATCTATATTACAGGCCAGAAAGGAAATGCAGCTATATGTGGCGCACGTTACAAAAATGTTTGAATTCGTTAAAGAATCTTATAAATCAAAAGAAGGTAAGAAATACAATAAGTTTCTGGCAAAAATCAGAAAATATGAAGATGTTTCTGACAGGATGGAGGTGGAGATTGCATCATATCTAACGAGGATCACAGAAGAGTCATTCAGCAGTTCCAGCTCCGAAAGAGTTACTACTATGCTCAATATGGCGAGTAATATTGAGAGCATTGCAGACTCAACCAACAAACTGGCAGATACTATTGAAAGGATGAATTCCAGTAAAGCAAGCTTCACAAAGGAGATGGACAAGAATATAAACAGACTATTTACACTCATAGATCAAATACTAAAAGAATTGAATGAAGGATTTGCCAGGGAAGAATCATTAACATTTCCAGGTAAAAACAAGACTTTCAGAAAAGAATTGCAGAATATGGAAAGAGTCTTAAAAGAAGAGCATTTTAAAAACCTGAGAAAGAATAGATACAAATGCTCTATGGGCATTATTTATTCAGATATGTATGATGAAGTTGTTAACCTGGGTAATTATGCACTTAATGTTTATGATCTTTTAGTATAGAAAAATTCCTGATATGTTTCCCTGTATTTCTTCGATATACATAATTAATATTAAATCAACAGGTTAAATTTGTTAATATAAAGATTTGTATATATTAAAATTATAATAGTAACTTTATTTACAAATCGTGATTTTTTAATAATAAAGCTTATTTATGGAAAAGAAATTATTAATAGTTGTTTTAGTTTGTGGTTATATGCTTATGGGTTTTAACCAGGAAAGATCAGTTGATACGCTTTTAAATGATTTTCAATCAAATGACTGGCCGACTGTATTAAAAGCTAAAGAAAATTTAGAGAATCTGGAAGGTAAACCTATACCCGAACTAATGAATCTGTTAAGTTCAAGTTCAATAGTAAAATTGCAAAATACAGGTGATCTGATTTATCCGGGTGCCGAGAAATTTTATGGTCACGGACAAATAATAGACTATGACATAGATGACATATCAATTCGTGCAGGATGGTTGCTTGAAGATATAACTTTTCAGAGGTTTGGATTTGATGGAGTGCATATAGAGGAAGACAGACTTATTAATTTTATAAAATATAATTTTCCTGGTTACTATGACACTCCGGGTAACAAAAATAAGCTTGAAAGTATTTCAACTTCTGAAAAGCGCAGTCTGATTAAAGATCTGAGCGTTAAAAAAGCTATTGAGTGGTGGGAAAAAGAAGCACAAGACTGGAACAGGCTTGGTGCACTTGTCAGTGCCCTAAGAAGTGATGATGAAAAAAGACAGGTTAAAGCTTTGTTTTATATACGGAACGGCAGGACACAATGTACCGGGCTGACCAAAAGTTACTATAAGAAAAAGATGCATCATATAGTAGTTGAATTATCAAAGGTGCAGGTAAAGAGGGTCTCAGAGCATGCAAAACTGATTTTGCTTGATACAAGTTATGAGTGGTTGAAAATGAAACAGATTTAAAGATAAATTCCCATAGTTTATATTTTAAAAACAATTAGTATAATTCTTTGAAATAAATATAAAATGGTAAGGAATAAAATCTTAATTATTTTAACTGTATTCTTATTACTCTATTCAGGTCATACAGAAGCTCAAAGAGAAATATTTATTAAATTAATTGAATTCAGACTGGATAACATAAGTGAAAAGGATTATGAGAATGAATATTTCATGACAATTAAATTTAATAAAGGTTCGACCTATAAAATTAAAGTGACAAATCATTTGGAAAACTATGCAGGGGAAGCGGTTTTTGAGTTATTAGATGCAGACAAATTGGTTCTGACGAATTTGGTAGGAGAAAAATATTATGAAGTTTTTAGTTTTGTATGCAATAAAACAGGTTTTTATGATATTCTTATAAGATATAAAGATAATAAACCAGGTAATTCAGTTATTGATATAAAACTTCTGCAATAAAAGATTATTGATATTTAAGTTTTACATTTAAGTCATTCCCCTCGATAATCCAGCAATCCTCATCACACTCACCACTTACGTGTTTTATCCTGATCTTTGTGCCGTCAATTGCTATGATTTTCTCAGCACTTTTAATATATTCCGCAGCAACAGAAAATTCTTTATTTATAGGAACTAAAAGATAAAACGGATTAGCATATGCTGTGTCAATCCATTCAATCTCATTATTTTCCACTTCATCTTTATATACCGTAAGTGGAATGGAATCATAAATATCATTTATAGTAAGTTCTATAACAAGATAAGCACTGTCAGGTTTTTCCTGGTAACACTCCTCACAATTCACACCTGCTGTAAATATTTTTTCACTGCAGGCATACATTAATGTTATAAGAAAAAGTATAATTACAAATCTATCCATCTTTATCATTCCTCTTTTGTTCAAAATTCTCCGATATTAATTGGGAAATAATTATTCTTCCTTCTGTTGAAATTAAATATAAAAGATATATTAAATCTGTCCGGTCTGACATTGTATAGATCATAGTCTAAATATTCGTACTGCACATTTATTGCAAGATAACTATTACTCCAGACTATCCCTGCTCCCGGAGAGAATATCAGCCTGTTTTCAGGCTTCGACAGGGAGCCCCTGTAACTGCCAAAAGTATATAGTCCTTTAGCTCCCAGTGAAATTCCCAGTATTGACCCGGTATTGAATTTTACTATATCAAATTTTTTGTCCAGACCCACTATAAATGACATTCTTCGTTCCCAGTACTGGTAAGATAATTCTTCAGATTCTTTTTCAAGAACTCTTATTGCCCAGGGGCGTATATAAAGTCCGGTTACTATATCAGCATTAAATTTCTTATCATGTAACCCGAAGTTTATGCCAGTCATAAAGTCATCAAAGTTCCAGTTTAAATTTAAACCCAAATTATATTGATTAAAAGCCGGCCATAAATTTTTTCTGCCTTTGTTTTCCAGTAATAATTTTTTAATTGATTTGTATTTGTACTCACTTGCCAGGGAAACCGGATTTTCAGAAAAAGATATTTTTTCATTAACATTTGCTCCCTTTTCTATCAGGAATTTTAATAATTCCAGATTCTCGTATTCAACCGCAATAGCTACAGGAGAATAACCATTAAGTGTTTTTGAATTAATATCTGCACCGTTACTAATAAGTAATTCAATTAAATCAGTATGATCATTTTGTGAAGCGCAATGAATTGCCTCATAGCCCCTGTTATCTTTTGAATTCACATTTGCTCCTTCCTCAATTAAGCGGTATGCTATGTCATAATCGCCAAAATAGGAAGCAACCATCAGGGCATCGGTACCGGAATTATTTTTTTTATTCAAATCAGCATCATAATACATCAGCATGTCCGACATTACAAAATGTCCGTATGCTGTGGCATACATAAGAGCAGTATTACCATCATTATCACTGATATTTATATCTGCACCTTTTCTGATAAGATATTCAGCAATATGCAGATTGTTGTTTATGACTGCATTTATTAATACAGGTATCCCATTATCAGGCTTTTTATCCATATCAGCCCCGTTCAGTACTAAAATCTGAACAATACCGGTGTCCTGGTTTTGCACTGCGTACATCAGGGGAGTTATACCTTCCCATGTTGAGGTCTTAATATCAGCACCCTCATTTAGCAGACGCAGAACCTCGTTGGTGTAACCTTTTTCAGATGCAATAATCAGGTTATAATCAATATTTCCGCTTACATAAGCGGTGGTGTCAATTAAAGTACTGTCGATATAAACAGAATCCTGGGCAAATACATTTATTGAAAATAATGTAATTAATATAAATAGAAACTGATTTTGAATTTGCATTTTATTGTTAAGTCGATCACTACTTAACGTCAAATATATATTAATTACGAATAATAATGTAAATGATTTTCCCGATTTTAATTTTCAGAAATTAAATTTTAAAATGTTTAATGAATTCTTTAGAAGCTTTAAGCAGATAGGTCGTATATAAGATCAGGTTTTTGCTTTCTACCAGTATATCCAAATATAGCAAGCTGATACGTGTATTGTAGGTATCACTTTTGAGAATCTTTATCTGTGCCTTTCGTAGTTTTACCGTTTTATCCAATAAATTCTCTGATAATGAAACAGCCTTTTTAATGTTATCAAATGATTTATCAGAGATAATCTGAATTACTTCTTTAAAAAACTTACTGACATTCTTTTGAAAGGTAATTAAATCTTTTATTTGCGGATTTTTCAAAGGAGCATGGTTGTTATCAACATGATCAAAAACTGACCTGCTTATTGATATCATGGAATGAGTTATATCGCTCAGATAATCCAGCACCTGCACATAATGATGCCCGCTTTCAACTATTTCCGCTTCAAGTTTATTAATAGTAATATGTATGTTACTTTTTAAGGATTTTATTTCTTTATTAAGCTTTTTAATTTCTTTTAGTGCCTTTTTTAGTTTTTTTCTCTTTTCGCCTATTAATCCATTGATAATAATCTTATACAACTCGGATACGGCTAATAAAGTAGAGATAATATTAGAATTGCACTTTTCAAATATTGTTTCTCCATCTATTGCCAGGCTATCTGTCAGTATCGTCTCAGCTTTTTTTTCTGCTTTTATTTTTCTTGAATAAAGAACATGCGTTTTGTAAATGAAGAATATTGTTATTCCAATTAATATTATAATAGCATATATATTTGCCCAGTGAATAAATAATGCAATAATAAACGCTGCGGTAAAGGCACTGAGAGCAGTAAAAAACCATCCGCCTATTACTGTTACAACACCTGTTATCCTGTATACAGCACTTTCTCTGTTCCATGCACCGTCAGCCAAAGATGTCCCCATAGCTACCATAAATGTTACGTAAGTCGTAGATAACGGAAGTTTTTGTGAAGTGGCAAATGCAATAAGAATACTGGCCACAACAAGGTTTACAGATGCCCTTAATAGATCAAATGCAACTGCCTTGTCTTTTTTTACTGTTTTTCTGAAATACTTATCATCGAACCGGTTATTCATTGCATTAGTAACTTGTTTTGGTATTATGGCCTGTATAAGGCTCCCAATTTGCAGGGTTTGTCTTACAAGGGTCCGTGCAAGCAATGATGATCCGAACCTTTCATTCACCTTGTCCTGGTCAGATAACCTTATAGATGTTTTAACAACAGATTTGGCCTTTTTTGATATCCATAAGGTTATTACCATTATTAAACCGGCAATAAGAAGAAACATTGTTGGGGTACTAACCTCACCCTTAAGCACATCCATAAAAAATGAATCAGGACCAAGAGCATCCTGAGCAATAAAGCTTTTAAATGATGCAAAACCTGCCAATGGCACACCGATAAAGTTAACCAGGTCATTACCTGCAAAAGCCATTGCCAGGGCAAAAGTGCCTATTAATACAATTAATTTAAGTATGTTTAGCTTAAATATCCAGATTAACAGCTGCATGAGAATTGTCCAGCCTGCAAAACTGGTTACCAGAATAAGAAGAGTATTTTCCTTAATCCACGTTATATTTTCCCCGGTCATAAAGGAGGAACCTTTTGCTCCTTTTATCAATATAAAATATGTTATTGCAGTAATAGCAAAGCCTCCCCATACTGACCCAAAGTATTTCAATGTGTTTTTGATATTAAAGGAAAAGACTAATCTCGTAATGTACTGCACAATTGTTCCCACACTAAAGGCTATAAAAACAGAAAGTAATATACCTGAAATAATCAACAGGGCTCTGCCTGAATTAATGTAATTGCCCATATTAGCATAACCTTCGGGAGAATTACTGATTTTTATAATTGAAATAGCAACAGCAGCTCCCAGTAATTCAAAAACTATAGAAACGGTTGTGGAAGTAGGTAAACCAAATGTATTGAAAAAATCAAGGAGGATAACATCAGTGATCATTACAGCAAGAAAGATGATCATAATCTCATTAAAATAAAACTGATCAGGATGAAAAATGCCCTTTCTGGCAACCTCCATCATACCACTCGAGAAAGTAGTACCTACGAGGATACCCAAAGCTGCAATCGCCATAATGACTTTAAAAGGAGCGGCTTTAGAACCAATAGCTGAATTTAGAAAATTTACGGCATCATTGCTTACACCAACGACCAGATCAGATATTGCCAGTGCAAATAATATAATTACAATAATGAGGTAAATGTTTCCCACTGATCACATCTTATGCATTTTCACAAATGTAAGTTATACAATTTAATAAATAATTCAATTAATATTAAGTTTATGTTAACTTAAACGGAAATCATGTTAGCATTATGCCGTTTATTTAGGTTAAATTAGTAGTTATATTATCATAATTAATATTTTAATGGTTCATTGATATTCATAACAAAACGATGAGAGGTAAATTGTACTTAATTCCGTCTGTCTTGGGAGCAGAAAAAACAAAGAATGTTATACCAGCAGGTATAATAGATATTATAAGCACAATAAAATATTTTATTGTTGAAAAACCGAGAACAGCAAGGAGGTTCCTGATTGAACTCGGAATTAAACCTCCTTTTGATAATTTAACATTTTTTACACTGGACAAATATACCAGGCAGGATGAGCTATCGCGTTTTCTGGATCCTGTTTCAGAATCAAACATTGGTCTGCTGTCTGAAGCAGGTGTACCCTGTGTTGCTGATCCGGGGGCAGAAATAGTCAGGCTGGCTCATACAAAGAATATTACTGTTATTCCGCTGGTCGGACCTTCATCTATATTGCTTGCTTTGATGGCATCAGGACTGAACGGACAGAATTTTGCATTTACCGGATACCTGCCTATTCAAAGAAATGAAAGGATTAATAAAATAAAGCAGCTTGAGAAAAGATCAAATAATGAAAACCAGTCACAGATATTTATTGAAACACCTTATCGTAATAATCAGGTTTTCAAAGATATTATCAGTTCATGCAGTCCGGTTACATCACTATGTATTGCTACTAACCTTACACTGGCTGATGAAAGCATAAAAACTCTTTCTATTAATGAGTGGAAAAGTCAGAATGTAGATATAAATAAAAAACCAACAGTATTTATTTTACTGAAAGCCAGTCCTGTTTTAAGAAAATAAGATATTATTCCGGTTTTAGTTTTCTTTAATATTTTCAATTTCTATATCATAAACCAGCGAAGTATAGGCAGGAACAATAATATAACCATAAAAAGAGTGTCTGTATCCGGTTTCTTTATAACCATAATCATATGGTACTATTGCTCTTGCCTGTGTACCATTACTCATAGTATCCAATGCTGCAAGAAAACCATCAGTAAAAGGTAAATATCCTTGAGGGGCATTTGCTGATTCAGAATATTTAAATTTAAGAGGCGAGTTGTATGTTCTGTTTGATTCAAATAATACTAATTTGTTTTCAATGAGATAATAACTGTCAAAGACAACATAAACCGAATCGTTTGACTTAACAGTCGGGGAGCGGTCCATACCCGTAGTCCCCACTTCATTATAATAAACATTATTAACTATGCTGGTTGTATCAACTCCCTGTTCTGCCAGAAAGTAAGCTAACTGAATTGAATCATAGGCTTCGGGATCACTGATTACTTTTATTAGTTCGACATCATATATTAAAGTCACGTAATCCCAGTATGCTAATTCAGAAGGGATTATTATTATGTTTCTTCCCCCTTCTTTCATCTTTGTCAGACCTATATAAAATCCTTCAATACTGTTTCCCGGGTATATTTTTTTTGGTCCGAAAACATAATGATCAAGATTCTTGTAGTTTGCCCACTCATCTATCAGGTTGCTGTCAGTTGTCTCAATAATTGTATTATCAGTTTTTTTGCCCGTAAAGTCGATTACTATATAATCAGTTGCTGTTGGTGAATTTCCTGTGCCCTCAGTAATCACTACATAGTAAATACCATCTTCTTCAACTATTGTATAACCATCATCCTTCAAAGATTGCAGATAAGCATTCCTTTCTGACTTTTCCTGTTCTTCATATTCTTCATAATCATTTTTTAAACAGCCACTTGCCATAATATTTAAAAGTATTATCAAAGTAATTATCAGACTATTGATTATTTTTTTCATACTTAAGTATTAATTAATAATTGTAATATTTAAAGATGTTTTATAACCAAAAAGGTTGCGTTAAAATTTTTTGCTAATTTACTTTTAAAATTTCAACTTCAAAAATTAATGACGTAAATGGCGGAATAATACCTGTTGATGATCCTTTTTTACCAAACCCCATATCAGATGGCAATATTACTATGGATTTTTCACCTTCACGCATTATTCCCAATGCCTCTTCCAGTCCCTTAATAACCTGCCATTCAGTCCCATATATAAATTGGAAGGGCTGATCACGCTTTATAGTTGAGTCGAAAAATTTACCATTTAGAAATTTTCCTTCATAATTTATTGTAATGGTGTCTCCTAATTCTATTTTTTTACCTTTTCCTTCACGAATATTAATGTAATATATTCCTGATAATATCGGTTTGACAGGCAGTTCTTTTTCTTCAAGAAATTGTTTTAAAATAACCTTTTCATAATCATTAAAATCCTCAATCCAGTTTAAAAATGCTTCTTTTTGTTTCTGGTATTCTTTTTCAGTTTGAATTTCAATTACTTCAATAGTGACTTTCATACTGCTTAATTCATCAAAAAATCCGGGTAGTGCTGTTTGGAGTGTTTTTTTAAAAAAGTCATTTGCCGAAATAATGAAAGTTGCACTCTCTTTTTCTGCGAGCATCATAAAGCATTCATCTATCGATCCTTTATAGGAGGGTTTTGTTATTTGAAATTTTCTTCTCCCTGTAAAGAAGACGGAATCATTCATGGTCTTATAAGTCAAATCTACTGTAACAAAATCTCCGATCCCTGGTTTTTCAGTATCTTCTCCTATTTTATGCAATTGATAGTAGATACCATGCCTGGTGTGTTTAAATCCCGGATATTTGGAACTATCATAACATGAAGTTAAAGATAAAATAACAGAAATGAGTAAAATATAATTTTTCTTCATGATAAAAACATATTTAAATATATTAATTATTAAGAGATAACAGCTCTATATCGTATACAATTATTGACCGGGCAGGTATTCTGTTATCATCTCCAACCAGTCCGTGTGCCAGATGGGGCGGTAAAATAAACCTTGCTTTATCACCTTCTTTTAATAACAATACACCTTCTTCCAGCCCGCTTTCCACCGAACCTCTGCCAATTTTAAAACGTTTCGGACCGAGACTGTCTGAGCTATAACACCGGGTTCCGTCAAGCAATGCTACATTATAATTAATTGTAGCATATAGTCCTTCCTCTGATTTCTTGCCTGCTCCATTTTCATATATCATGTACCACAAACCTGTTTTTGTCTCAATCATATTCCAGTTCCTGCTTTTTATATAATCTGCAATCTTTGCAGAGTCTTTTTTTACCAGGAGCCTGTTAATTTCTATAAGTGATTTCTTAGTTTCCCGGTAGTTCTCTTTTGTTAAATTTCTGTGCTCTTGTCTGCATGAGAACAAGAAAATACACAATAATAATATGGCAGTGTTAAATTTCATACTTTATAAGCTGTTCTTTATATTCCTGTAATAAGTCCCTGAATGTTTGCAATGTTTCTGCCATCGTTGTATAAGATTCCCCGCCGGCAGCATTTAGATGCCCCCCGCCGTTAAAGTGTTTTTTTGCAAATTCATTTACAGCAAAATCTCCTTTAGAACGGAATGATATTTTAATATGGTTCTCCCTTTCAATAAATAAAGCAGAAAAACATGTATTTTTTATTGAAAGGGGATAATTTACAAAACTTTCTGAATCGCCTGTCTGGAAATTATATTTCACCAATTCATCTTTATTCAGACTAATAAGGGCAGTTTTATATTCTGGTAAAACCTCCATCTTTTCATTCAGGGCATACCCGAGCAATCGCATCCTGTTATCCGTAAAATTATCATAAAGCTTATAATATATCTCGTCCTTATTGAATCCGTAATCTAATAATTCAGATACTACCAAATAAGTTTTTTTATTGGACGAATTATAGCTGAAGCAACCTGTGTCAGACATAATTCCTGTAAATAAACAGGTTGCAGCATCTTTATCGATGAATTTCTGCAATTCAAGATTTTTAATAACCTGGTAAACTAATTCAGCTGTTGAACTCACATTTACATCGGCAATTATGAGATTAGCAAAAGATACAGGTTCCGGATGATGGTCGATAATAACTTTATATGCGCCTGAATTCTCCAGTAACTTGTTAAATTGTTTTATTCTTTTTAAATCATTAAAGTCAATGTAAAATATTATTTCAGCTTCAGATATTTTTTTTGTAATAATACCTTTATCAGAAGGATAAACCAGAACATTATTATTGCCGGGCAGCCAATGTAGAAACCTGGGATATACGTTAGGCGTTATTACAGTTGCTTCGTGACCTATATTCTTTAATATTTTATAGAGTCCCAGCGAAGATCCCATGGCATCACCGTCAGGATTTACATGTGTAATGATGGCAATTCTTTTTGCGGGATTTTCGAGCAGACTTTTTATATCTTCCTTATGTTGCCTTTCAGAACTCATAAAAATATAGGTATCATTCCTGACGCCAAATATAGAAATAATATCCTTGTATAGTAATGAGTAGAAATCAAATATTACCAACAATCCTGCTAATTACAGATTCTTTCTATAGCTTATAAGCAGAAATACCAGTGAAGTTGTTCCCATTATCATCAAAGTAATGCCGCCCATAATTAATGCAGTCCTTAAATTAATTACATCTGATACCCAGCCAAATAAGGGGCCTAGTATTGAATATAACAGGCGGAGGAGTAGACTTCTTATAGAAAGTACTGTAGCCCTTATTTCTGAGACAGTTATTTTATTAATATATTTTTTTAAAACTGGTGTTGCAAGTCCTCTTGCGAAATAGAAGACGAATAAAACACCTATGGCAGACAGCGACATAAAAAATCCAAGGAGAATATATGTTGAGACAAACAGGAATAATATGAAAATAAGGCTGAACTTCATTTTCAGCTTCTTTTCAATTTTATAGGCATAGTATGATCCTAAACCCACAGTGTAGGGAGCTATCTCTCTTTATATTAACTAATTCGCTTAAACAGTCTGCCAAAACGTATTTTCTTAATAAATTTTTTGTTTTTATCAATTGACAGCCAGATGAATTTTGGTTTACCAACGACATGATCTTCCGGAACAAATCCCCAGAAGCGTGAATCCAGGCTGCTATGCCTGTTATCTCCCATCATCCAGTAGTAATCCATCTTAAATTTATATTCGTCTGTTTGATCCCCGTTAATATAAATTTTGCCGTCTTCAACCCTTAAGTCATTCTTCTCATAGCAGTTGATTATACGCTTATATAATGGCAGGTTGGAAGTATCAATCTTTATGGTTGTTCCTTTTTTTGGTACGCCTAAAGGACCAAAATTATCAAGGTTCCAGGGATATCTTTCGTCATGCGGGAATACTGAAAAATCATAGTAATTATCCGGCAGGATAATCTTTCTGACAGACACAATATTTCTAAAGTTCTTCATACTTTTTACATTGCTCATAGTTAAAGGCATTTCCCACACACTATTTGAATTAATAACCTTCTTTATATCTGATCTTGCTATACCCATTTTTTCAAGTTTTCTCCTGTTCAAAGTTGAACCATCAGTTTTGACTTCATAATTGTACTGAATACCCTCATAATCTTTCTGAGGTTTATTATTTACATACACCTTCCCGTCTTTAATTTTGAGGGTATCTCCCGGAATAGCCACACATCTTTTAATGTAATTATCTCTTCTGTCAACAGGATGCACAACTATATTCATATTTTCCCAAATATTGCTCCGTGCCCTGTTGTAATAATAATTGTCGCTTTTAACATCTTGTTTATAATAAATATCCATCTGCTTTAATCTTTCGGCTTCCTGTAATATCAGAAGATAATAGCTTGTATTTCTTTGTTCCATAGCAACCGTATCACCTTCCGGAAAATTAAAAACTACCACATCATCTCTTTTTATTTTGCCAAATCCTTTTAGTCTCTTATAGGGAAGCTTTATCCATTCAAGATAGGATTTAGTATTTGTTGTAAGTGGCAGGGTATTTTGTGCGAAGGGAAATGATAAGGGTGTATTGGGCACCTTGGGCCCATATGCGACCTTGCTGACATACAGATGATCTCCAACCAGCAAAGATTTTTCCATTGATCCGGTCGGGATTTTATAGTTCTGGAAAAGAAAGATATTTATTAATGTAACAGCAATTATGGCAAATATTAAAGCATCCAGCCACTCTATAAAGGTGCTGTTTTTACCTTCTCTTTTTTTCCAGAAACTCCAGTGTACCTTTTTTGTTATGTAGATATCAAAAATTACCAATAATCCTATCAGAAACCAGTAATTCCCAAGCCAGATAACCCATAGTGTATATATAATTGATGCAATAGCAAACTTTACATAATCTTTCCTTAAAAATTTCAAATTCAGTATATTCATTTTATTTATTTAATTGATTTGAACATTCTTTCCCATCTGATTTTTACAAATGACCTTTTATTTTTGTCCAAAGATAACCAAACAAACATAGCTTTCCCAATTATATGATTTTCGGGTACAAATCCCCAGAATCTTGAATCATTGGAATTATGCCTGTTATCACCCATCATAAAATAATAATCCATTTTAAAGGTATAATTATCAGCATACTTTCCGTTTATATATATTGAGTCATTAAGGACCTTTAAGTCATTTTCTTCATAGGCTGAAATAATTCTGTTATATAACGGAAGATTATCTGTATTTATATCTATAGTCTCATTTTTTTTGGGAACTATAAGGGGTCCAAAATTATCCTCTGTCCATAAGTATTTATAACTAAAGGGATAAATCTGACGATTAGATGCCAGGGGATCTACGCTTTCATGTTTTCGAATACCTTTGACAAATTCATATTTTCTTGTTCTGGCATAGCCTGTATTGGTTAATGGTATTTCATAGATTGAATTTAATGAGTTATAGTTAATATCATATTTGGAAATTTTGAGGTCTGCGAAGATTGAATCATCTATTTCCTTGTTGTCCGATATTAAGAAGTAATTATACTGGAGATTGTCAGGCTCTTTTTCTTTTTCCCCATTAATAAATGCTTTACCATGAATGATTTGTACAGTATCTCCGGGTATTGCGATACATCTTTTAATATAGTTTTCACGCTTGTCGACAGGATGGGATTTAATTTTATAATTGTTCAATATATAATCACGTCCGTGTTTTCTAATAAGTGTATAATAAGTTTCATCAGTCTGAGGATAATCCGTTATGACTGTATCACCCTCAGGAAAGTTAAAAACCACAATATCGTAATTCTGAATCCTGCCGTAGCCCGGATATCTTTTATAAGGTAGTTTTATCCATGTTAAATATGAGCGGGTCCCTTTGGTAAAAGGCATTGTATTATGTGAAAAGGGAAAAGCAAGAATTGTCTGAGGAACTCTTGGCCCGTATTTCAATTTATTTACAAAAATATAGTCTCCGACAAAGATTGTTTTTTCCATTGACGATGTTTGAATGGTGAAGGGCTCAACAAACATTATCCTTAAGAATAATACCAGGATAAGTGCTATTATGAATGAGTCTAATAATTCAGTCTTAAACCCTGGTTTTTCACCTTTTTTTATTCTTTTTTTCCAGAATGTCCAGTTCACCCACCTGGTAATATATATATCAATTAAAACGATAATTCCAAGAAACAGCCAGTAATTACCAATCCATGATACCAGGATGGTATATATCATTGACGAAACCAAAAGCTTAAAGTATGGATTTTTAATTAATTCCTTGATAGTCAATTTGCAGAGTATTAATTAACTAACTTTTAGGAGATCATTCATTGTGAAATATCCCTTTTTATCTTTTATAAATTCAGCAGCAAGAATAGCCCCCAGGGAAAATCCTTTTCTGCTCTTTGCAGAATGCTTTATTTCAATAAAATCCATAGGGGAGTTATAAGTAATCGTATGTATACCTGTAATGTTGTCTTTTCTGATTGCAGAAATTTTTATAGAATCACTTTCTGATGCCTTATTTAATTCCCATCTATTCTTTCTGTCAATAACAGAAATAATATCATTGGCTAATTTTATCGCTGTTCCGCTTGGGGCGTCGATTTTTTGTGTATGATGTGTTTCTTCAATAGCTATATCATAGTCACTGAATGAGTTCATAATTCTTGCAAGATTTCTGTTTAGTTCAAAGAAAATGTTCACACCAAGGCTAAAATTTGAAGCATAAAAGAAGGTTTGACTTTTTTCTTTACACATTGTTATTACTTTATCCAGTTTATCAAGCCATCCTGTAGTGCCCGAAACTACAGGAGTATTTGCTTCAAAACATCTTATAATATTTGAATAGGCAATACCGGGTATTGAAAAATCAATTGCAACATCTATATTCAATAAGTTCTCACTAGTAAGCTCAGATTGGTTATCGATATCAACTATCAGAAGCACCTTATGATTTCTTTCCAGGGCAATTTTTTCAATTTCCTTACCCATTTTACCATATCCCAGGATTGCTATGTTCATGGTTATAAGCAGAATTATAATTAATAATAGAAAAAGAATATTATTTACTAAATATAAGAAAATTATAAAATCATCAGAAAAAAAAGGGAAGCTTTATGAGCTTCCCTGGTATTGAATTGTAGATTTTACTTAACCGATTTTACAACAGACTCAAATGCTTTTTCATCATTCATGGCCATGTCTGCCAGAACCTTTCTGTTTATTTCTATTCCTTTCTTTTTAAGTTTTCCCATAAATTCGGAATATGACATCCCATGTTTTCTAACTCCTGCATTAATGCGCTGAATCCATAAGGCTCTGAAATTTCCTTTTTTCTTTCTTCTATCTCTGTAGGCGTATTGAAGTGCTTTTTCATAAGCGTTCTTTGCAACTGTAAAAACATTCTTTCTAGCTCCAAAGTAACCCCTGGTTTCTTTCAGAATTTTCTTTCTTCTTCTTTTTGAAGCAACTATATTTGCTGATCTTGGCATGGCTGTTTTATTTTAAAGCAAGTAAATGCCGGGCACTATTAACATTGTCCTTATGCATTGTTGTAAAGTATCCCAGATTTCTTTTTCTTTTCTTGGATTTTTTGGTCAACAAATGGCTTTTATAAGCATGTTTCCTCTTAATCTTTCCTGTTCCGGTGAGTGCAAATCTTTTTTTAGCTCCGGAATTTGTTTTCATCTTTGGCATTCTGTATCTGGTTTTTAAAATTGTCAGCTTTTCTTCTTTATTGATTTTGGTGCAATTATCATATTCATCCTTTTTCCTTCCAGCTTTGGCATTTGCTCTACTTTACCCAGTTCTTCAAGATCCTGTGCAAAACGCAACAGGAGAATTTCACCATCTTCGCTATAAACTATTGTGCGTCCTTTAAAAAAAACATAAGCTTTTACTTTTGCTCCGTCCTGTAAAAATTTTTGAGCATGTCTAAGCTTAAAATTGTAATCATGACTATCAGTATGAGGTCCAAACCTTATTTCTTTAACAACTATTTTTACAGTCTTTGCTTTAAGCTCTTTTTGTTTTTTCTTTTGCTGGTAAAGAAATTTTTGATAATCAATGATTTTGCAAACTGGTGGTTTTGCATTCGGTGAAATTTCAACCAAATCAAGATCCATCTCGTCAGCTAATTCCATTGCTTCCCTGATAGAATAAATACCAGGATTTTCGACATTATCACCTACTATTCTTACTCTTGCTGCTTTAATTTCTTCATTTACTGCAAACTGCGGCAGGTCTGAATATTTACCGCCTTTTTTGAAATTCTGTACAGCTATCTTTAAGTCCTCCTATTCTTTTTAATTAACTAATTAATTATTTATAAAATTCAAATGTTCTTTTAATTCTTTATTTAAAGATACTATAAAATCTTCTAATTTCATACTGCCTTTATCGCCTTCACCTCGCTTTCGTACTGATACCGTATTATTAGTAACTTCCTTTTCTCCGACTATCAGAAGATAAGGGATTTTTTTTATCTCATTATCCCTTATTTTTTTCCCGATTTTTTCGTTTCTATAATCAATCAGGGTGCGAATATCGTAATTATTTAGAAAATTTAAAACTTTTTCTGCATAATCATTAAATTTTTCGCTTATAGGCAGAATTACTACCTGATCAGGGGCGAGCCAGAGAGGAAATTTTCCTGCTGTATGCTCAATAAGGACTGCAACAAATCTTTCCATTGAGCCAAATGGCGCCCTGTGAATCATTACCGGCCTGTGTCTCTGATCATCACTGCCGATATATTCAAGTTCAAACCTGTCAGGCAGATTATAGTCAACCTGAATAGTACCAAGCTGCCATTTTCGACCGATTGCATCCTTTACAATGAAGTCCAGTTTAGGTCCATAAAATGCAGCTTCACCCAGTTCAATTGTTTTTTCAAGACCTTTTTCCTCTGTAGCTTCAATTATGGCCTTTTCTGCTTTTTCCCAGTTTTCATCAGTTCCAATATACTTATCGGTATCATTGGGATCCCTGAGAGACACTTGTGTGGTAAAATCTTTAAAATCAAGAGTCCTGAATATATACAGAATAATATCAATAACTTTTAAAAATTCTTCTTTTACCTGGTCAGGCCTGCAGAAAATATGAGAATCATCAATCGTAAATCCTCTTACTCTCGTCAGTCCGTGAAGCTCACCACTTTGTTCATAACGGTAAACAGCACCGAATTCTGCAATACGTATAGGCAAGTCTTTATAGGACCGGGGTTTGCTTTTATATATTTCGCAATGATGAGGGCAATTCATTGGTCTTAACAAAAATTCCTCGCCCTCTGCCGGTGTACTTATTGGCCTGAATGAATCCATCCCATATTTTTGATAATGTCCTGAAGTTACATAAAGTTCTTTCTGCCCGATATGCGGTGTAATTACAGGCAGATACCCATGTTCTTTCTGTACTTTTTTCAAAAAATTTTCAAGAGTCTCTCTAAGCACTGTCCCTTTTGGCAGCCATAAAGGTAATCCCTGTCCGACCTTAGCCGAAAAGGTAAAGAGTTCAAGTTCTTTTCCAAGCTTCCGGTGATCTCTCTCTTTTGCCTGCTCCAACATCACAAGGTAGTCATCCAGCATTTTTTTCCTGGGGAAAGTAATCCCATATATTCTTGTAAGCTGTTTTCTTTTTTCATCGCCCCTCCAGTATGCACCGGCAACATTTAACAGTTTTATTGCTTTAATCTGACTTGTGTCAGGCAAATGAGGCCCCCTGCATAGGTCAGTAAAGCTACCATGTGTATAAAGTGATATAGTACCATCCTCGAGCTCATTTATTAGCTCGAGTTTGTATTCGTCCCCTTTCTTTTTATAATATTCTTCTGCTTCTTTTTTATTGATTTCTTTGCGGATAAACCGGCTTTTTTGCCCGGAAAGTTCATACATCTTTTTTTCTATTTTCGGGAGGGCTGCCTCAGTTATAACTTTTCCATCACCGGGATCGACATCATAGTAAAATCCATTTTCTATTGAAGGTCCGATACCGAATTTTATACCGGGGTAAAGTTGCTCCAGTGCCTCGGCCATTAAATGAGCAGATGAATGCCAGAATGCGTGCTTACCTTCCGGATCATCAAATTTGTGAAGCTTAATAATGGCATCTGTGGTTATTGGTCTTGTTATATCCCAGATTTCATTATTAACACTTATGGCTAACACCTCATTAGCAAGACTACTGCTAATATCTTTAGCCAGTTCAAGCCCATTAATGCCCTCTTTATATTCCTTTACCGAATTATCCGGAAATGTTATTTTTATCATTAGATTTGAAAATAAATATAAATTTCGAAGTGCAAAGATATAAAAAACAATAGAGCAATATAACAATATAACAATTTAACAATTTAACAATAGAACAATAGAGCAATAGAGCAATAGAACAATATAACAATACAGCAATGGAACAGTTGAACAATAGAGCAATAAACTAAGGTTATGAACAGCTTTATGAAAAAATATTTACCAATAGTATTAGTTTTCTTATTAATTATCAGTATTGGCCGGGCACAGGAACACAGGCAGATTACACTTGAGGAAATATATCTTGGACGTGAATTTGATCAAAAAACAACTTACAGCCTGAAATCTATGAGGGATGGCGAACACTATACAATATTAGATAAGTATAATTATATTATCAGGTTTAAATATAGTACAGGTGAGCAGGAGGATACGATATTTTCAGCATACAGGCTCAATAAAAAAATTTCAGGCAGATTATCAGATTATGAATTTAATGATAATGAGTCAAAACTTTTACTGGCAACATCCAGTCAGAAAATTTTCAGGCATTCATTTTCAGCAGAATACTATATTTATAATATGTCAGATCAAAGTCTGCAACCTTTGTGTACAGAAGGCAAACAGCAACTTGCAACATTCTCCCCTGATGGTAATTATGTTGCTTTTGTAAGAAATAATAATCTATTTTATAAGGATTTGCTTACGGGGAAAATATATCAGATAACGCATGATGGCAAAAAGGATGAAATAATAAACGGTAAACCTGACTGGGTATATGAGGAAGAGTTTGATTTTACAAAAGCTTTTTCGTGGTCTCCTGACGGAAAGAAAATTGCCTTTTACAGGTTTGATGAATCTGAAGTGAAGCAGTTCAGTATAATTTTATATGATTCACTATATCCGGGAATATACTCATATAAGTACCCTAAAGCAGGAGAGGATAATTCAAAAGTGAGTATTCATGTTTACGATATTGGCACAGGAATTACAAAGGATATGGATATTGGAGAAAATGCCGATCAATATATTCCAAGAGTAAAGTGGACTGAAGATACGAATATATTATGTATTGTGAGGCTGAACAGATTGCAGAACAAGATAGATATTATGCTGGCTGATGCCAGTACAGGAAAATCAAAAATTATATATACTGAAAAAAATAAATATTATATATCTGATATTTCAGATGATTACATAACATTCATTAACAGCAACAATCAATTTATCATTAAGAGTGAACTTGACGGTTATATGCATCTTTATTTATATGATATCAGGGGTGATTTAATAAACCAGATAACCCGGGGGGAATGGGATGTTGATGAATTTTTTGGTTATAATCCGGATAAGGCACTTTTATATTACACATCATCGGAAGTCTCCCCCTTACAGCGCCATGTTTATTCAATAAAGCCGGATGGCTCGGACAAATGCAGGCTGACTGTTAAACCCGGGACTAACAAGCCCTTATTCAGTAATGGATTCAGGTATTTTGTGAATTATAATACAACAGCTGACAGTCCTTATTATATATCTGTTCATAATTCATCAGGAGAAATTATGAGAGTGCTTGAAGACAATGAAGTCCTTAATGATAAAATAAAGTCATATGTATTTGTTAAAAAGGAATTTATCAAAGTTCCTGTTTCAGGGGGGCTCGAATTAAACGGTTATATAATGAAACCTGCAAATTTTGATGAGTCAAAGAAGTACCCGTTATTAATGTTTGCATATGGAGGTCCTGGCTCGCAAAGGGTTAAAGATTCGTGGGAATCCAGGCTGCCATGGTTCCAGATGCTGGTTCAGTCCGGTTACATCGTCGCCTGTATCGATAACCGGGGCACTGATGCCCGGGGTGAGGAATTCAGGAAGTGCATATATATGCAGCTTGGCAAACTTGAAACAGAAGATTTAATTAAGTCAGCTGAATATCTGGCAAACTTTCCTTATATGGACAAATCGAGGATTGGAATTTTTGGCTGGAGCTATGGTGGTTATTTGGCGCTGCTTTGTCTGACAAAGGGAGCTCATATCTTCAGTATGGGCATAGCAGTGGCCCCGGTAACTCACTGGAGGTTTTACGATACTATCTATACTGAAAGGTATATGCGCACCCCGAAGGACAACAGGGAAGGGTATGAGCAAAGTTCACCCCTGAATATTATTGATAAGATGAAGGGAGATCTGTTATTGATTCATGGTATGGCAGATGATAATGTGCATTTACAAAATTCTACCGAACTTATTAAAAAGTTAGTTCAGAATAATATACAGTTTGAGATGCAGTTTTATCCTGACAAAGATCATAATATTCGGGGAGGTGATACTACATATCACGTATATAAGCGGATGACCGATTTTATTTTAAGGAAGCTTTAAAGTAATTTATATTTTTCTAATAATAAGGCAGATAAGTCTTACCAGGTTAGCTTTAGAAAAGAAACTCCCTGCCGGGGCAGTGAAAATTTAATGAATGCAGAACAGTTTTCAGTCTCAATCCATTCGGGCGAAGTCAGCAATTGCAGTTGCCCTGCTCTTTCGAGTTGTTTATATTGCTCATGATCGACCTTCTGCGGTCTGCCCATCTTTTTCCATGCTTCAAAAGAATTGCTGAATTCATTGTCGATGCGGTAATGGTGAATCAAAATTTTTTCTTCGGGTAATCCCATAATCTTTAATTCAATTACTGATTCCTCTGCAGGCAGGTCGTCATCATGATAGTTCCACACCATAATGCCCGCTGAATTATTGCCGGCAGCAGCAAGGGCATTAATATCAGGTAGTTCTCCTTTCACGCCCCTTTCAATTACTTCTCCGGCTGTGAAAGCATTTTCAGATTTTGTTTCCACCCTGTTACCGTCCATCATTCCGAACAACCTGAACACATTAAGCACAGGCTTATCAACTCCATTTGTGGCCAGTGAGCGAAATCCATCGAACCAGTCCTGGTCTTCAAATTCAAAAGACCAGCTTAAAACACCCTGAAGATTTACTTCATATTTATCCATCAGTTCATAAATTTTTGCAAAGGAAGAGGCAGTATAGCTGGAGTACATTGTACCGTTTCTGTAAGCATTTTGCGGATTGGTTTTTTCCGAGCATGCCGCACAACCTTCAGGATCACATTCTCCAATAATAATTGGAATACCCTTTAATTCCGGAAAAGAACCTACAGCTTCAAATCCTTTTGCTATATCATTTAGTTGCGTACCCATATTCATCTGCACATGGTTATCAATAACTTCTGGTCCGCCTTTTGCATGAAATGCTATGAATTCCAAAGGCGAGCCCTTTTCCCCGGTGACATAGTTTTTGCCGTTAAGGCAATGCAGCAAAAATTGTGTGAGGTAAGTATAGGCATCTTCCCGGCCCGGACCAGTGGTATGGGGCCCGCCGACAATACATTGCGGACATGCTCTTTTTACAGCATCTGCAGTGTAATCGTAAAGTTTACAATATTCTTCAAAGGTGCCTGACCAGTAGCTTATATTAGGCTCATTCCATGGTTCCCACAACCAGGTTTTTACTTCTTCTTCTCCGTATCTTTCAATACTATGCGTAACCCACTGGTATACAAGTTCTGCCCATTTATTATAATCCTTTGGCGGATATGTCCATCCCGTATAAATATTATTATAAGGCTGATCAATATTCCAGATATGCCTGTATGGCTTAGGATTGGAAGATAAGGCTTCCGGCATGAAACCGATCTCAACAAGCGGCTTCATTCCCCTTTGTATGTAAGTATCGAAAATTTTGTCAATAATGGTCCAGTTATAGACCGGCATTCCTGCGTTATCTTCAGTATAGGCATTTGTTGAACCCCACTTAAGTGCAGGAGTCCCGTCTCCTGAAGTAAGCAGATTGTGTGTTCGTATAAATACAGGGACAGGGCTTAAACTGGAAATTTCGGTAAGAAGTTTTTTGCCATTCTTCATATAGGTATAGTTGGGCTCGTCATAACCAAAATATGCCCAGAAAGGTTTCACAGGTCCGGTTATTTTAGAGACATTAACAGTTATGCTTACTGTGTCGGGCTGAGAAAATGTATGATTATAACCTGTTAGTAATAATGCAATAAACGCACAGGTATAAAATATTTCTTTAAGCGTGTGTTTAGATATATTGATTTTTAACATATTCTTTTATTTTAAATTGGTTTCAATGTCGTTAATAATATTTATCTATTGAAAATAATTATTTTGTCCCGGCCAAATATTAGTTTGTGCCTGTTTTATTTAGGTTTTACAAATATATTTAATTCTTTGGCACGGTATTTGGATTTGGCATTGTAAGTAATCATAAAATATCAGAACTCATGAAAAAATATATACTAATATTAGCTATACTACCAATGCTTTTTGCCGGTTGCGAGAAGGAGCCCTATGCAGATTTTTATGCTTCGGAAACATTGGTAGAGATTGATGAAATAATAAATTTTACAAATCACTCAATGCATGCCGGCTATTTTGAGTGGGATTTTGGAGATGGTACCATATCAACAAGAATAAATCCCAGTCACCATTACAGTTTTGAAGGTATTTATACAGTATCACTAACTGCATTCAGGGATGACAGGATTTATGACAGGGCATATATGACAATAGAAGTATTGATGCCTACAATGCTTGAAGTTACTGTTTTAGAATATTTTGATGAATATCCTGTAAGTGATGCAAGTGTTCTTCTGTACTCGAGCCTTTATGACTGGGAACAGCAAACAAATGACATTGTAGAGGGATTTACAGATGTAAACGGAATAGTTACGTTTACAGGGATGGATCCCGTATCATACTGGATTGACGTATGGCATGAAAATTATAACAATTACAAGCTGGCAGAGGAAGATGAATACTGGATAAAGACTTTACCTTTATTAAAGAACAGGTTAAACACTTTTATTGCATACGTTGATGAAGTAGAACCACCGCCACCGGAGAATTTGAAAAGCACAAGTGTGAAACGCGACAGAAATTTGAACAATTATAAAATAATTAAGATAGAACGTACGTTTAAAGATAAACCTTTACAGGATACCAAAACGCTTAAGTAGTGGGTTTGTAGCGATTATTTAGTACGGTGAAAGGCCGGAGGAGTTATTCTTCCGGCCTTTTTTTTAGCAAGACTATGACAATAAATTATTTGACTTGATAAAGTATAAATTTATATATTTGCATTCCGATTCTGTCCGGTTCATTTAATTAATTGCAATACGGACATTATTGAAGAATTTTCTCAATTAGTTTGCATTTTAGTTGCTTGCTTATGCCGAAGTGGCGAAACTGGTAGACGCGCATGTTTCAGGGACATGTGCCTGCAAAGGCATGAGGGTTCGAGTCCCTCCTTCGGCACTTTTTTAGTTGAAAGCCCAAACTAAATTGCCCAGGTGACGGAACTGGTAGACGTGCATGGTTGAGGGCCATGTGTCCGATTAAGGACGTGCAGGTTCAAGTCCTGTCCTGGGCACGGATATAACATTTAAACTCCTGTAGATTAAGAGATTAAATTTAAATGAGTACCCAAAAAAGTACCCAAAAGTAAAATAATTTCACTAAAATAGTAATGTGCAAAAACCGGTATCACTGACCACCCTATTCCGGTTTTTGAATCATACTGTTCCGATTTTAATTGACCACCCAATTCTGGAATTCTGCATTTTATAAAAATCTTATATTCAACATTTTTCATAAAATCCATTAAAATTAAATATTATTATTTTAGAACTGGTCACTTGTTCCGGTTTCTGGTGGTCAATGTAACTAGTTTTTCCATCTTAACTTTTGGAGCATCGAAAATCCGGTATGCGAGCAGTTTCAGACGGTCATTCAAGAGGAACCACAGCAGTGCATAACCCCAGACAAAGAGTGCCCAACCCCAGCCGAGAGGTGTCATAAACAAGCCATAAACGGCTATTAACGTTGCCATAATCTGTGTGCCAACAACGGCCATCCACAATATACGTGCGGGATGTATGGACCAGAAAGGGCCTCGGGTGCGAGTCAGAAAAATAGTAAGATGTCCAGCTACTGATAGTTTCAGATACATTAGCGTCTGAATATGCGCACGGTCAAGATGAAAGACGCGCTCACCCAAGTAAAATAAACCGAATGCCGAGATAACCCCGATCACACCCAGTACTGTTGAAATGCCCAGCACCATGCGCATATTCCATGCCTCAGGCTGATTTTTATATTTAACCTTATCATACGCAATGGACAGGATAGCTCCATCGTTGAGTAAAGCAAGCATCACAATCATGACTGCGGTTACCGGGTAAAAGTTAAAAATCAGTATCGACAACGTCATAAACAACAATACGCGTAAAGTCTCCGCAATGCGGTAGATCGCGTAACTGTTCATACGCTGAAAAATTTTACGACTCTCCTTGATCGCATCAATAATTACCGACAGGCCTGGTGTCATCAACACAATAGACGCTGCTGCACGTGCCGCATCCGTTGCATCAGAAACAGCTATGCCACAATCGGCTTTTTTCAGCGCTGGGGCGTCATTCACTCCATCTCCTGTCATCCCGACTATATGGCCGCGTTTTTGAAGAACATCTACAATATGAAACTTATGTTCGGGGAACACCTGCGCAAAACCATCAGCCTTCTCAATGGACTCAGCCGTTTCCTTGTTCTCTTGATGTTTCGAATCGCCCAAGCCGCTGGCGTCGAGGATATTTGTGCCCATATCTAGCTTTTTTGCGGTTTCCCTGGCAATGGCCAGTGCATCACCTGTAACCATCTTTACCTTCACCCCCATTTGGCTGGCAGTCTCTATAGTTGCCCTTGCATCTACCCGCGGTGGATCGAACAGGGGCAATACTCCAATAAATTTCCATTGGCCTTCTCCATCTGCCTGTGCTATGCCCAACGAACGAAAACCACGTTCCGCAAATTCAATAACAGCCTTTTCAACAGCCGTTTTCACCTGTCCGGCATTGGCTGACAATTTCAAAATAACTTGCGGTGCACCCTTTGTCACTCTGAACATATTACCGTCAGCAGAATTGATGGTGGCCTCGGTTCGCTTATGCACCGGATCGAAAGGTTGGAAGTGGATCACCTCATAACCCTTTAACGAATCTTTGTCTTTCAGTCCACCCAGAACGGCCAGATCGATGGTATCGTTATTTTCAGCCCGCGATGCCAATGCACCATAAAGGATTACTTGTTCAGCTGGGATATTATTCACACTGAAAGGATCGCCAAGAGTAAGTTTATTCTGTGTCAGTGTACCTGTCTTATCAGCACATAGCATGTCCACTCCAGCTAATTCTTCAATAGCAACTAACTTACTTACAATAGCATTTTTCCTGGCAAGAAGTTGTGCACCAACCGCCATCGTTATTGACAATACCGTTGGCATAGCAACGGGAATCGCTGCTACGGTCAGCACCAGGGCAAACTGCAAAGTGGTTAGGATTGGATCGCCACGGATGATCGCAACAGTAATAATCACCGCTACCAAAGAAATTGCGAGGATAATTAAGTAATTGCCAATCTTTAGTACTGCCTTTTGAAAATGGCTTACGGTATGCGCTTCCTGCACTAATTGAGCTGTCTTGCCGAAATATGTGTTCGCACCTGTGGCATACACCAATGCATCAATTTCTCCTTGGCGAATGATTGAACCAGAAAATACTGCCTCACCCGATTTGTGCGTGGCAGGTAATGACTCTCCCGTTAGGGCAGACTGATCCACTTCTATTGTGTCACCCTCCAGCAAACGTGCGTCTGCTGGCACAATATCGCCCAAGCGCAAGCGGATAATATCGCCCGGCACCAACTCGCGGGCAGCCGGGTTGACCCACTTCCCATCACGTTTCACGCGTGCTTTGACAGCAAGCTTGGCCTTTAATGCATCGATGGCGTTACCCGCTTCGTGTTCTTCCCAGAATCCAACCACTGCGTTAGCAACTAGCAAAATGAGTATGATGAAAAAATCTGGCCAATGCCTGGCTATTGCTGAAAGGATCACAGCTGCTTCAATCATCCAGGGTATGGGCCCCCAAAAATAGGTAAGGAATTTGAGAAACACATTGGTTTTCCTCTCTTCAAGTTCGTTAGACCCATATTGATTCAGTCGTTTCTCCGCTTCCGCCTGACTGAGACCCTCTGGTGATGTATTTAATTTCTTTTGCAGTTCCTCCATAGGAAGGGTTTTTAAATCATCTTTTGATTCGGGCTTATTTCCTGGTTTCGATTCGGAAGTTTTGGATTTGTATGTTGAGTATTTCATAATTTGTATACTCCATTTGTTTTGTTTGTAAATCTTCAAAGTGCCGAGGACAAAAATTTATGTATTTCCTTAAGTGGTATTAAAATTAGTTTCATTAATTAAAATTAAGCAATTTCCTTATTATTTTCCTGCGATAATTCAAGTTTTCTATTCAAATAATTTATTCTTCTTTGCCTTATTGTTCTGTACTTTATTTCTTTTCTTTGATTTAGTATCTGATAATCCCTTCCAAAATAAACGTCTGCAGGAGTAAGATTATCAAGTGATTCATGATACCTCTCGTTATTGTAATACTCGATAAAATCAGCCAGGCTTTTTTTTATCTCGCTGTTCTCAAGCATCATCTCTGCAAGTAAAATCTTTAATCGCTCGTTTTCACGCTTTAGGTGTCCTACTTCATCCGTGGTAGCTTCCCGTGTAATATCCCCCATTAAACGCTTCTTACCAGCCTCTAAAAAGGATTTACTCCAGTTGTAATACAAATTGACATGGATACCCTCTCTACGATAAATAGCAGCAATGGACTCTTCTCCTCTAAGACCTTCCAATATGATTCTGATTTTTTCCTCTGCTGTGAATTTACGCCTGGTTTTTCGCTTGATCTCCCGAACAACTTTTTCAGGACTTTTTTTTTGATTCATGGTGATTTATTTTACGGTTAAAAATTAGTAAAATCACCACTTAATTCATAAATTTATTTTGTCCAACTTACTTTGAAGACACACAATCAAAAGGAATCCTTTCAGATTTATCCTAATCCGGCTAAAAACTTTATAAATTATAAAATTGATAATGAATTATTTCCATGGGGATTCAATTATAAAATAATTAATGCCCACGTACAAGTTATAGAAGAAAAAAGTATTGATAACTTTCAGGATGATTTACTCAAAATAGATCTGAATAATTATTTGCATGGCATCTACTTTTTAATGCTTTCGAACAAAAAGAGGAATATTATAAGAAAGTTTGTTATTAAATAATTTTGGTTTGATTATTCATCTTTCTTAAAAAAGCTCTTTATGTTTAATCCAAGAGTTAATCCTATAAACCTGTCACTTAAATTCAATGCCCCGTCACTATAGTTATTCGTTAGTGCCGGATTAATTTCAAAATCCAGAAAAAAACGCTCGTTAAAATCAATTCCAATCCCCATTAATACGCCTGCTGTCAACTTATTAATATCATTCAGAATATCCATAACATCTTCATATAAACCATATTCCTGCCCCTCAAATTCAAATGTTATATCTTCATACTTCAGAAGGTAATCAGTCCTTAGGCCGATAATCAAATACGGGTTAACAATTTTATTAAACGGAGTTACTTTAAGTCCGGCATTAACTGCAAGATCATGAAATATAACATCCTTTCCCTTAAGTTCAATTTCTTCCTGCTGCATTACAAAAGATAAATCATTCTTAAATCCTTTCTGAATATATCCTATTTCCGCTCGAATGGACAAAATTTGGTATATATTCTTTTCCAAATTTATGAAAGCTGCTAGTCCGTATTTATTATCCTTCCAGTCACTCAAATCCGGAAGATCAAGATAATTCCAGTACTGATTTGACAATCCCCCGCCTATTCTGAATCCAAAACCATCCAGTAGCTGTCCTTTAAGCCAGTATGACGGAATAACCATCAGGCAGAGTATTAAATAATATTTTATTTTCATACCTTCTTTTTTCTTAGTATTTAATATTTGTGACTCTTCAGAACATCCTGACTTATTTCTGTAAAAATAAATATAGTAACAATTTTTCAAATTAGTTATAAATTATCTCAAAGTCAATTTTATTTATGTAAAATTTTGATGTTTATGTTTGACGATACCGGACTTTGAAACGGGCATTTCGGGATTCTTACAGACTTTAGTATGCAACGAGCAGTCTGAGCGGTTTTTTTATGTCTCTGATAAGTTAGTATATTTGTTTTCATTAAAAAGGAGGCTTAGTCATGAGTGATAAATATTCCAAAAAAATACATTTTGCAAGTGATAATTACTCCGGTGTTTGTGCGGAAGCAATAGACAACATAAACAAAGCAAATACAGGTTGTGATTACCCATACGGAGAAGACAGGTGGACAGAAAAAGCATGTGATTTGTTCAGAGAAATGTTTGAAACAGACTGTGAAGTGTTCTTTGTTTATAACGGAACATCAGCAAATGCTCTGGCATTATCCTCCATGTGCAAATCATATCACAGTATTATTTGCAATGAATTGGCGCATATTGAAACAGATGAATGCGGTGCACCTGAATTTTTTTCCAATGGAGCAAAAATACTGTTGGGGAAAGGTGATGATGGAAAAATATCTTCAAAAAGTACTGAAGAAATAATATTGAGAAGATCTGATATACATTATCCTATGCCAAAAGTACTGAGTATAACCCAGTCAACTGAGGTCGGGACAGTATACAAACCTGAAGAATTACTGGGATTATATAAATTAACAAAAAAACATAATCTGAAGTTACATATGGATGGAGCAAGGTTATCAAATGCTATTGCTTCGCTTGATATAACACCCAAAGAAATAACTTGGCAATGCGGTATTGATGTATTATGTTTTGGAGGAGTAAAAAACGGATTGATGTATGGTGAAGCGGTTATCTTTTTTAACAAGGATTTGGCTGAAGAATTTGAATATCATTGTAAGCAGAGTGGCCAGTTAGCCTCAAAAATGCGATTTATTGCAGCACAATGGTCAGGCCTGCTAAAAACAAGAGCCTGGTATAAAAATGCAAGGCATGCAAATGACTGTGCAAGAGAATTAGAAAACAAACTAAGAAATATTGAACAGATAAAATTTATATTCCCCTGCGAAGCAAATGCTTTGTTTATTAATTTACCGGTAAAATCTATTGAATACTTAAAAAGTAATGGCTGGCATTTTTATACATTTATAGGAGCAGGAGGAGTAAGGTTAGTGTGCTCATGGGACACAACAATTGAAGAGATAAATGATTTAGTGGAAGATATCAAAAACTCGGTTTTAAGAAGTTAATGAACGCATGTAAAACAAATACTAAATAAAATTTACCAATGAAATCAAAATTGAATTTTTTAATACTACTGATATTAATTCCGGGATATTTATTTTCCCAGAATTATACAAAAATAACTGACATTCCATATACTGTAAATCAAACCAGCGAGCGCCAAAAGCTGGATATCTATATTCCGGAAAATAGCGAAAATCTTATGCCCTGCCTGGTATGGATTCATGGCGGAGCCTGGCTATCAGGATCTAAAGACGGACTGGCCCCGGAAATTGATACCCTGCTGCATCATGGATATGTTGTTGCAAGCATAGGGTACAGGCTGAGCGGGGAATCAATCTTCCCGGCTCAGATACATGACTGCAAAGCAGCTATTCGTTATTTAAAAGAAAATGGTAAAAAATATAAAATTGACAGTTCAAGAATTGCAGTTTCCGGAGCATCTGCAGGAGGTCATCTTGCATCTCTGACAGGTACTTCATCTGATATTCCTGATTTGGAAGATAAGACCCAGGGTTATAAAAATGCCTCAAGCCGGGTGCAGGCAGTAATTGACTTTTATGGACCAACAGATTTTTTAATTATGGATATGTTACCGGATTCACCCCCGGACTCTTGCAGAGAAATGGATCCGCATTTATCACCCGACTCACCGGAAAGTTTGTTACTTGGCTGTAATATTGCGGATTGTCCGGAAAAAGTAAAATTTGCTAATCCCATAACCTATATCTCAGATGATGACCCTCCCTTTTTAATTCTCCACGGCACATTTGACTGTGTGGTAACACCCGCGTCAAGTGTAAAATTGGAAAAAAGGCTTAGGGAAAAAGGTGTCCCTGTAAAATTGCATTTATTAACACATGCCGGACATGGCGGACCAGAATTTGTAACACCGGAAGCCAAATCTATGATTTTACAATTTTTAGTTGATATTCTGAAATAATATTTCAATAATACAGAATATTCATCCACCCGGACAAAAATTTAGTCCGGTTAAAATTACATAAGGCTATGTTCAATCTTTGGACAGGGTTACCCGCGATGAAACAATTAATCTTGCTATTACTTTAATTATGAGCTGTGCTCATACCTATCCCATCAACTTGTCAAATTCATCTACTTCAATAGCCGGTGCTGTTGTGAAGGCTATACCTGTCATCCTGGCTAAAGCAACAGAGGTTTTCATTACCTCTTCAATACCAGGGAAGCTCACAATAAGTACCAGATCCTGTTCTGCCAGCAATGCATACATAGATTTTACTTCACCACCAGATTTTTTGATGAGCTCGACAGCTTTCTCAGTTCGTTTGGCACCTATTCCTTTTATTGCCTCACTTGAGTATTTTCCAAACATAAAAAAAACTGCCATATTAATTCCTCCTTTTAAATTGATAATTAAAAAATAGTCATTAATACATAATGTATAATCAGATATTTGCAGCGATTGATATTATTATCAAATTTAAGACATCATTTTATTAAAGTCAATTAAAATACATATTTATAATATCTGAAAAATAGTCGGACAGGAAAATGATTACCAGGTAACAGTTTTTTAATAATTTTATAAAAATATCAATAATACTTTTATGTTTGTACCGGACATAAAATCCAATAGCAGTAAAAACATTTAAATGCCAGCTAAGTTATCTTCTGCAAACAACCATCTGTTCCCTGATCCTGATAAAGCTGATCCGGAAGGCCTGCTTGCTATTGGGGGAGATTTGTCAGTTAATACTTTAGTTAAAGCCTATTCTCTTGGCATATTCCCATGGTATAGTGAAGAAATGCCAATATTATGGTGGTGCCCTGATCCGCGGCTGGTTTTATTTCCGGAGAAATTTAAAATATCTAAATCACTCAGGCATACTATTAAGCAAAAAAAATATATTGTTAAAATTGATGATAATTTTGAAAAAGTCATTGAGAATTGTGCGTTAAGCAAAAGAAAAGGGCAGGAAGGAACATGGATTACAAATGAAATGAAGGAAGCATATATTCAACTGTTTAAAGAAGGGTATGCCCATTCGTTTGAGACATATTATAATAATGAGTTAGTGGGTGGTTTATATGGAGTATCATTGGGCCGGACTTTCTTCGGAGAATCGATGTTTTATAAAATGACCGATGCATCCAAGGTAGCATTATACTATTTGATTGAAAGACTGAAGAAATGGAAATTTCATTTTATAGATGCCCAGCAATCAACACAACATATGAAAATGCTTGGAGCAGAAGAAATTTCCAGGGATGAGTTTTTAAGAATACTTAAGGTGTCTTTAAAAAAATCTACAATAAGAGGGAAGTGGGAAAAATTTTAAAGATCAGTAACCTACAACCCATAATATTCTTTCTTCATCAGCACATTTTTCTGTAAGATCAATCAGGTCCTTATTTACCTTTTTTAACTTTTCCAGGTAAGTCTCCCAGCGTTCAGGCCATTTTTTATCATTCTTTTCAAGCTCTTCCATAAATTCGCGTCCAAATGATCTGTCTGAAATTACTTTTGAAAATTCATCTTTTGATTTTATAGAATCAAAGTCTTCCAGACTATTTATCAGTTCATTTCTTAATGGAATTATTTTACGGGAATTATATTTTGTGGGGCTTATATAATCATATAGTTTGTTTGCATTTTCAAAACAACTGGTAAATATATTAAAAACTGTGCTGTCCAGGTATTTGGATTCTGAATCACAACGCCTGTAATTATTGTTGTCCCCGGTTATATTAAGTTCAACAAAGTTAAGTGTGTCAGTATTAAATATTTCAATTTTCATATCAATATTATTTTATTGAAGATACTATCTATTAAAAATATTAATTCTTAATCAATTTCCAAAATTATACCTTACAACTCCTAATTTATATTATTTTTATGATTATTTAAAGGGAACAGCCCCCTTAATTGATTTTGAAGAGCTGACAGCGCCCTTTCAAGTACGCTGTCCCCTTTTCAGGGCGCTGTCCCCCTCAAACTAAAAAATAACAAAATGATTAATCTGGATGAGTTTAAAATACAGGCACATAAATTTGTTGACTGGATAGCCGATTATTATACGAATATTGAAAAATATTCCGTTAAGCCAAATGTTGAACCATATCAGATTTATAAAAAGCTACCTGTCAAGCCTCCCGAAAGCGGAGAACCTGTTGATACAATCTTTGAAGAATTCAAAGAAATTATATTACCGGGAATGACCCACTGGCAAAGTCCGAATTTTTTTGCTTATTTCCCTGCGAACTCAAGTTTGCCTTCACTGTTAGCTGAAATGCTTACTGCAGCTTTGGGGGCTCAATGTATGAAGTGGGAAACTTCACCAGCTGCAGCTGAACTTGAAGAGTCTGTCCTGAACTGGTTAAAGACTATGATCGGACTGCCTGATAATTTTCATGGGGTCATACAGGATACTGCTTCAACCTCTACCCTCTGTGCACTGCTGACTGCCAGGGAGAAAATAACAGACTACAGGATTAATAATGAGGGGTTTAAGGCTGGGGATATATATAGAGTATACTGTTCGGCTGAAGCTCACTCATCGGTAGATAAGGCGGTTAAAATTGCAGGTATAGGTGAAAGAAATTTAATTAAAATAGAAACCGATAAGAAGTATAGTCTAAAACCGTCTGCATTGCAAAATATGATTATAAAAGACCTGGAAGAAGGGAAAAAGCCTTTATGTGTTATAGCAACACTCGGTACAACAAGCTCAACAGCAATAGACCCTGTAAAAGAAATTGGTGATATATGTAAAAAATATGATGTATGGCTGCATATTGATGCAGCCTATGCGGGTTCTGCACTTATACTGCCTGAATTCAGGGCTATACTAAAGGGTATAGAACAGGCTGATAGCTTTGTATTTAATCCTCATAAGTGGCTGTTTACAAATTTTGACTGTTCAGCATATTTTGTTAAAGATAAAAAGACACTTGTTAATACATTCCAGGTAGTGCCGGAATACCTTAAATCCGGTGATCAGGGGAGGGTTAATGATTATTGCGACTGGGGCATCCAGCTTGGAAGAAGATTCAGGGCATTAAAATTATGGTTCGTTATCAGGAACTTTGGTATAAAAGGATTGCAGGATAAGTTGAGAAAACATATTTCTCTTGCCCGTTATGTTGAAGAAAAAGTCAGATCTGACAATAATTTTGAACTTGTTGCTCCTGTTAATTTCAATCTTATCTGTTTTCGGTTTAAACCTGAAAACGTTACAGATAATGAAAGCTTAAATGAATTAAATGCACAGCTGCTGCAAAGGATTAATAATACCGGGAAGATTTATCTGTCACATACCAAGCTAAAAGGAATCTATACACTCAGGATGGTAACCGGACAGACAAATGTAGAGCAAAGACATGTGGATCATGCCTGGAAAATAATACAGGAACAGGCAAACAGCTTAAAGTTTTAGTTATCATCAATTAAAATATTTTAAAATTGAATAGTAAAATTATAAGCCTGGTATCAGAATTATTTAAAGAATGGTCAGGAGAATTTCCGGAGATCATTAAAAGATTACCTGAAACAACATCCGGCAGAAAATATTACAGGCTCCAGGCAGGTAAAACTTCAGCAATTGGAGTATATAACAATAACAAAAGAGAAAATGATGCATTTATATACCTGTCTTATCATCTTAAAAAGCATAATGTAAATGTTCCGGATGTTTACAAGGTTGATAACGATAAAGGTGTTTATCTGATTCAGGATTTGGGAGATATTAATCTTTACATATATGTTGAAGATATTAAAGGTGAAGAAAATTTTAGTGATTTGGTGATAAGAAAATACAGGAAAGTTATAGATGAAATGCCAAACATACAGATAAAAGCATCTGAAGATATGGATTTCAGTATTTGTTATCCAAGGGCAGAATTTGACTACCAGAGTATAATGTGGGATTTGAATTACTTCAAATATTACTTTCTCAAACTTGCCGGAGTGAGGTTTGATGAACAATATCTGGAAGATGATTTTCAGGTGTTTGCTAAATATCTGCTGGAAGCGGACTGTAATTATTTTTTATACAGGGACTTCCAGTCAAGAAATATAATGATTAAAGATGATAAGTTATATTTTATCGATTATCAGGGGGGAAGGAGAGGGGCCCTGCAGTACGATTTGGCATCACTGTTATTTGAAGCAAAAACTCAGCTAACAGGCGAGTTAAGGCAGGAATTGCTGGATTACTATATTAAAATTAATTCAAAAGAAAGATCTTTTAATACAGAGGAATTTATAAAATTTTATCCTTCATATATTCTGGCCCGGATAGTTCAGGCAATGGGAGCTTATGGATACAGAGGCTACTATGAACGCAGGAGTTTTTATCTCCGGAGCATACCCTATGCCGTCAGGAATATGAACTGGCTGCTGGATAACTATAATATTGATGTAAAAACACCGGAATTACTTAATTGTCTGAGACAAATAGTCAATTCAGAAGCTCTCAGGGAATATGATATAAAACAGAGTGAATTTACTGTTTCTATTAACAGTTTTTCATACAGATCAGGTATCCCTCAGGACAATACAGGAAACGGGGGAGGATTTGTATTTGATTGCAGGGCAATGCCTAATCCGGGCAGGTATCCCGAATTCACCCAGTTTACAGGAAAAGATAAGCCAGTAATCGATTTTCTGAAAAAGGAAGAAAAAGTAAAGAAATTTATTGATAATACATATTCAATTATTGAAGCATCAATTGAGAATTATAAGGAAAGAAATTTTACAGACCTGCAGGTTAACTTTGGATGTACAGGAGGCAGGCACAGATCAGTTTACTTTGCCGAGCAGATAGCCTGGCTTATAAAGAGAAATTATAGCATCAAAATTAAATTATGGCACAGGGAACTGGAAAGGAATGATTAATGGTCCGCAGAAACAAAGATGAACTATGAAAGCAATGATATTAGCTGCCGGTGAAGGAACACGGCTGAAACCGCTGACTGACAAAATACCTAAAGCCCTGGTGGAGGTCAAAGGAAAACCTTTACTGGAACATACAATAAATTACATGATGCGTCATGGTGTGGATGAGATTATAATTAACGTACATCACTTTGCAGAACAAATCATTGCCTGGCTTGAGTCTAAAAAGAATTTTAATATTCGGATAGAAATATCGGATGAAACGGATAAGTTGCTGGATACAGGTGGAGGATTAAAAAAAGCATCGTGGTTTTTTAACGATAAGTCTTCCTTTATACTGGCAACAGTAGATGTTATTACTAATCTTAATCTGAATAAATTATATGAATTTCATATTAGATTAGGAGCACTGGTTACCCTTGCGATAAAAAAGCGTCCCTCGACAAGAGAGTTCATATTTGATAAAGATTATTGTCTTTGCGGATGGAAAAGTAATATAACCGGAGAAAAGACAATGCTGACCAGCAAGGAAATGGCTAAACACTCAATAGCTTTTAGCGGATATCATGTTATCAATCCTTCTATTTTTGAATTAATTACTGAAAAAGATTCATTCCCCATAACAGATTTATATCTCAGACTGGCAAAGCAACAAATGATTAAAGGCTTTGTCCATGATGATTCATTCTGGATGGAGTTTGGCAGGATAGACAATATTGAGAAGGCTGAAAAGTCAAGAAAATTGGGGAATATTATCTCTGACTTTAACAAAAGTTAAATAGTAATCTTTTAATTATCGCCGGATAAAATAATAGTCAAGTTCTGATTTTAATTATACCATTAAGTTTTTTTTTGTTTCTTTGCGATTCGATTTCACAAATAACTTACTTAAATAATGAACAATAAGAAGAGAAGTTTAATTGATACAATAGTCGATCCTTTTCAGCGATTTTTCAAAATTGAGGTTTTCGGAAGTGTTCTTCTGTTAATTGCAGCAGCAGCGGCTTTACTGTGGGCCAATTCCAGGTGGGGAAATTATTATTTTGGACTGTGGGAGAATGATTTATCTTTTAAAATCAAAGATTTTATTCTTTCAAAATCATTTATTGACTGGATAAATGATGGCCTGATGGCAATTTTCTTTTTTCTTATAGGCCTCGAGATTAAGCGTGAGATTATGGTTGGTGAACTTTCAACACTTAAAAAGGGTACATTACCAATTATTGCTGCTCTCGGAGGAATGTTAATTCCTGCACTTATCTATTTGTATATTAATAAGGATATTAATACAGAATCCGGATGGGGCATACCTGTGGCTACAGATATTGCCTTTTCACTCGGAGTATTGGGTTTGTTGGGAAAACGTGTACCTACAGGAATGAAAGTATTTCTTCTCGCTTTTGCAATTGTTGATGACCTCGGAGCTGTGGCAGTTATTACATTATTTTACAGTTCTGATATTAATTTGAATTTCCTGATAATTGGAATAGGCATGTATTTTGTCCTTGTTCTTTTTAATCAGTTAAAAGTCAGAAATTATCATATTTATGTAATCGGAGGATTTATAATCTGGTATATGTTTTCAAGATCCGGAATTCATCCAACGATTGCAGGTGTTCTGATAGCCTTTACAATACCGTTGCGCCGAAGAATAAGAATTCCTGTTTTTAAACACCGAATGAATAAGAATTTAGAGGAATTTAGCGGAAAAGCAGGAACTTATAAAATTACCCTTAACAAGGCACAGCTGGCAGCTATTGATAATATGGAAGATGAAATTGAAAATGTACAAAGTCCGCTTCAATTTCTCGAGTATAAATTGCACGGATTTGTAGCATATATAATTATGCCGGTATTTGCTTTTGCAAACGCAGGGGTAATCCTTTATTCCTCAGGTACCCAGGATTTATTCAGTTCATTAAGTTTTAATATAGAACTTAGTTTAATACTTGGCAAACTTGCAGGGATATTTCTGTTTTCGTGGATTAGCATAAAAATTGGAATAGCATCATTACCTGAAAATACAGGGTGGATTAATTTAATCGGACTGGGATTACTGGGCGGCATGGGATTTACCATGTCTTTATTTATAACTAATCTGGCTTTTAGTGATCCGGGATTAATAAACTATGCTAAAATTGGAATTATCGTAGCTTCATTGATTTCAGGAGTATTGGGATATCTCGTGCTAAGATTCAGCCTGAATAAACAAATTGCCTGAATATTGGTTTATACTTAAAATGATTTACAGCAAATAATGAAAAAGAGGGTAGAAGAATTGAATAAAAGACTTGAAGGCAGCTCTCCCCGGGAGGTGTTGAAATATTTTATCAAAGAATATAAGGGTAAGATAGCTCAGAGTTCCAGCCTTGGAGCTGAAGACCAGGTTTTAACAGATATGATTTGCAGCATTGATAATAAAACAAGGATATTTAGCCTGGACACTGGAAGGCTGTTTCAGGAAACATACGACCTTATAGAAAAGACAAATAATAAATACAATATAAATATTGATATTTACTTCCCTGACTGGCAAAAGGTTGAAGAGATGGTCAGGGAAAAAGGTATTAATTTGTTTTACAGGAGCATTGAAAACAGGAAGCAGTGCTGTTATCTAAGAAAAATTGAACCATTAAAAAGGGCGTTAAAAGGAGTTGAAGTCTGGATATCAGGGATAAGAAAGGACCAGACAGTTTCCCGGTTTTATACAAGACTTGTGGAATGGGACGAAACTCATAATATGATTAAGATAAACCCGCTGTTAAAATGGACTGAAAAACAGGTATGGGAATATATTAAAGAGAATGACGTTCCTTACAACATACTACACGATAAGGGATTTTCGAGCATTGGATGCCAGCCGTGTACACGTGCACTGAAACCGGGTGAAGATTTCAGAGCCGGCCGCTGGTGGTGGGAGGAGAACGAGGACAGGGAATGCGGATTACATAATATGATTAAAAAATAACCCCGGAACCCAGCAATTCATTACCATCATACCATGCAGCGAACTGACCCGAAGTGATACCGCGCTGAAGTTTATCAAAGACTATATAAAGACCGTCTACTTCCATATAAAGAGCAGCCTTTTGCAATGGCTGCCTGTATCGTATTCTTACCTGATAATCCTTAGATTCACCAGGCATAAGCTTCAGGTCTTCCCTTAACCAGTGAATATCTTCCGGGGGAATGAATAAACCTTTCCGGTGCAGGCCGGGATGATTTTGTCCCTGTCCGGTATAGACAATATTATTTTTCACATCAATGCCAATTACAAAAGACTGTTCAGGCCTGCCACCAATATTTAAACCCTTATTCTGACCTATAGTAAAATAATGTGATCCTTCATGTGTGCCCACTATCATACCATCTGATTGCGAATAACTGAAACTACATGTAATTTCTTTTAATCGATCCGGTAATAGTCTATCATCTTTTAAAATTTCCTTATAATCTGAATATATTGTGAGATTACCAGGGATTTCAACAATATTCCCTGTTCTGGATTCCAACTTCTGTTGCAGGAATACAGGCAAATCTACCTTTCCGACAAAACATATTCCCTGGGAGTCTTTTTTTTCAGCAGTTGATAATTTTTGTTCTCTGGCAATAGCACGGACTTCCGATTTATTCAGGTGTCCGACAGGAAATAAAGCCATTTTCAGCTGCTCCTGGGAAAGCTGACAAAGGAAGTAGCTCTGCTCCTTACTTTTATCATCTCCGGCCAGAAGCCTGTATAATGTTTTCCCGTCTTTTATTATTTCTTCTTTTTTGCAATAATGTCCTGTAGCTACAAACTCTGCTTCATATTCCAGTGCAGCCTTAATAAAAAGGTCAAACTTTATTTCACGGTTACATAACACATCAGGATTAGGTGTGCGTCCCTTTTCATATTCAGAAAACATATAATCAACAACACGCTGACGGTACTGATCACTGAAATCGATTGTGTGAAAAGGTATCCCTATTTTTTTTGCAGTAAGTTCGGCAAATATAATGTCATCTTTCCATGGGCAATCACCTGATAAGGTACCTGTTGTGTCATGCCAGTTAATCATAAAAAGAGCTATAACATCATATCCCTGACTTTTAAGAAGATATGCTGCCACACTGGAGTCTACTCCACCGGATAAACCAACAACAACTCTTTTTTGCATAATATATCAGTCCCTTATATTCAGTGGCTTGCAAAGGTATAAAATTAGTGATAGAATTGCTATATAAATAAATACTATAGATATGTACAGGGGCATGCAGGAGGTTTTGAATCCTGATATTAAAATGCCGGGAAATACTGAATATATCATTAGCTGGGTAGGAGCCAGCACCCTTGAGAGATGAAAGCGCACGGGGACAGGTCCCTTTTAGGGCACTGTCCCCCTGCCTCTTGACCTGGCATAAACCAGTGCCACAGTCCGGTATATAAAATGGCCAAATTTGATATAGGGTACATAAAAAATTATAAACCATACGCATATAAGATGGAAAAAATAAAAGTGATATGCAGCATGCCAGTTGTCAAACCTTGCGATCTCCAGGAGGACTCCTGAGATGGTTAATAAAAATAGGGTTATTAAGAAAAGCCAGTCAGCATAATTGCTATTGCCATATTTTTGCTTGTTGAAAAGTCTTTGATACATCATAATACCTAAGCCGGTAACCATTAATAAGGCTGCTATATTTCCAAGAATTTTAACCGGACTGAGAAAAGGGAGCGGGTAGTTATTTGTTATTACAGCAATTATTGCAAATACAGTTACTACAAGGAGTAAAATAAATCCGTAAAATACCATCAGATGACTAATTCCTCTGGACCTTTGAGTCCTGCACTGATTAAAATTTTTATGGAAAATAATTTCAGCAATAACTGACCTAAAGCTTTTAAATATTCCTGTTTGCTTAGTTTGAGGAAAGTTTTTTTTCAAATCATTCCAGAATTTTCTGATACCGGACATAGTAAATCCGATTATCACAATAGTTATTGCAAAAAAAGATGAATTCAGCCATGCATGTGGAAATAACTTTGAATAAATAACCGGTCCTTCAGGAATTCTTAATGTGCCGGCAGCATATATAATTGCAAGGATAATAATAAAAGGTAATGCTAAAGCTAAAGGCAGAAAGGCAGGTTTACTCAGAATTTTTGCAAGAAATTTTGGCTTTGCATAATGTAAATAATTTATTTGTCTCAAGGCAGCCAGAACATCGGCAGGATTTATACCTCGAGGACAATGGGCAGAACAATCACCACACTGATGGCACAACCAGATGTCAAGGTTTCCCATCAGTTTGCTTTTTAGTCCCCAGCCTGCCCATATTAATTCTTTTCTGGGGAATGGCTTATTTTCAGGTGACAGGGAACATATTGCAGTACATTCTCCACACTGCACACATTCTTTAACAGATGAGCCGCTTATTTTTTTCGTTTGCCTTATAAAATCGATGTCCGGCTGCAGTGTTAATATATCCATAAATTACTCTTTAAATTTATATCCCACGCCCTTGAATGTTTTGATATGTTTGTCGCCAATCTTTTCCCGAAGTTTTCTTATATGAACATCAATTGTCCTGTCACCAACAATTACATCATCTCCCCATACCAAATGAAATATTTCTTCCCTGGTAAAGACCTTGCCCGGTCTTGATGACAGGAATAACAAAAGTTCAAATTCTTTTTTTGTAAGTATTAGTTCTTTATTTTTTTTATAAACAACAAATTTCTCAGTGTCAATTTTAAGATCACCTTTTTTTATAATCTTTTTTGAATTCCTGTAGAAAGTAACATACAGAGGGTCGTTATATCTTTTTAATAATGCCTTAATTCTGCTCAACAAAACCTTTGTCTTTACAGGCTTTTTAATATAATCATCTCCGCCTGATTCAAAGCCTGCTATCTGCGAATAATCTTCTCCTCTGGCTGTCAGAAATGCTATTATTGTATATTTAAGACTGTTAATTTTCCTCAGTTGCCTGCATGTTTCAATTCCATCCATCTCAGGCATCATAATATCCAGGAGTATAAGGTGAGGATTAATTTTTTTTGCAATTTCGATAGCTCCTGCTCCGTTGTCAGCAGTATAAATCTTGTAACCTTCAGATCTTAAATTATAGGTCAGGAACTCCAGAATGTCGGGTTCATCATCGACCAGGAGAATTTTATAGCGAAAATTGCCCATTAATTTCTTTATAATTTAAAGTCTATGGTTTGACAAATTTATCCTGTGAAATATAATTTTCAAAAATGAATATGTTACGTACATCATATGATGCATTAAAAAAATAAAATAAATGAAAAAGAAATTATTGAAAATGTAACAAAATTTAAAAATAAATGTAATATAGTTATAAATGAAATAATATTGATTATTAAAAACTTAATAATACAGGGGTATTTCACTAAAAAGAGATATATTTGCAGGTTGAGAAGGTAATTAAACATAAAAGATTAGGAAAAGAAAATATACTTTATGAAGATTTCTGATAAATTAATACCTATTGTTAAACAATTCGATCATGTCAATCTGGATGATGCGAGCAGGGTTGAACTGATGAACAGGACCGATGTAAAATACGTCTTCAATGTTAATAAATTACCTGATATTCTTAAAAGCGCCCTGAAAAATTATAAGATACTTGAAATAAATGATGAGCGAATACATCTATATAAAAATCAGTATTTTGATACCAGTGACTATGACATGTATTTAGATCATCATAACGGTAAACGCAACAGGTATAAAATAAGATACCGGAATTATGATGTATCAGATGTTGCTTTTTTGGAGATTAAATTCAAGACCAACAAAGACAGGACAATTAAAAAGCGTATAAAAAATAAATACAGCACAAATTTAAATAAGGGTTCAAGTGAGTTTATAGAAACCAACTCGCCATATAAGTATGATGAATTAACCCCTGTATTAAAAAATGATTTTAAAAGAATAACCCTGGTACATAAATCTGAAAAAGAGCGAATAACACTGGATTTTAATTTATCATATACCTGTGATTTTGCCGGAATAGTAAAGACACACGAACTGCCAGACCTTGCTATTTGTGAAATCAAGCGTGAAGGATATTCCAATACTTCTGAGTTCATGAAGATTTTAAGATCTGAAGATATAAGACAATCACGCATGAGCAAATATTGTATTGGAGCTGCAATATTATACAGTGATTTGAAAAAAAATCAATTTAAATCCAAGCTGAGATATATTGAAAGTATTCAAAATTCAAAGCATTAATATTAAATATAGTTTAGTATGGAATTATTTGGCGTAAGAATAATTGACGTACCGGATATCCTGGAATTAATTCTGCGATTCGCTTTTAATTTTTTTGTTGTCTTGATTCTTGTACGAGTCTTATATTATCCTATTGCTAAAAGGAAGGATTATCTTTTTACATATATTTCAATAGGGACAGCTGTATTTCTGCTGTGTTTTCTTCTTGAAAATGTGAAATTACAGCTCGGATTGGCATTGGGCCTTTTTGCTATATTCGGAATAATAAGATATCGAACTAATGCGATACCTATAAAAGAAATGACCTACCTGTTTATAGTGATAGGAATATCCGTTATAAATGCACTGGCCAACAAAAAAGTGAGTTATACCGAGCTGATATTTACAAATCTGGCAGTTATTGCAGTAACTTTTGGTCTTGAAAGGCTTTGGTTATTAAAGCATGAGTCAAGAAAAACTATAACATATGAAAAGATTAATTTGATAAAGCCTGAGAATTATCAATTGTTACTTGAAGATCTGGAAGAAAGGACTGGCTTAAAAATCAACAGAATAGAAGTGGGCAGGGTTAATTTTGTGCGTGATGTTGCACGGGTAACAATATATTACTTTGAGCCAAGTAACCGTGTAAATATCTCTGATGAGGAAGATAGTTATATGGTTGGTAACCGTAATGATGATGATGAATAGTGATATACTCAGCAAGCATTTCTTAAGCAAACTAATCACCGTAATACTAATTATTTTTTGTCAGATTAATCCTGGATCTTCACAGACGAAGGATTTTCAGCTGTGGTCTGATATAAAACTGGAAGCAGAAATATTCAAAAAAATATCAGTTGAAATAGAAGAAGAGATAAGACTGGCAGAGAATATTTCCAAAATTGAAGACTATTTTACAGATGTGGGTATATCATATAACTTCTGGGATAATTTCACATTCGGGGGATACTACCGGTTTATCAGAAGAAATGAGTTGGATGATAGAATAAGCAATATTCACAGATATTATTTTGATCTGAAATATGACAGAAAAATAAAAAGGTGGGAACTGTCACTAAGGACCCGATATCAATCAAGGTATAAAAATATCAATTCCGATGATACCGGATATAAACCTGAAAATCATAACAGAAACAAACTCAGTTTAGCTTATGATATTTATCGCAGTCCGTTAAAGCCTGAAATATGGTTTGACATCTATTACCAGCTTAATAATCCTGGTGGTAATAAATTTGATAAAATACGATTTGCTCCTGAATTGGGTTATCGTATTAATAACCATATTAGAGTTAATATTTATTATATGATTGAGAAAGAATATAATGTTAAGAATCCGGAAACAAATTATATTCTGGGTACAAGTTTTCTTTACAAGCTATAATTCTTAACCACCCTTAGGATTTATAATTATAAACGCATTTTTTTATACTTTCCCATAGCTTGTCAGAGGTTTTATCCCATGAAAATTTTTCCCTTTGCTTTTTTGCTTTATTTATTAAACTTTCACGAAGATTTATATCACAGAATACTTCTAACATAGCATTTCTGATAGATTCAACAGAAGAAGGCTCTACATACAGAGCAGCATTTCCTCCTACTTCAGGCATCGATGATACTTTTGAAGTGATAATAGGCACATCACAATACATCGCCTCGAGCAAGGGAATCCCAAATCCTTCAAAAAAAGAAGCATAAACCAGTGCCATAGCTGAAGCAGTAAAAAGTCTTAAATCCCTGTATTTTAAAAATTAGTTATGAAACATTAAATAGAAAATTCAATAATCTAAGACTCGCGAATACTGATTATAAACTTACATCCTTCTCCTTCATTACTTTCTATCTTAATTTTCCATTTGTGAGCCGATACAATTCTTTTTACATAACTTAACCCGAGACCAAAACCTTTAACATTATATATATTGCCGGTCGGGATACGATAAAACTTCCTGAAAACCTTATTGTAGTATTCTTTTGATATACCTATTCCGTTATCAATTATATATAATAATATTTTATTATTTACATTATTTGTCAGAACATTAATCCGGGGATCTTTAACAGTATATTTTAAGGAATTATCAATCAGGTTATATAATAAATTGGTCAGATGATTTTCATCTGCAACTATTAAGGGATTTTTTGCATTCAGATTTAAAGAGACTTTTCCTTTTTTATTCCTTAAACGTAAATTAAAACTATCGGCCACTCTTTGAATTACCTCATGCAGGTTAATCTCTTTTTTATTCATAACAAGTTTTCTGATATCAGCATGTGACATCTGAAGGATATTATCAACCTGGTCCAATAATTTCTGACTTTGTTCATTAATTATACTGACATATTTTTTTATCCTTGCCGGCTCATTTATAATTTCCTTATCAGAAAGCACTTCAGCAGATAATTTCAATGATGTTATAGGTGTTTTAAATTCATGTGTAAGATTATCAATAAAATCCTTTTGAATTTCTGACAATTGTTTTTGCCTCAAAATGACAAACTGGGTGTACCCGAAAAATATAATAACGATTAGCAGAATAGCAGTAAGAATATACCAGATAACAAAATCAGATAATACATACTTTTGTCTTTCCGGAAAATACACTCCAAAATAATATATGTACTCATAATATTTTGGAAGATTTTTCCTTGTTTTTTTAACATGATTATTATCAGACATTTGAACATAATTACCATATACCATTTTGTCAGTGTGACAATCGTAAATACCATATTCGAAATCAAGATTCAGGTTTATTTTACTTAATTCCTTTATTAAATAATGTTCAAGAAGTTCTGCATCTATTATATCATTGACATTTACCAGGTAATAGTTTGAAGAATACTGGTATACTACATTTTCATATGGCAGAACAGAATTATTATATTCACTTAGAATTTCAGCCACATTTCTGAGGGCAATTTGTATTGATTGATTTAACTGTCTTTCTTTTAAACTGAAGTTTTTCTGCAGAAGATATACCTGAACAACGATAATTCCTATTATAGATATTATACCCAGAATAATTGTTAATCTTATAGTATTGCGCTTCATATTGCTAAGTTAACCTTTGGTATAATTGTTGATTTAACATTAACAATTCGTTAACAAATTTTATGAACTCATTAACAAACTAATTGTTATTATATACGTATGTTTAAAGTGTAAAATTCGTAAAAACCCATGTTAAATTTAATAATCTTTAAAATTATGAAGTTAAAAAGAATACAATTAATAGTATTATTGCTGGGCATTATTGTACATAGTTTTGCTCTGGCAAATACAGATCCTGATGAAAAAAAGGATACAAAAGCCAGTATTGAATGGGAAAAAACCTCTTTCGATTTTGGAAAAATAGTAAAAAACTCACCTGCAACTGTGGAGTTTGAGTTTAAGAACAATAGTATGGTTCCCCTGGTTATAAATTCTGTTAGACCTACCTGCGGATGTACAGTAGCCTATTATCCTAAAGAACCTGTTCAGCCTGGTAAAAGCGCTGCAATAACCGTTAATTATAATACGAGGAGTATTGGACACTTCACGAAATCAATTATTGTCAGTTCCAATGCAAGTGAAGGAGAAACTAAATTAATTATTACAGGTGAGGTCATTGATAACTAACATCCGGTAATAAAAAATATCTTTTAACATAAAAGAGAAGTTAAATAATTAGCTTCTCTTTTTTTTAGTTATAAAACCCGGCATTTAAAATATTTTTTGTCAGACTAACATTGTTTCCTGCAAAAGAATTCTGAATTTTCATATCCTTTATATTTTTTTATCTTATTATTTTTATTATGTAAATGATATTTTAAATACATTTAGAATATATTTAATAAGTATTTAAAATCGCTTTTGATCCTCTATTAATAATTGCTATATACCTATGGAAACAATACAGGGCAAGAAAAAAAGTTTTGGTACAGCACCGGTATTTTTTACTGCCATATCTACAATTTTAGGTGCAATACTTTTCCTGCGATTTGGTTATGCTGTAGGAACATTGGGTTTTGCCGGGGTTATTCTAATTATTATTGTTGGACATTTAGTAACCATTCCTACAGCTTTTGCATTATCAGAAATAGCAACAAACCAGCGTGTTGAGGGAGGAGGCGAGTATTTTATCATTTCCCGTTCATTTGGCTTGAATATTGGTGCCACCATAGGTATAGCACTTTATTTTTCACAGGCTATAAGTGTTGCATTTTATGTTATAGCTTTTACAGAATCTTTTGAGCCCCTTTTCAATTTTGTTAAGGTAAGGTTTGATATTGAACTGCCCCGCCAGGTAATAAGTATACCTTCTATGCTTGCTTTGTCATACCTTATTTTAAAAAAAGGTGCAAACATGGGAGTAAAAACACTTTATGCAATAGTATTACTTTTAGCATTATCACTGACATTATTCTTTTTGGGTAGTAGGGTAGGTTCAAATGTATGCGGACTCGATACCAATTTGGAAACTCCTGTTGCCTTATCAGGTAATTTGCTATCAATACCCAAAGGAGCACTTAAACAGTTTTTTATCGTATTTGCTATTATCTTCCCTGCATTTACAGGCATGACAGCAGGAGTTGGCCTTTCAGGGGATTTAAAGAATCCTGGCAGGTCTATTCCTATCGGAACAATTACGGCAACAGTCCTGGGCATGATAGCATACATATTTGTATCATATAAATTATCTGTTTCAGCACCTCCGGGAGTTATTACTGATGAGAATAATCTGTGTTTTATGAGAGAAATTACGTTGTATGGCATAATAATGATTCCACTGGGCCTTGCAGCTTCAACAATGTCATCGGCAATTGGTTCTGTAATGGTTGCTCCAAGGACACTCCAGGCGTTAGGATTAGACAGATCATTACCCTTCAGACCATTTAATAATGCAATGGCAAAGGGCAAGGGTGAGATATACGAGCCATTCAATGCTTCAGTGGTTACCATTATTATTGCTTTAATATTTGTTGCCCTGGGAAATGTCAATTCCGTTGCACAAATAATTTCAATGTTTTTTATGGTTACTTATGGTTCTATCTGTCTTATTTCATTTCTCTATCATTTCGGGGCAGATCCCTCTTACCGGCCTGTTTTTAAGTCACGCTGGTATATTTCTTTAATTGGATTTATTATGTGCTTATGGTTAATGTTTAAAATAAATACAGGTTATGCCTTGGCTGCTATTATCACGATGACATTAATTTATTTAATAATTAGCTATACGCATAAGGAAAGAGGAGGATTACAGAATATTTTTCAGGGAGCAATATTTCAGATAACCCGTAAGATTCAGGTATTCATTCAAAAATCGAAAAAAACTGCGGCTGAAAGTAAATGGAGACCTTCAGCAATTTGTGTATCTAATTCGGCTTTTCAAAGAGATAAAGCATTAAAGCTATTAAACTGGATTTCTTATAAATACGGATTTGGTACATTTATACATCTGATTGAAGATTATTTCTCAAAAGCATCAAATCAAAAATCTATTGAAATTTTAGATAAATTAATAGATATATCTGATGAGAAAAGTAATGTTTACATTGATACTATTATTTCACCATCCTATACATCAGCTATTGCACAGACTATTCAACTACCGAGTATTTCGGGATTACCCAATAATATGATAATATTTGAGTTTGATAAAGAAAATCCCGACAACCTTAAGCAAATATCCGAGAATATTCCGCTTGTAAAAGCAGGGAATCTTGATATTTGTGTATTGGGTGCATCAAGGAGACAAATAAATTATAAACAGGGAATACACATATGGATAAGAGGCACTGATTTTGAAAATTCAAACCTGATGATTTTACTGAGCTATATAATTCTTGGACACCCTGACTGGCGGCACGGGAAGATTAAAATTCTGGATATCTGTGAGGAAGAAGATATGGAGAAAACAAGAAATAACTTAATTGAACTTATTCACAAAGGACACCTGCCAATTTCTCCCAATAATATCGAATTGATAAAACTTGAAGAAAATATCAGTTATAAATCTCAGATTAATTCGAGATCCAGTGAGGCAGGTCTGACAGTAATAGGATTCCGGGAGGAACAATTAAAATATGATAAGGATTTATTTAACGGTTACGATGAAGTTGGAGATATTCTTTTTGTAAATGCAACAGGTGAAAAGAAAATAAAATAAGCTTTTCTTAAAGATGAAAATCTCTGATCCACATATAATAGTAATTTTTGGTGCTTCAGGCGATCTTACAAAGCGAAAACTAATACCCGCCCTTTATGAGCTCCAGGCACAAAAGCTTTTGCCTGAAAATTATGTTGTTCTTGGGGTAGGAAGGACCAGCCTTAATAATGAGCAATTCAGGCAAAGAATGAAGGAAGGATTAAGAGAATATGCTAAAAACCGCGATAAGAACATGTTAACAGATAATTTTTTGAAGAGATTATATTACCTTTCCATTGAAACAAGTAAAACTACTGAATATAGTATTTTAAAAGATAAATTATCAGAATTGGACAAAGAATATAATACCCGGGGAAATTATATATTTTACCTTGCAACTCCCCCGGGTTTATACGAAATTATCCCCAATAATCTTTTTCATGCCGGATTAACATCCAATAATGAATCCGGATGGAAAAGACTAGTAGTTGAAAAACCTTTTGGCAACAACTTAAAATCTGCCAGAGACTTGAATAAGAACCTTTTAAAATATTTTTCTGAAGGGCAGATTTATAGAATTGATCATTACCTGGGTAAAGAGACAGTCCAGAATGTACTGGTTACAAGGTTTTCCAATGGTATATTCGAGCCGTTGTGGAACAGAAATTATATACACCATATTGAGATTACAGCTGCCGAAAGCATAGGTATTGAAAATCGCGGCAGCTACTATGACAAAACAGGAGCATTAAGAGATATGTTGCAGAATCATTTATTGCAGCTTGTCGCACTGGTCGCCATGGAACCTCCTACGGTAATTAATTCCACTTCCATCAGAAATGAAACACTTAAGGTATTTCAGTCATTACGTCAAATAGATATTGAGGAGGTTGAAAAGACTGTTATCCGTGGTCAATATACCGAGTCAGTTATAAAAGGTGAGAAAATAAGGTCATACAGGGATGAACCGGAGGTTTCAGATGATTCCAGGACTGAAACCTTTGTTGCTTTGAAACTGTATATTGATAACTGGAGATGGGGAGGCATACCGTTTTATATAAGAACCGGAAAGAGGTTGCCCACAATGGTTACAGAAGTGGTTGTTCATTTTAAGCCAACACCACATAAACTTTTTTGCTTTAATGAAATGGAGTTTAATTCTGATAATCAGTTAGTAATAAGAATACAGCCAGATGAAGGCATACTTTTGAAATTTGGAGTGAAAGTGCCTGGTGCGGGATTTAATGTACAGGATGTAAATATGGATTTTCATTATTCAAGTCTTGCCAATAATTACATACCTGAAGCTTATCAGAGGTTGTTACTGGACTGTATGCAGGGTGATTCAACATTATATACCAGAGGTGATGCAATTGAAGAAGCATGGAAGTTTGTTGATCCGATAGTGGATGCATGGAATGAAAAGCCGGATATACGGATTTTCGGTTATCCTGCTGGCACATGGGGCCCGGAAATAGCGGATTCATTGATTGAAGAGAAGAATATGACATGGAGATATCCATGTAAAAATCTTACTGGTAATGGTAGTTATTGTGAATTATAATATAGTAATTTATTTATTGGTATACTGCCTGTCTGCCAAAGCTAGGGTTCGTGCAGGAATCATTTAATTATTTAATAATGAGACCGGATATTAAAGTTTTTGACAACGCCTCAGAAATGGCAGAGGAACTTGTTGAAGAATTTTACAGATACACAAAAGAACTCTATGAATTGAATAAAAAGGTTAATATTGCTATCTCAGGTGGTAGTTCACCGTTATATTTTTACAGGAGGCTCGCCAGTTTTAATGCTATAAGCTTAAAAAAAATTGACTGGAATAAAATTCATATTTTCTGGGTTGATGAACGATGTGTCCCCCCTAATCACCAGGATAGCAATTATGGATCGGCAGACAGATTATTCTTGCGGACAATAGATATTCCCCGGGAAAATATCCACAGGATACGGGGAGAAAAAGAACCGTCTGAAGAAACTTTGAGATATTCAAAGGAACTTAAATCAAATATTCCATTGAGAAATAGTTTCCCGTCATTTGACTGGGTTTTTCTTGGGCTTGGAGAGGACGGACATACAGCCTCAATTTTTCCTGATCAACTTAATGTGTTATTCTCAAACAGTTTTTGTGAACCTGTTATGCATCCGCAAACAAAACAAAGGAGAATTACTTTGACAGGCAAAGTGCTTGTTAATTCCCGTCGTATTACATTTCTGATAACAGGTGAAAATAAACATAAAGCCGTAAAAGAGATTATAAATAACGAGTCTTCTGCTAAGTTATATCCTGCCAGTTATATCAAATCCCTTGGTGGTAAATTAGAGTGGTATCTTGATAAACAGGCCGCTCAGCTTATTAAATAATTACCTTTATCAAGAATAATATTACTCCGTTAATAAAATGATAATTCATTTTTCCTGACATATAAAAAATATCCGGTACAATTAAAATCTAAAAGGAAAATTCTTCTTATAATATAAGAAAATCTGACTTTAATAAATGAATATTAATTGTTAGTCAAATAGCTTAATAATCAATCCCCTGTGAGCATAATATATTTATAATTTTACTATAAATTTATTAAACCTAAGTCTTTAAAGAAAACCCTGAAAATTGCCTAGTATATTTATAGTAGATAATAACCCGTTATTCCGAAGATTGACTGCTCAGTATCTTAATGTAGCTGATTTTAATGATATTCTTACTTTTCCTGATGCTGATGAATGCCTGAAATATATTGATCTGCAACCTGATATAGTCGTAACTGAATTATATTATGGTGATAATAAAATTAATGGTATTGGTTTGTTAACGAGAATAAAGACCTTAAGTCCTAAAACAAAGGTTATTTTCTTATCCTCATCCAGAGACCTGGAAGGTGCCATTCAATCAGTACGTCTTGGAGCAGTTGACTTTATTGTAAAAAGCAAACTGGCATTAGATAAATTAATACTAAGAATAAAGCAATTAACAAGTTATAATCAGGAAATCAAAAGGGCAAATACTTTAAATATTACAATTGCTGCATCTCTGGTAATTTTAATAGTAATATTTATAAGCCTGATATTCCTATATGGCCATTAGTATTTTCAGGTGATTATCCTTTTCAGCAGTAATTTTTTCCGGTTTAATACAGTGAGTAAGTACTTTTCTTTAATTAGTAATTCACTTTGTTAACAGTAAGGTCATTGTTATAATTTAAAATACTGATTGATATATTTTCAAGGCCACTTTTTATATCTCTTCTTATAAATACGTAATCTGATAACAGCAAATTAATCTTAAAATGTTCAATACACCGGGGGAAATATTTTCCGTAGCTTTTTAAAGCACTAAGAGAATACAAAGCAATATCATATCCCAGGAAGCAATAATTGTAACCTTTGGCCATAACCGAATGGGGTTCATAATTATAAATTCTCCTGCATTTATTAATGAAATATTTGGTATGCTTATCATTGTAATCTATATAGAAAGGCACATAAATGTTTAACTGCAGATCATGAAGGTATTCAATATCAATATTACTCCATGTTTGCCATATTGGATATCCGAATACTCTTATCTGGTAGTCCTTCTGATACCTCCTTAATTTATTAACCGCCTTCATCACGTAAGCTTCATTTGTTGAAGATATAAAAACCATATTTTCTTTATCTTTAGACAGGGCATAAAGAATATTATTGCTAAAAGTATCGTTAAATCTGACCTCTTTATATACTATGTATTTATAAGTTGAATCCCGGTAAAAATTGGAAAATAATCTTCCCCGGAAGTAATTCATTTCTTTAAATTCATTGCTGTCGCTATTGTGAATAAGAATTATATTCTTATCATAGAATTGTGAAATATAATCTGCCCAAACATCAAGCTCGGTTTTCCTGGAAGGTATAACCTGTATTATAAAAGGGTTATTCTCAATTAAATCGGTTCGCGGGGATAAAGGAGATACAATGACTATTTGCTGTTGCCTGGCAAAATCGGCGACTAATTTTAAATTTTCCGGGAAAATCGGACCAATAATAATATCCGGATTAAAATACTCTAGTTCTCTGATAATCCTTTTTACCGTATTCGTGTCTCTCTCTGTGTCTCTTACAATAATCTTTATAGAGTTAACTGAATTTTTCAGTGAATCCACTGCCAGTAAGACACCTTCGTAAAATTCAATAAAACTTGCTCCAATAGAAGCCTTTTTTTTGGTTGCTTCATAATAAGCTTCATCTGTTATTAGTGATGTGTCTTTTTCCAGTTTTTGTATTTCAACAAACTCTTTACTAAAGAAAGGCAATAGTAGTGCAACTTTAATAGAATCTCTATATCCCCGGATGGAATCACATTCATATGCAGACAGGGGAGAAGTATATTTTTCCAGAAATAGTTTAATTGAATCGGTAATTGCCTGCAGAGTGTCTATATATAGTACCCCGGGTTTAGGGATTTTTAGTATATATCCTTTTTTTAGACCCCATCTTAGTTGGTCGTTGTAATTAATTATTTCAGCTATGGGAACGCCAAATTTTTTCGAAATGGAATATAATGTATCATTTTCACTGACTGTATAGAATACAAATTTTTCTTCAGGCCCCTCAGTTTCCATAATTTTCTCCAGAACATCCTTTTTTGGAATTTTAATTATTTGTCCGGTTTTCAAACCTGTTTTTATCTCATCGTTATATCTGCATATAATGTCAATTGGCACGTTGTATTTTTTTGAAATAAAGTATAGAGTCTGTCTCCTTTTGACTTTATGGTAATGAAAATCATCTTTATTCAGTTCATCCTCTCCATCATCCTGGGCCTGAATATATGTTTTTATAGGGATTCTTAATGCTTTTCCCGGATTGATTGATTCTGCCGTTATTCCTGGATTTTCATTTAAAATTACATTTTCCGTTACTCCATAAGCCCGGCTAATAGCATATATTGTCTGACCTTTTTGAACAGTATGTATATAATATAACCTTCCATTTATTATGACTTTTTCAGATGAACGTACTACCTGGGGGGTCTGTTCCTGGGGAAAAGCGTTATAATTTTGAAAAATGAATATTAATCCAAAAACTAATAATATATAGTATATTGTACGGTTTTTCAAAGTCTCGCTTATTTGTTTCGTGTTTTGGTAAAAGTAGTAAAGTAAAACAATATAACAATAGAACAACGGAACAATAGGACAATAGAACAATAGTTAATCGTAAACCGACTTCAGGTAATTATTGACGTTATTTTCTATCCTGCTTAAAACATTTTCACTTCTCTCCTTTATAAATTTTTCACCTGTGATTTTCTCATAAAGTTCAATATATCTTTCAGTAATTTCATTAACAAATGCATCCGGTATTTGCGGCATAGTCTGTCCTTCCATGCCCTGGAAATTATTTGCAATAAGCCATTGCCTTACAAATTCTTTTGATAGTTGTTTTTGGGGCTCTCCCTTTTTTAGCCTTTCAATATATCCATCCGAATAAAAATAACGTGACGAATCCGGTGTATTTATTTCATCAATCAGAAAAATTTTACCATCCTTTTTACCAAATTCATATTTTGTGTCAACCAGAATAAGCCCTCTTTCCTGTGCAATTTCGGTACCCCTCCTGAAGAGAGCATAAGTATATTTTTCAAGTAAATCATAATCTTCCTCCGACACCAGGCCGCCACTTAATATCTCCTCTTTTGAAATATCGAGGTCATGGCCTTCTTCAGCTTTGGTTGCAGGCGTAATTATAGGTTCAGGAAATTTCTGGTTTTCAACCATCCCTTCAGGCATAGGAGCGCCGCTTAAAGTTCTTTTGCCGGCTCTGTATTCTCTCCATGCATGTCCTGCAAGGTATCCTCTTATTACCATCTCAACTTTAAAAGGTTCGGCATAATGACCAACCGTTACCATGGGATCCGGACTCTCAATTTTCCAGTTCGGTACAATGTCTGCTGTCGCATCAAGAAATTTTGAGGCAATCTGGTTAAGCACCTGTCCCTTATAAGGAATACCTTTTGGTAACACTACGTCAAAAGCAGAAATCCTGTCAGTTACAACCATTACAAGAAATTTGTCATTTATATTGTAAACATCACGGACCTTTCCCACATATAATCCTTTCTGGTTTTTAAAACTAAAGTTGGTTTTCGTTATTGCTTCAGCCATAATAAATTAAGTTTAATAAGTTATTATTTAGACTTTGTCTGATTATTCCCGGTCTTTTGCGATTTATCGCTATATGCATGAACAATATATTTTACCAGCCTGTGCCTTACAATGTCTCTTGTGTCAAATTCCACTTTTGATATACCTTTAATATCCTTAAGTATATTCAAAGCTTTAATAAGGCCTGAGATCTGTTTTTCCGGCAGATCAATCTGAGTTATATCTCCTGTTATTATAAATTTTGTATTTTTCCCCATTCTTGTCAGAAACATTTTTAACTGGTTGACAGATGTATTCTGTCCTTCATCAAGGATTACAAAAGCATTACTTAATGTTCTTCCCCGCATAAATGCCAGAGGGGCAATTTCTATAATCCCTTCTTCAATATATCCGCTTAGTTTTTTGCCAGGTATCATATCACGCAGAGCATCATATAACGGCTGCAGATAAGGATCCATTTTTTCCTTTAAATCTCCTGGTAAAAATCCTAAATTTTCACCTGCTTCAACTGCGGGACGGGTTAATATTATTTTATTCACTTCTTTATTCCTTAATGCCCTTACAGCAAGAGCTATAGCAGTATAGGTCTTGCCGGTACCCGCAGGTCCTATAGCAAAAATTAAATCACTGTTCTGATATTCATCTACCAGTTTTTTTTGATTTATCGTTTTTGCTTTGATTATTTTTCCCTGGTTACCATAGATTAGTACATCCTCATCATGGGTAACTTTTTCCGGGAGATTTTCATCTTCAGAACTGAGTATGTTTTCAATATCATCAACAGTTAATTTGTTCTTTCCCTGTGCATAGTCAATTAAATATTCGATTTTATTTTCAAAAATTTCAATTTCATTGTTTTCACCCAGCACTTTTAGTTCATTTCCCCTTGCTATTATTTTTATTTTTGAAAAGTAAGATTTTATTTTTTCAAGATTTATATTGTTGGCGCCATATATGGTTAATGGATCAATACCTTCCAAATATATAGTTTTTTCAATCATAAAATTTGGAGAATAATGTTTACTTTTGATCTTTACAAAATAATGTTTTTTTATCATAAAACAATATTCATTTTCCGGAATTTTTAATGCAAATTATAACCTTAACAAGCGACTGGAATAAAAATGACTTTTATCTTGCCTCAATAAAAGGCAGAATACTAAGTTTATGTCCTGATGTTGCTATCGTTGATGTTTCACATCAGATCCAGACATTTAATATTTTACAGGCAGCTTTTGTTTTGAAAAACAGTTTCAGGAATTTCCCTGACGGTACAATACATATTGTTGCGGTAAATTCAATGGCTGATAAAGATAAAGATCTTGTTTTAGTCAAAGCTTTGAAACATTATTTCATTTCATGCGACAATGGAATTTTCGGATTATTGCTGGATGAACCTCCTGAAAAAATTATAAAGATAAATACCAAATCAAGCCAGAATAGTTCCTTTGTGGCTTATGATGTATTCAGCAAAATAGCATGTGATTTAATAAAAGGTAAAAAAATGGAAAATCTGGGAACTTTGCATAATAATCTTAATAAACAGATTCCCATGTTACCAACGATTGATGAATCGTTGATTAATGGCAGCGTGGTTTATATTGACTCTTTCAGGAATGCTATTACCAATATACCAAGAGAGTTATTTGAAAAGATAGGAAAAAACAGGCCTTTTGATATCTTTATTCAAAGCAATCACTATAAAATAAATAAAATCAATAAGACTTATAACGAGACTTCCGCAGGTGAGCTATTAGCATTGTTTAATTCGCTTAACCTGCTTGAGATTGCTATTAGCAGCGGAAATGTAGCTGATCTACTCAATCTGAATATAAATTCAATCATAAGGATAAAATTTTACGATAAAAAGTAAATCCTGACAATCCTATAATAAAGAAGATAAATGAAAGAAAAACTTGCTTCAATTGAAAGACTATTGAATATAATGGATGAGCTGAGAGCAAAGTGTCCATGGGACAGGAAACAAACATTCGAGAGTTTGAGAAACCTTACTATTGAAGAAACTTATGAGCTGGCTGATGCTATTCTTGAGAACGATAAGGAAGCTATAAAGAAAGAGCTGGGAGATTTGTTTCTTCACCTGGTATTTTATGCAAAAATAGGCTCGGAAACAGGTGATTTTGATATTAAACAGATTGCCGATACTATTTCAGAAAAGCTGATATTCAGGCATCCGCATGTTTTTGGTGATACCGATGTTAAAGATAGTCCGGATATAGTAAAGAAAAACTGGGAGGAGCTTAAAATTAAAGAAGGCAATCATACGGTACTGGGGGGTGTCCCAAATTCGCTGCCTGCCATGATAAAAGCAAACAGAATACAGGAAAAAGCAAAGGCAGTAGGTTTTGACTGGGAAGAAAGAAGCCAGGTATGGGAAAAGGTAATTGAAGAATTGAAAGAATTGAAATCTGAGATAGATAAGTCGGATAAAGAAAAAACAGAGAGCGAATTCGGAGACTTGTTCTTTTCACTGGTAAATGCTGCCCGGTTGTATGACATAGACCCTGAAACGGCCCTGGAAAAAACAAATAAAAAATTTATAAAGCGCTTTAACTACCTCGAAGAAAAAACTACAAAAAGCGGCAAAAAATTAAAAGACATGACCCTTGATGAAATGAATCAGTTGTGGGAAGAAGCGAAGAGGATCTGAATAAAAAAAGGCTGTCTCAAAAAGGCAGCCTTTTTTTATTCTAAGGAATTATATTATTTATTCAACTATTAACTTCTCTACAGAAGTATACTTACCTGCAGTTACTTTTACAAGATATGTACCTTTGGTAAATACTGATACCGGAATTTCTACTACCTTGTTAATAGTTCTGAGGTTATAAATCTGACTGCCTTTTATATCAGTAATACTGATTTCTGACAGGCCATTTATGGTGTTGTTTATTTCAATATTTAAATTACCGCTTTTCAGAGGATTGGGATAAAGATTCAGGATATCAGGGGAATCAATTTTTTTAACATCAATAGCAGTAGGATCATCAGGAGATGAAGCTGTTATTTTTATCAATTCAATACCCTCACCTGTACCAAGGTCCCTTGTGTACTGCTTGTCAGCCGGGTTGTTCCAGTGTTCGTATACCCCCAGGCTTCCAAGCGTTGACCCGTCACCTTCAGGATCGTATGTAACACCAGGAGCCCAGTTTTCCGGGTCGGCTGCCTGGACCAGATAATCCGATGTTCCTGCAAAATATGGATATCTTTGAGTGGACGGTTTGTCCTCGTATTCAGTCAGGAGGAAGTCAAAGCAGACAGACTCTATAGCCAGATTATCCTGTGATAGGAAGAGAGAACTCGGATAATCATCATTAAAGGGTTCCATTTGCCATTTTTCTACCCATCCTTCCCAGCTTCTTCCTGCCCATATCCCATCCACAATATTGAGCATTGTTTTTCCTCCCATATGCTCATGTCCTATGTAATCCACAAGATGACGGTACCTGTGGGTCCCTCCGTCTGTTCCGTCATGGTCAGGCAGGGAATAATGCATATCATAGGCAGACTGGCCACTGGTCTGAGCCCCATCCTGCAGGATTGAGCCCTGGTGGTTTTTTGCTGCCAGCGTAATGCCCCCTGAATCATGTGATTTAAGGCAGGGTATATTGATGAAATAAGATGCATTCACATATTCCTGTGGTATCCGGTAGTCAAGCTTGCCGTCGCTGAATTTCATCAGTTCTTCTGTTGTTGGTTGAATTTTATGCCTTCCGTTTATACCGTTTCCGTCGCAATAATTAACATCGGGATACACAGAATGACACATATCCCAATATGAATCACGAAAGGTCCGGAAAGGGTCACCGATATATATGTCGCTCTGGGCAACTCCTACATTTTCTATTAATTGCTTGAGTATGGCAAGGACTACTTCGGGTGTGGCATCCATTCTTTCAAAATTGCCAGTTTTTTGTGTACCGCTCACTGCCTGGCTGGAATTTGTTAAATTGATCTTAACATAAATTTTTTCTCCTTCAGTATATCCTGCGTCAGCCTTGCCATGAGTCTGGTTAAAATATTTAAACAGGGCATCCCATGCCTGATTAATGGTTGGTTCATTGGCCAGGTACTTAATTGCTTTTGTAAGCATACTGTCAACTACATCCTGGTCTGTGTTCTGAAACCAGTAATCGTCCGGGACATTTTTGCAATTTTCATCTGTAGCATCCGGATCCCACATCCATACAACACGGCCGGGATATATACCGTATGCTTCGCCCATAGGCTGGTTTGCCTCAAAAGCATCTGCTGTTACCAGTTGCATTGCCTTTGTCCTGCCCGGAGAAGTAACAATTGACAGTGAAATTGCCAGTATCCCTGCAGCAAAGGAAATAAAAGCAATTAAATATTTTGCCCTGAGAAGGCTGGTTTTAAACTTCCTGAAAGCAACTACTGAACCTGTTAATGATATTAAATAAATTACAAAACCTGCCATAAAAGGTGCAGCTGCTTTCATGCAGGGATATGTAGCACGGCTTGGTTTAGGTATAACCCTTATCAGAAACCATACTGTTGATAAAACACCCAATACAATGAATAATACTTTTGCCGGCACTTTCTTTTTTCCAAAAGAGCACTTAATTCGTTCAATCCAGTTGAGAAATCTGTCTTTTTCCATTTCTAATATTTGTTAAAATTATACCGTTTGATTATTTGTTATAATAGAATTATAAGCTTGAAAAACAAATATACTTATATTTAGAGATAATGGGGAATAATAACATCTTTTTTAACATATAAATGAAAATTAATATTTATTTATAATATTCGAAATGCTTCTTTTATAATTGGCCAATTTTTTTAAATTTATAAGTTTAAATATCTTTATTATTATAGAGTGGAAATACCTGAAAGGTTAAATAAAATATCATCATTTCTTGTTATGGATATCCTTGAAAAAGCACATGTGGGTGTAACTCCCGGAATTGACTTTGGCAATAATGGAGAAGGTTATTTACGGTTTTCCTATGCAAATTCCTTGGAAAATATAAAGAATGGTTTAGACAGGATTGAAGATTACATAAATAAGTATAATAAATAATAAAGATGTATGATATACTAGTTTTGTCTTGTTCTTACCACAGTTTTTTCGTTAATCCAGCCACCTATCATATATTCCTGTCCGTCAACGTAACCATGAAAAAATGTTTCTTCTTTTAAGGGAAAATGAACTGAATACCTGTTAATAAGTGTTTTGGCCTTATCTGAAACACTTGGGTCAGCCATAATTGCTTTTTGATATTTATCAACAGCAGCCCAGTAAACCGCCCTTTTTTCAAAATCGGACTCACAGGTTTCTTCAGAACTTTTTATATAGGCATCACCAATGAGTATATATGGTTCTCCAAAATTATCATTCAGTCTTATTGCTTCATAAGCATGGTTTCTGGCAAGGGAAAAGTCCTTTAAGTTGTCCAAACAAATTTGTGCCAGAATAACATAGAATCTTGCCTTTGTTTCATTATCAGTTTCCAGTTCAATTGCTTTTTTGAAGTATGATACAGATTTATTGTAATCTCCTGTATTGTGGTATAATGTAGCTATATTTGTCGCCAAATCAGCAGATGGTTCAATATTAAAAAGTTCTACAAGGACATTTAAATACAACTCCGAGTTTTTGCAATTACTCTTTTCCAGTATTACGGAAAGATTTTTCAGCAGTTCAACATTTGCCTTGTCAGCAATAAATTTGGGTTCAAAAATATCTACTAATGTTTCACAATCTGCAGCACCGCAAGCAGTGAAGATTTTTTCAACATTATCTATGGCTAGTTCAGTTTTATCAGCGGATTTTGATGATTTTAACCTTTCTTCCATAAACCCACTGATTTTTATATAATTGTTGATAACTTCATCCTTTGGGATAAGTTCACTTTTATAAAGTACGTTTGTAGCCTGCATAAATGTTATGCTAACTGCTTCTTCGGACTTGAATTTCATTAGATCAACCGATTTTTTCAGAAAATTGTATGCATTTTCCAGATCAGAAGGACGGTACTTCAGGAGATCAACCCCTTTCCAGCCCAGAACATAACCTTCCTGCCCAAAGTGTTGTATTCTCTGATCATACAGAATCATTAATGTGTCAATGAATTTGTTAGTAACTTCCTCATCTTCTGAATTTTCAATTTTGTGTTTTAGTATTTTAGCCCCCATAATATAAATATTCTTGCTTGCTCCGGGACAGCTTTTAAAACAGTATCTCCAGGAATCGTATGCATAATCAAACATGTCAACCTTTACAAATGAACTCATATTGGACAGGTTTTTGGCACATTCTACTCTTGAAAGACTGTCAATCCCGTATTTGGGATTTTCATAGTACTTTAATTTCTGAGCATTAGTAAACAGACTTACAGTAATAAGTGCACCTACAAATAAAATCTCCCTGAAGCTTACCTTATTAATAATCCGCATATCTTAAATGTTTTATTATTTAAACGTCAAGTTATCTATTTTGTATACAAATTCCGCGAAATTAATACTTCAAAGAATATAATACAAACTTTGGGCCAATACTTATTTAAAATTCTTAATAATTATTAATAAATACTTAAAATACTCAATAGCTTTTAATCATATTTGATATAACTTTGGCAGCCTGCTAATCGTGATTTGCTTTAATTTACAATATTAATAAAAGCTGATATGGCTTCAGAAAAAAAATATGATTTAGGCTTTTTAAAAAGTATATCAAATACTGATGATAATTTCATAAAGGATATGATTCAGACTTTCAAACAGAATACACCCCGAATAATCTTTAAAATGGGGAGATACATGAAAAATAAAAAATATATAGCATTAGGGAAGGAAGTTCACAGGCTTATTCCAGGGGTATCATTTCTGGGGGCAGAAAATATCAAAGACGATTTAGTTAAAATAGAACAATATGTAAATGATAATACAAATCTTGATGATATCCCCGTATTGCTGGAAAATGTTAAAAGAAATGTAACTGATTTAATTACTCAATTCGATATCGATTTTAACCTTTCATAATTTTTGCAATCAATATGGGTTCGGAAAATTTAAGAGTTACATTAATTCAGGCCGATATAAAATGGGAAGATATTGAGTGGAATCTTAAGAAATTTATGAATATTATCCTTTCTGATTTATCTGCTACTGATTTAATAATCCTTCCTGAATATTTTACTACTGGTTTTACAATGAATCCGTATACTTTTGCCAAAACTATGAATTCCGGTCCAGTTAAGTGGATGAAGTCAGTAGTTGATGAAAAACAGTGCGCAATTACCGGGTCCTTATTGATAAAAGAAAAAAATAAAATTCATAACCGTCTCATATTCATTGATAAAGATAAAAATCTATCTTTTTATAATAAAAGACACTTATTTAAAATGGGAGGTGAGGAAAGTTCTCATTCGCCAGGTAAAAATAAGCTGATTGTAAAGATTGGACAATGGAGAATATTCCCGCTAATATGCTACGATCTCCGTTTTCCTGTCTGGAGCAGATATAAAAACGACTATGATGTACTTATATATGTTGCTAACTGGCCTGCTGCAAGGGATGATGTGTGGAATACATTATTAAAGGCCAGGGCAATGGAGAATCAGGCTTATGTTATTGGTGTTAACAGGATAGGAAAGGATGGCCGGAATATTTCTTATTCAGGGAACTCTTTAATATATGATCCTCGGGGAAAAATATTGGCCAGGCTAAAACATGACAAGGAGAAAACAGAAACATTTACTTTATCTTTAAACAAACTCAATAATTTAAGAAAGAAATTTCCTGTTCATCTTGATGCCGATAATTTTGAGATATTTACTAAATAAAAAAGCAGGCTTTGAACCTGCTTTTTAGATATCTTGTAATGAAACACTTAATATTTACTTATCATATCTGGAACGTGAATTTTTATTCCTTGGTTGTGATTGTTTAACTACAATAATATTTCCGTTAAGCTCAGTATCATTCAGCTGATTAATTGCTTCATTACCTTCTTCATCATTAGGCATTTCAACAAATCCGTAACCCTTGGATCTACCGGTTTGATAGTCAATAATTACTTTGGCTGATGTAACTTCACCAAATTTTTTAAAGGCTTCCTTGAGATCATCACCAGTGGTCTCATGATTTAATTTTGCAACAAAAATATCCATAAAAAAAGTTTTAAAATTATAAAAGAAATGCAAATCTAATTTTAATTTTTAATTAAAAAAAATTTTTTAATTCATACTGAAGTTTGATATCTGTATTGTTCTTGTATGATAAGAGAATCATATATTTTTATATATTTGAACCAGAAAATAATTTTAAAAGATGAAGAAATATAAATGTACTGTTTGCGGTTATATTTATGATCCTGAAGAAGGTGATCCTGATGGAGGAATTTCTCCCGGGACACCCTTTGAAGAAATCCCTTATAACTGGGTATGTCCGGTATGCGGATCTTCAAAAGACGATTTTGAAGAACTGGATTTATAAATATTAGATTTTATTTCTGACATTTTAGGGGATTTTATCCTCAGGAATGTTATTAAGAACTTCAATAAGCAAATCCCAGAACTTCTTTGTTGATGAAATATCTACTCTTTCATCAGGTGAATGAGCTCCCCTTATTGTCGGGCCAAATGAAATTATATCCAAATCTTCATATTTATTGAGAAAAAGACCACATTCCAGACCAGCGTGTATTGCCTTTACTTTGGCACTTGTCCCAAATAGTTTTTTATATGACTTTTTAGTAATTTGAAGTATTTCAGATTTCATATTCGGATTCCAGCCAGGATAACCATTGATATGTTCGACTTTAGCATTTACCATATTAAAAACACTTCTTACAGCATTGGATATGTTGTTCTTTGATGATTCCAGTGAACTTCGCTGACTGGTGGTTATTTTAATTTCATTCTTAGTCTCAAATTTAACAGATGCTAGATTTGTTGATGTCTCAACCAGCCCTTTCATAGTCCTGCTCATTGCAATTATGCCATCCGGACAGGCATATAGTGAATTCAGCAATCTGCTTTGTGATTTTTTGTTAAGAGCCTGCTGAGGCATTTTTACCGCGGTTAAATATATTTTTAGATTAGGCTCAGTGATCATTAACTCATTTTTAATCGCGATAACATACTGGTTAAGATGTTCTTTCAGTATCTGTTCATTATTTTTGGGTATTGAAATTATTACGTATGCTTCTCTGGGTATTGCATTTGGTAAGTTGCCACCTTCAAATTTAACTATCTTTATTTTCAGCTTTTTGGTGGCAGTCCATAGAAAACGATTTAAAATTTTTATTGAATTCCCTCTTCCTTTATCTATGTCACCTCCTGAATGCCCCCCTGCCAGTCCGGTTACAACAATCTTAAATGAAACATAGCCCTTTGGTATTTTTTTTGTTTTAATTTTTATTCTGGCAATAGTATTTATACCTCCTGCAGATCCAATGAATAACTCTCCTTCATCTTCAGAATCAAGATTAATTAATATTTTGCTGTTAAAAAATTGAGATTGTATGTTAAAAGCCCCTTTTAATCCCATTTCTTCATCAACGGTGAATAAGCATTCAATTGGACCATGCTTGATTTCCTTATTTTCTAAAATTGCAAGCTGAGCGGCAATACCTATACCATTATCGGCTCCTAACGTTGTACCATCAGCCTTAACCCAGTTGCCATCTATCATTGTTTGTATAGGGTCACTATCAAAATTATGGTTTGTTGAACTGTTTTTTTCACATACCATATCTACATGACTTTGTAAACAGACAAGTTTCTTATTTTCGCAATTATGATGAGCAGCTTTTTTAATAAGAACATTACCTGCATGGTCTTTCTTAGGTTCAAGCTTATGTTTTTTCCCAAATTCCATAAGATAATTAATTATTCTTTCCTCTTTTCCTGATGGTCTGGGAATTTGACAAATTTCATCAAAATAAGTCCAGAGTGGTTTTGGCGGTATGTCTCTAATGCTTTTCATAATTTCTGAAGTTATATTTATTATAATACAACATAATGACGAATATAATTTATCTTACATTTGTAACCTAAAAAAATGATGTCAAAATCTTTTTAATAATGATATTTTATTTTTTACTTTCGTCCCTGTTAACATAATATTTTAGACAACAAATAGTCCTCCATATAGAGATTTTCAAGTTATATGATAGATTTTCAACAAATACTGGTATTTATAGTCATACTTTTCATTTTGGTATCCTTATATCTTGAATTACTGGGACCAGCGTTTACATTTCTTATTGCAATAATCACACTTGGAATATTTGGAGTATTGACTCCTGTTGAAATGATAAGCGGACTGGCAAATGTACAGATAGCTGTAATTATTATGCTTCTTCTTTTTGGTGATATCATAAGAAAAACATCTTTAATTGAGAATATATTTGACAGATTGTTCAGGTCTGCAAAAAGCTACAGGGGATTTCTAAGCAGAATGATGTTAATAGTGGCATTTTTCTCTGCATTTATAAATAATACGCCCCTGGTTGCTGTTATGATGCCATATGTTCATGGCTGGTGCAGGCGCAATAATTATTTTCCTTCCAAATTTCTGATACCTCTCTCATATGCTGCAATCTTGGGAGGTACTGTCACATTGATAGGTACATCAACAAACCTGATCGTTAATGGGATGGTTGTAGATAATACTATTATTCCAGGCTTAAGATCTCTTGAGATTTTTGATTTTATATATGTTGGTATTCCGATGGTGTTTATTGGATTTTTATATTTATTGTTTTTCGGAAACAGGTTTTTACCTGACAAATCGGCTATTACAGAAAAATATAGTTATGATACACGTGAATATGTAATTGAAGCGAAAGTCAGGGCTAACTCCCATCTTATAGGTAAAACGATAAGTGAAGCAGGATTACGTAATTTAAAGGGACTTTTTCTGGTTGAGATTTTACGAAGATCATTCCGTATTTCAGCAGTTGCTCCTGACGTAATTTTAGATAGAGGTGATGTACTGGTTTTTGCCGGAGAAACACAAAGGATAGCCGAATTAATAAATTCAAGTTCAGGACTTGTCCTGCCTGAAGTGGGAATGCTAACAAAAAAGAAGAGAGCAGAAATTGTTGAAATTGTTGTATCACAAAACTCGCCGCTGATAAATAAATCAGTCAGAGAAACCGATTTCAGGGGAAAGTATGATGCAGCAATAATAGCAGTTCACAGGAACGGGGAAAGAATTGAAGGTAAACTGGGAAATGTTACATTAAAAGCGGGCGATGTTTTGCTGCTTTATACTGGTGGCGATTTTTTAAGCAGGACATTAAATACTACTGATTTTTATTTTATATCAAAAGTAAGGGACTTTATAAAACTCGAATGGTATAAAACTGCAATATTATTTGGAGGATTGCTGCTGGCTATTATTCTTTCGTCATTGCATATTGTTCCCCTGTTTATGGGATTGATAATTATACTGCTTGCCTCAATGGTCCTGAAAGTAACACATCCTAAAGAACTGCCAAAAAGCATAGATTATAATCTGGCATTGATAATTGTTCTTGCACTGGCATTAGGCACTGCCATGATAAAATCAGGTACAGCCGACCTTATAGCAAATGTGTTAATTAATATTTTTATTCCGTTCGGGAAGATTTGGCTTCTTTTCGGTATTTATTTAATAACCACTGTCCTGGCTGCCTATATTACAAATACTGCTGCTGTTGGTATAATTTTCCCAATTGCTCTTACGGCAGCCCGTAATCTTGATATTTCTCCTATGCCCTTTATTCTGATTGTAGCATACGCTGCAGCAGCCAACTTTATGACTCCCATTGGTTATCAGACTAACCTGATGGTTTACGGACCCGGTGGATATTCATTTAAAGATTTTTTCAAAATTGGATTTCCCCTTACTATAATTTATATGATAGTTGCCGTAAGTATCCTTTCATTAATATATTTTTAGTGGATAATAAAATGCATGATTACCGGGAATTGGTCAAGTTAGCTGTTGATGCTGTGGTTGAGGCTGGTATTAAAATAATGGAGGTATATAATTCAGTAAAAATCGATGTAACACTTAAGAAAGATTTCTCACCACTTACTGAAGCTGATTTAAAATCAAATGAAATCATCAGAAATTACCTTATAAAATCAAAATTACCTGTTCTTAGTGAAGAAGAAAGAAATATTACTTATGAAGAAAGGAAAAACTGGGATATTTACTGGCTTGTTGACCCATTGGATGGTACAAAGGAGTTTATTAAAAGAAAGGGAGAATTTACGGTTAACATTGCCCTGATTGAAAAAAATGTACCGGCATTTGGTGTTATTTATGCCCCCTTTCACAGGGATCTTTATTTTTCAATTCCTGGAGAGGGTTCATATAAAATTTCAGAAGCTGATTACGATACTGTTAAGAATAAAAGTCTTAAATATTTAATAAAGATGGCAACTCCCTTACCATTATCGGTTAAAAGGGACAAATTTACAGTGATTGGCAGCAGATCTCATTTGTCGATAAAAACTAAAATTTATATTAAAAAACTAAAAAAACAATACAGGGACTTAAAAGTAATTCAAATTGGCAGTTCATTGAAATTATGTTTGATAGCAGAAGGGAAAATAGATATTTACCCCCGTTTCAGCCCTTCAATGGAATGGGATATAGCTGCCGGTCATGCAATTATTGAAGGAGCAGGATTCAAAATTTGTGAGATAAATAATAACAATCCGCTAATTTATAATAAAAAGGATTTGAGAAATCCGCCATTTATTGCAGGACGTTCAGAGATTATATAAAACCGGTTACTCCCCGACAGTTGAAACCCTCGCGCAAGAGAGATTTCACAGGGTAAACATTTCAGCAATAGAGCAATTTAGCATGCCGGTTAGTCTGCAAGTCTCACACTTCCATAGCTGGTGGTTATATTCACCGTCGAACCGGTATTCTGATCATTACCAACCAGGCCTTTAACTGTCATCTCATTGCTTCCCTTATCTACACTGACATCAGCGTTTTCAGGATAATGTATTTTTGAATACCTGGCATAACCGTCAATTTTGTAAGAAGCTTTCGAATCTACACCAATTTTATAGCTGCCATATTTGTTGTCAATCCTGATTTTATCAAAACCTGCGGGCATATAATCAACTTTAAAATTCGAATATTTCGATTCAACCTGTATCTTTTTGCTTATTTCCTTGAATTTAAAATTTGAATATGCTGTGGTAGTTAAAAAATTCTGTGTTTTCCCAATTTCATAAGTATCATATTTTGATTCTGATACAACCGAAGTTCCCTCATCTATAAATACTTTTGAGTATTTACTTATAACAACAAGTGCTTTACTTTTATTTACCTGGATTTTTGAATATTTAATATTGAATTTGGACCATTTACATTCTTCAATTGTTCCATTTGAATAGGCTAATATTATCTGTGTAAGAGGTTTTTCTTCACTGTGAATTATTCTGTTGGCCTTGAGGTTGCCATATCTTACTTCAATATTTGAAGTTGAAGTCAGTTCACTAATAAATACACTGCCATGTTTATTGAGTAAGTTCAGAGGGATACTTTTTGGCATATTTACTACATAGTTGATTTCAAATTTTTTATCGTCACTATTCCGGAAACCAAATCCTTTAGTTAAATTTTTGCCAAATGTTGTTTCAACACGAATTGAATTACCGATTTCTGAAAATACAACGTCAATATTTTCTAATATATTTTCAGCCTTATTTTCATTTGATGTGTTTGCTTTAACCTCCACATTAATGGTGACAGACTTTTTATCCCAGTCTCTGATATCAACATCGCCATATTTGTTTATTATTTCCAGCTTTGTGTCTGTATTAACATCATAGTCCTTACTATAATTTTTTACAAATTCAGGGTCCTGAGCTTTTATTAATAATACAAGTACTAACTGTATCATAATTAAAGCAGTGAGCCTTTTTAGAACTAGTCTTTTCATAGTTGTATAGTTTAAATTTTTAAATGTTGGTTTTTTTAGTCTGATTTAATATTATATCCGTAAATTCCAGTTTCAACTGGTAATAGTTGATTATAGCATTAATTACCCTGTCATCATAAGGATTTTGGGTTAAGTCTTCCTGCAAATCCCTGTATGCTGCGTCCATTTCTTTAAATTCTGATAATACAAGTTTCTTTTCTGTTTTATTATTGTCAAAATTCAAATTTCTTATCTTTTTATAGTTATTATTAATCCGGCTTTTATAATACATCTCAACTTCATATAGTTCATCAGAAATCTGACTAATCTTCTTTATTGAATGACCGGGTCCTGAAATGTTCAACATATAAAATATTCCTGTGGTGATGATAAAAAGGAAGAAAACGACTGCAATCCGGTAAATTAAAGTATATATATCCTTGGTATTTTTTAACTTTTGAAGCTTTTTTCTGAATTTTTCAAAATGGGTATTTGATGGTCCGTCCGAATTAAAAGCTTCAATATTATTTTTTAAAATTTCTTCAAACTTCATCATTTTATTGTTTTAAAATATCAAGTAATCTCCTCCTGGCCCTGGTTAGCTGCGATCTTGATGTAGATTCATTAATATTGAGGATTTCTCCAACTTCCCTGTGATCATAACCTTCGATCATATATAATGAAAGAACAACCCTGTATCCATCAGGCAGCATTTTCATCGCCTCCTTTATTTTTTTGATCATATTGTCACTACTTTTAAAATCATCCGGTGGTTCTTCATCCTTAATATCCAAATGATTATCATTTAATACATTAAATTCTATTTTTTTTCTTCTCAGGTAATCTATAGATTTATTTATGACTATTCTTTTTAACCATGCACCGAAGCTCACATTACCTTTAAAGGTGTCAATTTTACTGAATGCCGAAAGAAAAGATTCCTGCATTAAGTCCTCTGCTTGCAAAGGATCATTCACAATTCTTAAACTCGTATTGTACATTGATTTGTAATAAATTTTATAAATTTCAAACTGGGCTTCCCGATTGTTAACCTTACATTTTTCAATCAACTCCTTATGAATATTGTTGTATTTTCCGGTCTTTTCCTTCATGAATTGTTATAAAAGACGAGATAAAAATAAATACGATGCATATCCGGAAAGAAAAGTTTGATTTATTTAATTTTAATAATATGCTTATCAAATAACCAGTTTTTATAATTATTTTCAGGTTTTACATTATTTCCTGTAAATGTCAATCCGGCGTTTTGGTTTTTGAAGGAAAATCAATATTTATTTCCACCCCCCCTGTAATCCACCGGCCAGGCTGAATTACATTGCTAATATCACGATATTCTATATCAAAAATATTACTTGCCTCAACAAAAAAAATCAGGTTTTTCCTGCTCCAGCGCATTTTTGCATTTATTAACCAGAATGGCAAATAAGGCTTCAATGTGTATTTATATGTAGATGCATTAAAAACATCATAGTTGCCTACACGATGCTGATAAATAACATAGATAACTGCTTCTAATTTTTTGTATATCCTTATTAAGGAAGTAGTTGTTAACTTATGTCTTAAATTATCCAAAGCATATTTTGATTCAAATTCACCTGTTGACCTGGTTATATTTGAAAACGAATAGTTAAAACTCAGGTGTTTTATGAAAAAATCAGGTTCTATAATCTCATTTATCTTAAAGTATACTGATAAATCCATGCCACTAACTGTAATATCAGCAATATTTTCAGCATGCCAGCGGGGTTGGGGGATTGTATCTTCCTCCAGTTTCCAGTCTATGATATCCTTTCCTATCCTGTGATAAAACGATAATTGTCCTGTTACTCCGGGCAAGTTCAGCTTTAACCCGCTTTCCAGGGCAGTTGCTTTTTCAGGTATCAGGTCGATATTTCCATAGGTATCAGGCGCCTCATAAAACATATCGGTAAAGGATGGTATACGCAGAGTATTATTTACGGAACCGTAAATTTTAAGGCTTTCAAAAATATTATAACTAATATCTATCCCGGGATATAACCTTAATTTGTTTCTGAAAGATGAATTCCAGTTTATCATTGCCCCTGCAGAAAAACATAATTTTTTTAAATACACATTATGTTCTATAAAATATTCCAGATTTGACCTTACATAACTATTTTTCAAATAAATATCTATATATCCCGGCATCCTGACTGAATCAGACATCTCCAATCCCCTGTTATTACTGAAAATATTTTCTGTCCGGTAATCAAAACCAAAGGCAGTTTTTCCGAGCGGGGTTTTAATAGTAAAATTTAAATTAGCTCCGAATATATCAGTAAGATTGTATGCATGAAATGTGTAAGAACTGTCTATTACCATTGAATAATGATCATTTAATCTGCGCCAGTATATTGAGGGAATAATCTTTATTTTATTTCCGGTGTTAGCTTTAATTGCAGCAAAAGTTGTCTTTATTGTCTCATATTGCTCGGGATATTTACTTGAATAAAAGCTGTTTGCTCCGAAGTCTTTATAGTCATATCCTATCTGATAACTAAAATCTGTATTCTCAGATTGCAGCTCTCCGTGATAGAACAGGTTATATTTGTCAAATCCGGTATAGTTGGTATAACCGTCTGATTTCGTTTTTGACAGTGATAAAGAATTTTTGCTTCTTCCAGTTAGAAAGGTTCCGTAAGTATTAAGTTTGGAAAATCCATATTCTCCGGTACTTGCACCAAGACTAAGGTTGTTTGTCTGTTTCGCGGCTGTTACAATGTTAATAGCACCGGCAAATGCATTTGCTCCAAGTATTCTTGCCGCAGGTCCGTTCAGTATTTCAATGCGTTCGACACTCTCCGCATCTAAAGGAAGATTTAAACTAAAATGGCCGGTATGGGGATCTGAAATATTTATGCCATTGAGGAGTATTAACACTTGATCAAATGAGCTTCCCCTGATGTTTACATCGGCCTGTATCCCAAACATTCCTCTTTGCCTGATATCTACCCCGGTAATATATTCTAATAATTCCTGAATGCTGTGCACCGGAGCACTTTGAATTTCATCTCTTGTAATTACAGTAACGATTCTGGAGATCTCGGAATAAAGAGCGGGACTTCTTTGACCTATAACCTCTATTTCATCCAGGTCAATCTTTTTATTTATTCTTATAGTGTCTTGATATGCAGCAATAACTTGTGTCTGAATAAGTATAGTGTAAGTAGCTATTAATATACAAATCTTTATTATTCTTTTAAGACTGTTTAATGAAGCATTTTTTTCCCTCATCCAATGCTTAAAATATATATAGCTTTTTATCTCTCCATAATTTCTGTTTTTCAAATTCATAATAATCCTCTATAATCAGTCACGAATATAATAATTAATCCTTGATTATTCACAGGTGAAAAATCTAATTGAAATAGCTATACTTATATCAATCAGTTAAATAATAAACAGATGCCAGGAATAAAGGAACTATATATTGATTAATTAATATCAATTATAAAGTACATAGATAAAAATTAAAGTAAGAATTAATGGGAAGCATCAATTAATCTGTATTTTAAATAATGGAATAAAAAAATTTGATTTATTAAATAATTTATTATTTTTGCCATAAATCGTAAACTAATTTAATTTATTAAAAATTTAAGAACATGAAAAAGTTAAGTTTTTTATTAGTTGCCCTTGCATTATTTTGTTTCATTTCTTTAAATTCTTGTAAACAAAAGGCCGGAGAAGCAGAAGAAGCTACCGAAGAAGTAGTTGAAGAAACTGAAGAAATGGTTGAAGAACCTATGGGAGCAGACACTGTTGCAGAAGAAGCTGAAGAAGAAACTATGGAATAAACCTACTTAAAGAGATTTAAAGGACATTAAGCAGGAATAAAATCCTGCTTTTTAATTTTAACAGGTATCTCCTCAGGATATAGTATCCTGAAATATATATATTATATATTCTATTAAAGACTCCACTTGCGATTATAATTATAAACCACCTTTCAGGTGGTTTTTTTTTGTCTGTACATGACGTGCATAAATAAACCGGTAACATTTATTTTTCATACCGAAAATGAATGTCGTGCATGTAACAGACAAAAGTATATCCCAATTACAATTGAAATTGGCAATAATTTTTTTATGTTTGCAGCTAACCTATATTCTTATTAAACCTAATGATATGCCGAGTTTTGTTATAAATGAAAAATGTGATGGCTGTAAAGCTCAGGATAAAACTGCATGCCAGTATATATGTCCGAATGATCTGATGGTTCTTGACAAAGATAAAAATAAAGCTTACAACAGGGCTGTAGAAATGTGCTGGGAGTGTTACAGCTGTGTAAAGATTTGTCCTAACCAGGCAATCGAGGTGAGGGGTTATGCTGATTTTATGCCAGCAGGAGCCAATGTTCAGCCAATGCGCGGTACGGATTCAATTTTATGGTCAGTTAAGTTTAGAAACAATGAAATTAAAAGATTTAAATTTCCAGTCAGGACAATCCCTGAAGGAACTTTGGACCCTGACGCGGGATTTATGACTGAAGCAGACGATATAGAAAGTCCCCTTTTGAGAACGGAGCCCGGGTCCCTGGGATTATCAGGATTGTCAGATATTGATGACACATAAAATTGTTAACCTGCGCCACAGGCAAGATCGGTAATTAAGTTGTTATTCATATTGTATTAACGATATAGATTTTTTAATGTACGTACATATAACCAGATCTTATAAGTATGAATGTAAATGATTTTAAGACCGTTGAGGTAAACACTGACTTACTAATCCTGGGTGGGGGTATGGCCGCATGCGGGGCGGCTTATGAAGCAGCATTCTGGGCCAGGAAGAATAATTTAAAAGTCACCCTTGTGGATAAAGCAGCAATGGAAAGGAGTGGTGCGGTGGCTATGGGACTTTCGGCAATTAATCTCTACCTTGGTCTTAAGAACAGGAAAAATACCGTAGCAGATTATATTAATTATGTAAAGAATGATTTAATGGGTATTACCCGGGATGACCTGGTAGCTAATATTGCCCGCCACGTTGATTCATCTGTTCATTTATTTGAAAAATGGGGACTGCCTGTCTGGAAAGATGCTGAAGGTAACTATATAAATGAGGGTCGCTGGCAAATTATGATTCACGGAGAGTCCTATAAAAATATTGTTGCTGAAGCAGCTAAAAAAGCTTTAAAAGAATTAGGTAAAAATGGTGAATACTTCGAACGAATATTCGTTTCAGAACCTATTATAGCAGATAATCGTTGTATAGGAGCTGCCGGATTCAGTGTCCGTGAAAACAAAATTTATATATTCAGGGCAAAGGCAGTGCTGGCCGCTATGGGTGGTGCGGTCCACATATTCAGGCCGCGATCAGTTGGAGAGGGTTTGGGACGTTCATGGTATCCACCCTTCAATTCGGGATCCAGTGCTTACTTTACTATAAAAGCCGGAGCTGAAATGACCTGTCAGGAAGTAAGGTTTGTCCCTGTAAGGTTTAAAGATGCCTATGGTCCGGTTGGAGCATGGTTTCTTTTATTTAAATCCAAAGCCACAAATGCTCTGGGTGAAGACTATATGAAAAAGCATGCTTCTGTATTGAAGAAATGGGCTCCATATGGCACAACAAATCCAGTACCTGCCAACTTGAGAAATTACCTGATGATGCTGGAACTGGAGAAGGGAAACGGCCCTATATATATGAAAACCAATGAAGCAATAAAAAACCTGGTTGATAAGATTACTGATAAAAAGGTCGCTGAAAAGAGAATGAAAGAACTTGAATCAGAAGCCTGGGAAGATTTTCTGGATATGACTGTGAGCCAGGCGTTATTATGGGCTTCCAAAAATATAGAACCTGAAAAACAGCAATCAGAAATTGCAGCTTGCGAACCTTATTTTATAAGCTCTCATTCCGGCGCTTCAGGGGCATGGGTAAGCGGGCCCAGGGACTTGTCCCCTGATGCATATCACTGGGGGTATGATAATATGACTACTGTTAAGGGCTTATTTGCTGCAGGTGATGCTTCAGGTGCATCCAGCCATAAGTTTTCTTCCGGCTCCTTTACAGAGGGTAGGATAGCAGCTAAATCAGCAATAGCTTTTTGTATAAATAACAGTCCTGCAGGACATATTGATAAGGATAAAATTAATGAGTTAAGAAGAACAATATTAAAGCCATTAGATATTTTTTCTAAATACAAAGACTATACCACTGATGAGGATGTGAATCCTTACTTTATTAAACCCAAAATGTTTATGTTCCGTCTTCAGAAGATTATGGATGAGTATGCCGGTGGTACAGGAACCGGATTTAAAACATCAAAAGCATTATTGGAAAGGGGACTGGAATATTTGCATTTTATGCATGAAGATTCAGTAAAGCTTGCTGCTTCTGATTTACATGAATTAATGAGGTGCTGGGAAAATATGCACAGATTATGGCAGGCTGAAGCACATATAAGGTCTTTGCTTTTCAGGGAAGAAACAAGATGGCCGGGATATTACCAGAGAACCGATTTTCCGGAAATAAGGGAAGAATGGAAGTGCTTTACTAATTGCAGATGGAACACTGAAACAAATGAATGGGAAGTGATGAAAAAAGAAATAATTGAGTTAACCTGACTCTAACTTTTTTAAATGAAAAAAGAGTGAACAGACTAACAAGTTTATGACTAATAATCCAATACTGGTAATAGGAGGGGGTATAAGCGGCATAACCGCAGCTGTCGAAATTGCAGAGGTCGGCAGGAAGGTTGTATTAGTTGAAAGACTGCCTTACCTGGGCGGCAACGTAGTGAAAATGAATAATTACTTTCCAAAATTATGCCCTCCTGTATGCGGACTGGAGATAAATTTCAGAAGAATTAAGCAAAATAGTAATATTACTGTATACACATCAACTATAGTCAGCAGCATAACCGGGACCAAAGGTAATTTTATTGTTCAGGTCAAAAGCGAAGCAGAATATGTAAACGCAAATTGTACCGCATGTGGTGAATGTTCTGAGGTTTGCCCCGAAGAACGGCCAAATGAATTTAATTATTTCTTTGACAAAACAAAGGCTATTTATATATCCCATGAAATGGCTTATCCGTTCAGATATAATATTGATGATGTATATTGTATTAAACAGAAATGTAACAAATGTGTGGATGTATGTAAATATGATGCTATTGATTTAGCAGCAAAGGAAAAGGTTTTTAAACTGAGAGTTTCATCAGTTATATTAGCAACAGGATGGAAACCATATCAGGCAGAGTACATAAAAGATTTACATTATGCTGATTATGACAATATAGTTACCAATGTTGAACTGGAAAGGTTACTTGCAGAAAACGGCCCAAATAATGGCATGTTGTTAAGGCCTTCAGATAAAAAAATCCCCGGATTAATAGCATTTGCACAATGTGCGGGCTCACGTGATGAAAATCATTTGCCGTACTGCTCAGCAGTATGCTGTTCAGCATCATTAAAGCATGCAATAACAATTTCCGATAAATATCCTGATACTAAAATTAGTATCTTTTATATAGATTTAAGGGTAACAGGAAGAAATGAAGATTTCCTTTCCAAAGTAAAATCATATAAAAATATTGAACTGATAAAAGGGAAAGTTGCTAAAATAGAAGAACAAAAAAATTCAAAAAATTTAATACTTGAAGCAGAAGATATTCTATCCGGCATAAAAGTGAAAAAAGAGTTTGATTTAGTTGTTCTTGCCGGAGGAATCAGACCTGCAGAGACTCCCCTGGAAGATAATCTGAAAGATGATTTCGGATTTCTGCTGCCAGAGTCTTTACCCGAAGGTATATATGCAACAGCATGTTCAAAAAGACCCATGGACGTAAGTTCATCATTAAAAGATGCAACAGGTACTGCTCTTAAGTCTATTCAATGAATCGTATAATTGATAAGAAATTGAATATAAAATTAGGACTTTATATTTGTACCGGATGCCAAATCAGAGAGAAGCTTGATACAGAAGCTCTGACTAATATGGCTAAGAATGAGTATAATATAAATGTCCGTAAAAAACATTCAGCCTTTTGTTCGAAAGCTGGAGTGGAATTAATAATTAAGGATATTGAAAAAGAGAATCTCGGAGGCGTTATTATTGCAGCATGTTCCCCAAGATATTTTACAAAAGAATTTTCTTTCCCGGAAGGAATTATTACCGTAAGGGTGAATCTCAGGGAACAGGTCATCTGGTGCAGCGAACCAAATAATAATGATACCCAGATGCTGGCAGAGGACTATATCCGTATGGCTATTGTTAAAGCTTTGAATACTGTTATTCAGGAGCCTTATATACTGGAAAATACAGCTTCCGGAATAATGATTATTGGCGGAGGAATAACAGGAATTACAGCAGCCATTGAAGGAGCCAGGGCCGGGTATGACATATTGTTAATTGAAAAAGAGGCTAATCTTGGGGGGTGGTCCAATAAGCTTTACAAACAATTACCTTCCAGATATCCATACAAATATTCTGAGGAACCTATAATTACCGGGAAAATAAATGAGCTTAAGAAATATGCTAACATAAATGTAATAACGTCTGCAGGAATCAAAGAAATAAGCGGACAGCCAGGCAGGTTTGAGGTAAAAGTTACTGTTGGCAATGATGAGCTGCATTTTACTGTGGCTTCAATTATAGCGGCATTAGGCTGGCATCCCTATGATGCAAATAAATTAAAAGAATATAGTTACGGTAAATTTAGTAATGTTATTACTAATGTCGAAATTGAAGAAATGGCAAAATCAGGAAGCATAGTTAAGCCCTCAGATAAAAAACCACCGGAAAGTATTCTTTTTATACAGTGCGCCGGTTCAAGAAGTGATAAGCATCTCCCATATTGCTCAACTTATTGTTGCAGCACATCGTTAAAGCAGGCCAAATACATTAGGGATACTTATAAGAATGCACCTGTATATATTATATATAAGGATATCCGGACTCCCGGCCATTATGAGATCTTTTACAAGGAAATTCAGAAAGATGAACTAATATTTATGACCAAGGGAGAAGTTAAAAAAGTCAGTGCCAGGAACGGCAAGTTGATTGTCAGCGTAGATAATACATTAATCGGTGAAAAAATAAATATACCTGTAGATTTGGTAGTCCTTGCCATTGGTATGACCCCGGTGAGCAGTGAGGAATTAAATTTAAAATACCGCCTGGGCAAAGGATTACCGGAAATAAAGTATAAATTTCCTGATTCTCATTTTATTTGCTTCCCCTATGAAACGAGACGAACCGGTATTTATACAGCAGGTTCTTTCCGGGCTCCTATGGATAGCATTGGATGTATGGAGGATGCGACGGGAGCAGCATTAAAAGCTATACAGTGCCTTGAATCAACGAAACGGGGAGAAGCAGTCCATCCCCGTTCGGGTGACCGGTCTTATCCCGATTTGTATATGGACCGGTGTACAGATTGTAAACGTTGTACAGAAGAATGTCCTTTCGGGGCCTATGATGAAACTGAAAAAGGTACACCATTGCTAAATATTAACAGATGCCGCCGCTGTGCCATTTGTCTGGGATCATGTCCTGAAAGGGTTATAAACTTTGGCGACTATTCTATTAATATTATATCAGAAATGATTAAGGCGGTTTCTGTGCCTGAAAGATCAAAAGAAAAACCACGCATTTTAGCATTCATATGCGAGAATGATGCATACCCCGCATTTGATATGGCTGGCTTACACCGGTTGAAATATAGTACTTTTATCAGAATAATACCTGTTAGATGCCTGGGTTCAATTAATACAGTGTGGATATATGATGCATTTTCAAGGGGATTTGATGGTATTCTCCAGATAGGCTGTAAACCTGGTAGTAATTATCAATGCCACTTTATGACGGGAAGTGAGCTTAGTGAGATTAGAGCAAAAAACCTGCAGGAAACATTAAGCAGACTAATGCTCGAACCGGACAGGATCAAAACTGAATTTGTTGAAATTGATGATTATTATAAGATACCTGAAATAATTAACAGTTATGTTAAGAAAATTAAAAAAGCAGGACCAAATCCATTTAAAGATTTATAAAAATTTTTTAAATTGTTATATTCAAAATTCAGATTAATTCATTGCTAAAAATATGATCTATGATTGTTACTTTTGTTCATGTCTGGGTTAAAGAAGAATATATTGAGTCTTTTATTAAAGCCTCTGTCACTAACCACAATGAGTCAGTCAGGGAGCCTGGAAATTTAAGATTCGATTTTTTACAGGATGCCGGTAATCCGGCAAAGTTTGTCCTATACGAGGCTTATGAGTCAGAAGAAGCTGCTGCTGCTCATAAAACTACTCCTCACTACTTAAAATGGAGAGAAACTGTGGCTGACTGGATGGCAAAGCCCCGGGAAGGTATAAAACATTTAATATTATGTCCTGCAGATAAAACCAAATGGTAGAGTCATTTAAATTTTCAAGAGTACCACAGATAATATTCGGACCCGGAACGATAATGGAGCTGCCATCAATTATTAAAAGTTTTGGCCGCTCAGTATTAATTATTACTGGGGCTAAATCTTTTGAATCAGGCGATAAAGGTAAGAAACTTCTAAACGGACTTGAAAGGGGAAACCTTGTAATTCACAGGGCAAGGGTACAAAAAGAACCTTCACCTGCCGAAGTTGATAAAATTACCCGGAATTACTTTAATAAAAATATTAATCTTGTTGTTGCCATAGGAGGGGGCAGTGTAATGGATACAGGTAAAGCTGTATCTGCGATGCTTTTAACAGGTGAGGGTGTTAAGGATTATCTTGAGGGCGTTGGTAGTAAAGTACATTCAGGCAGAAAAATACCTTTTATTGCAATTCCAACTACATCCGGCACAGGAAGCGAAACTACAAATAATGCCGTAATATCTGAAATTGGTGAAAAAGGTTTTAAGAAATCTTTGCGCCATACTAATTTTATACCTGATTACGCAATAATAGATCCGGAGCTTACACTAAAATGTAATCCTGAAATTACTGCTGCAAGCGGGATGGATGCTTTTTCACAGTTGCTTGAATCATATATTTCTGATAAAGCCAGTATATTTACAGATTCACTTGCAGTTGAAGGATTAAGATGTATAAGCATGTATTTGCTAAAGGTATACAGGGGTGGAAATGACCTTGAAGCCAGAGCGGGGATGGCCTATGCTGCCATGATATCAGGAATTACACTGTCAAATGCCGGATTAGGTGTTGTACATGGATTTGCTTCTACTTTGGGAGGATACACTGAAATACCACACGGTATTGTTTGCGGAACATTAATGGGTACAGCAAATAGAAGAAATGTTGAAGTACTTTTTAATGAGGGTAATAACAATATTACTCTGAACAAATATGCTACTGTTGGTAAAATGTTTATCAAAGATACTGGTAAGAGCAACGAATATTATGCAAGGGCATTCGTTGACCATATCGAGGAATTAATAACAATCCTGAAACTTCCCGGGTTAGGAAGCTTTGGAATAAAGACTGAACAGGCTGATAAAATTGTTGATTCCACAAGTCTTAAAAACAATCCGGTATCACTGACCAGGGAAGACTTGTTAGACATTCTTTTAACCAGGATATAGATTTCATTCTGCAGATAATTTATTAAATATATTTCTCCTGTATAAATGAACTAAATGGATTAAATATACGTTTAACATATATGTTACATAATAAAATTTCTAATATGTTAAGAAAGCTTGCTTTAGTTTATATTATTATTGTAGTGTATTGTATATCAGCTATTTCACAAATTGATTTTGGAATGAGAGGCGGTATAAATTTTACATGGCCCAAAGCCTATTATTTTTCGCAGCCCGGATACGAGTATAAACTGACCCTTCAAAATACCTTAAGCACAGGATTTCATTTTGGATTCATTTCCCAAATTAAACTTTTCAAAATTTTAATCCAGCCTGAGATTTTAATTACTTCTATCAATAATACGATTGAATATGAGGAAATGACTGATGGTGACATTCAGATTATCAACCAGGAATTTAACAGGCTTGATATGCCTGTATTGGCATTAATAAAAATTAAAGCATTTAAAATAGAATTAGGTCCGGTTGCCAGCGTTTTATTAAAAGATAAATCAGATTTGTTTGATGAGATTGGATACAAACAAAAATATAATAATATTACACTCGGTTATCAGGCTGGCATAGGCCTGGAAATTTCTAAATTAACATTTGATCTTAAATACGAAGGTAACCTTAGCAAATTTGGGAATGGAATAGAAATAGGGGACGATACATTTAATTTTAATACGAAATCAAACCAGTTAATTCTAAGTATGGGAGTGTTTTTTTAACTATGTGCTATACAATAGAAATAAATTTAACCAGGGAACAAATCGAAAAAAGGTTTAATGCAAAATTCAGGAATGGTTCTGATTTTGAACCCAGACAAAGAGTCTCAGCTTTTACCCTTCCTGATCTTCCGATAATTTGCTCTGACTCAGCAGATGAAATTAAATTATTCACCTGGGGATTGATACCGTTTTGGGTAAGGAGTGAAGAAGATGCTAAATCCATAAGGACAAGAACTTTTAATGCTCGAGCTGAGACCATTTCAGATAAAGCTTCATACAGGAACTCGTTTAAATCAAAAAGATGCCTGGTTTTGGCAGATGGTTTTTACGAATGGCATACCAGGGGGAAAGAAAAAATACCTTACTTTATTAATTTAAAGGACAATATTTCTTTTGCCCTTGCGGGATTATATGATAACTGGTTAAACAGGGAAACAGGGGAATACATTAATACTTTTACGGTAATCACCACAAGAGCTAATCCTATGCTGGAGAAAATTCATAATTTAAAGAAAAGAATGCCGGTTATTTTACCACCGGATATTGAAAGGCACTGGTTAGATATTAATTTGCCACTGGCAGATTTACAAATAATGCTGGAGCCATTTAATGAAAACCTGATGAGCGCAGAAAGAATTGAAAAATCTTTGTTTTTCAATAATAGCTTATGATTTTGGATTATCTGTTATTTCATTATTATCATACGGAATTAAATCGATCATATTATTCTTTGCTGCCATTACTAAGCAGAAGTATTTCATTTACAATAATCTCGCTTATATATTTTGTGTTACCCTCTTTATCTTCATACGACCTGTGAACAAGACGTCCTTCAATTGCAACCTCCCTTCCTTTCCTGAGAAATCTTTCAGCTATGGAAGCATGATTATCCCATGCAACAATTTGATGCCATTGAGCAGAAGTAATTCTATCACCATCGGAATTTTTATACGAATCGTTTGTGGCTATGGAAAATCTTGCTAACTTTTTTCCACTGTCCAGTTCCTTAATTTCAGGATCATTTCCCAGATTACCTATTAATTGTACCCTGTTTCTTAAATTATTCATGATTTTAAGATTTTAAGATTAACAATTTATTATAGAAAATATGATTTTAAACTTTTAATATCAGAATACAAAAGGAAGGACTGATAAAATAAATGAATGGTCGCAAAATACTAATGAATGGTTGCTTATATTGCCAGGGATGACAGAAAACTGTTGAAGTTATTATGTCGCTATATATGAAATTGTTGCTTGATTTTTTCCGTGACAATATGTCCGTCAAATAAATGGACGATTCTGTGTGCGCGTTCGGCATTAACCGGGGAGTGTGTAACCATTACTATCGTAGTCCCTTCAGCATTTAATTCTTCAAGTAGCTTCATCACTTCATCACCATTTTTTGAATCTAAATTACCGGTCGGCTCATCTGCAAGAATAAGCTTTGGATTTGCCACTACTGCTCTGGCGACAGCTACCCTCTGTTGTTGCCCGCCGGATAATTGCTGTGGAAAATGCTTCTTTCTGTGGCTTATCTGCATACGCTCCAATACTTCACTAACCATCCTATTTCGTGCAGATACCTTTATTCGTAAATATAATAATGGAAGTTCTATGTTTTCATAAACATTTAATTCGTCGATAAGATTAAAACTCTGAAATACAAATCCTATTTTACCTTTACGAAGGTTTGTTCTCTGCCTTTCTTTTAATTTAGATACCTCATCGTCATAAAAATAATATTCTCCGCTCGTAGGATTATCAAGCAATCCAAGAATATTTAATAAAGTTGATTTGCCACATCCTGACGGTCCCATTACTGCAACAAATTCCTTATCAGCAATTTCAAGATTAATTTTGTTAAGGGCTGTTGTTTCTATTTCCTCTGTTCTGAATATTTTTGTTAAACCAACTATTTTAATCATTATCCTGACGCTTTAAATTATTATTAATGGAAAACTTCTGCTATCTGAAAAAAGCAATTTTTGAATTAATATACAAATTTAAAGAACCGTATATATTTTATACGGTTCTTTTTGAAATTTATGTTGATTATCTTAGGGTTAATTCAATCTACTCTGGCTCTATTTTCCTGCCGGACCCTTGTATTTGCTATCACCAAAAGCAAGAATAGGGAGAAAAATAATCCACAGGAAAATTAAACCGACAGTAAATCCTTCATTTTTGCCAAAACTTTTGGAGAGTAAATTTACACTCCAGATAACAAATATTATGTTTACAATAGGGATAATCAACAAGAATAACCACCACCATGGTTTCCCGATCACACGGAAAAATACAATTAAATTGTAAATAGGTATTATACATGCCCATCCCGGCTGACCGGCTTTATTAAAAAGTGTCCACATTGCAGCAATTAACAGGATGGCAATTGCTATGTAAATAATAATTATACCCATAATCAGAATATTTTTATGTTTTAGTTAATATTTAATGTTAATAGTGTTGTGTTAAAAAAATATTTAATAAAAAAGATTAAATTATGTAGAAAAGTATACCAGGTTTATTGCAGAATTTTTCTATAGAGTAGGATCTCTATTTTTTTTCATATTTGTGTATGTTACAGATATTGGGATTACATATCTGAACCAATTCATATATAAAAATAGGGATTTTATGGATTAAAACTACAAATTTTAAGGAAAATAATCACCTTTATTCAACAATCACTGAATCCTGCAATGCAAATTCGGGAAGGCAAATGAGTGATTAGATTTTAATGTAAATATTTTTTCAGGATTTCCATCAGCTCCTCCATTTTAAATGGCTTGATTAAAACATACGAGCACCCTGCTGCTATCGCGGCATCAATTTCCTGAGGCGATTTACCTGCTGTTTGTGCTATAATAGGGGTCTTGTTATTATGAGCAACCATTTCACTTGTTACTGTTTTCCCGTTTATGTCAGGAAGTTGAATATCCATTAAAACCAGATCAATAGCAGGATCATTCCTGAAAAGCAGAAGTGCCTCCCTTCCATTTTTTGCCCTGAGTATTTCGCCTTTTGTTAATTTGAAAATCTGGCTTAGCAATATATAACTCATATCATCATCTTCAACAACAAGAATTCTTTTTCCTTCTAAATTAAGGAGGGACATTTTTTCAATAACTTAAACCTGTTAATACCGTAAAAGTAGAAAATTCAGTTCATAAATTATTTGAAATGAGGGTTTTTTACTAAAATATTTCATATATTCATTAAAATTTGTATTGATCTTTTTTCGCATATCTCATATAATATTATTATTTACAGGTTAAAAAAGAGATCATGTTTAAAAAAATAAAAGAATTCCTTGAAAAAGGGATTTGGAAGATTCGCCTGAAAGAGCGTTCTTCCAGTAAGTTCTTTTTTATCAGGCAATTGAGAATTTTTATGCTTGCAATCAGAGGATTTGCAGAAGATAAAGTCCAGTTAAGAGCATCTGCTTTAACATTTTATACTTTACTATCAATTGTCCCTGTGTTGGCAATGGTATTTGGAATTGCAAAAGGATTTGGCTTTGAACAGCATTTGAAAACAATATTAGAGGAAAATCTTGAAGGGCAAAAGGAAATATTAAGTGAAGCATTAAAATTTGCTGACAGGATGCTTAAAAATATAAAGGGAGGCTTTATTGCCGGAACCGGACTGGTAGTATTGATATGGTCTGTAATGAATGTACTTGGAAATATTGAAAATGCATTTAACAATATCTGGCAGATAAAGAAATCAAGAGGAATTTCACGAAGACTTAGTGACTATCTTTCCCTGGTGGTTGTGGCCCCGATACTGGTATTCGTTTCCAGCGGCTTTACAGTAACGCAGGAAAATAGCTTTTTGCAGGGTACTATAATAGAATATCTGGGCCCTGTATTCAGAATACTGGTCTGGGTACTTTCATTTACTCTTATTTGGTTTGTCTTTACTTTACTGTATATTATTATGCCCAATACAAAGGTGAATTTTAAGTCCGCTTTTGCCGGGGGTGTTATAGGAGGAACGATGTTTCAGTTATTGCAGTGGGGATATGTCAACTTTCAATCACTTTTATCAGGATACGGAACCATTTACGGAAGTTTTGCTGCCCTGCCATTGTTTTTAATGTGGTTACAGTTCAGCTGGTTAATAGTATTATTTGGGGCAGAGGTTGCATTTGCAAACCAGAATGTTGAAAATTATGAATATGAATCAGACATATTAAATATTAGCAGTCATTATAAAAAAGTATTATCTCTTCTGATAGCGCAACAGATAATAAAGAATTTTTCAAATGGGCTGCCGGCAATGACAGCTAATGAAATTTCTCATAAACTGGATATTCCTGTACGATTAGTCAGGGAAATAATATATGAATTATCTGAAGCAAAAATATTATCAGAAACAGTAACTAGAAATATAAAGGAACTGGCTTATCAACCAGCCCAGGATCCGGGCCGGTTGAGTATTAGTTATGTTATTAAGAGCCTTGATAAAAGAGGAATAGATACTTTTCCGTTTAATCATTCGGATGAATTAAAGAGCATCTCTGCAATAATAGATACATTCACAAATGAACTGGAGAAATCATCCAAAAATGTATTGTTAAAAGATCTTTAGGACATTAACTAAAAAAATACAAATATAAATCCATTAACATGGTAAGTTATAATTTGATATTCTAACAAAATATTTCTAATATTGCATCTCGAAAATTAAGATATGAGAATTACTAATACACATACCTGGCATCCAAGGTCACTTATAGTTCTTCTATAAGCAGATGTAGTATGTGTAAGATCAGAATATTAATTATAAAGGTTTGCAGGTACTGCAGACCTTTTTTTGTTTAACATAAATGCTATGGATAAATTAAAATTAACAATTCAAAAGCAGGGAAGGTTAAATGAAAAATCTTTAAAGCTTATTGAAGACTGTGGAATAATGTTGACTCAGGAAGGTAAAAGTAAACTGGTTTCTGTTGGTCAGAACTTTCCACTGGAATTATTATATGTCCGTGACGATGATATCCCGCAGTATGTCTGTGATGGCGTGGCAGATATCGGGATAGTAGGTGAAAACGTGGTACTGGAAAAGGATAAAGATATTAAAATTATAGAAAGACTGGGATTTGCCAGATGCAGGTTATCTCTTGCCATACCGCAGTCAGAAAAATATACAGGCAAAGATTATTTTCAGGGAAAGAGAATAGCAACTTCTTACCCGCGAATATTAAAGAAGTACCTCGATGAGAACAATATTAAAGCTGAAATTCATGAAATAAGTGGTTCTGTTGAAATTGCACCTGGCATTGGTCTTACTGATTTAATTTTCGACATAGTTAGTTCCGGCAGTACCTTAGTGAGTAACAGGCTTAAGGAAGCAGAAGTTGTCTGTCATTCCGAAGCAGTAATTGTCGTGACACCTCACCTGTCAGAAAACAAAAAAAATATTATGGATGATTTATTGTTCAGGATCCAGGCAGTTCAGCGTTCAAAGAATAACAAATATATTCTGCTTAATGCTCCGAATGACAAACTTGGTAAGATAGTTAAATTATTGCCCGGTATGAAAAGCCCCACAATTATTCCATTATATGAAAAGGGATGGAGCTCATTGCATTCGGTTATTAACGAAAATAAATTCTGGGAGGTAATAAACAAGTTAAAAGAATATGGTGCACAAGGCATACTGGTCACTTCAATTGAAAAAATGATAATTTAAAATAAAAGATGAAGATCAACAACTTCTTTCTGTTTACCATTCCGGCATTAATCTGGGGAACTACCTGGTATGCTATAAAATTCCAGCTGGGTACAGTAAATCCTTTATTTTCTGTTGCATACAGGTTTGCTATTGCCGGAATTTTATTATTAATAATGTGCAGGATTTTAAAGCTGAATCTGAAATTTTCCCTGAGAAGCCATTTTTACATTTTATTGCAGGGTTTGAGCTTATTCAGTATTAACTATTGGCTTGTATATTTTGCTGAATTAAATTTAACAAGTGGACTGGTTGCTATAGTATTTTCTTTGATGATTTTTTTAAATATATTCTTCAATTCTATATTACTCAAAGCAGCTATCAGGAAAGAGGTTCTCATTGGAGGCATATTAGGTTTTGCAGGCACATTGATAATTTTTAAGAATGAATTCCGGGCGCTCAGTTTATCTGATAAAAATTTTTATGCTTTAATAATATCCTTGATTTCCGTTGTTTTAGCTTCTCTGGGAAATATCACATCTGCATATAATCAAAAAAAGGCTCTTCCTGTTATTCAAACTAATGCCTTTGGTATGACTTACGGATCAATATTCACATTTATAGTTGCATTAATTGCAGGCAAAGAATTTAGCTTTGACTTGTCAGTATCATATCTAATTTCACTTGTTTATTTGGCACTGTTGGGATCAGTTGTTGCTTTTGGAATGTATTTAAAACTAATCGGAAATATTGGGCCTGACAGAGCAGCTTATATTATTTTAATTACACCTTTAATTGCAATCATAGTGTCTGTCCTGTTCGAAAATTATAATTTGCATAAATCAGCTATAGTTGGAATAGTGTTATTAATCTTCGGAAATATACTGGCACTGAATAAACGTATTAATATTAACAAAATTTTACAATGGAAATAATAAGATATCCCGAACAAAGCAGGTGGAAAGATATTTTAAAGCGTCCTTTGTATGATGACAGGGTAATTAAAGAAACAGTTGTGCAAATATTAACAGACATCAGGGAAAATGGAGATTCCGCTCTGAAAAAGTATTCGAGAAAATTTGATAAAGTTAATCTGGAGAATTTTCTTGTTACAGAGGAAGAAATTTATCAATCCGAAGGTAATATTAAGGAAAATTTAAAACTGGCAATTCAGCTTGCTAAAAATAATATTGAAAAGTTCCATTCTTCCCAGAAACAGGATACAAAAATAATTACCACTACCAGAGGTGTAAAATGCTGGCAGAAAAGCGTGGCTATTGAAAAAATAGGTCTTTATATCCCCGGGGGGACAGCGCCCTTGTTTTCTACGGTTCTTATGCTTGGAATACCGGCGAAAATTGCTGGATGTAAAGAGATTATCATGTGCACACCACCTGATAAAAACGGAAATATAAATTCCGTAATATTATATTGCGCAAAACTGATCGGGGTTACCAAAGTGTTTAAAATTGGTGGGGCTCAGGCTATCGGTGCTATGGCATACGGTACCGGGACAGTCCCTGATGTTTACAAGATTTTTGGTCCGGGAAATCAATATGTAACTATAGCAAAACAGCTTGTTACACTGGATGGTCTGGCAATAGATATGCCGGCCGGTCCGTCAGAAGTTGCCGTTATTGCTGATCTTAGTGCCTATCCTGAATTTATTGCTTCTGACCTGTTATCCCAGGCAGAACATAATCCGGATAGCCAGGTAATTCTGGTAACCACTGAAGAAAAACTCATAAATGATGTACGGGAAGAACTAAAAAAGCAAATTGATAATCTTCCAAGAAAAGAGTTTGCAATGCAGTCACTGGAAAACAGTAAGATACTGCTCATGAAAAACAGGGCTGAAATGATAGACATAATAAACTCCTATGCTCCTGAACACCTAATTATATGTACAAAAAATGCTGATAATCTGGCTGAACAAATAATTAATGCAGGTTCAGTATTTATTGGTAATTATACTCCTGAAAGTGCAGGAGACTATGTGTCAGGAACAAATCATACTCTCCCGACCTACGGATTTGCCAGAGTATACAATGGACTAAATCTGGATGACTATGTTAAGAAAATTACCTTTCAAAAAGTGAGTAAAAAAGGATTAAAAAAGATAGGTCCCGCAATAAAAGTAATGGCGGAGGCCGAAGAACTTGATGCACATAAAAATGCCGTGGATATAAGACTTAAAAAAATATTAATAAAATGATAAAAATCACCACTAATAGATAATATATATCACTGTTTTTTATTTATAACTGAATATTTTTTGGTCTATATTTGAAGCGTGTAAGATTATTTCATTTGTTAGATTTTTTAATGTTTATTTAGATTTTAGGGTAGTATTTAGTACAGTCGCTAGATTTTCATTTGATAGGGTTTATTAGTTTTAGGTATTTATAAGTCCCGGTATTTAATCGGGACTTTTTTTTTAATTCCTGCCAGATTATGATAAATTTGAAAGTAAAAAAAAGAATATACAGGTTGAACCTGATTCACTACTGATTTGTTAATTAAAGTTATGAGGCTGGTTATTTCATTAATAATATTTCTGTATCTGGATCTTTTCTCAATTAAAAGTACAAATACAAAATCACTTGCTGAACTTAACTATTACTGCAGTAAAGAGGTTTATCATACTGACAGGAATAACCTTTTGATGAGTAATTATGATGTAAAATTTTATAAGCTTGATCTTGAGGTTAGTGATACATCAACATACTTATCTGGCTCAGTAACAGTTCTTGTTAAGGTAATCGAAGAACCATTCAATGAATTTATATTGGAACTTTTAGATTTGTATACTGTTGATTCTGTTCTGGTGAATGGTATAAATGCAGATTTTACTCATCAAAACAGTGAAATAGTTATCAACTCAGATAAAATACATGAGGTTAATTCTCTTGTTAACATACAGGTTTTTTACTTTGGGTCTGTTAATAGTGAGTCCTCATACCCAGGAATATATAATAAAGAAGGTTACCCGCTTGGTAAAAATATAACCTGGACGCTTTCTGAACCTTTCTATGCCAAAAACTGGTTCCCCTGTAAACAGGTATTAACAGATAAAGCTGATTCAGTTTATGTATTTGCTACAACTGATTCACATTTAAAGGTTGGTTCAAATGGAATTCTTAGCTCTACTGTTTCTTTGCCAGGGAACAGGGTTAGATATGAATGGAAATCCCGTTATCCAATTGCCTATTATCTTATTTCCATATGTGTAGGTGAATATTTTGATTATAGCTTCCGTGTAAAGGGTGAAAGTCTGAAAGACTCAATCCTTGTTCAGAACTATTTATATAATAACGAGGATTATATTAGTCAGAATAAAGAAGATATTGACAAAACAGGGGATTTACTAATATTCTTCTCTGACAAATTCGGGCAATACCCCTTTGCTGAAGAAAAATATGGGCATACTGTTGCGCCAATAGGAGGGGGCATGGAACACCAGACAATGACTACCTTAAATAATTTTACATTCAACCTTGTGGCTCATGAACTGGCACATCAATGGTTCGGCAATAACGTAACCTGTGCTACATGGCAGGATATATGGATTAATGAAGGATTTGCCAGCTATCTGGAATACCTGGCAAATGAATTTCTGGTATCTAAAGATAAAGCTAAGTTATGGATGGCTGAAGCTCATGATTTCGTTATATCCCAACCTGACGGGAGTGTCTATATACCGGCCAGAGATGCAGAAGCCCATCAAAGAATTTTTGATTCACGGCTCTCATATAAAAAAGGAGCAGCTATAATTCATATGATAAGACAGGAAGTGCAGGATGATTCTTTATTCTTTGATATTTTAAGAGAGTTTCAGTCTGTTTATAAAGATAGTGTGGCAACAGGACTGGATTTTAAGTTTGTGCTGGAAGAAAAGACAAATAAGGATTTTACAGCATTTTTTAACCAATGGTATTTTGGAGAAGGTCATCCGACTCTGAATGTAACCTGGAATGTCCATAATGATACTCTTACTATAAATTCGTTTCAGACTGCCAGCACCTCATCAAATCCATTATTTAATAACCTTACTGAATATAAAATAAGTTTTATTGATAGTGATACATCTTTATTCTTTAGACAACAATCAAACTACGATCAGTATAAAATATTAATTAATAGAAAAGTCATAGATTTAAAAGTCGACCCGGAAAAATGGTTGCTAATGAGAGTAAATGTTCAGAATTATTATAATATAGACAAAAAATATACTATAAAACCCAATCCTGCAAGAGACAGGCTTGTAATTCAGTTTAACCAGCCAATAGAGGACTATAAAATTTATATTACAGATATATCAGGTAGAATTATTAATAACTTTGAGAGTAATGAGCAATATTATCAACTTGACCTTGATTCCCTTTCCAAGGGTCTTTATTTTCTCCTGATAAAAGAAAACAACAATATATATTCTTCCAAGTTTATAAAGATTTAATTTTAATCATAAGCATATTTTCTAATATATTTGCTATCCTAATTATCAATCAAAACAAGAACATTGAAAAGAATTGGGAACAATATTTACTTTTTTATTCCTTACCTTGTTATAATAGCATTCACCACGTTTTTTCTTATAACTGCTTCAAAAGCAGATATACACAAATATCTTAACCAGTTTCACAATACCTTTTTTGACCACTTTTTCAGGAATATAACCTGGCTGGGTAACGGATTATTTGTTTTAGTAATATGCATAATTTTTTTAATGATATCATTCAGAAAGACTATGTTTATCATTTCTACATATATTACAACAGGAATTTTTGTCCAGATCCTGAAAAGAGCTGTTTTTTATAATATTGACAGGCCTGTTGAGTTTTTCAAAGGAAATTTCGATTTATATCTGGTGGAAGGAGTTAAGATTTATAATAAATTTAGTTTTCCTTCAGGACATGCTGCTACAACCTTTGGATTTTTTGTTTGTATTGCGTTTATATCTGAAAATAAATTGATCAAGTTTTTATGTTTGTTCCTTGCATGTTTAGTCGGCTATTCAAGAATTTATCTTTCGCAGCATTTTTTGATTGATGTTTATTTTGGCTCAATAATAGGAGTGGCCGGGAGTATTATTTTTTACAATATTGTTTATTCAGGAAAAGCAAAATGGCTGGATCTTTCGATATTAACTTTGAAACAGAAGAAAGATGAACCTTAAAAAGCATAAAATATTAATTTATCAGTTTATAATTGTGCTGGCTGCAGCTTTGTTATTCATAACATTTCTGGGAGGAGTTCATCTGTTTGACTGGGATGAGATTAATTTTGCAGAATCGGCCAGGGAAATGATTGTTAGCAGGGACTACATTACTGTGCAGATAAACTTTAAACCTTTCTGGGAAAAACCCCCTCTGTTTATATGGCTCCAGGTTCTCTCAATGAAAATATTCGGGATTAATGAATTTGCCGCCCGCTTTCCTAACGCTATCTGCGGAATTTTAACACTTTTAATATTATTTAATTTTGGCAGAAGATTATACGATGAAAAGTTCGGATTAATCTGGGTAATGGCCTTTTCAGGAAGTTTTCTACCTTTCTTTTATTTCAAAACAGGTATTATAGATCCGTGGTTTAACCTTTTTATTTTTTCAGGAATATACTTCCTTGTTCTCTTCACGCATAATGCTGATAAAAATAATTACCGGCATCTTGTATTTTCTGCTGTGTTAATCGGACTGGCTATATTAACAAAAGGTCCTGTTGCACTTATAATCTTTATTCTGACTGTCTTTATATACTGGATATTTAACGGTTTTAAATTATCAGTATCCTTTCTGCACATTCTGACATTTGCAGCTATCCTGATATTTGTCGGAGGATTCTGGTTTATATTACAGATTATTAGCGGCAATTCTGATCTTATTATTGACTTCATAAATTACCAGATCAGACTTTTCCAGACAAAAGATGCCGGACATGGAGGATTCCTGCTATATCATTTTGTTATACTGCTTATTGGGGTTTTTCCGGCTTCGGTATTTGCCTTGCAGGGATTTATTAAACATCCTTCAGATAATTTATATCAGCGCAGTTTCATCAGATGGATGATAATTTTATTCTGGGTAGTTCTGATATTGTTTACCATCGTTAAAACCAAGATAGTACATTATTCATCACTTTGCTATTTCCCGCTGACATATCTTGCTGCCTTTACAATTTATAAGGTTATTAATAAAGAAATTGAATATAAAAAATGGCTTAATTATATACTTGTACCCTTAGGTATTATTTATGCTCTTGCGGTTACATTGATCCCGGTTATTGATAATTACAAACAACAGATAATTGATTCGGGCAGGATAGGTGATGAGTTTGCTGCCGGCTGTCTGCAGGCAGAAGTCAGCTGGTCAGGTTTCGAACCGGTTATCGGCATTATATTAATAGCAGGTATCATTGTTTTCCAGCTTAGCTACAGGGGAAGGAATTTTCAAAAAGGTGTAATATCACTGTTTGGTGCATCAACTTTATTTATTTTTCTGAGTATTCTGGCGATTACACCCGCAGTAGAAAAAATTACACAGAATGCTGTGATTGAGTTTTTTAAGGATAGAAGTAAGGAGGATGCTTATTTTGGCACCATAGGTTATAAAAGTTATGCTCATTATTTTTATACCAGAAAGAAAATGCCGGTTAATATGAAATCTTATGATATGCATTCGTTATTAACCCGTGATTTAGATAAGAAAGCTTATTTTTCAATGAAAATTGATAAAAAAGACAAAATATTATCACTTTATCCTGACCTTGAAATTTTATATGAGAAAAACGGATTTTTATTTTGTGTAAGGAATCCAAAAAACATCAGCAGCAATGATAAATAAAAAAACCATTACAGTTGTCCTTCCTGCATACAATGCTGAGAGCACATTGGAACAGACTTATAATGAAATACCTTTTGATATAGTTGATAACGTAATACTTGTTGACGATTTAAGCAGTGATAAAACAATCGAAAAAGCTAAAGAACTTGGTATTAAACATATTATTGAACACTCAGAAAACAAAGGTTATGGGGGAAACCAGAAAACATGTTATAATAAAGCCCTTGAACTTAATTCAGATATTATTGTTATGTTGCACCCGGACTACCAGTATAATCCAAAACTTATTCATTCAATGTGTTACATAATAGCAAACGGACTTTATGAAGTAGTCCTGGGATCCAGAATTTTAGGTAAAGGGGCTCTAAAGGGCGGTATGCCGCTATATAAATATATTGCAAATCGTTTACTGACAATGATCCAGAATTTATTAATGAATCAGAAATTATCTGAATACCATACAGGATACAGAGCATTTGCCAGAGATGTAATAGAGACAATTAATTATGATGCAAATTCAGATGATTTCATTTTTGATAATCAGGTTTTAGCACAAATATTATATTCAGGATTTGAAATAGCTGAGATTACGTGCCCTACAAAATATTTCAAAGAAGCATCATCTATAAATTTTAAAAGAAGTCTTAAGTATGGATTCGGGGTTTTAATGGTTTCAATAATGTATTTTTTGCAAAAATCAGGAATATTTAGATTTAAAATATTCAGGTACAAGTCCCTTTAATAATCTCAGTTTTGCATATTTTTAAATTCACTGGGAGTTTTACCAAACTGAGATTTAAAACATCTGCTGAAATACTTAATATCATTAAAGCCTATCATATAACCCACTTCTGAAACATTATATCCTGAAGTACGCAATAAATTAGCTGCAATTCTTAATCTCATCTGCCTTAAAAATTCAACCGGAGAAACCCCGGTTAAACCTTTAATTTTGTTATAGAGGACAGTTCTTCCGACATAGGATTTCTCTATAAGTTTTTCAACATTAAATTCTGGATCAGAATAAAATTCTTCAATAATTTTAACAATATCCTTTAAAAATTTTTCGTCTTTCGAAGTAATATTAATAGTGCTTAAACCGATATCCTGTTTATCACGGTATTTTTTAAAAATTATTTCCCGTTGTTTTAGTAAATTATAAATAACGGTTATTAAATAATTTGCATTAAAAGGTTTCAGGATATATGCCTCGGCGCCGGACTCAATACCCTGTATCTGGTCCTCAATATTCGACTTGGCCGTAAGCATGATAACAGGAATATGACTGGTTTCAATATTGTCTTTAATTATTTTTGTCATCTGTATCCCATCCATTTCCGGCATCATAATATCAACGACTATTAAATCAGGGTGATGTTTTTCTAACATATTTATTCCTTCCACTCCATTACTTGCCATGATTACCTTATATTTATCCTCCAGTATATGTTGTATATAGTTGGTAATTTCGTCGTTATCCTCAACAACCAGCACAGTGTTTTGCGTTTTTGCCTGGTTATTTGCCACTGCCTGGTCAGGGTTATATAATTTTTCATTCTCAGTTTCCATGACCTGGTGTGTGAGTGTTTTTGGGATGTCCTGTTCGGTTACCAATTCTTCAGAAGAAAAATGACTATTCCCAAGGCGCAGATATATTGTAAAGCAACTTCCCTTGTTGAGTTCAGATTTTACTTTAATTTCTCCTTTGTGCAGTTTAATGATTTCATAGGCCAGCGCCAGTCCGATTCCAGTTCCGCTGTAATTAACATCGCTCCCTGATAATGGAGTAAACCGCTGGAAGAGCTCAGGTAATTTATCCTTTGAAATACCCGGCCCCTGGTCCTCGAAATTAATTTTTATATGGTCTTCACTATCTTTTACAATATTTACAAATATTTCTTTATTTCTTTTGGTAAACTTAAAAGCATTTGAGAGAATATTAAACAGTACAGAATCAAATTTTTCCTGGTCTACCCATACCCATTGTTCTTCTATATTAGAATTAAAATTAAACCGTATGTTTTTTTGTCTTGCTATATGATCAAAGTTTTCACATATCTCTTTGATAAATTCAACCACTTCTATTTTTGTGATTTTCAGTTTCATTTTATTTTTTTGGATCTTCCGGAAATCAAGGAGCTGATTAACCAGTCTTAACATTCGTTTTCCGTTACGGTCCATAATTTCTATTGATCGTTTCAGCCTGTCCGGTAATTTCGAATGGCTTATAATATCCTCCAGGGGGCCAAGAATTAATGTAAGCGGGGTTCTTATTTCGTGTGAAACATTAGTAAAAAACTGCAGCTTGATTTCATTTACACGTCGTTCAACTCTAAGGTCGTTGCGCATACGGTTATATTTTGTAAGCACCCTTCTTATTATTTCCACAATAATTAAAAGAATAATAAAATAGCATATATAGGCCAGCTTGGTTTTCCACCAGGGAGGTAATATGGTGATTTTCAAACTATGTGGTTCTTTGTTCCATGTACCGTCCCAGTTAGATGCTATAACTTTAAATACGTATTTCCCGGGAGATAAATTGGTATAGGCAGCTCTTCTATGGTTCCCTACCTCATTCCAGCTATTATCAAAATTTTCCAGTATGTAAGCATATTTATTTTTCCTGGGATCAAAAAAGCTTAATGCAGCATATTCAATACTGAAACTTGACTGATTGTATTTTAATACAATTTCATCCAGGTATTCGATTGCTTTGTGAAAAGGAGCATTTTCATCATGGAAATCCACATCTTTATTGAATAACTGAAAATCGGTTAATACTATAGGGGGCACATAAGGATTTCTTAAATTTCTTGTCGGATAGATAATCAAAGCTCCATTAGTGCTGCCAAAGATTAACTCCCCGTTTTGGGTCCTCAGGCAGGTATTTTCAGAAAAATTATTGGAAAGAAGGCCATTATTTTTATTATAATTTTCAAATTCACGGTTTTGAATATCCAGTCTTGAAACCCCGTTTTCAGTACTTAACCAGAGATAGTCGTCCTGATCCTGCAATATTCCAACAACAGCATCATTAAAAAGGCCGTTAGTATGATTAAGATTTTCAAACCTGGCATCCTTGTCTGTGAGGGAAACCAGCCTGTTTATTCCTCCCCCGAATGTAGCAAACCAGATATTATTATCGGAATCTTCAAAAATATGTATTACATCATTATAACTAATGGTTGAATCCTTATGCGGGTAATAATTAAAACTCCGGAAGGTGATTGTGTCAGTTTCCGGATTATAGTCCTGTAAGAGATTCAGGCCGAATACAGTGGCAATCCATAGGCGTTTCTTAGAATCTTCAAATACCCGTCTGATTTCATTACTTGAAATATTACTATTATCACGGTTAAAGTGCCTGCAAATAATCGAATCAGCTGTACGATCTACTACCAGGTTTAATCCTCCTCCATAGGTTCCAATCCATATTCTGCCATAACTATCTTCAGTAATTGAATATACATAATTGCTGCTCAATGATTTTGGAAATCCGGGCTGATGGCAATATAACCTAAAGTTTAACAGTTTATAATGTTCGTTAATTTCATTTAAAGGTTCACTACTTACCGCAATACCACCACCTTTGGATCCCAGCCAGATATATCCGTAACGATCCTGTGTAATAGCATAAATGTTGTATCCCGGCATGTTTCTGTCCTTTAGGGGTAGGTCCTCAAGGACAGTATTAAGAATGTAATCAGAATTATAAATATATATCTTCCCCGACTTGGTTGCCATCCAGATATAACCGTTTGTATCTTCAAAGATGCAGCGTATTACGTTCTCTGACATATCGGTTATATTCTTTTTTGGTAATATCTGCCTGAATAATGGATTTGCAGGAATAATCTTATTAATGCCCCCGTTAAATTGTCCTGTACCCGCCCATAATAAACCTGATTTATCCTCAGTTATGCAATGCACAAAATTGGAGCTCATAGTAGATGGATCATCGGGGTTGTTTCTGAAAAACTCAAAACTATCATCTTCCCTGATGTAATGCGCAAGTCCGGCACCATGTAAACCAATCCATAAATTTTTCCTGGAATCTTCGTAAAAATATTGCCTTTCTTCATCAACCAGTGGCTGTATCTCTTTTGGTGTCAGAACATAATAACGGGTTGTCCCGTGCATGGGATCAATACGGATTACACCAAATTCCTGGGTGTTTACCCAAAGCATACCATAATGATCTTCATAAACTGACCTTATCCTGTTGCCGGAAGGAATGAAGTGTTGCAATGATCCTGTAAAATGATTATAAATATATAAACCATTCTTTGCTGTCCCTATAATTAACTCGTTATTATTATATAATTGCAGTATTGTAATCTCAGCTTCTTTCAAGGGTTTCAGTTTAACAGGAAGTGTCAGAAATTTATCACTGTTAACGTCATAAATAATCAGACCCCTGTCCCGGGTACCAAACCATATTATGTTTTCGATAGCTGCTGCAACAGTGAAATTTATATCATCATAATAGTGATGAAAACCAGGATATTCTATATCTGAATTTTCATAATCAAGCATGTTAAGTCCCTGTCTTGTCCCAATCCATTTATTGTTTTGCCGGTCATGAATAATAAAACTTATATTATTATTTGTAACAGCATTTTCTCCCTTGCTTAAATAGTGTCTGACATCATAATTGTTTAAAAGCGGATTATATTTTAAAAAATATATGCCTGAGTTGCTTGAACCGATATATATTTCATCATTGTTTTCCTGATGAAAGCAAGTAATGATACTGTTCTTTTCTTCTTCCGAAAGATAATAAAACGGGAATGTGGTAAAAAGTTCTTTTTCAGGATCCAGGTAATGGTAGTAACCGTCGTAAGTTTGAATCCATAAAAAATTTCTTTTATCTTCCCATATTTTACTTATCCTGTTATTTGTTAATACATTGGTTTTTCCAATCTGGGATTTGAAAATTTTAAAATTATTCCCATCGTAACGGTTAAGCCCGTTCCATGTGCCAAACCACATAAATCCCTTATGATCACAAAAAATACTCAACACGGAATTTTGTGATAATCCATCCTCTGAATCCAGATGCTCAAATCTTTCAACTTCCTGTCCCGAAACCAGGATTAATCTGAAATAAAGAAAGACTGAAAAAATCACCATCCATACTATTCTGCAAATAACAGCCATATATACTTTCATTTCATTTATAATTACCCTGGTTATAATTAAAATATTATGAACATAAAATAATACGGTTATAAAACTATAAACAAAATTAATTTAAATTTCAGAGACCGCTAAAAAATATGGAAATTTTACTGTATGTTTCACCTGACCGAATCCTGGCTTTTAATGCATCTTTATTTATTAGTAATTACCTGATTGGATAATTTGTCCCCCATTTTTAGATGATATCAACACCTCTTTTTTTTTATTAAAGAAATAATTTTGTAACTGAAATAATGATTATTACTGAATTATTAACTAAAATTATATTGTTATGAAAAAATTTTACCTTATTGCTATCTCAGTTTTGCTAACCATCAGTATAAATGCACGCGATAAAAAAGTAATGGTGGTTAGTGCGCTTGATCCGGCTTCGAACTCCATAAATCAGAATTTTATGGATTATACTAACGCTCTTGACGGAATTACAGCAGAATGGGTTTCAATGGCTGATATGGTTACAATGAATGGTAATTATTCAGATTATCATGCAGCAATCATGACTGAAAATGGTAGTTCGGGTTCGGGTGCCATGAGCGATTTTCACAAAAATGGTTGGACTCTTCCTGTTGTGTATTTAAAAACCTATTGCCTGGATGATGATCCTAATGCTTTAATTCCCGGTTCGGCACATATTCTGATGGATAAAACGTCAATTTTACCGGATGGTGTAATTGAACTGACAGTAAAAGATAATAGCGATATTTTGTGTAATTATGCTGTTGATGATATAGTAACATGGACTGAAGGTTATAACACAACAATAGGAACAGGTGCGGGTGAAGGCCATATTCAGGCAGTTGATTTCACACAGTCAACCATCCCGGATGTTGTGGATAATGCTGTTCTTCTGGCAGAAAGTCCGTATTTCGTGAATGTTGCCGCAGCATCTGCCGCGTTTATGTGGAAAATAGAAGAAAATCCCACTACAAAAAGAATGGTAGTCTGGGGTGTTCACGTTGATTTACTGGAACATGCGACAGAGGACTTCTGGCAGATTATCCAGAATGCCGTTCAGTGGGTTTTAGGTGAGGACATTTCCTCATGTCAGGGTGATAATATTAAAGACGTAACTGTAAGACCTTACGAAATTTTCCCAAATCCGGTCCTTAATGAAATTCACATTAACAGCGAAATATCTGTAAGAAATGTCGAATTAATGGACATCACCGGTAAAGTGGTTAAAAACATACAAAGTGGCTCGAATGATTTACAATTGATTATTGACACCAGTGATCTGGTTAATGGTATGTATTTTATGCGCGTTAATACTGCTGATGGGAATACTTATTTGAATAAAATAATGAAATAAAAAGACTAATTTACAGCAGTATAAAAAAAAGCCGTCTGCAGTTGAGACGGCTTTTTTAATTGTAAAAATGTTATACTACAATATAAATCTTATTTTTCCCTGATATTCATTAATATCCGGGATTTTGCAGAAATTCTTCTTTATTTGTAATAGCATCTATTTGTACCTGTGGAATAGGCCTTACTGTAAAATGCTCATCGAAGTTTGCACGTGCTTCAAGATTGCCGGCATATTGTTGCATGCGGGCAATATGAACATCTTTACCCATACGTTTAAGGTCAAACCAGCGCAATTGTTCACCGACAAATTCACGGGCCCTTTCATCGAGGAAGTATTCCATAGAAAGGTCATCACCGCTGTTGATACCATAATCCGCAAGCATAGCAGCACCATCTCCGCTGATTGAACGCTTGTTTGCCAGCGGTATTAAATAGTCATTATACGCACTGCTGGCCTGGCCCGTTTTCCATAAAGCTTCGGCTGCAATCAGGTACATTTCGGAAATACGCATTACGTAAGAATCACGTTTTCCTCGTTCCGAACCATCTCCATTTGCCGCAGCCCTGGTATTATCATAGAACTTGTGCAGTTCAAAGCACAGGTTGCGGTTATAGGTATCATCATCCTTAATTGTACCATCTGCATTGAACATATTATCATAATCAAGGCACCAGAAATTCCTTTCTATCTGCCATATATAATTGGTAAGAACATCTCTTTTCTGAAGATCATCATTAAAAAGTCCCTTTGTGTAGACTATAGCTGTATCTCCCAGATAAAGAAGGGACTTACCGGTATATTCATCATTTTCATGATATCCGCCTAATGGCCATGAAACAGGAAAAGATGAATCTACATTGGCGATCCATACCGATTTAAAGCTGCCGTGAAATCTTTCGTCAACATCTTCATGGAATGCATCTATCAGGTATTTGGTCGGACTATATCTCCTGAAAGGACGTCCGTTCTCCAGGTCCCTGGTCATACCCGGCTGGATATCATACTGGCTTCCAAACATAAGGTGGCCATGATTTCCACCGTCTCTATGATCCCATGGTTTATCACCCGGGCGCTGGTATGGCTGATATTCGGCATCCGGAACACCTATTTGAGCAGTTTGATTATATGAATAGTTAATGGCCCATATACATTCCGGATTATTATCATTATTCTCAAGGTCCCAGAGATCAGCATAGTTGTCCCACATAGAAAATGCACCACTGTTAATAACAGCTATTGCATCATTAGCCGCATCTGCATAAAGGGTCTGATCATTTAAATAGCTGGCCCTGGTAAGTTTCATACGTGCTCTGAAAGCTAATGCAGCCAGTTTGGTAACCCTTCCGAAATCGCTGGCAGATGTATTTACATCATCACCAAGATTACTTACTGCAAAATCGAGGTCTTCATAAATAAGATCATAAAATTCCTGAACCGATGATCTTTTTGAAGTTTTAACAACACCCATAACAGGTTCTGTTCTTAAATCCACACCACCCCACTGTTCCACAAGCAGCCAGTTGTATAATGCCCTTAAATAACGTACTTCAGATAACCTGGTTTTTGTATGTTCTTCATCAAATGGATTCATATCCGGATCATTTAATACTTGAATGGCATCATTACACGCATTAATACCTTTGTAAAATTCAATCCATAGTACAACAAGTCTTGAATTTGTCGGATTAAATTCACTGGTAAAGAGATATTGATACTGTTGGGGATGTTGTTGTCCGTAATCATATATATCTGTTCCCGGAGTACTAAAATCGTAACCTTCTTCTTTTGCAAACCAGATTCTAGTTGTTGCATAGCAGGCATTAACCAGGGTTTCCAATCCGGCCTCAGTAGAAAAATGAGACTCAGTATTGGCTCCGGTCAGATAGTCTTCTTCAAGGAATTCTTCACAGGAAAGAAGACTAATGACTATTAAAAAGACTAAGAATATTTTATATGTTTTCATATCTTATTTTTTTTATAAATCTTAATAATGCTTTTTAATTAAAAGTTAATATTTGCTCCAATTGCAAACATTTTTGGCATTGGGAAGCCAATATTGCTTATTCCCCTGTCCTCTATGTCTGCATCCGGGTCACGATTAACAGCTTCCGGGTCATACCTTCCCTGGGAGAAATATTTTCCTAATACGAATGCGTTTTTAGCTGTTACATATATGCGGAATGAGGACATCATTAACTTGCTTGTTATGTTTTGTGGCAGAGTATAACCCAGGGTAATATCCTTAATTTTTATATATGATCCGTCCACATACTGCAGAACAGTTTGCTGGCTCCAGCCGCTGCGGGTTTGATTGGGATCAACTTTGGGATATTCGTTTGTCGGATTATTCGGAGTCCAGTAGTCGCGCTCTATAGAGTTTTCGCGGCAATCTGGGCTCCATAAACCTATTACATTGTCCTTAATCATTTGCCCCATACGGGCATAAAAGAAGACCGACAAATCAAAGTTTTTATATTTCATTGTTGAGTTTATTCCGCCGGTCCACTTAGGCTTGCTCGAACCCAGGACCATCCGGTCGGCATCATTAATAGTGTCATTATTATCAATGTCTTCCAGTTTAATAGCTCCCGGTTCGGCCCTGTACATAGTAGCCTCCTCAGCTTCGTCAAGTTGCCAGATTCCTATTTTATTCCAGTCATAAAAAACCGTAAGTGGTTCCCCGACAAACCATCCGTTTGCAACATCCTGCGTAACACCACCGGCAAGTAACGTTATTTCTTCACTGTTGCTGGCAAAAGTAATATCAGTAGTCCAGTTAAAATCAGCGGTAGAAATGTTTACTGTCCTTAAAGATACTTCAATACCCTTGCTTTCTGTTTCCCCAATGTTTTCTACAACTTGTGTAACAGCAGATGTCGGGGGCAGGGTTACCTCCTGTAAAATATCCGTTGTCTTTGCCTGGTACAATTCGATACTACCTGATATCCTGTTTTTTATTAATCCAAAGTCTATACCGATGTTATAGGCGCTGGTTTTTTCCCACTTGGAGTTTGTTTTAAGGGAACCAGTACGGTATCCAATAGCTGCGGTTTCTGAAACACCAAATTCATAATTCATGGCATAGTTTGTGATTGATCCCAAAGAACTGTATGGTCCAACTGATTGATTACCGCTTGTACCATAACCAAATCTGATTTTCAGGTTTGATATAGCATCCAGGTTTTGCATAAAGCTCTCCTCGCTTATCCTCCATCCAATAGCTGCAGATGGGAAAAAGTCCCATTTTTCACGAAGCTGGGACGCGCCGTCATACCTTCCGGTTATTGTAAGCAGGTATTTATTTCTGTAACCGTAGTGTAACCTTCCTATAAAAGACTGTAATTTTTCTTCTTCAAGAGGATAATGTAAAGGATCAGTATCTGTTATTGTAAGGTCGGCCGGATTACCGGTTCTCAGGGCATACCACCAGGAATCTCCCAGCTCCATTTCCCTCCCTGACAGGTAAGTTCTTTCTATACGTGACGCCATTGTTTCAGTAGCACCGGTAAGCATAATATGATGATTATCAAAAGTCTTATCGTAGGTTAAAACATTAATCAGGGCCCATTTATATGTATTATTATATCTGGCAATGGCTGAATTAACACGGTCTATACCTTCATATTCACCTGTATATTCTCCATCACGTTCAAAAGTAAGGACAAAATTAAATGATGATCTAAATGTAAGTCCCGGCAATATATTTACCTGTCCGTAAAAATTAGAAAGGATTCTTGTCTTGTAAATTTCCCTTAACCTGTTGGCAGGATCCTGATCAATAAGCGGATTCTCAAATGGAACACGTTCATCTGGTTCAGGTATAAGATTCCCCAGAGAATCAAATGCAGATACAAGAGGTATCATGTTGTAATTTATTTGCCTGCCTCTTTTCTGGTTAACAAAGGATATAAACGATGAATTACCCATTTCAAAAAATTTAGTAACCTTTGAATCAACGTTTGCTTTAAGAGAGTACCGTTTGTAATTATCATTCGGGATGTAATTATCTTCAATAAAGTGGTTTAAAGACACGGCATATGTATTCCTTTCAGTACCACCTGTAACTGAAAGATGGTAGTCCTGCTGGGTTCCATGGTCTTCCATCTGGGCATCAATCCAGTCGAAGTCTGTTCCATTTCGATATCCTTCAATTTCTGAGGGGAAAAGTACAGGAATAACATCAATATCTTCATCAGGAACATCCCATAAATCATCATCAGTCCTGATAATATCTCTTATCATACGCAGGTAGTAATCAGCATCACCCATTGGCAACTCGCCTAACGGACTGGTTATTCCATAATATGTGTTAAAAGAGATAACAGGTTTTCCGGCAACACCTTTTTTAGTAGTTATTAGAATTACTCCGTTTGCCCCTCTCGATCCGTAGATGGCTGTTGAGGATGCATCTTTCAAAACTTCTATGGAAGCGATATCATTTGGATTAAGAGTGATATCTTTACCAAAATCGAGACCGTCAATAATATATATTGGCGTGTTTTTAGCTGAAAACGAACGATCACCCCTGATCCTGATATCATATTCAGCACCAGCCTGGCCACTCCTGCGGGTCAGGTCAATACCTGAAACTTTACCCTGTAATGCCTCAACTGCATTTGAAGATTTTGTCATGGTAATATCTTCATCAGTAATAGAAGAAACCGCACCTGTTAAATCACTCTTTTTCATAGTACCGTAACCGACAACAATTATCTCCTCAAGTGAAAGAATGTCGGGTACAAGAACAACATCCAGTGTTGTTCGCCCTTCAAGATCAATAGTTTCGGAAACGTAACCAACAAATGAAAATACAATTTGTGCATTTTCATCAGGAACCTCAAGGGAAAAGTTACCATTTGCATTAGTAGTTGTTCCGGTTGTAGTCCCTGCTAAAATTAGGTTTACTCCCGGCAAAGGTTCACCAGTATTTCCATCTGTAACCTTACCTGTGACAACCACTCCCTGGGCAAATATCTGTATAGCACAGAAAATGAATGTAAAGAGCAAACAGAATTTCTTCAAATTCTTTAGTTTGTTTTTTTTCATAGTTGTTTAACTTTAAGTTAGGTTATTTTTAAGTGTCTGAATTAATTTGCAGATAATTAGTACCTATTTACTGTAATTTGCAATTTTAAGGTTTGGTAAAAAAAACAAGGTGTTAAAATTATCGTAATAAGGGGGACAAATTATCCAATCCTTTGAATATTCATTCATGCCCGCAATTTATATTGCTTATTCCATACAAAATTAAAAATTTGTACGAATTATGCAATTTTAAAAGTCAATTACTCATTTTAAACACATAGAGCTTCTATAATCTCCTGTATGTGTTACCGGGTCTTTATTCAGTAATGCATTGAATGTAAACAAACTGCCGGCCAGAACAAACCGTTATATCATACTTCAGCCTGTTTATGTACTTACGGCGGTAAAATATACCCTTAATTTCGATAATTTATCATATCTCTTATACATAATAACTAGTTATAATTGTCTCTGGTATTTTTATTTACCATACTTTTCTTTGAATTAAGCAATTATTTGGAAATTGCTAACAGGTTCATTCACAGTAGTTATAATACTAAACTAAAAATCAAATATAAAATGCATAATATTATAATAATACTATTTATTTTTCTGTTACATTTAAGTTGCCTGAATAATTCAGTAAGGGAAGAAATAAACAGGGGATGGGAAACAGCTGATCAAATTATAGATAATTTAAAAGATCCTGTTTTTTCAGAAAGAGAGTTTTTACTAACTGATTTCGGTGCAGTGAATGACAGTACAAATGATTGCACTGATTCATTCAGGAAAGCAATTCAAAAATGTCATGATGAGGGAGGTGGCAAAATAATTGTACCACCCGGAACTTATTTGAGCGGCGCCATACATATGCTGAGTAATGTACATATGCACTTTGAAGAAGGGGCAAAAATACTTTTTACTACAGACAAAGAGAAATACCTTCCAAATGTATATACACGGTTCGAAGGAATGGAGTGTATGAATTATTCCCCCTTTATCTATGCTTATAACCAGGAAAATATTGCACTAACAGGTAAAGGAATTTTAGACGGACAGGGAGAAGTGTGGTGGTCATGGAAAGGCAGCTGGTCCGGTTCGGTTAATGCAGGCTGGAAGCTTGGTACACCAAATCAGATAAGCGATAATGAATTGTTAACAGAAATGGTAGCTAATAATGTTCCTGTTGAGGAACGGGTATTCGGTGAAGGTCATTATTTAAGGCCGAATTTTGTTCAGTTTTACAGATGCAGGAATATTTTAATAGACGGACTTATATTAAAAAATTCTCCGATGTGGAATATACATCCTGTCCTTTCAGAAAATATTATTGTCAGGAATGTTGAGGTAAGAACCCTGGGGCCTAATAATGACGGTTGTAATCCCGAATCGTCGAAGAACGTTTTAATAGAAAATTGTCTTTTTGATACAGGGGACGATTGCATAGCTATAAAATCAGGCAGAAATGAAGATGGGCGAAGAATTAATGTGCCCAGCGAGAATATTATAGTCAGAAATTGTACAATGTACGAAGGACACGGGGGAGTTGTAATAGGAAGCGAAATTTCAGGTAATGTCAGAATGATTTTTGTTGAAAATTGTATTATGAACAGTAACAACCTGGAAAGGGCAATAAGAATCAAATCCAATTCACAGAGGGGTGGAGTGGTTGAAGATATTTATGTCAGAAATCTGAAAGTAGTACAGGTTTCTGAAGCAACTATTAAAATTAACCTTTTTTATAGTACAGGAAGAGGGGAATTTTATCCCGTGATACGAAATATATTTTTAGAGGAAGTACACAGCTATAAGAGTAAATATCCTCTATGGATTAATGCTAATGAGGAAGCAATAGTTGAAAATATTTATTTAATAAACTGTACATTTGAAGAAGCAGAAAAAGACAGCTTTATAAAAAACGCAAGAAACCTTGTAATGGAAAATGTGTCCATTAATGGTATAACTCAATAAAATATTTCTCCAATAAATCATATATACTAATTTTTTGCTTTGTTCCATTTGTGAGGTTGCAGTACTATTTTGTATACATGATGCAATTGATGAACATAAAGTTTCTTATTCACTTTATATTTCTTTGCTTTAGTATTAGCAGCAATACAGTAGTGAATTGCCATTACTTTCAGGCTGCACCGGAGGGTAAAGTTCTGGCATTCCCCGGAGCCGAAGGAGCTGGCAGATATACAAGCGGGGGCCGTGGTGGTGGGATTATTGAAGTAACAAATCTCAATGACAGCGGTCCGGGAAGTCTCAGATCTGCCGTTAAACGCGAAGGGCCACGGATTATTGTATTCAGAATATCCGGGACTATTGAGCTGGAGAAAGAACTGGTAATAACTGAAGGTAATCTGACAATTGCAGGGCAGACTGCACCCGGTGACGGCATCTGTATAAAAGATTTTCCTTTACATGTAGAAGCAGATAATGTTATAATCCGTTATTTGCGGATAAGGCTGGGAGATATTTCAGGTAAACCTTTTGATGCGATACACTGCAAAGACCGTAAAGATATAATGATTGATCATTGCTCATTCAGCTGGTCCGTTGACGAATGTGCATCGTTTTATGACAATGAAAATTTTACTCTTCAGTGGTGCATTATAAGCGAAAGCCTGAATAATTCCTGCCATCCAAAAGGTCCACATGGCTATGGAGGGATCTGGGGCGGTATGCAGGCTTCATTTCATCACAACCTTCTGGCACACCATGTAAGCAGATTACCGCGTTTCCAGGGGAGCCGCTATCATAACCAGCCTCTTAAAGAAAAAGCAGAATTTTGTAACAATATTGTTTATAACTGGGCAGCGAAATGTTCTTATGGAGGCGAAGAAGGCAATTATAATATTATTGGTAACATTTACAAACCAGGTCCGGCAACTCCTGAAAAAAAGACCGGTAAGATTGTTGAACCTTTTAAGCCTTATGGTAAGTTTTATTTAGCTGATAATTACATAATTATCGATGATGTTTTTAGAGAATATAATCCTCAAAATTATTCTTCGGAATTTAATGAATTAAATGCTGTTCTTTCAGATACCCCTGCAACTATTAATTATGCGGTCAAAATTGATGACCCCATGGTTGTATGGGATAAAGTTTTAAAAAATGCAGGCGCATCATTCTGCAGGGATAGTATTGATGAAAGGATAGTCAATGAAGTTAAAAAAGGAATATATCACTACGGAGATAAAGGTATTATCAATTCACAGAATCAGGTTGGGGGCTGGCCTGAATTAATATCTGAAGCGGCACCTGTGGATACTGACCATGACGGGATACCGGACTACTGGGAGAACAATAACAATCTAAATCCTCAGGATTATTCTGACCGTAACAATCATGATTTAAACAATGATTATACTAATATTGAATATTATTTAATTAAATTAGTTAGTGATTCTGATTAAACTAAAAATATATGAAATCTAATTTTATTCGAAAACGGTGGATATTTGTCTGTACTTTTCTTTTTATAGGATATTCACTGTTTGCACAGCAACTTGCCTTTCCGGGGGCCGAAGGTTTTGGTAAATATACCACTGGTGGAAGAGGCGGCAAAGTAATTGAAGTAACTAACCTGAATGATAATGGAGCAGGTAGCCTTAGGGCAGCAATTATTCAAAGCGGGCCAAGAACAGTGGTTTTTACAGTTTCAGGAACAATCTTTCTCAAATCGACCTTGACAATTAATAGCGGGTATATTACAATTGCAGGTCAAACCGCCCCTGGAGACGGTATTACCCTTGCAAATTATAATTTCAGGGTAAGTGCAGATAATGTAATCATTCGCTATATCAGATCACGCTTAGGTGATGATACAAGACAGGAGGCCGATGCTTTTACATGCACCGGCCAAAAAAATGTTATTGTCGATCATTGCTCCTTTAGCTGGAGTGTAGATGAAACGGCAAGCTGTTATGATAATGAGGATTTTACGTTGCAATGGTGTTTGATATCTGAAAGTCTTTACAATTCCGTACATTCCAAGGGAGCGCATGGATATGGAGGAATATGGGGTGGGAGCAAGGTTACTTTTCATCACAATCTATTTGCCCATCACTCAAGCAGAAATCCCAGATTTGACGGGGCCAGGGGAAAAGCAGCTCCCTGGGAAGAAATTGTGGACCATAGAAATAATGTTATTTATAACTGGGGAGGAAATAGTGCATATGGAGGTGAACCCAGCGAAATTGACGGTATAAAGGCAAATATTAATATGGTAAGAAATTATTATAAGGCAGGGCCTGCCACTAGTTCAGGAGAAAAACAATTCAGGATATTAGAACCCTATGATCAAAGCGGATATGATTACAGTTACTGGTATATAGATAGTAATTATGTCAGTGGCTATCCCGATGCTACTCAAGACAACTGGCTATATGGGGTGCAGGGTGTTTCTGCTTCTAACAAAGAAGAAATGAAAGTTACTGCCCCTTTTGAATTTGACATTTCGATTCAACATACGGCTGAAGAAGCATACACCGTAGTTATTGAGAATGCCGGAACAATATTGCCACGAAGAGATACATTAGACAAACGTATTATATGGGAGGTTATTAATGATACTGCTTTATACGGGGGAATATGGGGCGATAATACGGGAATTATCGATTCGCAGGAAGATGTTGGCGGATGGCCTGTATTGTTCGCAGCCCCTGCGCCACCTGATGGCGATCACGACGGTATGGCAGATAACTGGGAACTGCTTAATGGCCTTGATCCAGGAAATCCGAATGACAGGAACGGTGATACCGACACCGACGGATATACAAACCTGGAAGAATATCTTGCAGAAATTACTGAGTTCAGAGACTTTATCTACCCCCCGACCGATTTCAGTGTTGAGCTTATTGATATTACCGATATTATGCTTTCCTGGAAGGGTAATTCCGATATGGAGCAGGGTTATTATATTGAAAGAAGAACAACAGGTAGTTATAATATCATAGATACTGTTTTACAAAATACTAAAGCTTATATTGATAGCGGTTTGAACTACGAAACTAAGTATTACTACAGAATTAGAGCATTTAACGAAACAGACTCCTCTGTTTATTCAAAAATATTATCTGCTACCACACTTAGTGAAACAAGTCCGCCCCTTCCGGCAAGCAATCCTTTACCAGCCAATAGCCTTGAATATGTAAGGACATCTGCGGTTCTAGGCTGGAAAAAAGGAGTGGGGGCTACATCTCATCAACTATACCTGGGTGTTAATAATCCACCGGACTTTGCCTTAACTTTGTCAGATAACAGCTATAAACCTGATACACTATTGCCAGGAAATACTTATTACTGGCGTGTGGATGAAGTGAACGTTAATGATACAACACAGGGTGAGGTATGGAGTTTTACTACCCGCCCTTTATTACCCGATCAATTAGTTGGTCACTGGCAATTCGAAACAAGTTCATCAGCTGTAGACTCATCAGAATTTGGTAATCATGGAGAATATAATAATTTTATAGCAGCCTCATTTTTATGGAATGGCGCAATAAATAAGGCTCTGAGTTTTGATGGTTTGGATCAGTTTGTAAGAATTCCGCATAGTTTTGAATTCGATTTTGAAAGAGGTGACTTCTCTGTTGCATTCTGGTTATTACAGTTTTCATATCAGATTGAAGAAACAAAAGAATACAGTTATCTGATTAAAGGCTCTCGTTATGAAAATCCTTTACTCAACCGGTCAGGTAAAAGATATGAGATATATTATAAACCTCTCATTAATGCCCTGATATTTGAAATAGATGATAATGTAATTATGAGCAGCGTTGAGGCAGGTGAGGAATTCTATATTCGGGGTGAGTGGGTTCATCTGGCTGCAACAAGAGATACAAAATCCGGATTAATTAACCTTTATGCAAATGGAGATTTAATTGAATCGGCAGAGGACGGCAGCACTGACATTTCACAGGATGAAGACCTGTACTTCGGCTATAACATTGATAATGACATGTATTTAAAAGGTGCTTTAGATGATGTAAGGCTATATAATTATGCTTTGTCAGATAGTGAAATTGATTCATTATATAAGTCAGGTATTACTTCTGAAAATATTCCTGTCTATACCGATAATAATTATAAGTTGAGTATTTATCCCAATCCTGCAGGAAATGTTCTGTACTTAAAATACAATATAAAAAATGATAAAAACATTGCTGTAAATATTTGTTCTTTATCCGGACAGACCTTAAGATCAATAAAGATAAATAATCAGCCTGCTTCGGGAATTATGAAAATAGCTGTTGATGATCTTGAGACGGGAATTTATTTTGTCCGTTTTATTACTGATATGAAAATTAAGACTGAAAAGATTTGTATAAACCACTAAATATCTTAAAACGATGAATAAAATTTTATTATTAATTACTTTCTTGCTGGTAATAAGTATTTCATGTAAAAGAAATGCTGATAAATCAGGTGACAAGAATATGTCCGCAAGCATATCTGTTACAAATCCGTCAGAAGTACCTTATAAGGATGCCCTGGTTGAAATAGATATAAATAATCTGTTTACAGACAGTATCTCAGGGGCTGTTGATAGTTTTGTGCTGATACTTGATACTATATATCCTTTTCAGCTAAACGATATTAATAAGGATGGCAGGGCAGATAAGCTTTTATTTGTATGCAGTCTTCAACCTGGTGAAGAAAAGGTTTTTACTTTTATGAAACCCGATAAATACGATGTTCCTGCCTTTAAAAAAAGAACCCAGGCTGAAATATCCGTGAAGGTGGGAGGTGAATGGAAGAACAGGAAATATACAGGAGGTACGTTTAAGAACATAAAATATCTGAGGGTTCCCCCTGAACATACCGATCATTCTTTTTATATCAGGTATGAAGGACCGGGATGGGAGTCAGACAGGGTTGGTTACAGGTTTTATCTTGACTGGAGAAACGCTGTAGATATATTTGGCAAAATGGTTGATACAATGGTCCTTCAGAATGTTGGTCAGGATGGCTTTGATTCATATCATGAACCTTCAGCTTGGGGTATGGATATTTTAAAGGTGGGGAATTCGCTTGGGTTGGGAAGTATTGGCATGTGGTATGATGATAAAGCTAACAGGGTAGCTGTTACAGATAGTGTTATATGTAAAATTGTTCAAAACGGACCTGTTCAATCAATAATAAAAACAAAATACTATGGATGGCAGGCAGGGAATATTAAAACTGATTTAAAATCTCTTCTTTCTATTCATGCCGGGAGCAGGATGACCAGACACCAGCTTTATTTAAGTGAAGCAGTGGATAATATATGTACGGGAATTATTAAGCTTGAAATGGCAGAAAAAATACTTCAGGAAGGTGCAAGCGGAAAATGGACTTACCTCGCTACATATGGTGAACAAAGTCTTGCTGATGACAACCTTGGAATGGCAATATTTTATAAATCTGAAAATTTAGTAAAATTGACTGAAGACGAGGAAAACCATGTTATAATATTAAAACCTGACAATAATGAACTGGAATATTATTTTGCAGCTGCATGGGAGAATGAAAAAGAAGGTATAAAAAATATCAATGAATTCAGGGAATACCTTGAAACGACAATAACCTTACTCAATAATCCGTTGCTGGTTAAGTAATATAAACATATGATTGCAAAAAATCATTTAATAAATAATGTAATTAAAATTTAATCGGATGAAAAGAATAAGAAATTTTCTCATTTTGACATTGGCGTTAATTATTGCGGGTTCATACTCATCTGCTCAGAACTGTAAGGCACCTGCCGATACACAAAATAAGAGTACTTTGGTAGTTGCCGATAGTCTGCCCTGGTCTCAAAAGATGGCAGAAACACTAATGGCAGACTATAAAGAGCTCTGGCATATAGAAAACAGGAACAAGCCGAAATGGAGTTATACACACGGACTGGTGTCCCTGGCTTACCTTAAATTATGGGAAAAAACAGGCGACAGCAGATATTTTAATTATGCAAAAGGATATGTCGATGCCCTTATTGATGAAAATGGCATCATTAGCGGATACAAAATGGATGATTTCAACATCGATAAAATAAACTCCGGTAAAGTTCTTTTTATTTTCTATAAGGAAACAGGAGATGAACGCTATAAAAAAGCTATGGACACCCTGAGAGAGCAATTAAGAAATCAGCCACGCACAGAATCGGGAGGCTTCTGGCATAAGAAAATATACCCCCATCAGATGTGGCTTGATGGTATTTATATGGGTGCTCCTTTTTATGCTCAATACGGACTGGAATATAATGAGCCTGAAAATTTTGATGATGTTGCCCATCAGATACTTTTAATTGAAGAAAAAACAAGGGATAATAAGACCGGATTGCTTTATCACGGATGGGACGAAAGCAAACAACAAAAATGGGCTGATCCGGTAACAGGTTGTTCCCCGAATTTCTGGGGTCGTGCAATGGGCTGGTATTCTATGGCCCTGGTGGATGTACTGGATTTTATCCCTGAAGATCATGCCCGCAGGGATGAAATTATTGCTGTTATGCAGCGGCTTGCAGAAGCAATGGTTAAAGTGCAGGATGAGGAAACAGGACTATGGTATCAGGTCCTTGATCAGGGCGAAAGGGAAGGTAACTACCTTGAAGGTTCGGTTTCCACTATGTTTTCTTATTCACTGTTAAAGGCCGTTAAAAAAGGCTATATTGATAAGTCATATCTTGAAAATGCATTTAAGGCTTATGAGGGTATTATTAATAATCTTATTAAAACGGAAAAGGATGGTAAGATAATTATCACTCCTGTTTGTGCGGTGGCCGGTCTGGGAGGTAACCCATACAGGGACGGAAGTTATGAATACTATATAAATGAGAGAAGAAGAGATAATGATCCTAAAGCTACAGGTCCCTTTATTATGGCAGGCATTCTTTATGATAAAATGAAAAAAAAGTCTTTGACAGATTAATTAACATACAGGTATTGGTAAATATGTACCCTGCCGAAAAGGTACTAATGATATGTTGTATTACCTGAAATTATTAAACCACTAGTCAGATGGGAATCAGATTAAAGCTATGCTCTATACTGCTTATAATTTCCCGCTTTATTACATTCTCCCAGGTATGGGACCCTGACCCTGGCAACGGATATTTTAAAAATCCTGTAATATTTGCCGATTACTCCGATCCTGATGTAATACGCGTTGGAGATGATTTCTATTTAGTTGCCTCCAGTTTCAATTGTGTTCCCGGACTGCCGGTACTGCATTCAAAAGATCTGGTAAACTGGACTATCACAGGGCATGTTTTTGACTTGCAGCAACCTTTTAAGGTATTTGATAAGCCTCAGCATGGGAAAGGATGCTGGGCCCCTGCTATACGATATCACAATGGTGAGTTTTATGTTTATTACGGCGATCCCGATTTTGGAATATATATGACAAAATCGAAAAATCCGGCAGGACCATGGGAACCATTGCTGCTGGTCAGGGAAGCTAAAGGATGGATCGACCCCTGCCCCTTCTGGGATGATAACGGAAACGCATATCTTGTTCATGCCTTTGCCGGCAGCCGGTCAGGAATAAAAAGCGTACTGGTAATAAATAAAATGAATCCCGAAGGCACACAGCTGCTTGATGATGGAGTACTGGTGTTTGACGGCCACGATAATCATCCGACAATAGAAGGACCCAAGATGTACAGGAGAAACGGATACTACTATATATTCGCTCCGGCCGGTGGAGTAACAAATGGCTGGCAGACAGTCCTTCGTTCAAAGGATATTTACGGACCCTATGAAGATAAGATTGTAATGGATCAGGGGGCTACATCTATAAACGGCCCTCATCAGGGAGCATGGGTAGAACTGTCTTCAGGAGAATCATGGTTTATTCACTTTCAGGACAGGGAAGCATATGGAAGGATTGTGCACCTGCAACCTATGGAATGGAAAGATGACTGGCCTGTAATAGGAATTGACAGTGACGGAGACGGCAAAGGAGAACCGGTAGCAACATACAGGAAACCTGATATAGGAAAAACTTTTCCAAAGGTTTCACCACAGGTATCGGATGAATTTGAAGATAGTGTAATCGGACTGCAGTGGCAGTGGCATGGTAACAATAAACCTGAATGGGCATTTCCTTTTGCCGGTAATGGATTTTTGAGATTATACTGTGTGCCGTTGCCTGAAGATTACATTAATATGTGGGATGTGCCCAATTTGCTTATGCAAAAGTTTCCTGCCCCCTGGTTTACTGCAACAACAAAACTTACTTTTCACAGCCTCCTGGCAGGTGAAAAATGCGGACTTATCATAATGGGAACAGATTATGCTTATCTCTCTTTAAAAAAGACAACCGGGAACCTTGAATTGTCACAGTCCGTTTGCTATAATGCCGATACCGGAGGCAGGGAAGAAGAGACAGCTAATATAAAGATTCAAAAAGATACAATATACCTGAGAGTGAAGGTCATGGAAGAGGCACAGTGTGATTTTTACTATAGTACTGACGGTGAAAATTATCTGCCCCTGGGGAACACTTTCACAGCAAAACCGGGAAAATGGATAGGTGCCAAACTGGGAATATTTGCTACCAGGGAAGGTATAACTAATGACTCAGGTTTTGCAGATTTTGACTGGTTCAGGATAGAATGATCGTTTGCTGATAATTTAAAAATCATTATTTACCTGATAAGATTCTAATAGATGAAACACATTTCCCTGTTGGTAATTTTATCTTTTTGTTGTACCGGACCTGTCTTATTAGGTCAGGGTTCTTCACTTGCCAGCTTTGCAACAGTTAAAAATGCGCCTGATGTTTCAGTACTTCCAGCTGATTCCGGTGCCGGACAGCCTTATCATGATATTCTGGTAGCAGCTGATGGCAGTGGCGACTATAGAACCATAACTGAGGCAATAAATGCTTTGCCAATGTTCAATTATGAAAGAACTGTAATTTTTATTAAGAATGGTGTATATAACGAGAAGATCAGAATCGAGCAGAACAATTTAACACTTCTGGGTGAAAGCCGTGACAGCACAATAATTTGCTTTAATCAGTTACGAACTGACTGGCAAAATAATAAAGATTATATAGGTCCCGCAGTTATAAACATTCATGCTGATGATATTATTCTTGAAAACCTTACTATTGAAAATACACAGCCGGAAACCGGCCCCCATGCATTCGCTGTTTATGGTACAGGCACACGGACAATAATTGTGAATTGTAATGTTTTAAGCAAGGGAGGTGATACCCTGTCACTGTGGAATTATAAAAGCGGCAAATACTATCATTCAAACTGTTACTTTAAGGGAAGTGTAGACTTTGTATGCCCGCGTGGATGGTGTTATATCAGGGATTCGAGGTTTTACGAATTAAAAAAAACAGCAGCCATCTGGCATGCAGGCATAGGAGACAGTAATCAGAAATTTGTTATCTGCAACTCTTACTTTGATGGTGTGGAAGGCTTTTACCTGGGGCGCCACCATTATGATGCCCAGTTCTTCCTGTTAAATTGCAATTTTTCTGAGAATATGGATGATATACCAATTTTCAGGGTATTATATGAAAAAGAACCCGGAAAGAACCGGCCGAATATATTTGGTGACCGTTATTATTATTATAATTGTCATAGAAAAGGTGGAGATTTCGGGTGGTTCAGCGATAATCTCCGGAACGCGGAAAGTTCACCCTTGCCCGAAGATATTACAGCTGAATGGACATTTAACGGACAGTGGGATCCGGAATCAAAACAGCAGCCTTATGTTAAATCCTTTACAATTGAATATAAATCGTTAATCCTTCATTTTAGTGAACTTATATCTGTAAAGGGTAACCTTACCATAAAAACTCACACCGGAAAGGTCCTTGGATATGAGACCGGCAGTGGCAGGGATGTAATTAAATTTACTTCCGGGGACTTTCTTACAAAGCTTGATTTTAATGAACATTTAATAATTGTCAACGGTTTCATATTACCTGTAAAAGCCACTGTTTATGAACGTGCTTTGAAAAAAGAAATAAACCTGGAAGCTAATGACTAATACATTAGTTAAAACAAAGTCTTGTATAATAAGTCTATTTCTACTTATATTCGTATATGATTGTGTTGCTCAGGATAATTCTGTTGTTAAGGGTAAAATTATAGATGCCGGCACCATGCTGCCGTTAACAGGGGCCACTATTATAGCTGATACCTTGCATGGGACAGTATCAGATTCTCAGGGCAATTATGTATTATTGTTAAAACCGGGGAGAACACAAATCAAATTCCAGTATATTGGTTATAAAACAGCCATTAAAACTGTAGATATGGCTGCAAATGACACCCTTGTTGTTGATGTCACAATGGTTACTGACATTACAATGCTTGATGAAATTGTTGTAACAGCCGGTAAATATGAACAAAAACTCTCTGATGTTACTGTATCACTTGATATCCTAAAACCGGCGAGGATCGCAGTCACAAATTCAACTTCAATGGAAATGATTATAAATCAAATGCCCGGCATTGATATATTGGACGGACAGGCAAGCATAAGAGGAGGAAGTGGCTATAGTTTTGGAGCCGGAAGCAGGGTCCTGGTATTAATCGATGATCTATCAATACTCTCTGCTGATGCAGGTGATGTAAAATGGTCATATTTACCTGTAGAAAATATTTCCCAGGTGGAAATAATAAAAGGGGCTTCTTCTGTTTTATATGGGTCATCGGCCTTAAATGGCGTCATAAACATCAGAACAGCATACCCTAAGAGTAAGCCCCAGACAAATATAAATATGTACAGTGGTATGTATCTGAATCCGAAGAGAAAGGAACTGATATGGTGGGAAAGTCAACCGGTATTTGCCGGGGGCAGTTTTTTTCATTCGGTTAGAAAGGGAAACCTGGGTATTGTTGTCGGAAGTTATTTATTTAGTAATCAGGGTTACAGGGAAAATGAAGATGATAAGAGGGCAAGATTTAATATGAACCTTGGATACAGGGATAAGAAGATAAGGGGATTATCTTACGGAGTAAATATGAATACTATGTATCAGGACAAAATTGACTTCCTTCTATGGCAGAATGCTGATTCAGGAGCTTACATGCAGAATTTGGCTGCAATCCCCAGGGTGCATGCATTTCGCTTAAATATTGATCCATATATTGAATATTCTGCTGAGAAGGGGACTAAGCATAGTATAAAAACAAGGTTTTTATTAATAAATAATGTTTTCAAGGATGAACCTGATAAAGATAATGAATCCGCGCAATACTTTGGAGAATATAAATTTCAAAGGACTTTTAAGGAAAGTATTGTCTGGAATACTGGATTGAGTATTACTTATTCGGATATATTAGCCAATTTATATGGTAACCATAATAGTCTGAATACAGCCATATATTCGCAGCTTGATATCAAAGCATTAAAAAATCTGAAATTATCAGCCGGCTTAAGGTGGGAAACCTACAAACTGGATTCAATATTTGAAGTATCCACTCCACTGTTCAGGACAGGATTAAACTATCAGCCAGCCAGGTATACTTTTCTCAGAGCTTCATACGGACAGGGTTACAGGTTTCCCTCCATTGCAGAAAAATATACTGCAACAAGCGTAAGCTCATTGAATATATTTCCCAACCCTGACCTGAAAACCGAAACAGGATGGAGTGCTGAGGTAGGTATTAAACAGAGCCTGCAGATAAAAAACTGGAAAGGATACCTGGATATTGCAGCATTTATAACAGAGTATAAGGATATGATTGAATACACATTCGGTGTATATAAACCTGATACAATACAATATGCCACACCTGAACATATTGGTTTTAAATCATTAAATATTGGTAATGCCCGTATATCAGGAATAGAAATTATACTGGCAGGAGAAGGAAAACTTTTTGGCATACCTGCAGTTTTCCATGCAGGATATAATTATAATTATCCGGTTGATTTGAATTATGACGAAAATGATACTACAAATTCATCAGAAAGCCGTATTTTAAAATACAGATTTCACCATTCGGCAAAAGCAGATGTTGAGTTCAGTTATAAGAGGTTTTCAGGAGGATTTAATATTATTTACAGGAGCTTTATGATAAATGTTGATCCCATATTTATTGACCCGCTTATTGGTAATATATTTTTACCGGGTTATCCCGAATACCGTGAAACACATGACAGGGGTTATATATTATGTGACGGCAGAATTTCATTTCAATTGTCAGCAAAATTTAAAATTGCTTTTATTGTTAAAAATATTTTTAATAAGGAATATATTGGAAGACCCGGGGATATTGGCCCCCCGCGGAACATAACATTAAAATTCTCAATGGATATGTGATGTCTCCCTTCCCGCTTAATCCTTAATCCTTACCTTGATTTAATCAGCCGCCGGCTGAGACTGGTTTCGTTATTCTTTATTGAATAAATATATATCCCGTTTATTAAGTTTTCACCTGTAAATTCAAAGTAATTTTCCCCTCTTTTAGCGATTATTTTTTCATTATAGACTAATTTCCCAAGAATATCAAAAACATAAAGTTCAACTTCTCCGGTTTTACCTGTAATAAATCCAATTCTGGTTTTGCTGTTAAATGGATTTGGCTCATTAATGATTTGGAATTCTTCTTCAAAAATATTCTTAATATTACTTGGGGAGTTTATTCTTATAAATACTGATGTATCATTAACCTGAGGTTCCCACATAATTGTATCGACTCCGAATAAAATATATGGCTGGACCTTTATAGCCAGGGAAAACAGACCTGTATCAGTTGGAGTCCCGCTAATCAATGAACAATATGCAGTATCAGGATAAAGATCTTCAGCATTAACCTCATATTCCAAACCCGGGGGTAAACTGTCAACACTGATAATTTGTATTTTTATTATTGTAACAGTAATGAGCTCAGAACTATAAGTTGATGGAGGCCATATTGTGACAGTCTGATTATATTCAACACCTACCTCTCCTTCAGGCAAAGTATCAGGACAAATCTCTCCGGGTAATAATTCATCAACACAGCCAATTGTATCAGGAGTACATTGCCCGCAAATCTCACAGAGATTTATTATGGGCAATAGCATTACGATGCATATGAATACTAAATTTTTCATTTTGGAGGTATTTATTTGTATTTATTGATGTTCAGCCCTCAGCAGGTCATTGACCGTTTTAACAGGATTAAAAGTGGAGATGGGTACTTCAATAAATATAGTGTTCCAGTCAGACATAGCGCCGTTCCACAAACCTGGTAATTCTAAAGCTTTTAATGGCCTTCCTCCTTTTGTCTTTTTTGAAATGAATCCTGTATTAGGATCGATGAATTGATGCAACTCAAATTTATTTCCTTTATAATCCTTTATTCCACAGACAATATCTACTGGATTAAAATGTGTTGAACTGCTTAATATGGCATTTTGTTCATAGTTATGGCCATCTATTTGCGATTTCTCGATAATCTGGAGTGATACGTCACCATTTAAATTTTTTACCCAGAAAGGGCCCCCTCCCGGTTCACCTTCATTTTTTACCATGCCGCAAACTCTCAAGGGCCTGTTTAATATTTTGGTGAGATATTTTACTGTGTTTTGCAGGTCTGAGTTAATTTTTTTATTATCACATAATATACACAACTCATTTTTTACAAAACCAATTATTTCGTCTGCCAGTGACTGTTGTATAGATGATGATGAATTGAGTAAATCAAGATAATTAAATATTTTTTCCTGGTATTCCAGCAAAGCTCCGGCCAATACTTTTTTGTATTTTACTGTGTTGATTTTTCTCTTGTCAGGTACTACATTGTCAATGTTTTTAATTAATATAATATCAGCATTTATTTCATTAAGGTTTTCAATTAGGGCTCCATGCCCCCCGGGCCTGAAAATTATAGTTCCGTCTTTAGCCCTGAAAGGTTCATTTTTAACATTAACAGATATGGTATCTGTTGAAGGTTTTTGAATTGAATATGAAATATCGTACTTTACATTATACTCTGATTCATATTTATCCTTTATTTTATCTGTTACTTGCTGAAAAAGAGATTTATGTTCAGGTGAAACTGTAAAATGGATCTTTACAGTGCCATCAGCATTCTTTGCGATCATGGCTCCTTCAACCATATGCTCCTCAACGGCAGTGCGGTTATTATTTCCATAAACATGAAATTTCAGCAGACCTTTGGGAAGACTTTCATAATTCAGGCCATCGGCATTGAACAGCGCATCCAGTATTACACATAGTTTATTCTGCCTTACAAGCTCATCTATGTTTTTATCATTATCCTGCAAGATGTTTTTTAAGTCGCTGTAGAAAGCAAACTTTTTAATATTTTTAAAGAATATACTTACCTGTTTATAGGCACTATTGTTTAATAAATTCGGATCATAGTTGCTGTTTTTATAAGCTGATCTGAATTCAAACAGCGCTTTGAACATTCTTGATGCAGCACCTGAAGCAGGAACAAATTTTAATTTAACGCGATCCTGTGCAGATTCATATTTATTAATATAATTTTTAATGGATTCCGGATCTAAAGGCTTAATGCCATTTTGTATTCTGGCAGCTTTAAATAATTTAACATAGGGAAAGCCTTTTTTAAATGTATTTATCTGTTCTGTAACTTTTTCAACACTAATCCCTTTTTCCTGAAAATGTATGATATCTGTTTTATTAAACATAGGGTACTTATTTATTATAATGGCTAATTTAGCAAATTAGCAAAATTTATGTTTAGTTTTAGCCAGTATCATATTAATTTTAATACTTAAAATTAACTCATATTTTTCACATATTTACAAATTTAACTCTTTAGTACGTATTTTACATACTATCCTAAAACTGTCAACACCATATTTCTTGGTCCCCCTGAATTTCTAAACTCACAAAAGTATATGCCCTGCCAGATTCCCAGGTTCAATCTGCGGTTGGTTATTGGAATTGTCAATGACTGCCCGAAAACCGAAGATTTCAGGTGAGAGGACATATCATCGGGGCCCTCGAGCGTATGAGTATAAATTGAGTTATTATCAGGTATAAGCTTATCTACAAATGACCGGAAGTCCACTCTTACTGAAGGATCGGCATTCTCATTTATAGCCAGTGCTGCAGTAGTATGTTTTACTAAAATATTAAGTAATCCCTTTTCGGGCAGTTCTTCTAAATTATCTTCTATAAGTCTGGTTATCAGGTGAAACCCCCGCCCGAATCCTCTTAATGTAATTTCTTTTTGAAATATCATAGTAGCCGGTTTTGATAATTAGATTTCAGTACTAAAATAAAATCTTTATATACTGGGTTTTTAGATATATATATACAAAAATACTTTAAAATCATTTTTATTTAAGTTATTTAAGTTTATTATTTTAACTATTTTTGGGACATTGGTTTATCTTCTATATTAGAAACCTCATATTTTTCTGAGTTTGATATTGATGAGAAAATATTTTACAATTCTGACCATTCAAATTCTTTTTGCTTTTGTTATTTGCGGTCAGGATAAGGATCTTGTTCAGCTGACCGGCAGAATTACAAATGAAGTATCTGAACCGTTGCCGTTTGCCCATGTTTTAATAATGAATAATTTCAGAGGAACTATCACCGATCGTGAAGGTAAATTTTCATTAGTCGTTGAAGTATATGATACTATTCTTTTTTCAACTGTAGGTTATAAGAGAAAGATATTAACTATTCCCGATACCCTTCCTAAACCTTTTCTGACAACTGACATCGTATTAGTGGAAGATACAATTCTCATTGCCGAAGTCAAAATATATCCCTGGAAGTCATATGAAGAATTCAAAAGGGCGCTGCTAAATCTTAAACTTCCCGATGATGACAATGAAAGGGCGAGGCGAAATATTGCCCTGATAAAAACTCAGATAATATTAGATAACGAACCAAACGCAAGAGAAAATTTTCAATATGTTATGGAACAGCAGTACAGGGAGACTTTTAGCCACGGAATGTATCCTTCATACCAGATATTTAATGCATTTGCATGGGCAAAATTTTTTCAGGCACTTAAACGAGGAGATTTTAAGCGTAATGCCGATCAAAAGGAGAAATAGCAAAAAAATCCTCACTAACACAATTTATTACCTCTGTTGAAGTTAATACACTCAATAACAGGATTATTATAATGAGTTCATCAAAAGGGATCATATTTTTAATCTTCTTTCTGTTCAATATTTACTGTGGTTATTCTCAGGAATATGGGATTCTTAAAGGCAGAATTACAGATGAAAAAGGTAATCCTGTTTTAGGCGCTGCAATTGTTGATGAAGCTAATAAATATGGGACAATAACCAATGAAAGAGGTTATTATGAGCTTAATGTACCTGCAAATAAAGATGTAACAGTCACCATTTCTTTTATAGGCTATGAGAAAATAAGTGTGCCGGTTAAAATTATGGCAGGTGATACCTATGAAGTTAATCGCAGTCTGGTTGCTAAAAGTGAAGAAATAGAAGAAGTATTAATTGAAAGTAAATTTGACAGAGGTAGTACTCTTGAGAGAATAGACATCAAATCTATTGAATATCTGCCAACAACTACAGGAGGTATTGAGACTATTTTAACTACGCTCGGCGCATCAATAAGAAGCGAATTTAGTTCACAATATTCGGTCAGGGGCGGGAATTTTGATGAGAACCTGGTATATGTTAATGATATTGAAATATACAGGCCCTTATTAGTAAAAGCAGGGCAACAGGAAGGGTTAAGTTTTATAAACTCGAGTATGGTTTCATCAATTCAGTTTTCTGAAGGGGGGTTTGATGCCCAGTATGGTGATAAAATGTCTTCAGTGCTTGATATAAAATACAGGAGGCCGGCCAGTTTTGGAGGTGGTTTCTCTGCCAGCCTGTTAGGAGGGTCGTTTCATATTGAAGGCTCTTCAAAAAATAACAGATTTACTCATATATCAGGACTAAGGTATAAATCGAATCAGTATCTTCTGCGTAATTTGCAGACAAAGGGAGACTACAAACCTTCATTTCTTGATTTTCAGACTTATCTTACTTATGATATAGGTAAATCATTTGAAATTAGTCTGCTTGGCAATATAGCCCAGAACAAATATAATGTAATACCTGAAACGAGGGAGACAGCTTTTGGTACTTACCAGCAAACTGTTAGTTTTAACATATATTATGATGGCCAGGAACTGGATAATTTTATAACCTATCTGGGAGCAATATCATTTGATTACCATCCAAGCAAAAATCTTTCCCTTAAGCTTATAGGCTCTGGATTTGCTACTTATGAGGACGTAACTTATGACATACAGGGTCAGTATTTAATAAACCTGCTTGACAATGTTGTCAGTTCGGAGACATTTGGAGACAGCATATTGAATTTAGGGGTAGGGACCTATTTGCAGCATGCCAGAAATTATCTGGATGCCTATGTTTATTCAATATCACATAAAGGGACTTATTATACTGACAATAATAATTTAAAATGGGGATTTAAATATCAAATTGAAGAAATATATGACAAAATAACGGAGTGGGATATGATTGATTCTGTTGGTTATTCCGTCCCCTATTCCGATACGGAGGTGCTGCTTGCAAGAAATACACGATCCGGAAATAATTTATTCTCTGAGAGAATTACTTCATTTGTGCAAAATACTTTTTATTTCCAGTCAGGGAGTTCGGATTTGTTTTTAAATACAGGGATAAGGGCCCATTACTGGACAATCAACAACCAGCTTGTAATAAGTCCTCGCGCAATTTTATCAGTAAATCCTAACTGGAGAAGGGATATACAATTTCATTTCGCAGCCGGGTATTATTATCAACCTCCCTTTTATAAGGAATTAAGAAATCCTGAGGGTGTTTTATACGAGGATATTAAGGCCCAAAAATCCATACATTATGTATTGGGAAGTGACTTTAATTTTACTGCATGGGACAGGCCATTTATATTTTCAACAGAGTTATACTATAAATACATGTTTAACCTGGTCCCATATAAAATAGATGATGTCGATATCCAGTACTTACCCCAGTATTTCGCCAGGGGGTATGCTGCTGGTATTGAATTTAAAATAAATGGTGAGTTTGTGAAAGATGCTCAATCCTGGGCAACATTGTCAATAATGCAGACTAAAGAAGATATATATAAGGATTACTACATTAAAGCTGATAAGACCGTTGTTTCTCCTGGTTATTATCCAAGGCCAACCAATCAGTTATTTAGTTTTGGCCTGTTTTTTCAGGATTATTTTCCGAATAATCCTGATTACAAGGTTCATTTAAGTTTTTTCTACGGAAGCAGGTTGCCTTACGGATCACCTGAATATAACAAACCTCATGAAGTATATGAAATGAAGTCCTATAAAAGAGTAGATTTAGGGATGTCAAAGTCATTGCTAAGAAATAAAATTTTGGATAATGAAGCAGGTTTACTTAAACGTTTTAAAAGTATATGGCTGAATGTAGAAATTTTTAATCTTCTGGGTATTCAGAATCAGATTTCCTATCAGTGGATCAGAACAATAAAGAACCAGTTTGGAATGCCAAATTTATTTGCAGTGCCGAATTATTTAACAGGACGGACATTTAATGTAAAGATTAATGCAAGGTTCTGATTTTTAACGATAATAACTCTTTCCCCATATATTATTATACACAATCTCGTTTAAGGGTTTCCTCAGACGAGTTGCCTTTTCTCTCTTAATAAGTTCCTGCGGAAAACCTTCATATGATTCTGCAAGATATCCGACAGCTATCATAGCAACAGGATCATAGTCATCTGGTATTTTAAGGGTATTTCTGGCTTTTTCATTATCATATCCTCCCATCTGATGAACAAATAGTCCCATAAATGTAGCCTGAATTATTAAATTGCTGACGGCAAGACCAACATCATGAAATGCATATTTATTCATTTTTTTGTTGTAGCTTGAAATTGTTTCCGCTATACTTAATATAAGAACCGGCACTGTTCCGGCCCAAAGTTTATTTCCGGGTGACAGGCAGTCGAATAATCGATTAAAATCATCTTTATCCTTTCTTTTTGCGAACATAAAACGCCATGGCTGTTGATTATGACTTGAAGGGGCCCATCTGGCAGCTTCAAATAATAACTCAAGTTTTTCATTTTCTACAGGCCTGTCTGAAAAAAGTACAGGACTGCGCCGTTTAAGTATTAGCTCATTTATCATGCTGTTACTGACTTATTTTAAAAAATATCAATCTCAACGACAGAATTCTCCTATTGTCATAAATAAATAATAATAGTTAATTTAAATATAACAATAAAAAAAACTTATAATTATTGCATTGATATGAATAAAAATTCAATACTTTTGCAAAAAAATACAATAATAAATTAAATTAATGAACTATGACAAGTCAAGATTACATGAACCTGGAAGAAAAGTACGGTGCACATAATTACCATCCGCTTCCAGTGGTCCTTGAAAAAGGAAAGGGTGTATTTGTATGGGATGTTGAGGGAAAGAAGTATTATGATTTCCTGTCAGCATATTCAGCGGTGAACCAGGGGCACAATCATCCCAAAATAATAAATGCACTGGTAAAGCAATCAAAAAAACTGGCACTTACTTCGAGGGCTTTTTATAATAACTGTCTTGGTGAATTTGAAGAATATATAACAAAGTTTTTCGGGTATGATAAAGTATTACCAATGAATACAGGTGCTGAAGGAGTTGAAACTGCATTAAAGCTTTGCAGGAAGTGGGCTTATGAAAAAAAAGGAATTCCCGAAAATAAGGCAAAGATCATCGTATGTGAAAATAATTTTCATGGAAGGACAATTACTATAATTTCTATATCGACAGACCCGGATTCGTACAAAGGTTACGGCCCATATACGCCGGGATTTGAAATTATTCCATATAATAATGTTGAGGCTTTGAAAAAGGAACTTGAGGATCCTAATGTGGCGGGTTTCCTGGTTGAACCAATTCAGGGTGAGGCAGGAGTATATGTCCCTGATGACGGATATATAAAGAAAGCCTATGATCTATGTAAGGGGAAAAATGTTTTGTTTATAGCAGACGAGATTCAGACAGGACTGGCCAGAACGGGTAAAATGATGGCATGTGATCATGATAGCGTGCATCCGGATATTTTAATTCTGGGCAAAGCTCTGTCAGGGGGTGTTTATCCTATTTCCGCGGCACTGGCTGATGACGATATAATGTTGTGTATTAAACCCGGAGAACACGGTTCAACATATGGTGGTAATCCCATTGCCTCAAAAGTGGGCATTGTTGCATTAGAAGTAATTAAAAATGAGAAACTTGCTGAAAACGCTGAAAAATTAGGTAAACTATTCAGAGAGGAATTGAAAAAGATTGAAGCAGAATTTGATATGGTGGAGATGGTACGTGGAAAAGGATTACTTAATGCAATGGTAATTAAACCAAAGGAAGGTAAAAAAGCATGGGATATTTGCCTTGCTTTAAAAGATAACGGATTAATAGCCAAGCCTACACACGATCATATAATCAGATTTGCTCCTCCGCTGGTAATAACTCAGAAACAGATATATGATTGTATTGAGATTATTCATAAATCTTTAAAACAATTTAGCTAATCACCTTACTCTTTAAACGCGTTAGCAGGCCTGGTTAAAATATTTTAGCCAGGCTTTTTAATTGAAAATTTTAGCTCAGCATTATTAAAATCCTATATATATTTATTTTAAGGTTAGAATTTTTTTACGGACTAAAATATTAAAACTGTTTTTTTCAGCATAGGGAAAATAATGTATCAGGAACTATATTTAACTATTCTCGTATAAATTAGATGATATTATATTTAGTATTAAATTAATTGAAAATTTATTCTTACATTTAATTAGTGGTTTTTACTAAATTATCATTATAATTCTTATGGGATATAAAGTTCTTGTAATCGATGATAATAAGGACAATAGAGATTTAGTTAAGAATATACTCATTTCCTCTGATAAAAATTATAAAATATTAACTGCAGCAAACAATAAAGAAGGCTATGAGGCTGCTGTTAATAATTTGCCTGACATTATTCTGCTGGATAATAGCATGCCTGGGAATGGCGGACTGAAAACACTTGAACTTATTCGTGCAAAAACAACAACTAAAGACATTCCCGTAATTTTAATTACTTCCTTTGATAAGCCTGAGAATCTTAAAGATATCTTTAAAATGGGCCATGTCGATTGTATAACCAAGCCCATAAATAATTTTGAATTACTTCTAAGGGTCAAAAAAACACTTGATTTTAAGGAATCTATTAAAAGCACAAATGAATTATTAAACAAGTATCAGACTGAAAAGGAGGAGATGGAAAAAAGAGCTATGATCCCTCATAGTCTGCAAAATTCTTTTATTTTAATCAATACAAATGGAGAACTTGAATGGGCAAATGACGGGTTTAGAAATCTGCACGGTTATAAACTGGATGAATTTAAGGACAGATTTGGCAGTACAATTTTTAGCCTGTGTAACCGGACAGATATTTTAAATCTGTTTAGCAAATGTGTAAAGGAGAAAGAACCAATCAATTATGTAAACAAAATAAAAACAAAGTCAGGAGAGGACAGGTGGCTGCAGACTTACATCTCCCCAAGGTTAAATCATAACGATAAAATTGATAAACTTATAGCTATTGAAACCGATATAACTCTTATGAAGAAAAAGGAGGAAGAGCTGAATCAGCAAAATAAGAGAATGACTTTAATCAAGGAGAACCTGGAGAAAGCAAATTCATTGCTTGAAGAACAGAAAAAAGAAATAAACATCCAAAAACAACTCATTGAAGAGGAACAGAATAAATCCGAGGATTTATTACTTAATATTTTACCATTTGAGATAGCCAGGCAGCTAAAAAGCAAAGGAAAGGCAGGTACCAGGCACTACAGCGTGGTAAGTGTTGTATTTGCGGATTTTAAGGGATTTTCAAAGATAAGTAAAGAGCTTGAGCCAAAAGATTTGGTAAACATCCTTGATACTTATTTTGCCAAATTTGATGAAATAATTGATAAGCATTACCTTGAAAAAATAAAAACAATAGGTGATGCTTATATGTTTGCCGGGGGATTACCCTTAAGAAATAAGAGTAATCCGTTTGATGCGGTTATTGCAGCCCTTGAAATTCAGAGTTATATGAATATCTTAAATGATTCAAAGGTTCTGAACAATCTGTCAGTTTGGGAATTAAGGCTTGGTATACATACAGGCCCTGTTGTGGCAGGTGTTGTTGGTAAGAAAAAATTTGCCTATGACATTTGGGGAGATACAGTAAACGTAGCAAGCAGGATGGAACAGACAGGGCATGCAGGCATGGTAAATATTTCAGGTCCGACTTATAAATATATTAAAGACTTCTTTGAATGTGATTACAGGGGGAAGATTGAGGCAAAGAATATTGGGAAAGTAGATATGTACTTTGTTAATCGCATAAAGGATGAATACTCGGAAGACATGCTGGGTTATATACCGAATAAAGAATTTATTAACATGATAAATAAGCTGTAGGGATTCTTATTTTTTATGCCTTAATTTCAATACCTCAACAACGTCCTCTATCCTGTAATTCCTGGCTGATAACAACACCAGCAGGTGATATATCAGGTCCGCGGCCTCATTTAAAAAGAAATTATCATTACTACCGGATGATTCAATAACCAGTTCTACGGCTTCTTCTCCGACTTTTCTGGCAATAACATTCAATCCTTTTTGAAATAATCCGGAAGTATAAGATCCTTCAGGCATTTCAACTTTTCTCTGATCTATCAGATTTTGCAAATAAACTAAAAAATTGATGGTTTCAGGATTATTTTTAGAACTCATTTTATAATTTATTGGTTAGTTATTTATCAAAACCTTACAGGTATATTCCTGTTTCTCAGGAATTGTTTTAATTGCGGAACAGATATCTCATTAAAGTGAAAAATACTTGCTGCCAGTCCGGCATCAGCTTTTCCGTAAGTAAACACTTCGGCAAAATGTTCCATAGTACCGGCTCCTCCTGACGCGATCACGGGAATAGACAGGGATTCTGATAATTTAGCCAGAGCCTCGCAGGCAAAACCATTCTTTGTGCCGTCATGGTTCATAGATGTAAAAAGAATTTCTCCTGCTCCTCTTTCTTCGGCTTCTTTTGCCCAGGAAAACAGTTCTTTATTGCTGGGAATTCTACCGCCATTAACAAAAACAGTCCATTTGTTATCCTTTAACTGTGCATCTATTGCCACAACAACAAACTGGCTTCCGAAATTTTCTGCAATCTGATTGATTAATTCAGGTGTTTTCACTGCAGAAGTATTTATTGATAACTTATCGGCTCCTGCATTTAACAGTGTGTCGGCATCGCCAAGTTCATTAATACCTCCTCCGACAGTAAAAGGTATATCCAGGTACATTGATATTTCCCTGACCAGCCTGGCGAATAGCTTCCTGTTTTCATGGCTTGCGGTAATATCCAAATATACCAGTTCATCAGCACCTGCATCAGAATATTTTGATCCCATCGCTACAGGATCACCAACTTCCTGAATATTTAAAAAGTTTATTCCCTTTACAACTTTTCCGTCTCTTATATCCAGGCAGGGTATTATTCTCTTGGCAAGCATTTGTTTTTCCGTGTTTAAGTCAACTGTTTCTTTTAACAAGCAATTTTCCCTGCTATTTTTAACAGGGGACAGGGGTGGTATTCTTATTATTTATCATTCAGAACAAATTTACTTAATTCTTCAAGGCTTATCATTCCTTCATAAATAGCTTTCCCTAAAATAACACCATACAGGTTTAAGTTATTTAGTTCTTGAATCTCTGTAATATGTGTTATTCCTCCACTGGCAATTATATTTAATTCAGGAAATTTTTCTTTTAAGTCTTTGTAAAGGTTGATGGAGGATCCCATCAGCATGCCATCTTTTGAAATATCTGTGCATAGTATATATTTGACGCCAGCTTCCTGGTTATCCTTTATAAAATCAAACAAGTGAACATCGGTTAAACTTGTCCATCCGCTTATTGCAAGTTTATCATCTTTTACATCTGCTCCGGCGATAATTCTGTGGCTTCCATATTTGTTCAGCCATGACCTGAATGTCGAAGGTTCTATTACAGCTATGCTGCCTATAGTTGCAAATGAAGCACCACTTGAAAATACCTTTGCCAGGTCATCTTCAGTTTTTATTCCTCCTCCGAAATCAATTACCAGATTCGTCTCTGATGCTATCTTTTCCAGTATTTTAAGATTTATAACTTTTTTTGCTTTGGCACCTTCGAGGTCAACTATATGCAGTCGTTTGAGACCTGCATCCTCAAATATTTTAGCCACTTCGAGAGGATTCTCGTCATATATTATCTGGGTGGAGTATTCACCCTGCTGTAATCGGACACATTTTCCTTCAATGATGTCAATTGCCGGTATAATTTCTATCATAGCCTTATAAAGTTTTCAAGTATTTTTGCTCCTGCCTTACCGCTTTTTTCAGGATGGAACTGGGTAGCATAAAAATTATCCTTATATAAAGCTGCACTAAAAGGCAGAATATAATCACATTGAGCTGCCGTATCTTTTCCTAATGTGACATAATAACTATGTACAAAATATACATATTTATTTTCAAGTGTTGAATCAAATATTCGGTTTTTCAGATTATATATATTATTCCATCCCATCTGAGGAACTTTGGTAATATTTTCCATTCCCGGCTCAGGGACAAATTTTTTTACTTTTTCATCAAAAATACCTATACAATCGGTATTTCTTTCTTCAGAGTGTTTGCATAACAATTGCATACCCAGGCAAATTCCAAGCAATGGTTGTTTCAGTTCTTTAATAAGTATATCCAGTTTGTTCTTTTTAAGGTACTGCATTGTTGTGCTGGCTTCTCCCACCCCCGGAAATATAACCCTGTCAGCTGACAATATTTTCCCGTGGTCATTTGTTATTTCAGCACTTACTCCTAATCTTCGCAGTGCATAATCAACCGATTTTATATTTCCGGCATTATATTTTATTATAACAATATTCATTTATATTTTGTTCTACTATAGTGTTCCTTTTGTTGTTGGTATTTCCCTGTTAAAGGCATTCCGTTTTATTGCCATTTTTATTGCTTTGGCAAATGCCTTGAAAATAGCTTCAATTTTATGGTGTTCATTTTTACCTTCAGCCCTTAAATTAAGATTACATCTTGCGGCATCTGAGAATGACTTAAAAAAGTGGTAAAACATCTCTGTGGGCATCTCTCCGATCTTTTCCCTTGAAAATTCAACATTCCATACCAGCCAGCTTCTCCCTGCAAAATCAATTACTGCCTGTGCCAGCGAATCATCCATGGGCAGGACAAATCCATATCTTTCAATTCCAGCTTTGTCCCCCAGTGCCTTATTAATTGCTTCTCCCAGGGCAATGGCTGTATCCTCAATAGTATGGTGTTCATCAACTTCCAGGTCTCCTTTAACTGCCAAATTTAAATCTATATTTGCATGTTTTGGTATTTGCTCAAGAATATGATCAAAAAATCCCAGGCCGGTTTCAATATCTGACCTGCCTGAACCATCCAGGTTTATTTCAATCGTTATATCTGTTTCACCTGTCTTCCTGTGAACTTTAACTGAGCGTTGTCCCAGAGCCACCAACTCATAGATCTTATCCCAGTCATTTGTAATAAGCGAACAATTTTTTTCAAGTCCGCTTTTTTTTATCTTATCCCATTCATCCTTATCAGAGAAAAGTATTCCTTTTGTTCCAAGGTTTTTAGCCATTTCAATATCAGTAAGCCTGTCTCCTATAACATATGAATTCTGCAGATCATAATCACCGGTAGTATATTTTTTAAGCAAACCTGTTTTTGGTTTTCTTGTTGCGGCATTATCATAGGGAAAGGACTTATCAATCAGAACATCATCAAATACAATACCCTCATTTTCGAATGCTTTTATCATCTTGTTTTGTACAAGCCAGAATGTATCTTCAGGAAAAGAATCAGTTCCCAGTCCGTCCTGGTTTGTTACAATTACCAGCTTATAGTCAAGATTTTGTTTAATTAAAAACAGGTTTCTGAATACTTTTGGTATAAACTCAAGTTTTTCCAAAGAATCAACCTGCTCATCCGGTGACTCTTTTATAAGTGTTCCGTCTCTGTCAATAAATAGTACTTTTCTCATTATTTTGATAATATCTGTATATATTCTTTTAATGCATCCATGAGCATGATATTTTCATCTTCTGTTCCAACTGTAATTCTAAGGCATCCTTCACAAAGAATAATATTCGACCTGTCTCTTACAATTATTTTTTTATCGACCAGGTAATCATATAGTTCTTTTGCTGAATTAACTTTAACCAGGAGAAAGTTGGCGTCAGATGGATACACTCTATTTACAACAGGAAGTATATTTAACTCCTTAACCAGGTTGTCTCTTGACTTTAATATCCTGTCTATCCAGTTATTTTTGGATTTGTTATCCTTAAGTTCCTTATTGGCTGTTTCCAGGGTCAGGCTGCTAATATTATAGGGATACTTAATCTTATTTAGAACATTTATGATTTCATAAGAAGCAAATGCCATTCCTAACCTTATACCTGCCAGTCCCCAGGCCTTGCTGAAAGTCTGCAGAATAACCAGATTTTTATATTCGTTAAGTATAGATAACAGGCTGCCTTTCATTGAGAAATCAATATATGCTTCATCAACGACTACAATTCCGTTAAAATTTTTTAAGATAGTTATTATGTCCTTCTTATTAAAGCTGTTGGCAGTAGGATTATTTGGAGAGCATAAGAAGATGAGTTTTGTATTATTATCTGCTGCCTTTAAAATTCCTTTGGTATCTAACTGGAAGTCACCGGTTAGTAAAACCGTAATAAATTTCACACCATTTATATCGGCCAGGACCTTATACATACCGTAGGACGGTTCAACTGACACTATATTATCGATGCGTGGTTCACAAAAAGCCCGTATCAGAAGATCGATTGATTCATCGCTGCCATTGCCAAGAAATATGCTCCCGGGTTTGATCCCTTTAATAGCGGAGATTTTTTCTTTTACCTCCACCTGCAAAGGATCAGGATACCTGTTATATGAGTTGTCATACGGATTTTCATTTGCGTCCAGAAAGACAGCTTCTTTCCCTGTATATTCATCCCTTGCCGATGAATAGGGTTTAAGATTTTTTATATTCTCCCTCAATATTTTGTCTAAAGAAAACATTTACTAGTTCAAGGTTTAAAGTTTAAAGTTTATTCTGTAAAAAAATTAAAAGCTACGAGCAACAAGAAACCAGTGACTAACAACTTAAATATATTTCTTTGCAAAAATATATATTTTTCCGGGTTTCAGGTTTAATGTTTGGTGTTCTTTGTAAACAGTCTCCAGGGTGTCAGTGCTCATAATTGTTAAATTACTGTAAATCAGACGTTTCCATATTAAGGGCGCTATCCCAATGGCTGTCCCCTTTAACTCTGTTAAGAAAAATAATAACTATTTAATCTTAGTATTTTATTTTTTACTAACTTAACATTGGATTTTAAATCAACCTGGGGAAAATATGTTTAATTAAAAACTTAATAAAATGAAAAAAGCACATGTAATTATAGGATTATTATTTTTAGCAATGCTCACCATAGTTGTGGGGTGCGGGGATGAAAATGCTGTCGGCCCGTCACTTTCACTTTATGGAGGTACTAATATTGATAGTGACGGAACAGTAGTACCGGGTGCTGTTTTATCATTTGGGTGGCATGCCCAGAGCGGTGATGCAAAACTGGAATCAATGACAATTTCCAGGGATGGTGTTGCTTTGGTAGGCTGGAATGAAAAAGAAATTCCAAACAGCGAAAATGAAAATTACACTGATACGGCATTAGTGGAAGCACCCCTTAATGAAGGTGCTTATAATTATGCACTCATGGTAACCGATAAAGATGGGCTTACAGCAAGCCAGTCAGTTGTAATTACTGTTGATGCTTCATTAGCAGGCGGCCCTATAGATACCTATACAGCTGTTCTTATGGGGGCACAATCAAATCTGGATGTAGGTAGTTTTCTTGACGCACAGACAGGAACAGTTTATTTAATTGGTCCGGCAACCTCAAATCAATCATCAATAGATATTGTTTATTATTATGGCTCACAGAACCTTGCCACTTTAACCGCTCCTGATGATGCTACTGTTGGTGGAGGTGCCGGCAACTTAGCACTTTGTGCAAGCTGGACGACTAAGAATGGAACAAGATTTGGAACTGCTTCGGTTACTGCTGCTGAATTTGAAAATATATCAAACGATATTCAAATATTGGCTCAGACCGGAATAAGTAATTCCAAAAAGACTCAACTGGCAGTAGGTAATGTCTTATCTTTCTTAACTGTTAACGGGAAAAAAGGTTTAATCAAAGTAAGTGCAATAACTACCGGCGATACAGGTAGTATAACTATTGATGTCAAGATACAGGAATAAAACAATTATGTCAATATCTTAAGCCGCTTCGATTCCGGAGCGGCTTTTTAATTTAAAATATCTATATATGACGGAGTATCTTAAACATAGACTTCAAAATATGCTTTTTATTATTTGGCTTGTTACATGTTTTATTAGTTGTACAAAATATGCGGATAATAGTTATGACCTCTGGCTTAAATATAAGAAAATTGGTGATGTTGCCGTGCTTAAAGAATACAGGCAGTACATATCATATGTCAGTATAAAGGGAGATTCCGGAACTATGAAAGTTATCCGGGAGGAGGCAGAGAGGGGCTTTTCCGGATTATTGGGGCGAAATATACCTGTAACAGATACAATCTTAAGTAACGGTACTTTAATAATTGGCACTCCGGCGGAATCCGGAATTATAAGAAACCTCAATATTTCCTCTGTACTTGACACCCTGGGCATAGAGGGTTTTCTTATAAAGACGGCAGAAATAAACGGGTATAAAGCTCTGCTGGTAGCAGCTAATGAAGAAATTGGACTGCTATACGGTACGTTCCATTTGTTAAGGATTATGCAAACACAAAACAGCCTGAAAAATATAAATATAGCCTCAAAACCAAAAATCCGGTACAGATTGTTAAATCACTGGGATAATCTTGACAGGAAAGTGGAAAGGGGGTATGCAGGAAAATCATTATGGAAATGGGACGAGTTGCCTGACAAGACAGACCTCCGGTACAGGGATTATGCCTGTGCCTGTGCATCAATAGGTATTAACGGAACAGTTATTAATAATGTTAACGCGACTCCCGAAATACTTAAGCCAGAATATATAAGGAAGATAGCCGCGCTGGCTGATGTATTCAGACCCTTTGGAATAAAGCTGTACCTGTCGATAAATTTTTCTTCCCCTTTAAAACCTTTAGCTGTTATAAACAGGAGGCGGGGAGGTATTGGCAATCTCGACACGGCAGACCCGTTAAATCCTGAAGTCAGATTATGGTGGAAGGAAAAAGTCAGGGAGATTTATAAACATATACCCGATTTTGGAGGATTCCTGGTAAAAGCAAACTCCGAAGGTATGCCAGGGCCGCAGGATTTCGGGAGAACACATGCTGACGGGGCAAATATGCTGGCTGAAGCCCTGGAACCCTATAACGGAATTGTTATGTGGCGTGCCTTTGTTTATGAACCTGATGTTGATCCTGACCGTGCAAAACGTTCCTATAAAGAATTTGTTCCCCTTGATGGCAGGTTTCATACTAATGTCTTTGTCCAGGCTAAAAACGGACCGGTAGATTTCCAGCCACGGGAACCTGTTCAGCCTTTGTTCGGGGCAATGCCTAATACTCCGCTCATGATGGAACTGCAAATAACCCAGGAATATTTAGGGCATTCAAAGCATTTGGTTTATCTGGCACCCATGTGGAAAGAATATTTTCAGTTTGAAACATATGCTCATGGGAAAGGCTCAAATGTTGCAAGAATCATTGACGGGAGCTTGTATAATTATCAGATGACAGGAATAGCGGGAGTGGCAAACACAGGAGATGACCAGAACTGGTGCGGGCATTTCTTTGCCCAGGCAAACTGGTATACTTTTGGCCGACTGGCATGGGACCATTCGCTAACTGCTGAAGATATTGCAGAAGAATGGATACGTATGTCAATAAGCAATAAAGATGATATTGTTGAAATAATAAAATCAATGATGATGGGTTCATGGGAAGCCTGTGTTAATTATATGACACCACTCGGACTGCATCATATTATGCAGGAAGGATTTCATTACGGTCCGCAACCTGACCATTCAAGGGGCAGGTTGGATTGGACCTCTGTATATTACCATCGTGCCGATAGCATGGGAATAGGGTTTGACAGGAGTTCATCAGGAAGCAATGCTACGGGCCAGTACTTTTCTCCTTTAAGGGAGGAATTTGATAATATAAGCACCTGCCCTGAGAAATACCTTCTCTGGTTTCACCATGTAAGCTGGGACCATAAACTCAGGTCAGGAATGACATTGTGGGAAGAGCTATGTTACAGGTATTTTAAAGGAGTGGATTACGTAAGAGACATGATTGCCAAATGGGATGAACTTGAAGGAAGCATAAATAATGATATCTATATACACGTAAAAAACAAACTTCGGGTACAGGAAAAAGATGCTGAGATCTGGAGAGATACCTGTATTCAATATTTCCAAAAATTCAGCAAAAAAGAAGTACCGGATTTCTGATTTAGGATTAACGATTGTTGAAATAAAAATGGTTTAATTACTTGTTTATTATTATCTGAAAAAAGTATTTTTTTTATTAAATTGACAAAAAATAAGCACAAATTACAGAGAACTTACATATCTTATTAATAATAATATTATTAACTTATTATTATTTAATTTAAACTAAGAACAATGAATAATATAGAGGATCATAAAAAACCTGATAGCAAAATAAAATTATTGTTTAAGCGATTAGATCCCGGGAAATATAGTATAAAGAATAAACTTCAGTTGTTGGTATTTGCTGTTGTTTTTGGTACAATACTTTTGATAAGTATATTCGGACTGGTATACCATAAAAGTGTCATTTATAAAAGTTCATTAGATAAACTTACATCAATACAGGAATATAACAAAAAACATATAGAGTCATATTTTTCACAGATAGGGAACCAGATAAAATTGTTATCTGACAACAAAGTTGTAATAAATGCATTACAGGAATTTAAGGATGCTTACAGAGCTGTTGAAAATGATAATTATTATACTTCTTCTGCCGCGAGTATTGAAGATGTTTCAACCCTGCTGTCTAACTATTATGAAACAGAATACATTGAAGTTATCAACGATAAATTAGATGTTGAACTGGATGCGGGAAACTTTATCCCTGACAATAATAATTCCAAAATCCTTCAGTTTCTTTATATTGCAAACAATAATAAGCCTGCTAAACTAAAATACCAGTTAAACAGAGCAGAGGACGGGACTGTCTACAGTGATATTCATAATATGTATCACTCATTCTTCAGAGACTGGCTAACTAAATTTAAATACGATGATATTTACCTTGTTGATAATAAGTCAGGAGATATTATTTATTCAGTAAGTAAGAAGTTGGATTTTGCCACAAACCTGCTTTCAGGGCCTTATAGCAAAAGTAATCTTTCAGAGGCATATAAATCTGCAGCAGGGGCAATTAATTCGGGCTATACAATCACTGTAGATTTTGAAAATTACTATCCGTCTCTTCTGGAACCTTCTTTATTCATTGCCTCTCCGATATTTGATAATTCAGAGAAAATTGGTGTTTTGATATTCCAGGTATCAACAAAAACTATAGATGATTTATTAAATGTAAAAAAGCTTAAAGATGATGTTGAGTCTTTTAACGGTGTTCAGTCTCTAATAATTGGTGATGACAGGTATTTAAGAAATAATGACCTGAGACTGATCACAGATAAGGATGAATACTTAAGAACATTAAAAAAGGCAAGAGTAAATACAGGAGTTGTCAATAAAATTGAAAAATTTTCCACTACAGCTCTTATTCAGTCCGTGGGTAAAGAACTATTTTCAAATGGCAATGACGGTTATTCCGGCCAGGGAAAATACAAGGATATTTCAAAAACAGGGTTTTTATGTACTTATACCCCTCTAAATATACAAGACTTGAGTTGGATTCTGATAACACAGGCAAATACCAGGGATTTGTTTAAATCAGTGAGAACTATAATCTACCTGTTAATTGTAATCAGCATAGTCATAATAATATTTTCCCTGCTGGCCGGAGGCTCATTTAGTAAAAGGCTTTCAGGCCGGATAAATAATATTAATAAATCCCTGATTACACTATCAAAAGGTGAGACTTTCAGCGACCTTATAAACTCACAGTTTGATGAACTGGGAAATACAGTAGAGTATTTAAATAATCTTATGCACAGAATTAATGAGGCTTCAGATTTTGCTACAAATCTCGGGGAGGGGAAATTTGATTATGAATTTAGTTCTTATAGCGAGAATGATAAATTGGGTTTATCACTTGAAAAAATGAAAAACAGCCTGTTAAATGCACGCGATGAAGAAGAAAAGAGGAAAAAAGAAGATGAGATTAGAAACTGGACAACTGATGGTATTGCCAGGTTTAATGATATTCTCAGAACAGACAACGATAATATTGAAAAACTTTCATATAATTTAATTAAGAATTTAATTGATTATTTATCTGCTAACCAGGGAGGCTTCTTCCTTCTTGAAGGGGAAGAAAACCAGGAAAAACAATTAAATCTTGTTGCTTCTTATGCCTATGACAGGAGGAAATACCTGAAGAAACAGATAAAAATTGGTGAGGGTCTTGCAGGTACAAGTGTTCTGGAAAAGAAGACTATCTTCCTGAAGGATATTCCTGAGGATTATGCTGAGATTACTTCAGGACTCGGGGGAAGTCATCCACGCAGTGTATTGATTGTACCACTGAATCTGGATGATGAAGTTTTGGGAATTATTGAATTAGCCTCGTTTAATATATTTAAGCAGCATGAAATTGAATTTGTAGAACAGCTTGCATTAAGCATTGCTTCAACTATGGTAACAGTAAAATTGAATGTCAGGACCGCCCAGCTGTTAAAGGAATCGAATAAACGTACTGAGGATCTGGCCCAGCAGGAAGAAGAAATGCGCCAGAATCTTGAGGAAATGCAGGCTACACAGGATGAATTAAGAAGAGTCAAAGAAGAGGAAAAGAAGGCGACAGAAAAGCACAGAAAGGAACAGGAAGAACTTATGAATAAACTAAAGTTGCAGAATGAAGAACTTAACAAGATTCAGGTTGACATGTTAAAAGAAACAGCCCTGTTAAATAATCTGATGAACTTTAGTCCGGATTATATCTATTTTAAAGACAAACAGAGCAAGTTTATAAGAATCAGTAAAACTATGGCCAAGTCTTTTGGCTTCAAAAAACCTGAAGACGCAGTAGGCAAGAGCGATTTTGACCTGTTTACCGATGAACATGCCAGGCCGGCATTTAATGATGAAATGGAAATTATTAAAACCGGTAAACCTATAGTCGATAAAATAGAAAAAGAGACCAGGAGTGATGGCACAGTTACCTGGGTTACCACAACAAAAATGCCCCTTGTAAATGAATTGGGTGAGACTATAGGAACATTTGGGATATCATCGGATGTAACTCATATCAAAGAGCTTGAAATCAAGGCAAGTGAAGTTGAGGCAGAAAGCCAGAAACTGCAAGAGGACCTTTTAAAAGAAACAGCCCTGTTAAATAATCTGATGAGCTTTAGTCCGGATCATATATATTTCAAAGACAAACACAGCAAGTTTATAAGAATCAGTAAAACCATGGCCAAGTCTTTTGGCTTTAAAAAACCTGAAGACGCAGCAGGTAAAAGCGATTTTGACTTATTTACAGATGAACATGCCAGGCCGGCATTTCGTGATGAGATGAAAATTATTAAAACCGGAAGACCAATAGTTAATAAGATAGAAAAAGAAACCAGGAGTGATGGCAGAATTACATGGGTTACCACTACAAAGATGCCTCTGGTCGATAAAAAAGGTAAGACAATAGGGACATTTGGTGTATCATCTGATATAACTAAAATTAAAAACCTTGAAATCAGAGCCGGTGAAGTTGAGGCAAAAAGTAAGAAGCTCCAGGAAGAGCTGAAAAAGGCAACTGCAATGTTAAACAAACTTAAAAAGGGTAAAAAGTAAATAATTCATCAATAACTGTCACAAAAGGATTATTTTTTTATTTTTGCAGCCTGTTTAAATACCGGCTCCGTAGCTCAGTTGGATAGAGCAACGGCCTTCTAAGCCGTGGGTCGTGGGTTCGAATCCCGCCGGAGTCACAAATGGTTGAGTAGACTCACAAGATGCAGGAAATATTTCAGTAGGCTTAGCAATTAACATTACAAAGGGATTTATTCTTTTAAG
>Ga0315545_1000016_pt1 | contig 168824 bp, 127 predicted proteins | sample SalMarSW160210MG_FD_203096 | JGI IMG/M metagenome (GOLD analysis project Ga0315545, IMG submission 203096) | Salt marsh sediment microbial communities from the Plum Island Ecosystem LTER, Massachusetts, United States - Salt Marsh Sediment SW1602-10 ... | reverse complement strand
TCTTTCAGCGAAACTACCGTATCCTTTCCCATGAGCGTGTCCTCCTCTTCGGTGTTTTACCAACGTGTTTTTTGCTTAGAGGATACGCTCTTCTCTCGACTCATCCACAACTTTTGACAATATCTCTTTCTGATGAGGCGTAGCGCATTAGTTCATGGGATTGGGGAAGAGGAGGCTTCTCGCAAAGGCGCAAAGGCGCAAAGGATGACAGAATATCAGATAAGCAGGGTGCTCGACGTCTTAGCGTGCTGGCGAGGGTCAAAGGAGGTATATTCATTATGCTCAATAAGGGAAGGGTCAAAGTAGGAATCATTGGGTCGGGGTTTGAAGCTGATATTCATGCCGATTCCTTTCGCATCATGCCCGATGAAGCGGAGGTGGTCGCGGTCGCCTCGCCGACTGCGGGCAACGCTGAAAAGCTGGCGAAGAAGTACAATATCCCACGGGTCTTCACGGATTACAAGCAGATGCTTGCTGAAGACGACATCGAGATGGTAACGATAGCGGCGCCAAACTATCTCCACTCACAGATGACCGTTGACGTCGCCAATGCGGGCAAACATGTCGTCTGTGAAAAACCCTTTTGCATGACACTCGAAGAAGCGGATTTGATGATTGAGACGTGCCACCGAAAAGGTGTGCTGTTGATGTACGCCGAGGAGTTGTTCTTTACGCCCAAGTATGTCAAAGCTAAGGAGATGGCCGAGCAGGGCGCTTTTGGCAAGGTGTATATGGTCAAACAGAGCGAGAAACATTTCGGCCCGCACTCGCCGTGGTTCTGGGATGTCGAGCTCTCCGGCGGCGGTGTGTTTATGGACATGGGCTGTCACGGTATCGCCTTTTGCTACTGGTTCCTGGGTCGGCCCGCTATCAAAACTGTGTATTGTCAGATGTCCACTCACGTTCACGGTGACAAGACCAAAGGAGAGGATGACTCCATCTGCATTCTCGAGTTCGCCAACGGCGCCGTGGGGTTGGTCGAGGACAGTTGGGCACGCCGTGGCGGCATGGAGGACCGCATTGAGGTTTACGGTGAGGGCGGGGTCACCTACGCCGACCTGCATATGGGCAACGCTCTACCGACCTTTAGCGAATACGGCTATGGTTATGCCGTGGAGAAGGCGCCTACCACAAAAGGTTGGAGCTATCCCGTTTTCGAGGAACTGTGGAATTACGGTTTCCCTCAGGAAATGCACCACTTCGCCCGCTGCGTCCGCGGCAAAGAAGAGCCGCAGGCAACTGGAGAAGACGGCCGCGTCGTGCAAGAAGCACTCTGTGCCGGCTACAAGTCAGCCGGGACCGGTCGCAAGGTCGAATTGCCGTTTCGCCCTGCCGGGGTCAAAAGGCCCATTCACTTGTGGTTAAGTGATAGGTGAACTGGTTCATAGGCTCGGCGATGTATTCTTTTTTTTGACGGGATAACAGGATAGACATGATGATTCGGAAATCCTATTTATCCGTCGAAGGGTTCTTGAGCTTTCGCCTTACCACTCATGTCTCTAACCATCCCGTTTATGCCATTCCGTGCAGGGAGCATCACATATGGCAAACATCCACGTAGAAATCTTATCCGATCGCGAGATACAGTCCATACATAACGCCAGTCTTGTCATCCTCCGCGATACAGGCATTATGGTTCACCACGCGGGAGTATTGAAGCTCCTGGCCGAGGCCGGCGCCCGAGTGGAGCATCATGGCAAAATCGCGCGTTTGCCGGAGCGGTTGGTTATGGACTGTATTGCTCGTGCCGGCAAGCGATACGTTCTGTACGGTCGTGATTCGACTCGCACCGCTCGTTTCGGCTACGGCGATCTCGTTTTGATGTCCAGTCCCGGCCAGTTTCGCTGGATAGACTCCCAGAGCGGCCGGCTTCGTCCCGCGACAATACAGGACGCTCGGGATGCGATTTGCCTCGGCGATGCCTTGCCCAATATCACCATAGTGGGGTCAATGGCTCAGCCTGCGGAGATGCCCGAAACGTGTCGCGAAGTAATATTGACTGCGGAACTGGTGAAGGGCACGGGCAAGCCGACGCGCACCTGGGTCTATAATGAGCGGACGGCTCGGTACGTTTTGGAGATATATCGCACCGTTGCCGGCGGTGATGCCGCCCTGCGTGAGCGTCCTATGGTAGAAGCATTTTTGGAACCGATCAGCCCGCTTCAGTTGCCTCGCGACGGTTTAGACGTCCTGACCGAGTTTGTGCGGGCCGGCCAACCCGTCAGCATCGGCCCGATGGCGATGGCGTCCGGAACGGCGCCGACAACCCTGGCGGGGACGTTGGCTCAAGAGAACGCGGAAATACTTGCAGGGGTTGTCGTCACACAGCTACTGGTACCTGGTGCGCCGGTGACTTATGGCGGAATCCCCCACATCATGGACCCGCGCACGAGCATTTGCTCGTTCGGCTCCCCCGAACAAGCGCTAATGGCTGTAGCTATGGTCCAGATGGGACGCTTCTACGGTTTTCCGGTGTACATCAATGTGGGCCTTACCGACTCAAAGATTCTCGACGCTCAGGCGGGAATCGAAAAGGGGAGTACTATTATTTTGGGCGCCTTGGCTGGCGCGGATATGTTCGGACACGCGGGAATCTGTGGAACTGACCACGGCGCCGGACTTGCCTGGCTGGCGGTTGATGACGCGATGGTGGCCTATGTGAAACGCATCGTGCGTGGGTTTGAAGTCAACGCCGACACCCTCGCCACCGACGTGGTAAGCGCCGTTGGACCCACCGGCAGTTATCTCGCGGAGGAACATACCGTCAAACACTTCCGCGAGGAGCTTTGGCTGCCCGCTGCCGCGTGGACGCGCCAGACCTGGGATGTCTGGGAAGCTCAAGGGCGCAGCTCAATGTCCGCTCGCGTTTTGGAGGAGGTAGCTCATATCTTGGCCACGCACAAGCCCGAGCCAATAGATGAAGCCTTAGCCCGGGAAATTGACCGCATCGTCCAGTGCGCAAAACGCGAGCTGGGATAGTCGGCGTGCCATTTTCTTGTCGGCTAACCCGGTCTCGGAAGGAGGCGAAAATGAGAGTGCTGAAGCGTGAGTTTTGCATAGTGATATGGGTGATGATAGCTCTTTACGGAATGCACAGTCGAGGGCAGCCGCGAAACGCCCTAAGCAAAAAGCGTTCAGATTGCAATTTTAGGAAGGCTGAACGTGAATTTTAACCTTCAGACAGTATAAGATTTTCCGGAGGGAAGCAGCCTGGAAGCACTGAAAAGAGGGGCTTTGCGAGGAAAAAGGTGTCCGTATCCTTATACCACAAACCTTATGCGAAAATCGGTGTTGAAGATAAAGACCGAGTCATCATAAGCGGTTCTTCCGTACAAACGTTTGAGAATATCTTTCTCCCGGAAAATAGTCCGGTATTATGAGAAAAACTGAGCCATGAGTTCGAATAGAGAAACCCGGACCGCGATATTGAGTCTCATGTCCTTACGTTCTCCACTTAAAACTCCAAGGAGGTCCATAGGATGCTTTGTTTTTTTACAACCACGAGGAAGGATCGGATAAGTGTATGTAAACTGATGAGCCTTTCGGCGCTTGTATGTTGTGTGCTGTTTTTGTCTTTTGCGGCATCTTCGGGCGAGACTAAACATCTCTGTGTGGTTCGTCCTGCGGACACGGGAAAGGCTTTGGTCAACCCCGGGATGGGCTGGACGTTTCATTACTACAGCAATATTCTCAAGAACTACGGTAGCAAACTCGCACCATCCGACACGCTTGATGACTTCCCAGGTCTCTCAACAATTTACCTTCGCCTTCCCTGGGCGTTCATCGAGCCCGAGGAGGGAAAATTCGATTGGTCTGTCGTGGATACGCCCAGTCAGCGCTGGGTCGCTAAGGGCAAGCGTGTGGCTTTCCGATTCACCTGCACAGAATCGTGGATGCGGTACGCGACTCCGAGGTGGGTTCAGGAGGCAGGAGCTAAAGGATACAATTTCCGCCCCGGGCAGCTCGACGAGAATGGTCCCTTCTGGGAACCGGATTACGGCGACGCAATCTTCTTGGAAAAACTTGGCGGTTTCCTGGCGGCGGCAGCGACGAGGTACGATGGAAATCCGCACGTTGATTTCATTGACGTTGGCTCCTTCGGTGTCTGGGGCGAGGGCCATACCTTTCACAGCACGAAATTGAACTATCCACCGGAGGTTCTCCAGCAGCACATTGATCTCTACGCAAAGCATTTCAAAAAGACACTGCTTGCGGTAAACGATGACTTCGTGTTCTGCGGAGCCGGGAAGCTCCCGGGCCATGTCCAAGGAGAGCCCGGTAGGGGCGTCATCCGTTACGCCCTCAAGAAAGGCATGACCCTCCGCGACGACAGCATTCTTGTCCAGCCACCGCCGAGACAGTATTTCCACGCCGATATTGCCCAATGGTTCTGGCCGAAGCTTCCGGTCGTTCTCGAGTGCGAGCACTACGGAGGTTCGCGAGACCGCGGCGCATGGGGGGACGGTTCGTGGTACTTGCGGGCGGTCGAAGAGTATCACGCCAGCTACGTGTCCATTCACTGGTGGCCGCGAGAATTCCTCACCGAGCAGCGGGAGTTGATTGACCGCGTCAACCGGCGGCTCGGATACCGCCTCCAGCTCAGGGAAATCGCCTGGCCCTCACGCATCGCCAGGAAGGAACGATTGACTGTCTCCTCGATTTGGGCCAACGCGGGGGTGGCGCCCTGTTATCGCGGCGGGTATGTCGCAATCACCCTGAAAGATAGAGACGAAGGCATAGTCGCGGTGTTCGTTGATGAAGGGTTCAACGTTGTGAAGCTCCCGGTCGGTCCTCCGGGCAATGCTCCTGAAAAGGCTCGAAAAGTAGATTTCGGATTTGCCCCCAATATGCCTACGGGGAAATTCGGTGTCTATGTCTCCGTGGGAGACCGGATAGGAACGCCCGAAATTGAACTCCCTCTTGAGTCCTGCGATGGCTGCCGGCGTTACCGGCTGGGTGGAATTGAGGTGCTGAGCCAGTGAACCCAGGTCTTGCTCTCCGGGAGACAGGGGGTATGCCGCGCGCCGGGGGCTACTCACCGAGCGGCGGCACAGCGCAGTGAGACTAAGAATTCCACGTGCGCTGTCAGACAGGTTCCTTGTAAGGAGGACACAGCGTCCGGGCGCCTGCGGAGCGCGGCCCATCGCTCTCGATGACAAACCTCGTTACGCTCTCTTGGGAACCCTCCGCCTCACGATTTGATTCTCTTCGAGACTGTGTCCACGAGGACCGCCAGCAGGAGGACGCTGCCCAGAACGACGTACTGCCAGAATCGGGAAAAGCCGAGGAAGTTCACGCCGACCGCCAGCACGCGAATCAAGAGAACGCCGACGAATGTGCCGATGATTGTGCCCTTTCCGCCGAAAAGGCTCGTTCCCCCGACGACCACGGCTGCGATGACGCTCAGTTCCCACTTTTCCCCGGACTTCGGGTCGCCGGAGCCGAGGGTTGCCGCCTGGATGATACCCGATAATCCGCAGAGGCCGCCGGTGATGGCATAGACCAGGAATTTGATTCTCTTGACGTTGATTCCCGACAGGCGGCTGGCTTCCTCGTTCCCGCCGACGGCGTAGATTTGTCTTCCGAAGACCGTTCCGGACAACAGAACGTGAAAGAAGCCGATGCCCGCGAGCATGATGACCCCGCTTAGCGGAATCCCGGGAAACCACTTCATACCAAAAAGATTCTTGCCGAGGATGCCCATCCCCAGAAACTTGAGTTGCTCGTACTCGTAAGGGATCTCGACGGGTCTCTCGCGGCAGATGATGAAAGCGAGTCCTCGGCAGACAAACATCATCGCCAGCGTTGCCACGAAGGGAGGAATCCCGAATCGGGTGATGACAAGACCCGAGAAGCTGCCGCAGACAAATCCGACGAAAACACTTGCGGCAATGGCAATAAGGAAAGCGAGCCACAAGGGTAGTCCGCTCACGACGGTGAGAGCCATTGTCCCCAGAACGCCGGTGAGGGCAACGAGAGAACCGACGGACAGGTCAATCCCTGCCGTGATAATCACCATCGTCATCCCCAGGGCGATAATCATCTCGACGGACATCTGGCTCAGGATGTTGGCGGCGTTCTGGGGCCGGACGAAGTCAAAACCTGTCTGAAATGCCAGTACCGCGATGAGAGCTGCCAGAAAAGCCCAAAGGCTGTAAGTCTCAACAAGTTTTCGAAGCCTCATCCGCCTTTTCCTTTGCGCGATTCCTCGATAGACTCGTGCTGCCGTCAGACCTTTCTATCGGCTGTCTCCCTTCCACGCTCCGCCTTTGATTGGCATATTGAGCTGCTCGCCTTTCACGAAGTGCTCGACCTCGTCGCGGGGGATGCTCTTGAAAGCGAAATACTCGCGGACAATGTCGAGTGTTCTCTCGCCCATCACGTTCGGATACTGCATGACATCGGCATAGATTTTCCCTTCCCGTATTCTCCTTCTCGCTTCTTGCGTGGCGTCGTAACCCACGATTTTGATGCCACCGGCTTTTCCCGCCGCTTCGACGGCTGCAAGGGCCCCGAGAGCCGAGTCGTCGTTTATCCCAAAAATCCCGTCGAGCTTTGGGTTCTTGATTAGAATATCTCTCGCTACAGAGAGGGCTTTATCTCTCTGCCCTTCGGCGGAAAGCTCCTCCACGATCACGATTTCGGCGTAGTCCTTTATCTTGTCCTTGAAGCCTCTGATTCGCGCCGTGCAGGACTCCACGCCCGGAGAGGTTATGAGAGCGACGTTCCCCTTGCCGTGCAAAGCCTCGTTCATCAGCTCCGCCGCCAGCACTCCTCCCTGGTAGTTGTCCGAAGCGACGTGCGCTACGACTTTGCCCTGGGAGGAATCGTTTTTGATGTCCGCCGTGAAGACGGGGATACCCGCCTTGTTCGCCTGCTCTATGGAAGTTCCAACCGTCTTGGAATCGCACGGACAGATGATTATCGCGTCAACCTTTTGCACGATGAAATCGCGGATGTGATTCGCTTGAATCGCCGGGTCGAAATCCGCGGAGAGAATCTTCAGCTCGTAGCCGTATTTCTTTGCTCCCTTCCGCATCCCTTCTCTCAGGTCCTGATAGAACTCGTGCTGAAGGTTCAGGAGGGAAACGCCGATGACCTTCGCTTCTCCTCCAGCTTTGCTTTCAGGCTCGCTTGCTCGTTTTCCGCATCCGGCCGCGAACAGCACGGCAAGGACACCAATCACTGACCAAACACTTTTTCTCATTCTCTTTCACCCCATTTTGTTTTTTCGCCCGGAACACTTTGCCCTCGGGCAGCGACCTGACGAGCTCGCCGCAGCGTCTCGGCTTCTTGAATCGCGGACGCCTCTCACCGCGCGGAAACCGTTCCATAGATTGCGCGTTTCGGGTGGCCAGAACACGTTATCCGCACAGCTCGCTACCCCTCATATAAGCCAGGTCTGTGGCGAAGCCGCCGCCGTGAATGAAAATAATGAGCATAGAGCACTTTTGCATGACGGCGTTTCTTTTCTTCATCTTTGACACCTGTTGCAGAGGTTCAAATGGTGTGCGGCCAGTCTACCACAGGGGCGTTCATCTGTCATCCCCGCCGGCGGAAGCGGGTGTGGCCGCGTCTCCGTGCCGTCTCCTCACGCCTCGTTTTGAACCTCTCCGTGGCACGTTGACGCCGTGGGTCTGTGCCCTCTGTCCCTCTATCATAGCACGGAATGGGCCACCCCCTCCTTTTCGCCCGCCCTCGGCGGGCGACCCGGTTAGCCACCGGCTTTAGTCGGTGGTATCGGACACGAGATTTTTCTCGTGACAGCCGGGCTTCTCGACCAAAGGATTCATCCGAAGTATGCCACGGAAATACGGCCGCACCCGGCGGAGCTTTGGGGTGCGGCTCCATTTCAATCGCGAAACTGTCCTTGGACCCTGCCCGTGCGGGAATCGCGACCCAGTTTCCACGCCGCCCTTTGGGAAAAGGACAAGACGCCGGGCTATTCGAGCTCGCCTCGAGGAATCTTTGGAGTCGTGACGGACATATCTCGCCCTTTCAGGGCTCATCATTCTTGAACGGGGGCTCTTTCTCAGGGCGCTTGCCCTGAGCTTTATTAAGTCTGCCCTTACAGGGCGACCCAAAAGCAATCTTCAGCCCTGAAAGGGCGCAATATTCCAGCTCAGGGCAACGCCCTGGGGAAATAGCAGGTGATGAAATACACAAGCCCTGAAGGGGCGTAATAGGCTCATCCCCAATACACGGTTCCCTCCAGAGACACGAGAGCGGAGCCACATGCCACTGAAATGGAGCCACATCCGAGGCTTGGGATGTAGTTGTATGTGCGGGGCAGGGGCAGCATCGTTGGCGGACACCGGCTTGTGGCACGGGCGTCTCGCCCGTGAGATCGTGGACAAGATGCCGGCGATACAAACGCTGGCGCCGGTGCTTGTGTTTGACGCTGGCTTCATCCGATGATTATCTTCCGCTGTCCGCCAGTGAGAGCTCCACGATGACGGGGAGATGGTCGGAACCGATTTCGGGGCCGACTTTCCGGCGAAGGACGGCGATTTCGGGGGAGTGGAGGACGTGGTCGAGAGGGATGCGGAGAAGGGGCAGCAGAGTCGGGACCGGCCACGTGGCCTGAATTCCGTGCCCGTGGCGACTATCCAGAAGGCCTCCTCGCCGAAGCAGCTTTTTGAAATGGAGTGACCACGGGGTCGTGTTCAGGTCACCGACGAGGATGATCGGGCGCCTTACAGAGCGCACGTACTCCGCCACGGCCTCAAGCTGCCGATTTCTGTGCTTGAAATGGGCGCCGCCCATCGGCGGAGCCGGATGCGTTGTGAGGAGGGTAAACTCCGTGTCATCTATTCGCAGACGAGCCATCGCCGACGGAACGCGCCAATCACCGATTTCCAGGATTTCCGACTTCTCAAAGGGGAGGCGGCTCAACACCGCTATCCCAAAATTATCCTCGCGAGGCCGGCTGATGACGTGCGGGTACTTTTCCTCGAGGGAAGATAACGCTTTCATCCAGTCTTCCGTTGCCTCAATGATGACGATGATGTCGGGGTCAACTGAGCGGATGAGCTTTCGGGCTTTTCCGTATTGCTCGTTCGAGCTGAGAACGTTCGCAAGGAGAACTCTGATAGAGGTCGGGGACGCTGCGGCTTGGCTGTGGGAGGGTACAAATGAGGGAAGGATGTCCACAAGATTGACGATGGCGAAAACGACGCACACGACCGCCCAGCGCCATTTCTTGCCGGACAGGAAAAGCAGCTCGGCGAACGCAAGGCAAGCGAGGTACTGGACGCGAAAGTTCACCGTCAGCTCGAATATCCACCATATTCCGCCCAGAAAGCCGGTCGCGGTAAAGGCGCATAGAGTCAGCGTTCCGAAAACAATCAATCCCCAGAGTGGGCTGCTCAATTTCAAAAATGGACGTTTCATTGGCGACTCTCTTGCTGGGAGAGGAGGACTTCGCCGCGAGACAGCGGGCGGCCGAGGCAGTAATACTACACCTTTCGCCGCACGTCCACTGGAACCTTCCTCACGTTTCGGCAACGGCTGCGCCCAGCGGCGGGAGGCTCTTTTTTTTACCCTCGCCATGACGGGATGACGGGGCGTCCTCCGCGTATCTGTCTCGCCTGGCCTCATCGCACAGGCGCCTCAATTTCCCATAGGCCTGTTTGCCGTGCGGATGCACCGTAGAAATCCGAAAATATTCCTTGACTTGGGAGCGGTAGGCCGCTAATATAGGCTCGTATTACCGTTAAGTTGGTCGCTGTTTTGAAACTTGAAGCGCGTGAAATTGGAGGTGTGGCAAGAGTCGGCCACGAAGCTGAACGAAGAAGCGTTCCTGAGGACTATTGCTAAGGAAGAGTCCTTCCCGCCCAGTGTTTCTGGCCTCGAGAGGATCATTCCATCACTAACCATGAGATCGCTCGTTTTCTTTTTCCTCGACCGGGGTGTAGAACAGGTGCTTCGCCGCCGAGGGAAAAGGCAACTCGAAATGTGCATTCGGGGGATCGTTATGGTTCCAGTCTTTCACACGCAAGAGCCCAAGGGAGACTGAGAGCCGTTTCTGGCGAAGCGCCAGATGGCAAGCGTGTCTATTCAGAGATCCACGAAGGACTTGTTCCCCTGCGGTCCGAGGATAGGCGAAACATCCTCTTTCAATGAAAGGAGAGAAGGAATGAGAATGTATGTGGGAAACTTGTCCTACGAAACGTCTGAAGAGGACGTGCGGAAAGCTTTTGAAGAATTCGGCACGGTGGAGTCGGTGAATGTCATAACCGACAAGTACACCAGTAAGTCGAAGGGCTTTGCATTCGTCGAGATGTCCTCGAGAGAAGAAGCTCAGGCCGCGATAAACGGACTCAACGGCAAACAGCTCGGCGACCGTTTCATCAGGGTGGATGAAGCTCGCCCGAGGCCCGAACGTCGCGGCGGCGATAGGGGCGGGGGCGGCGGGGGCGGACGAGGCGGCTTCGGCGGGCGAGGCGGCAACTGGTAAAACGCAGCTCTCGTATGACGTGTGTGCCGAAAGCGATTCTTCCGCGAAAGGCACCCGAGCCCGGATTTTTTCCGGGCTCGGTTTTTTTTGCCGTGTGGGCGCGAGCACCCACGGATCTCTGGCGACCCGGCGCCCGTTCTTTGCTCTATGAAACGGGGAATGAGGGGCGAAAAAATGTAGTGGCGCTCACACGCCAGACAAGCGCCATCTTACGTGACAGCCCCATGGCGATGGGCTGAGAGGTTGATTAACGTCGAAGCGGCGTGTAAGCCTTTTCTTCGAGGGGGCGGCAACTGCCCATGTCGGCATTTCAGTTACCGGTTCGAGGGGCGGTTGCGGCGGTCGCAGAAGCCTTTTGTGGCAGGGGTCGAGCTGCGGTCTCGAGAGGTCTTTCGCTGCGTCGCCGGTACATTGCGAGAAGGGAGAGCAGCCAGGAAAGAGTGGATTCGGCTCCCTGATTCTCGTTCACCCTATCAGGATGGAGGCCGTCGCGGCATCCCCCGGAGGCGTAATTGTAGAGGGGGATACGCAAGTCGTTCCGTCCGAGAAACCATTCAAAGCATCTGTGGGCTTCCACGAGCCAGTGCTCTTCTCGGGTGGTGTTGTACGCCTGGATACAAGCCTCGGCCATGGCGTGAGCCTCGATAGGCTGTTGGTCGAAATGCGCCTTCGTGCCGCCTCGCTTGTAGCCGCCGTGTGTCCCCACCGGGGAGAAGCAATTGTCCGGCCCGGTCTCGATGCGTATCAGCCAACCGAGCGAACGCAGCGCGATCTCCCTCATTTCGGAATTGTCGAGGTTTTCCGCTGCCAGAAGGAGGGCGTGGGGGAGTTTGCCGTTGATGTAAGAAAGTGTATCGTCCGGCCACGGCCAATCATCGCTCGCGTTCTTTTTGAAGGCCTCGCTGAGGCGGCGAGCGAGGATTCTCTGCACCCGCCTGGCTTCTGAATCGCCATGGAATCGTCCCAGGTAGTGATGAATGCCGATAAGGGTCAACGCCGACGAGCGCAGACTCGCGAACTTCGTCACCGCCGGAAGGGCGCGTTGGAACAGTTCCGCTGCGAGCCGCTTCAGCCCTTTGCTTTGCTCGGAGACCGAAGCCACTCCCAGGGCCCATAGGGCGCGCCCATGGCAATCCTCTGATACGTTTTCGTCGGCCCATTGGCGGTCAAAGGTTAGGAAGTTCCGGAAGCAACCGCTCTTTTTGTCGAAGGCATGGACGAGGAAGCTGAGGTAGCGAGCCGCCAGAACCTCGAGCGAGGGGTCGTGGGGGAGCAGCCCGGAAGCCATGACAGCCACGATCAGCGCCCGGGCGTTGTCATCGGTGCAATAGCCGTGCGCTCGGTCGGGCACGGTGTGCTTGGCATGTTGGAAAATGCCCGTGTCATCTGTCAGAAGCCGGAAATGCGCCAGGTTGATCTCCGGGAACTCACCGGCGAGAGGCCCAAAAATATGTCCCCTCTGAGCGTGCCGGGGCCTGGTCTTACGCTCAGCTTTTGTTTCGGCGAAGAGCTTCAGATACTCGCGGGCGACCTCCTTCCAGATCATCTTGCGTGAATAGGTGTAGGCGCGCTTCCGCATGGCGTGCCGCGCGGTACTGTGGTCGAAGAGATAGAGGCACTCCGCCGCAAGCTTTTCCGAATCCCGAAAAGGGACCAACCGGCCGCGCTTATCCGCGAGCATGTCCTGAGCGTACCAATAGGGGGTGGAGACTACTGCTTTGCCGCTGCCGAGGGCATAGGCAAGGGTGCCGGAGACGATCTGAGTTTCATTGAGGTAGGGCGTCACATAGAGGTCGGCTGCGCCGAGAAACTCACGCAGCTCTTCAATGTCCACGAACCGATTCTGGTAGATGACGTGGTCCTCAAGCCCGAGGTCAAGGACCCGCCTCTGGAGGTGGAGGCGGTATTCCTCGCCGGAAGTTCTCTTGATGTGAGGATGGGTTGCCCCCAGCACGATGTAAACGACGTCCGGGTATTTTTCCACTATGGAGGGCAGCGCCTCGATCATATACTCGATTCCCTTGTTGGGAGACAGCAACCCGAAAGTGAGGATGACTCTCCGTCCCTCGACCCCGAAGTGATCCTTGTAATAGTTGGAGTCCACGAAAGGAACATCCGGTATCCCGTGGTGTATGAGAGCGATTTTCGACTCGGGCACACCGTAAATTTCCTTGAGAAACGTCACGGCAGTGTTGCTCATGACCACAAGGCGGTCGGAGACGCTCGCCAGGTCTTTCAGCACAAGCCGCTGCTCTGTGCTGGGGTCTTTCAACACGGTGTGTAGAGTAGTGATTATCGGCATGCGTAGCCTGCGCAGTAGAACCAATATATGGCTGCCGGCATGGCCGCCGAAAATGCCGTACTCGTGCTCAACGCAAACGAGGTCGAACTGGTTCATGTTCAGGAAATCAGCGGCCAGAGGATAATCCGCCAGCCGATTCTGGGAAATCTCGAATCGCACCGTCGGAGAGTAGCGATAGCCCTCCGGAACGTCGTTAATAGCTACCGCTGACACCCGCACCCCCGGCGCCTCCGAGGCCATCGCCTCACAGAGGTCCGTGGTGAAAGTGGCGATACCGCATCGGCGAGGTAGGTAATTACCGATGACGGCGATTCTTCTGAGAGATTCGAATTCCTTTGCCGACTTGCCCATTTTCCCACCTCCATCTCTTCTTTATGCAGGAGGTTCATTTTTCCGCATCTTTTTTCGGCGACGCTTCCGGGATAAGTTCCTTCTCCTCAACGCCGTCGCCTCTATGAAAAAGGTCCCGCACCTGGGGCGCCATGGCGCCGATTGCGCGGGGCTTTTCGATCTCCATTATGAGCTTGCCATCCCGGAAAACTGCGACGTTTCCCGTAGATTCGCTGACGGTGATGGCGGTTGCTTTGGTTGCCGCGGTGATAGCCGCGGCCGACCTGTGGCGGGCGCCCAAACCACGAGGTAAAATGCTACCGGCGATAACGGAGCGAAGGAATACGCCCGCTGCCTCGACGAGGCCGTCGTCGCAAATCAAAAAAGCCCCATCCAGAGCGGAAAGCTCTTTGACCGTCTCTCTGAGGGAGGGGTCGAGGATATTCCGCTGCTCTTTCGGATGCCCTTGAAAAGGATTCAACATCAGCGGCTCGGAGAACTCTTTAACACGTTCCATATCCCCTATAACGAAAATTGTTCCAACCGGTTTCCCTTCCCGTCCCTTTTGCCCGAGGTCCGCGGCGATGTCGAGCACTTTTTCAAAGACTTCCGGGCTGGCGTACTGGCAGAGCTGTTCGCCGCCGGTGGTGGCAAACATCTCGAACTCCTCGCCGACCTTCGTGAAAACAATGGTGTCCAGATTACCGCTTCGGGCAATCCCCGACAGGCAGATGAGCCTGTCGCCCTGTCGCAGCACACCGCGGGAGATTCCCAATAGGATCGCCATCTTTATCTTGCCCATTCTGGTTAACTCGACGTTCGGTATCTGGAGAATCTCGAAGGAGTCGGCCAGCGTTTCACGGAAACGGTGTGGCTCGCGGGTGACAAGTATCGTCTTGAGCGCCGGCCCCGTTGAGAAGTGGTTCAGGATGTCTATCGGAGAAGAAAAAACATCGGCGCAAAGGATCATCGCCTCCGCGCTCCACTCTTGAGTCATCTGCAGCGCGTGCTGAAGAACGGTCCCAGTTACATTTTTCTCGTGGTCTCTCCTCATCGGCGTTTTCCTCTGTTACTGACCGCACAGCAGCGGCCATTTCTTTCCTCTGCCTGCCCGAAGCGGTGGGAAACAGCCTTTTGCCGCACAGACTTCAGCTTCCCGTCGCGTCACCCGTCATATTTTCCTGAATTTGCCCTCGCCTTCGTTAATGAGCTTGGTGAAACCGTGACGTTTGATGTTCTTGTCGCTGAGCAAGGACCGGGTCGAGGGGGTCGTCGAAACGGAGAATAGCGAGATCACCCGCTCCACAAGTCCCCCGCACACCGGGCAAACCTCAAGGGGCGGATCGCTTATCCGTTGGGTTACCTCGAAATTATCGGCGCAGTGCTCGCAAGCCGTCGCAAGGTTCTTCGACCTGTATTCGTAAATCGGCATGAACCATCACCTCCCGTAAGGCGGGTCGGTAGCCGGGAAAAAAAGGCCCAATGGCCCCTTCCAGTCTCGCTCAACCGGCACGTTCACTTAGGGAAAAGCCCGTCAGAGTCCCCCGGCGTGCCCTCCCGGAACGGCGCCGCCGGCGAGGAACCCGAACAGCACAGTTCCGCACTCATCACCGCCTCCAGAAGACTGAGAAAGCTCGCCACGCCGACCAGAGTCCTCAGAGGCTATTTTGCGTTGCGTCCCTGCGGCCGGGAAAGGAAGCTGCGCGACGCTCCGGCGCTGTGGGCCCCTCCACCCAGCGTCAGGTGACAGGCGTGATGCAATTCCCAAACTGCCGCAGCCGCATCCATACGCTGTTTCTCCGCGGAGCGAGGACGATAACAGGCCTCCTTTTCGGAATTATGATACACGGCCTCCTTGTTGGCTGTCAAACAAAAAGATGTCCTGGGGGTAATCCCTCAGTCTTGGGCGGATACCCCGCTGAGGCGGAGGAGGCAAGAAGGGAACAGCAGATTAACGCAAAGGCGCAGAGGCGCAAAGAGGTGAATGAGAAGGACCCCGTCCTCGCCTGTCGTGGCATGGGCATCTTGCCCATGATTCCCCCACGGGCGGGACGCCCGTGCCACGTGGGGGAGGGCTTTTTTTGACGTGCAGGGTGGCAGCCCGAGCCCGTTGAGCGCAAGGGAGTACCTCGACACGGCCGGCAGGATGCACGCGATACGTAAGCCTCTCTGCGTGCTCTGCGCACTCTGCGGTTCCACCCTCAGCCGCCGGTAACTGAGGCATTACTCCTGGGGATAATGTCTCAGTCTCGGGCGGATAGCCGGCCGAGGCGGAGGAGGCAAGAAGGGAACAGCAGATTAACGCAAAGGCGCAGAGGCGCAGAGAGGAGGATGAGAAAGACGCCGTCCTCGCCTGCCGTGGCATAGGCATCTTGCCTATTCTTTCTGGGCGCACAATGTATTGTGCTGGCCTCGGGCGCCTGTTCTCACAAGAGTACTAACAGCGAGCGAGGCGCTCCCCTGCCTTTCAACCTCACCGGCTACGGATTGCGAACAACCCCTATTTTTGTTCCAAGAGTGGCTTGATGTAATCGGGCGAATATCGCAGGCAACGATATACTCCGCCAAGCCCCCCTTTTTCCTTAAACGGGTGAATGAAATCCCAGACTATTTCTCCCTCCCGCGTGACCTCAAAGAGGTGGGCCTTGCCGCCTTCGCAAATAAGGGTGTTGCCGTTGGGCAGACGCTGGGCGCTCGAAATGTACCTGCTCAAGAACTTTTGCTTCGGTTGGGAGGTGTACTCCCACTCGATTTTCCTGGTCAGTGGGTTGACTTCAATCACGCGGGAGTAGCCTCGGAGTGTCCCGTTATCGAAGATGAGGATGTTGCCGTTTTGGAGCATGTGGGGCTTGTGTTGTCCGTCGAGGACACCGGGTCCCCACGCCCAGAGGATCTTTCCCGTCTGCCGGTCAATGACGCCAATTATGTCCACACTGCGATAGGAAAATATGATGTTTCCCGGCCGAAAGCGAATGGGCACTCCGGCTGCCTTTTCCTTTTCATAGGTGGCGTTGGGCGGAATGATCTGGCAGGTGTTGTTGTGTGCCCAGTCGAATGAGAAGCGCCCCTTTACGCGAGACTGAAAAAACCGCCACGCCTCGGGCGACAACAGTTCTTCTAACTCCCGAAGATGCTCTTCGCCGTGCCACTCCCACACCAGCTTTTTGTCTCGCGTGATCTCAATGATATACGGACTGCGTTTAAGCTCCGGCCCCAATTCCGGACACATGCTGTCACGAATGGTATGCAGCAGGAAGTTGCCATTGGAAAGTACCTGATAGTCGTGGTCAATCCGGCAGTGATATGACCAGACCACCTTGCTTGCCGGGCTCAGTTCCCGCAGGCCGGCCGACGAGAGGTTGGAGCGGTCACGGGTGGGGTAAAGCAGGTTGCCGTTCGGGAGGAGCCGACAAAACGACTGGAGCGCGGTTCTCACTTTCCAAACGTGAATCGGCCGACCTTCCATGTCCACAAGATAGACCTCTCCCGCACCGTCCTTTGTGCGCGAGACATCTTCGTACGATTCGCAGAACAGAGTATATCCCTTATAGCACTTCTCGGGCTTGTAAACGGTCGCTCCAACTCTCCGGCGGACTGTGCTATTCGCGCTTCCCTCGCACGCTGGAGCGAGCGCGGCAGCAAGCAAGAACAAAATCGTAAGCAACCACCACTGCCTCGCGCGGGAATCCTTTTTCATCTTGTGACCCTCCATTGTTGCGAATGACGTTGACGTAGAATCGGCACGGGACAGGGACCGTCAGCTCAGATGCCGGAGGCCGCCTATCCTCAGCGGGCACCGGACTTAGCCACCGGCTTTAGTCGGTGGTATCGGATACGGGATTCTTCTTGTGAGAGCCGGCTTCAGCCGGGCTTCTTGACCAGAGGATTCATCCTAATTATGCCACGCAAATAAGGCCGCGCCCGACGTTCCCTGTACTACTGCGTGAATGAATCGCCATCCTGTCTTATCTGCCATTCAAGTAGCATCTCTTTGTGTTGCAACAAGTTAGAGTGACCAGAAAAAACACGGATAAGGATTCCTGCCAGTGAAACATCATACCTCCGAACCGCTCCTTTTTTCAACTCTTTGTCCCAAAAAACTCGCATACTGCTCTTGACAACCGCCAATGACGGGTTACATAGTGAGTTGGGTGTTTCGTTTTTCGACGGCCACCCGCGGCGAGTTCCATTACAGGAGCAGGCGTGCCGTTCTCGCAAAACGGAAACGTTTCCTTTTTCGGGGAGACCCGCAGGGGCGTGGTGACAGGCCCCGCCTGAAAGCGTCATCCAAAAGGATTTTCGGCCCTTTGGTCCGGAACTGCAAGGGTGCTTCCAACACCACCCCCAGGAAGGAGATTGGAGCGATGTTTCAATCAATGAAAGACCACCTGACTGAGGAATTGGCCCAGATAAGAGATGGCGGCCTCTACAAGACTGAACGGGTAATCACCAGCCCACAGCGGGCGCGCATCAGCGTTGAGGATGAAGCCGCCTCCGGCGAGGTCCTGAACATGTGCGCCAACAACTATCTGGGGCTTGCGAACCATCCGGAACTGGTGCGGGCGGCGCACGAAGGATTGGATGAGTGGGGCTACGGGCTGGCGTCGGTACGATTCATCTGCGGTACTCAGCGGGTGCACAAGCGCCTCGAACAGAAACTCTCCGAGTTTCTCGGGACAGAAGACACCATCCTCTACACCTCCTGTTTTGATGCCAATGGCGGCCTATTTGAGACTCTCCTTTCGGAGGAAGACTGCGTCATCAGCGACGAGCTCAATCACGCCAGCATCATTGACGGCATCCGCCTCTGCAAAGCGAAGCGCCTGCGTTATCGGACGTGCGACATGGCCGCTCTTGAAGAATGTCTCAAGGAAGCCCGGGACTCCCGCTTTCGCCTGATAGCCACTGACGGCGTGTTTTCCATGGACGGGGCGATTGCGAAATTGAATGAGATATGTGATTTGGCCGACAAATACGACTCGCTGGTGATGGTGGATGATTCCCACGGCGTAGGGGTTCTCGGCGAGACGGGCCGCGGCACGCACGAACACCGCCGCGTCATGGGACGTGTGGATGTCATCACCGGCACGTTGGGCAAGGCGCTCGGCGGCGCCAGCGGAGGTTACACAAGCGGTAGGAAAGAGATCATCGCTCTCCTTCGGCAGCGTTCCCGGCCTTATCTGTTTTCCAACACCGTCGCGCCGGCGATCATCGCGGCATCATTGAAGGGGTTGGACATTCTGATGGCCTCCGGGGAGCTGAGGAGCAGGCTTTCGGAGAACACTCGCCGGTTTCGCGAGAAAATGATGGAGTGCGGCTTCGATGTCAAACCGGGCGAGCATCCGATTGTTCCCATCATGCTGGGAGACGCCGTGCTCGCGCAAAAGATGGCGTCCCGACTTCTGGAGAAGGGCGTTTACGTCATCGGGTTTTCGTATCCGGTGGTCCCTAAGGGCACGGCGCGTATCCGTGTTCAGGTGTCGGCCGCCCATTCCCCCGAAGATATTGATTTCGCCGTTGAGATGTTCAAAGAAGTGAAAGACGAGCTCGGCATCCAGAGCGGAAGGTAGGAAATGAAAAAGACCATGAAGGCCCTGGTAAAGAAGAAGAGGGAACCGGGCCTGTGGCTCGAGGAGGTTCCTGTTCCCGAAATCGGCATCAATGATGTCCTCATCAGAGTTCACAAGACGGCGATTTGCGGCACGGACGTGCATATCTGGAACTGGGACGCCTGGTCGCAGAAGACCATACCCGTGCCCATGACGGTCGGTCATGAGTTCGCGGGGACCGTCGCCGCCATCGGAAGCAATGTGACGGACATTGAGGTCGGTGATGTAGTTTCCGGGGAGGGGCACATCGTCTGCGGGCGTTGCCGAAACTGTCTGGCGGGTCGAAGACACCTGTGCATGAACACGAGCGGCGTGGGGGTCAATCGTCCCGGGGCATACGCCGAATACCTGCGTATTCCCATCACAAACGTATGGCACGCCAACCCCGACATCCCCCTGGACATTCTTGCGATATTCGACCCCTTCGGCAACGCCACGCACACCGCTCTGTCGTTCAAAGTCCTCGGCGAAGACGTACTCATCACCGGCGCCGGACCCATCGGCATCATGGCCACAGTCATCGTGAAGCACGCCGGCGCCCGCTACATCGTCGTCACGGACATGAATCCCTATCGTCTCGAACTGGCGAAGAAGATGGGCGCCACGGTTGCCCTCGACGTGCGGGAGGGGCCGTCGCTCGAAGACATCCAGAAACAATTGGGCATGAAGGAGGGCTTCGATGTCGGGCTTGAAATGTCCGGCAGCGGCGAAGCGCTCAAAGATATGCTTGCCAACATGTGCCACGGCGGAAAAATCGCCCTCCTCGGCATCCCGACTCACGACCTCGCCATTGACTGGAACACCGTTATCTTCAACATGATTACCATCAAAGGCATCTATGGGCGCGAGATGTATGAGACCTGGTACATGATGGAGTCCATGATTCTGACCGGACTGGACATCTCTGCGGTGATCACGCACCGGTTCCATTACACGCAGTTCGAAAAGGCTTTTGAAGTCATGCGCTCAGGCCAGTCGGGGAAAGTGATCCTGAACTGGACTGATGAATCTGAAACCGAATAAATGGCATTAGCTGACTGAACGGCGAAAACACGCGCTTTAACTCTATCCTCGAGCTGCCTGCAAGCCAACCCGTCTTAACGCTCGAAGGCCTGGGACGTGGGGGTTGGCACTGGCTTAGGGCTTGCCCCTCATACGCGCACAATTTTCCTTCAGAGCTGTGGGTAAAAGACCTCTCGGTTGTACGGGCAAAGGCGCCATAAGGAAAAAAAGTTGATGTATCACGATAACGTCAACCCTGGCATGAAGTAACTCATTGTCAACCCAATTATCACAACCTCTGCAAGGCCTCACTTATGGGCGGCTCAAGCTGGAACCGTACACTGCGCACACAGGGCCCGTAACGCCGGCATCTTGTCCCGCGTTCCGCGGGAGGGCATCCTGCCCCCGCCGAGGGCGGGACGCCCTCGGGACTGCCGCCGGGACGGCGGCGTTACCTTACGCAACCTGGCCCACCGGAATACAGCCATTCCGGCCCGTAACTGAGGGATTACCAACCTCTGACATTATTCCCCTACTGTCGCGTTTCCGGCGTTTTCTTCGCCATAATTTTATGAAGGCTTGATCGTGGGGTCTGTGTGGGGAGTTTACGCAAGTCCGTGCGGGAGAATTGCCGGAGGTGGGGGTCGAACCCACACGAGTGTCGCCACCCACGGGATTTTGAGTAAGATGTTAAGGCAATGCCGAAGTCTGTGCAAAGGCGTAACTTGCGAAATCAGAGCGAATTGTAACAAGGCCATATCGGTCATGGCATAGCGCCTTGGCCATAAGAGCGCGCTGAGAGCGTCCCGAAACCGTCCCGTTAATGCCCATTTTTCCACCGCTCGACATACTCGCAAAGGTCTTGCTCGTCAACAAGGAGCCTTGCCGGACGCCGTGGGGTCAGTCCGGGAACCTTGACCGCCGGCAATTGCTTTCTGTGCAGAAGGTTCAAAGTCGCGCCTTTCGACAGCCGCAAAATCTCACTGACCTCTCGGAGTGTGTATAGCTTCGGCGCGCTCATTTTGAGTGTTCAGGGGATTGTTAATCCCGCGTCCTTTCCCTCTTTTCTCGACGAGAAACCGTCCGCCGCCTGGCATTTCGGGACGGTTTTCGGGACGGTTGTGCATTACTAAGGCGAATCCACCCCATTTTCGCCCCCCAAGGCGCGGAGCGCTTCGTCATTTTCGCGCACTATGTCCGCCAGCACCTGGTCAATAGGGGTGTCATCCTCCGCCGCCTCTCGCCACATGCCCGGAGGCACGCCCGCCTGTCGGGAAATCTCCTCAAGCATCTCGACAATTTCGCGTTCAAGCTGGGTCAGTTGTCTCGCCATCGCCATTGCCTCCATTGCCGCCAGGGGCTTGCACGTCGGCCCTTCTGGGAACTGTCAGTCTCTCCATTGCCGCCGTCGTTCTCAGGATGCTGTCTAAGCTCGGCACAATCTCCGCCATGATTTCCTTCGGTAGCAATCGCCCAAGTAAGCTCAGGAAGTCTCGCGGAGATTCTCTGCCGACGTTGACCAGGTACTCTTTCCCGCCAAGCTCCTCAAGCGCGTCAAGGATCATTTCCTTCACTAACGAAAACCGATTTTTGCTGCCCAGAGGGCGTCCGGGGTTGCCGGGCTTGAACTGTGGCATGTCCGTATTTTCTCCGTTCTTTACGGGGCCGCCCCGTTAATATCTCACGGCCTCTTTCCGCTTTTCGAGGTCGGGGTCGAGCTGCTCACCTCGCCCACGGAATGACGCCAGCACCGTCGAGGGCATCTGCATACGCTCTCGAAGGAGCCTATTTTCCTCCTGCAACTGCCCGAACGCCCCAGTAATGACGGCAAAGCCGTTTTCCCTGGTGATTTCCTGCGCGAGCCCCAGTTGCAGGGCAAGCGCGGTTAGGTCGCCATAAATCTTCTGGCTCATGCTTTTCGCCTCCTTTTCCCAACGTAATAATCAGTACCTCACGGCACGCTTCCGCCTCTCCAGGTCCGGGTCAAGCCCCGATGTCCCGCCGCCTTGAGCGGATAATGATTCGACGTCCGCCAACTTTCCGAGAAGCTCGTCTATCGCCGCACTGATTACTGGCAAAACATTTGTGGGGGTCAGGGTGCCCTCCTTTTCCTCCTTGACGCCGAGTTTACTGGCGATCTCCTTCAGTTGTTTGTACAGTCCAGGCTGCTTCCCATACGCCCCGCGAACCGACGCCATTCTCTTCTCCAAGTCTGGGTCGCGTCCTTTGTCATCGCCCATCACTCCTCCTCCTTTCGCCAACGTGTGATTTCTCTGTTCCCCCCTTCAACCCTGATCTCCCAGTAGCCCGACCCGAACTCCGCCGCGCAAGCCGGGCAAAACAGCTTCAGTAGAGCCATTCTCGCTGTCCTGTCTGCCCCACGAATGTTATAGCCCTCCGTAATTGCCGGCGATTCGTAGAATCCCACGAAGCTGACCCGCATCCGTTGAACATTGTGCCCTCTGGGGCACGTCGCGCTTATCACGGGGAGCTGTGCAGCCCTCTCTTTTGCCGTCTGTGCCTTGCTTTCTTTCGGCATCGTCTCAGTCTCCTTCCGTTCCTGTTTGTTTATCAGCTGTCCCCGGGCGAGGTCTTGGACTGGAATCAAAGTAAACCCCGCCCAGGGACGCCCGACTCATAATATCCGGACGCAATCCCTCACAAGCAAATCGTAGTTGTAATCGCCCTCGAACCCGCTCACAACCAGCTTGAACACGCCAGCTCCGCCCACGTCTATCAGGGCGGAAATCCGGCTGGTGTCCCCGACAAGCGAGAACTGGGCCGACGGCATGATAGTGAAAACCGTGTCATCGCCCTCCAGCCGCTGATACACGGTTACGACGCCCGCAGTCGCCCCTGTGCCGCTATTCTTTTTGACTGCAAGCTGGACTTTGCCGCTTAGAATCTCGAAGGATTTGGCGTCCGCCTCCGCAAGGTCGCCGGTCAGGCCAGTTTCAATTTCCATAAATGGGTTGCGGTCTGGTCTCATCTTCGCCTCCTTTTTTGCCTCACTCGCCATAAATTAGTCGCAAACTTTCAGTCTCTCGTCGAGAAACTCGCTTTGTCAGAGCGATTTCACTTCCTCTGCCCCCTTACCCGGCTGACGGGCTGACGGGTTTGACGGGTTTTCCCGTTTCTTCTCTACGCGAGAGATACATGTCTTTTCAAAAGGGATTTGGCGCGCGCTGTGCTCAAAACCCGTCAGCAACCCGTCAGGAAATCCCCAATTGTTCGGCTTGGATCCCGATTCCCTCATAATACCAACCCTTTTCGTCGTGAACTTTGCGATATTTCGCTGTCATCCGCCGCCCGAAGGCGGTGGTGCCCAGGATTTCCCGCTCCTTCCATTGCTGACTTTCGGCCCATGCTCGGTAGGCTGTGTAAAGCGCGCTTGCCCGAACTGACCAATCATTTCCATAAATGCAGCATTCCTCAAAAAACCCCGCCAACGGGTCCGAATCCTCCTGATATTGTCGTGTCGCGCTTTGCACGCACGCCGGAGGTTGAAGCCCGTGATTTCGCCAATAGGTGCACCCCCTCACGGCCCAAGCGAGGATCCCCTGAGCGTCAGCGCGCAGCTTCTCCGCGAGATGTTGGTCAGCTTCTTGGCCTTTGAATTGTCGTTCAAACGGGATAAGCCGCACCCGCCTCCAAAACGCATAAGAGTCATCCCGCACAATGGGCAAGTGATTGACGCAAAGCCAGAACTTGCAGCGTGGCGTGAACGTAAAGAACTCCTTGAACAAAAATCTCGCGGAGATTTTATCTCGCCCTGTTAGCGCCTTGATTCTCGCCTCATTTAGCCGCGAGCCCTCATTCGATTCCGACGCCGTAATCAACCGTGGGCCATCAAGGGCCGCGACATCATTTGGAACGGAAGTCCGCCCCCAGAACTCGATTGTGCTGAAAGGCATGTTGTAGCTGTAATCCCCCAGAACGTAACGCAGCGTCTCAAGAAAAACACTTTTGCCGTTCGCGCCTGCCCCATGAAGGATGAAAAGGCATTGCTCACTCGTGTCGCCCGTCAGGGAATAGCCCACCGCCCGCTGCACAAAATCCACCACTTCGGTATTCTCACTGAAAATCTCAAAAAGGAAACGCACCCACCGGGAGGGCACTTCTCCCGGGTCGTAAACGACCTCACTGTGGCGCGTGATTCGGTCTTCAGGACGTCCGTCCCGAAGCTGTCCGGTGCGGAGATCCAACACTCCGTTGGCCGTACCGAAAAGCCAGGGGTCGGCATCCCAGTTCTCACCGGCATCTGCGAAAGGTGGCTGGGACTTTGCCAATGACAACATCGCGTCAATTCTCGCACGGCTTTCGCTGTTCCATCCCCAAGTGAATGCTGCCTTTCTCTGGTCCTTATTTTCAATCTGCGAAGCCTGCCGTTGCCGTTCGCGCGCCGCTTCTCGCGCCATCAGCACCACCTTATTTGTGGAATCAGGAACCCACCAAGCGCCAGCCCACCGAAGCCAGCGCTGTCTCTGATGGTCAAAGCGAAGCTGGTCTCCAAAAAGGTGCGCAAGGAACTCTGCATTCCCGCTATCCGTGCAACGCTCCAGAATCTTCAAAGGGGCAGGGGGATACCGCGACACGCTCGCCGCAATGCCCCGAACCTCCTTCTCCGGCAAAGGGTTCTCGCAGCGCTCCGAGTTCACTTTCTCAAGGACTTCACCGATTGTGTCCTCGCCCAGCCCGTGCCGACGCAGGGAGCCTGCAAGGCTCGTCAAGGTCGTGTTGCGCATGCCCTTCGGTATAATCTTGCCGTCCGCACCGATGCCCTTTGCGGGTTTTTCTTTTCCATTCCGCAAACGGGTCAACAACTCAGGCGGAACGTCGGGCAGCTCGCCCTCCCACTCATGGAGCGGAACGGAGCCGGGAGCCCATTCGTAGGGGGCGTGGATTTGCTTGTCGTCCTTTACATAGTCGGCAGGAAAACCGCTCCCCGGCAAAATGCAGTAGCACCCGTCGCCCGTGAGAATATCCCCCCAGGCGGGGTGAGTAATGCCAAGGGCGCACCCGTTGTGGTGCCAGTAGTGAACCCCGCCGGAAGGTGTCAAAACAGTCGGCCCCGCGAACTCTACGGGTTGCCCCGCCATGAACTCGCCAAAACCTTTTGCGTTGTCGAGGTCAACAATAAGGTTGGAACCGGGGATGCCCGCAATGAGAAATGGCCTCCCCCGCTCAATCACGGAGCGAAAACGGTCAAGGCGCTGCTGTGTGTTTTCCGTGCGGCACGGTTCCCAAGGCTCAAAGGGGCGCTTGTCAATCCCGGTCGGGAAGCACCGTACACCCCGCGCCTCATAAGCCGCGATGAGTTCTTCAACATCGCTCATTTCGATTGCTCCACCCTCTTGGCCGACTTTTCCCACTCGAATCGGTCCCGGACGACCTTTCGCAAGGTTGCGCTTCGGGACAGGCCCCAACGGCTGGTCATAACGTCCAGCATTTTTTTGGCTCCGGCGTCAGGCCGGAATGGAATAGGCTCAAGAAAAACCGCCATAAGAACACCCTCTATTTTTTTCAGTGTACGACCCTTGCTTTTTATGGTATCATCGTACACAGGCTAAGAAAGAGTGTCGAGGCAGCAATAAAAATGTGCAGGTTTGAGCACGGTCAGGCGTCATGAAAAAACGGGCAACGAAGGGCGAAAGTGAGAAGCGAGACCAACTTCCCTGGACACCGCGCCGTTGGTCTCATGCGAAGTTTGCGGAGTATGTAGGGCGGAACCCTCATACGATAACTCGGTGGTTGCGAAAAGGGCTGCTTCCGCATGGACTCAAGTTCGGCGGGCGAGACCTTAACAGGTTGAATCTCTACGCATGGTTTACACAACTAAAACAAACCGAGTCGGGAAGAAAGAAATTGCGCCAAATGCCGGACGTCTGGACTTATTCGCGCTTGTGGCGTTTCCCCGCCTGGATCAAATGCGCGGGCGGCAAGCCTCATCCTGTCTTGAAAGCGTGGGAACGTGCGCGTAGCGGAGGGCTGTGGCAATTTTTCAAAGCCCGCTATGACGAGAGGCATAAGGGTGAAGCTGACAAATGGGGGTTCCTTCTTCGCTTTGTTGTGAGCTCTATGACATCGCCGCCCGGTTGGCCGAATACCAAAAAGGACTTCAGAAGGTTTGTCCGCTTTATTGAGCGCGAGTTCTATCCCAACGAGTATCTGACCGACCTCCGCGACAGGCTGGTTTCCGATGACTTCGACCGAAAGCTCAAACCCCATTATGAAGTCGCCAGAAGGGCCGGAATCTCCATCAAGCCTCTAAGGCAATATGGGGATTAGTCTATCAAGAAACAAATGCACCGGGGGATATTTGGGTTTGTCAGTGCTCATCTCTCATTCTCCGCCGTCCAGCTTCGCTTCTAACGCACGACCGCCGCTCCGGTGCTTACCACTCCAAGCCCGCCGTTCGTGGCGGAACCCCCTTGTCGGCCTTGCGGCCACAGCGCCGTTACGAAGTCTCTGTGCCCTTCTGCCGTGTTGTGCGGTTCACTCGCCTGGCTGTCTCCGAAAGCTCTTGAACCCGCACCTGATTCCGAACGCACCTCCGCAGCGCTTCCCCGGGCCGGACGTTCCATGCTTTGCACAAGTAATCGAGCATCTCGCCAAGCTCCGCGTCCACTCTGAAGCTCAGCTTTCTTGTCAATTTCGGCATCCTTCGCCTCTCCCAAAATGTCGGACGTAACCTGTTTTGGCACCGTCGAGACGAACGTCCGCTAACATGTGTTATGTTTACTTGCTGCCTTCCCCGCGTGTGGGGAATCGAATCAGCTTCTCAGTGCCCTTCCCCATGCCCGGCAGCCGCAACTTGGCAACGGCTTTCCGCCTGTGCTCGGCGTCGGTGTGCAAGTAAATGCTCGTTGTGATAATAGTCGAGTGCCCCATAAGCCCTCTAATAGTCTCGATGTCCACCCCTGACATTGCCAAGTGGGAGCCGTAGCTGTGCCGCAGCGTGTGGCACGTTATCCTCTTGTCAAGGCCCGCCTTCTCCCCTGCTTCCGAAACGGCCCTCTGCAATGTCCGCTTGTCCATCTGTCCGCCCTTTGCTCCCCGCAGCACCCACCCCTTTCGCGTTCTACGGGACACGAGCTCTTCTGCCAAGTCCGGGGGAAGCGCAACCGCCCTGTCCTTTCGGCTCTTCGGGGCGAAGCCCAAGTCCGGCTTATTGCGAACCCATAGCTCGCCCGCCTCAAGGTCAATATCCGTCCACTGAAGGAATCTCGCCTCGTCAAGCCGCAGTCCTGTCCGCAATATCAGGCCAGCCGCTTCCCGTGCCCAGGGTTTCAACTTCTCAAGGAAGGGGCCTATTTCGCTCTCTGAGAGGAAAACGAGCCTTCCCCGCGATGGTGTCCTGACCTGCTCGATCTCGCACGGCACGGCGCGCAGCCAGCCCATTTTAACGCAGCGCCTGAGAAAGGCTTTGAGACATCGAGACTCCAGGTTGACTGTGAACGGTGAAGCCTCTCCCAGGCGTCGCTTTTTGAAATCCTCGACCCGTGAGGTGGTAATGTCCTCGGCGGTCTTGACCCTTCTCATTCGCCGCAGAACGTTGTCTATCGCACGCCTTGACCTCTCGGCGTGGACTGCCGACCGGTTGACCTCAAGCCAGCCGCCATATCGCGTCAGAAGCTCGGCTATCAGGGGAGACCTGGCAAAGGGATCCTCTCCGTGCTCGACTTGATACCGGACGCGCACCTCGTATTCCTGCGCTCTGACCTTTGCGGTTTGCTTCGTGGAACCCTTATACCGCCGTCCGCGATACCAGAAGTCGAAATGCCAGTAAGGAGAATCGGGACGCTTTCTCACAGTCATTTGGAGCCTCCTGTGGAGGTTAGTCAACTATGAGAAGTGTATTACAGGGGGGAAGTTTTGTCAAGGAAAAACCGTCCCAGTACCGTCCCAGTCGCAAAAACGCGCTTTTCAGGGGATGTGGGGAGTTTACGTAAGTCCGTGCGGGAGAATTGCCGGAGGTGGGGGTCGAACCCACACGAGTGTCGCCACCCACGGGATTTTGAGTCCCGCGCGTCTGCCAGTTCCGCCACTCCGGCAGCGAAAGGGATTAGTTTCTCAGGTAAGACGCTTCCCGAGAGGCCGCCGGGGTCCTCAGCGACGCTGAAAAGTCACCCGCCGCCCGCGAACGGCTTTCGGCGCCCCAAGAACCACCGCGAGGATTATGCCCTTTCTGACCTCCGAGGCAGACATCTCCCTGCCGAGGAACCGGGTGATTGCAGCCGCCTCGGGACCCTTGATGGCGTACGCGTACGTTTCCGGGGCCTCGAGCGAAACGGAAGGAAGAGGCTTGAGTGTCGCCGCCTCGACCTCGGGCAACTCAGCGAGGGGCGCCCCGAGCCCCGGCGCCAACTGCGGTTCGCGGGGCTTTTCCTTTTGCCGGACCTGTCTGAGGGTCGGTCTTCGCACCGGCACAGGCCGGGGCATCGGCTCTTTCCAAATACTCGGCTCCGGCGGCGGCGGTGTCGGCATGGAAATATCGCTGCGCGGTTGCTCGGCCTTAGGCTGCTGCGGAGGGCGCGGTTTAGCTTGTTCCTCTGACATTTCCTTGAGGGTCCTGAAGAACTGGGAAAGGGATGGCGCTCGCGGCGGACGCTCAGTTTCGCTATCAAGGGGCATCCTCGGCCGCGGGCGTTCCGCTGGCGGGCCTTTGGACGCCTGCGAGGCTTTCTTCAACAGATTAGCTATAAACCACACGACCGCGGCAAGGATAAGGATTACCTCGAAGTTACCTTTGAGCACGATTATGTACGGGCATGTGAATGCGGGGACCACTTTTCGTCTCCTCCGTCAGCGATTGACGCAGTTGCTGATTGCCTTGCTCTCACCGAGAGGCATTGACGAGAAAGCTCTCGTTTATCTTTTCGGTTCTCTGGGCTTACTCGGCCCGCTCGGGCCTGTCCCGGCTATGGAGTCCCGCATGGAGGTATCCGCCTGGATGTTCTTGAGCGAGTAGTAATCCATGACCCCGAGCTGTCCCTTGCGGAAAGCCTCGGAAATGGCTTTGGGGATTTCGGCTTCCGCCTCGACGACTTTCGCACGCATTTCCTGCGTGCGAGCTTTCATCTCCTGCTCCGCAGCGACCGCCATCGCCCGCCTTCCTTCAGCGCGCGCCTGGGCGATGCGCTTATCGGTTTCGGCTCGCTCCGCTTCCAGTTTTGCCCCAATGTTTGCGCCGACATCCACGTCAGCGATGTCAATGGAGAGAATCTCAAAGGCTGTGCCGGAGTCGAGGCCCCTCTCCAGGACTCTTTTGGAGATCGCATCGGGGTTTTCGAGCACTTCTTTATAGGTTTTCGCCGAACCAATGGTCGTTACGATGCCCTCGCCGACTCTGGCGATGATTGTCTCCTCCGTTGCCCCTCCGACCAACCTGTCAAGATTGGCCCGGACCGTCACTTTCGCTTTGGCTTTGAGCTGAATTCCATCCATGGCGACCGCTGCCACCAGATCAGCCCCTTTGGCCGGATTGGGCGCGTCAATCACTCTCGGATTGACACTGGTTTGAACAGCCTCGAGGACGTCCCTACCGGCGAGGTCAATCGCAGCCGCTCTCTTAAAGCCCAGTTCGATATTTGCCTTGTCGGCGGCGATGAGCGCTTTGACCACCTTGTTGACGTGCCCTCCGGCGAGGTAGTGCGTCTCCAGATCGTTCGTGGTGACGTCCAAGCCCGCCTTCACGGCCATGATTCTGGCGTCAACGATAATCAAAGGCGAAACTTTCCTGAGTTTCATGCCAATGAGGCTTCCGATGGAGACACGCGCTCCCGAAGCCAGCGCCCGAATCCAAACCTTGAAGAAGTAGATGAAAACACATATCAGGACAAAAACGATGACGCCCAGAATGATGAACACGATTGTTGTCGTGCTGGGCGCCTTTGGCGAGCCCTGGGCAATCAGGCTGACGATGCTGCTCATGTCATTTTCCTCCTACAGCTTTCTGTAAAAAGTTAGGTTTCGTTTGCCAGTTGTTGCGGTTGTGGCTCTATTCTGCGGACAACAAGGTTGTTGTCCTTGAAGTCGCAGACCTTGACCCTCGTGTTCTTCTCGATGAATTCTCCTTCTGAAACGACGTTCACTCTTTTCCCGTCAATCTGTGCGAAACCCGCGGGACGGAGGAAAGATAGCGCGACTCCTTCCTTCCCGAGCATCTCTCGATGCCCCGCAAGTGACACATTATATCCTTTTTGGGTGGTTCGCAGAAAGATTAACTTTCCGACGGGGGTCTTTGGCATGAGTTTGATGGCGATGGCGTAAAGGAGCACTCCTGCCGCGACAAAGCCGAACAGAAGCAGCAAGAAAGGTACGCTGAGGCCCCACAACTGATAGGCCGCTACGAGCGAAGTCCCTATCAGCAGCCAGCCCAGAATGCCCAGCACCCCGCCCGGCAGAAACACCTCGGCAAAGATGCACAGCAAACCGAGTGCTGCGACTGTCAGAACCCATTCCAATGGTGGCTGTTTCCCTTCGTATCTTCGAAATCAGGTTAGGTGGCACACGCACGCGAGATGCGACGAAAGCTTTCGTCAACTCTTCTTCGCCCTCTGGACGACGATTCGGCTTCCCTTGACCTCGATGATTTCGATCTCTGACCCCTTCTCTATCATGTCTCCCTCGGTGACAACGTCAAACAGCTTGCCCTCGAAGATAGCCTTGCCTGCGGGACGGAGGAAGGATTTCGCACGGCCCACCTTTCCAACGAGGACATGGGCTTGCGTGGCGAACTCGGCGCCGGCTGTGTAGCCGTCCTGGGCCTTTTCCGCGTGTCCCAGGACCAACCTACCGAACAGGGGTGTCCGCGGGGTAATAAATTTGAACAGCAGGTAGAGCCCAAACGCGGAAATGATTAGGGATGTGCTCATCCACCGGATCACCCTCATGATTTCCTCCCTTGCCGGTGGAAGATAGGGCCCCGGGGTCTTGAGCAGCGCCGTAAAAATGCTCGCTACAATGAGGATAATGCCAAAGATTCCCACGAAGCCGAACCCGGGGATGACGAACAGCTCCACAAGAAGGAGTGAAATTCCCAGCCCGAAGAGGATGACGTCCGTCCATTTCGCCGCCCCGGCCGCGTAGCTGCCGAAGAACAGAAGGACGATGCAGGTGATTCCCAATATCCCGGGGAAGCCGAACCCCGGCATTTTCAGCTCCGTGGAAATCCCCATGAACGCCCCGATAAGCAGCAGTGCCCTTATCCAGAGGCTGGAAAAAAACTTCGCCACGGTCTCCGACCATGACCAGCCAACGCTCTTGACCACGGGCCGGCCAAGGTTCAAGTCCTCAATCTCCTTGAGCTTGAAAATATCTCCGAGGGTTTCTGCTTTGCCGATTGCCACCTTGAGAAGGAACGCCTTATCGGTGTCCAGAGTCAGAATTTTGCCTTTCTCGACGACTTTCGCGTCCTCGGCCAGGAATCCTTTCAGGGCCTCTCTCCTCGCCTCAGACAGCTTACCGGAAGAGTCGAGAAACCATTTGAACTCATCTTTCTCCTCCGCGCTCACCGTATCCCACTCGTTGAGGATTTTGAGAAGTTTCTGGCGGCGGGACGCGGAAATTTTATCGGAGAAGCTTATCTCCTTCGATTCGTCCACCATGGCTTCGGCTATGTCGGCATCGTGCCCCCCCGCGGCGGCGAGAGACCGAATCTGGTTTCTGGTGTAGGAGACAAACTTCTCGGTAATGTTCTTAGGAGTCTCGGTCGGAACCGGGAGTGCCAGCATGGGCACACAGGCGCCGAATGTCGCGCCGGGCGCCATGACAATGTAATCGCATGCGTAGGTTATCATGGCCCCCGCAGAGGCGCCGTTCTTATTGACCCATGCCACCGTCGGAATCTTCGTCGAGACGAGGCTGTTGGTGATTTTCCACGCCCCGAGGAGAAGGCCGCCCGGCGTATTCAGCTCCACGACAATGAGTTGCGCCCGGTTTTCCTCCGCGACGGAAAGCGTTCTCGCAACGTGCGTCGCCAGGACATTATCAACCTCCGTGCCGATTTTCAGGTGGTACACGACGCTCGGACCCGACGATTTGGCACTCTCGGGCGAGAACTGGGCGCTGAGGCAGAACAAAGCCGACAAAAGAAGGGCAGCGAGAGCGGATTTTTTCACCATAGTCTCTCCGGCAAACTTCCTGGGGAGGCATAGGCGCCTTCCACCTTCAACAGCGATAGTGGAGGATACCGGGCTCGAACCGGTGACCTTTTGGCTGCCAGCCAAATGCTCTGCCAAACTGAGCTAATCCCCCAATTTATTTATAACTATAACCCCTTCCCTTTGAAAAGTCAATACCGAAAATCGCTGGGCTATAATGCCTCAGTTACGGGTGGAGGGTCAATTTTTTGCGATTTTTGTATGGCCTCAGTCTCGGGCGGATAGCCCGCCTTGGCGGGGGAGAGAAAAGAGGAAGAGAAAGGTAACGCAGAGTCGCAGAGAGGAGAATGAGTGGGACCCCGTCCTCGGATGCCGTGGCATGGGGCTCCCTTGCCCATGATTCTCACAGGCGGGACGCCCGCTTGCCGACGGCGGGCAGGCCCGTGCTGCGTAAGGAACGGCTGTTCTTTTCGCCCTCAAGAGCACAACCCAACCTGGTTGCACGGCTATTACCGCCGAGCGAGCGCACCTTTGCGCGAGGCGGCTCAGCGCGCGGGCAGCAATAGCTTCTGGACTTCTTGGTTCGCGTAGCGGATGGCGCGGTAGAGGGCCATGCGGCCGCCGTTTTTCCTTCGGTCGGGGTTGAGGAACTCCCACACGATTTCGCCTTCCGCGGTGACCTCAAAAAGCCTTCCGGAGTCGGACTCGGCGACGAAGGTGTTGCCGTTAGGGAGGCGCTGGTTGCTCCCTCTCGTCGGGGAAAAGAAGGATTTCGGCGGGTCGGCTTCGTATTGCCAGACAGTCTTTTTGGAAAGGGGATCAAGCTCGACGATTCTCGTGTACTTGCGATGGCTTCCGTTATCGTAGATGAGGATGTGGCCGTTGGGGAGCATGGTGGGCATGTGCTGTCTGTCGAGGTGGCCGGGTCCCCATGCCCAGACGACTTTCTTCTTCTCTCTGTCAATGACGCCGATGGTGTCAATGTTTCGGCAACTGAAAAGGACGTTGCCTTTCTTGAACCGCTCGTCCTTTTTTGAGAGGGGAGTTTCGGGCAAGACCTCGACAGTGTTGGTGTGAGCCCAGTCCTGCACTGGGGAAGGGAGCTTCACGGGCACGAAGGCCATTATCTCGCCCACGTGTCTATCGAAATGCCATTCCCAGACCTTCTTGTTCGAGGGAGTCAGCTCGACGTACCAATCGCTTTTCAGTTTCGTGGGGTAGATTTTGGTATTCACCGGATATTCCCGGCAGAGGACGAGGGTGTTCCCGTTGTGAAGGCGCTCGAAATCGTGGTGAGCGGGAATATCGGCTTTCCAGACGAGCTTGCTGTTCCAGTCCAGCTCGAGGATCATCCTGTCCTTGATGATGGCGAGCAGATTGCCGTTCGGGAGCATCTCCGCATAATGCCACGTGCCGCCCTGCCGATATTCCCAGGTGTGGACGTCGTTGCCCTTCATGTCTATCAAGTGGGCTTTCTCGGTCTGCCGACTGGAGTAAAGAGTGTACCCGTTGAAGCACTTTCCCGGTTTGTAGATGGTCACACCGGAGCGTTTGGATTGTTCCGCAGTCTCGGCACAGCTTCCTGAGCGGTGAGCGAGCAAAACGCTCCCGATACACAGCGCGAGCAAGACCACGCCGCTTAGAACAGGTGTTCGTAAAGACGCAGACGTATTGTGGATGCAAAATCTCATGTGTTTCATAGCCTTTTCCTCTTTGCAGGACTCGAATATGTGACCGAACTTGTGAACTATAACACTCAGCACACCAGCAGGCCACATCATAAGATACCACAATGTGACGAGCTTTTCGCGGAAAAGCATGGCCCAAAGTCCCGCGGTACGCGGGGTTGATCTTCATCGGAAGAGCGCAGCCGGATTTATAGTTAAGAATGCCATGATACCGGCCTCTCGATTCCCTCATGGTGCTCTTGTTAGGCACCGGCTGCAGCCCGTGCAAAGGCCCACGATATTGGCCTCTTGATTCTGCCTGCGTCCCTGTTAGGCACGGGCTTCAGCCCGTGCTCGGCCTGGAGCCCGGCCTGTGGGTTCGTTGCCTGCGTCCCTGTTAGGCACGGGCTTCAGCCCGTGCTCGGCGTGTGGCCCGGTCTGTTTAGGCCGGCTTCAGCCCCGCTTCAGCGGGGTTAAGGGCTTTAGCCATTTTCACCGGACCCTGGCGGTTTTTCGTCCCTCCGGCCGCGTTTTCCAGCCCCGCTGAAGGCGGGGTCCCCTCTGCATGGTGCTCCTTCTGCTTCGCGATATATTCCGCGACAAACGTCAGATTCTTCCGGCCAAAACTGACCACGCCGAAGCCACGTTGCCAATACAACACCTTGAATCCCCTCTGTCTGTTAATCTTCCTCGATGAGGCGCCCTTCAGGTCACCGACTAAATCGCTGATGCTGACAAACGGTTGGATGCTCAATGCCATGTGGATATGAGTGTCCGTGCCACCGATCGCGTGCAAGAAAACACCTTTCGTTTGGGCGCAGCGGAGGCGGAGAAACTCGTGCACGGCTCGTTCCACAGCACCTTTCAACAGGAGCTCGTCGTTCTTCGTATGCCAGACGATGTGAAGACAGATGTCGTGGAAAACATGTTGCGGTACGGATGAATCCTTTTAGTCGAGAAGCCCGGCTAAAGCCGGCTCCGACAGGACTATGAAGCGCGTCCGATGACCACCGGCTGAAGCCGGTGGCTAAATGGTGCTCGCGAATGCGACTACATATTCTTCGTGCAAAATCAGGTCCCTCGCGAGAGCTTCTGCCTTTTTGAAAAATGGAATACGTGACCGAAATTATGAAGCAGAGCGCTTAGCGACGCGCGAATGCCGGACCTGGTACAGAAACACCCGCGAGAAGAACGACGCAAGGACTCCATTTTTTCATTGATCATAGTTGCGGCTCCCACTTTACTTGGCGTGCCGGAAATGAGCGATGCTTCAGGGAACATCGTCTAACCCTTCGGCTATTTGTCCTTTCCCATCGCTTCCGAGAGCAGCGGCAGGATTTCCGCAAGGCACCGTTTCCACACGGGCCAGCTATGCGTGCCCTCCATCTCGCGAAAGATGTGCCGGACACCGGCGGCGGTGAGGCTGTCCACGAAGCGTTTGTTGGCATTATAGAGGAAACCGCTTTTCCCGCAGGCGTTGTAGAAGATTTTTAGGCGGCGGTTGAGCAGCTTAGCATTTTTGAGAACCGGGTACTTCTCGGGCATCGGGGTGCCGTGGACGGCCCCGCTGAAATTGGCGATGGAGGAGAAAAGGTCGAGATGGCTCAACCCGACGTCCAGCGCCTGTCTTCCGCCCATGGAAAGACCGGCGATGGCGCGGTGTTCTCGATCCGCTTTGATGCGGTATTTCTCTTCGGCGACTCGCATTACGTCTTTCACGAAATAGTCGTCGAACGTTTCGGCGTTCGGCATTCGTCTCCTGCCGCCTGTTCTGCCGCGGCCTTTTTCTTGGGGGAGGTCCTTGCTGACGAAGCCGTTGGGCATGACCACGACCATCGGTTTCATTTTGCGCTTGGCCAGCATGTTATCGAGGATGTTGTCGGCGGAACCTTTCACCTTCCAGCCGGTCTCATCGTCGCCGATGCCGTGAAGGAGGTAGAAAACGGGATACTTCTCTTTCGAGCCTTCGTATCGGGGCGGGGTGTAGATGCAGCACCGCTTGGTGATGCCGGTGGTCTGGCAGACAAAGGTCTCGGTGTGAATTTTGCCGTGGGGAACATCGGGGTTCCGCTGGCAAAGCTCTTGCAATTCCTGGGTGGAGGGCTGCCAGATTTTCGAGGAAGGGCGGATTGCCCCGGGGGCCTTCGCTTCACTTGCTCCCGCTGTGTGACCTATGGCAAAGGCGAACGAGAACAATAGCGCGATTCCGAGCTCACTTTGCATGGCTTTTCCTTTCTATGAGTAGCGGCATGTTAAACAGAATCAGCGAGTGAAAAAAGGCGAAAAATGCAGATAGAGAGCTACAACTCCAAACGCGGTCATGGCGACGCCTGCGATTATGGTCGCCACAAAGAGCCACCTTCGCATCCGATACGCTCGCGGCAGAAAATGATGCTCCGCCCACAGGACGGCGAAACACCAGAGGCCGCAGGTGAAAACCCCGCCAAGCAGCGCGGGGATTGTAACAATTTTGATTGGGTCCTTGCAGGTCCACACCAGCAGAAGGCCGAAGCCGCCGGTGTAAATGACAACGCCAAGCCGAACACGCCGGAGGGCCGGCGCCGGCCGGCGTTTCGCGATTATACCCCGAAGGCACTCGCTTGCCGTGCGGGTATATACCTCGTATGCCCCGGCGATTGTGCCAAAAAAGGCCATGAACACTCCTACCTGATAGACGTAAAGAAGATAAGCGTGCATGCGAGTGAGAAAAAGGGCCTGATGATTGAAAAGCTGTGTGCCGTCAGGGATGATCTTGTCCGGGTTGAGAATCCTCGCACCGAGAATGAGAAATGCCGCGCTGAACAATAGCACGCACGCGAATGAGACCGTGGAATCAATGATGGGCGCCCGGAGCCAGGCGCGGCTTTTCGCCAGTTCCCCTTTGCTTTGGGGAAGGGATGAGCGAAGCTGCTTCAACGGAAGCAATCGCCCCGCGCGCTGAAGCATGCCCCAGCCTTTCTCCCTCAACATTCCGACGTAGCCGAGGTAGTCGTATGTGCCGCCTCCCACCGCGCCCACATATGTGATAACCTCCACCCAGGGTGGACGCTGCGCGACGGCTTTGTATTGATGAACCACCCAGTCCTCGTAAGTGGGTAAAGTCGGCACCACCGCCCCGAGGAGTGCCCGCATCCAATCCGGGCGTGACGCGAAGACCGCCAGGCAGATGGACGCCAGCAGGATTACCAGAATTACCGTCTCCGCTTTCTCCAGAAACCGGTAGGTCTGAAGGAGGGTTATGGTGACGGCGACGGCGATGAAAAAGGTTGCCCAGAGACGCTCTATCGTCTGTGTGCCTTCGCTCGGCGGGATATGGAGGACCCAGTTGGTGAGCTGGCCGAGCATCTTCGGCAAGCCTGCGAGCCAGAAGGGAAAACACACAACGCTGAGGACGCCTATCAGTATGGGGCACCATGCTCGCGGCCCGGGGAGATGTGCCCAGCTCTCCATGGGATGAAATCCGGTTAGCACCATGAAGCGCATGCCGCCATAGACCTGAACGGCTTTCATAATAGCCCCGGCCACGAGGCACCAAAGCATTGCGTATCCGAAGATGGCCCCTCCGCGGGACGCGAAAAGGGTCTCCCCGCTGGTTATGGTCACCGATGCCATGATGGCGCCCGGCCCGAAAAACGCCAGCAGCTTGAGCCAGTTGTGACTGCGAAGCTCCGCAGGCGGCTCAGGGAAGGAAACAGGTTGTCCTTTCTGGACATCGGACATGGCGTGCTTTCCCAAGGGGCGCAGCGCAACGGGTCGTTCCACGCCGCACCCGCGTTGTGTCCGGCGACAGTTTCCTGACCGGCCCGCACCCACCGTGGATGCAAAACGTTTCGCATACCCTACCACGAACCTGCCGCGAGAACAAGCTCGCTCCGCACTATTTTCGCGCGCCGGGCACGCGCGGGTAATGCCTCAGTCTCGGGCGGATAGCCGGCCGAGGCGGAGGAGGCAAGAAGGGAACAGCAGATTAACGCAAAGGCGCAGAGAATAAGGTGAGAAGGGCACCCCGCGTCTCGCGCTTGATTGCCAGGTGCAGCTCAGTGTTGCCGTCTATGTAACGCTGGCGTCTCGCCGGCAGTCCCGGGGGCGTCTCGCCCTCGGCGGGGGCAGGATGCCACCAGCATAAGGGCTACTCTGCGTCCTATGACATCCGAACCTCAGCCGCCGGTAACTGAGCGGATACAGGCGCAGGCATATTTTGCTTGACCGGCTCCGAACGAAGCCCTATTTTTCGCTCAGAGTGAAGGAGGCGCTGGAAAAGTCCCAGGCGCCCGGAGTACCGGAAGGCGACACTGGGCATCGGGGTAGCAGCTCCCCGGCGTAACGATTTCACGGCTTATGATGGAGAGAGATGTCTCAGCTTATGAACGAGGCGAATCGCGCAAACCGTTTGTCTGTGGTGATACCGGTGTTCAATGAAGGCTGGAACGTGCGGCCACTCGTGGAGGAGCTTGGGCCTGTTCTGGAGAGACTGGCTGTGGCGTTTGAAATCATCTTCGTGGACGACGGAAGTACGGACAACACGGGGGAAACTCTCCGGGAGATCGCCCGTGAGGGCGCCTATGTGAGGGTTGTGTCCCTCTCCCGCAATTGTGGACAGACGGCTGCGTTTGACGCAGGGTTCAAGGCGGCGAGAGGGGATATTGTGGTGACGATGGATGGCGACCTGCAAAATGACCCCAATGACATTCCGAAGCTGCTGGAGAAGATTGGACGGTTCGATCTGGTCTGCGGTTGGCGGTGGAACAGAAAGGATAAACTGCTGAAACGCATTTCCTCGAGGATTGCGAACCGTGTGCGGAGGAAAACCTGCGGCGATCGCTTCAAGGATATCGGGTGTTCATTGAAAGCGTATAGAAAGGAGTGTCTCGATAAAATCAAACTGTATGACGGGCTGCACCGGTTCTTTCCCATTCTCTTCGAGATGGAGGGATTCAAGGTCGCAGAGGTGAAGGTGAACCACCGGCCGCGGCGGCGCGGAAAATCAAAATACAACATCCGCAACAGAGTAGTGAAGGCGTACAGGGCGATGAAATGCGTCGCGTGGCTGAAGGAGAATCGTCTGAACTACGAGATTAAAGAAGACAAAGGACAATGCACCTGAGTTTTTGGGCGGGGGTTGGGTATGCGGGACAAGGCTTTTTCTTCTCGCGATTCTTGCTGCAATGGATTGCTTCGGAAAAGCGAGAGGAAAGCGTTGTTCCTGTGTATTTCTGGTACTTGAGCCTCGGGGGAGCGTTTTTCCTCTTATCATACTCGTTGCACATCAGAGACCCGGTTTTCATTGTTGGGCAGACAATCGGACTGCTGATATATCTTCGCAACCTCTCTCTCATCTGCTCGCTGAGATTCTACGAGAAGTGGTGGTTCTGGGGAGGCTCCGCTGCGGTGCTCGGCTGCTTTGCACTGATTTTCGGCTATGGCGCCGAGCTGGGAAAGGGGAAGCTCTCTCTGGGATTTGCCGGACAGGTAATCTTCACCGCGAGATTCGTCATCCAGTGGTACGCCTCGGAGAAGAAAGGACACAGCTTTGTGCCGACGCTGTTCTGGTACACGAGTCTTCTCGGAGGGCTGCTGCTGTTGTGGTATGCGATTCAGATAAAGAGTCCTGTTTTCATCCTCGGCCAGTCCCTGGGCGCCTTCGTTTACACCCGGAATCTTCTGCTCATTAAACGGAAAGCGGAAAGAGAGAAGAGGGAAGCCGCCCGCAACGGAAGCGGAAGCGAATCAACGTAAGCGGCGATGCGTTGTTAGGAGCTATCCCAACGGAAAGGTCACAGTACATGAGCGCGAAATCGCCCGACGGACAAAACAAGTCCCGGTTGTACTTCTTGCTGTTGCTTGCGCTGATTCTCGCCAACACTCTGTTCCACTTGTGGTACATCGGGAAAGGCCCCCTTGACCTTTTCCCGGACGAAGCTCACTACTGGGACTGGTCGCGTCATCCCGACATCAGCTATTACAGCAAGGGGCCGATGGTCGCCTATATCATCTTGGCTTTTACGCGGCTTCTCGGCACTTCCGCCTTGACTGTTCGCCTGGGAGCGGTTGCCCTGAGCGTTGGCGCCGGCTTTCTGATCTTTCACCTCGGAAAGGCGGTTTTCCACAGCGGAAAGGTCGGATTCTACGCCACAGCGATGATCTTCCTGTCGCCCCTTTTCAACGCGGGCTCTTTCATTATGACCATAGACGCTCCGCTCGTTTTTTTCTGGACGCTCGGCATCCTGGCGGGCTACAGGGCACTTCAAGGGAGAAAGGCGTGGTGGTATGCGCTGGGAATTGCGGCGGGCCTCGGCTCACTCAGCAAATACACCATGCTTTTCATCTGGCCTTCAGTCCTGCTCCACCTTCTTCTCTCGCGTGAGGACCGTCGCTGGCTCAGGCGCAAGGAGTTGTATCTTTCGTTATTGGTGTGCGTGGTCATCTTTTCACCAGTCCTTGTCTGGAACGCCGGGCATAATTGGGTGTCCTTCAGGCATCTCATGGGACTGGCGAGAGTTCACGAAGGGTTTCGGATATCGCCAAAGTCGTTCCTTGAGTTCGTGGGCTCTCAGGCGGGTGTTCTGACGCCGCTCTTCTTTTTCGCCATGATATACGGACTGTGGAAAGGACTCCGGGATGGAATGCGGCGACACCGACGGGAATACCTCTATCTTTTCTCCTGTGCGGCCGTCATGCTCGGTTGCTACCTCCTGAAAAGCGTGCAGGGGAAGAGCCAACCCAACTGGGCGGTTGCCGCGTACGTTCCGGCTGCGCTTCTGTCTGTGGCGGTCATAGAGGAAAAAATTTCCGGTGGGGCTTCAGCGAGTGCAAAGAAGACCGTGCGATGGCTCGGCATCGTCGCCTACGGCATGGCTTTTCTGGTTGTAGTTGTGAGCTACAGTTTCGGTGCGCTGCGGCTGGCAGGGATAGAGATTCCCTACAAGAGAGACCCCACGGCCCGCGCCATCGGCTGGAAGGAGCTGGGGCAGAAAGTCAGCCGCGTGTATCTGGACATGAAAAGCAATAAGCCGACCTTTATCTTCAGCGACCGTTACCAGACCACCAGCGAACTGGCTTTCTACGTGGTCGGGCGCCCGCGAACCTACAGCGTGAATCTGGGGAGGCGGCTCAACCAGTACGATTTCTGGAGTGGCTTCGAGGAGTGTCGCGGATGGAACGCCATTTACGTTTACCACGGCGATGAGCCGCTTCCCTCTCTCGTCCGGCAAGCTTTCGACAACTGCGAGAGAGAACCGTTGGTGGAGATCGAGCGGTTCGGTCTCCCGGTGAAGACTTTTACTATCTTCCGCTGTTACAATTTCCGCGGCTTTAAGGAGGGACCACCGCGGGTCACCTATTGAACCTCCGGCGAGGAACCATGGCAGGATTTCTTGACCTATTCGGAAGCATTGATACCGAGCTTTTCAAGCTGATACACAGCGGTTTCAAGAACCCGCTATTCGACATTCTGATGCCGATTCTCTCCAACCCATTCCCCCATTGGAAGGTTTTCGCGGGGCTAATCTGGTGCGGCTTTCTCCTTTTCGGGCCGAAGCGCTGGAGGCTAACTCTGCTCTTTCTGGGCGTTGGCGTCGGCGCGAGCGATTTCATCAACAGCCAGGTTCTCAAAGAGCTCATCCGGCGTCCTCGTCCCTTCGGAGGGCGAACGTTTTCCTTCCCCTCATCGCACGCGACGAACTTCTTCTGCTCAGCGACCTTCCTTTACCTTCAAAACAGGAAGCTGTGGCCGCTCTTCATCCTGGGCCTCTTTGTGGGGTACTCGCGCGTTTACCTGGGTTCGCACTATCCTCTCGACGTTCTCGGTGGGATAGTAGTAGGCGTGGGGCTGGGCTTCGCGGTCCGGATAGTTCAGAAAGCGGTGGCAAAGAGAATGCCGCGCCGCCTTCGTCATCTTTTGCCCTCGCCCCAAAAAGACACGAAACCTACGGAATCGGACGACTGAACTTTGATAAAATGATGGGGCGAGCAGGAACCCCGACGCGAGGGGCTCCCCCCGCAGCCGCCGGCATAGGGATGGGAAATCTTTGCAGGGTCGGCAGTGGAAAGGCAACCACCCCCACCTCGCGGCGCCTTTTCCGAAACGTTGTCCCGGGCTCGTCAATGTTCTTGCCGAGGACTTCCGCCCTTTTTCATTGTAGCGTCGCTCGCCGACTTGTCTTTCGTTGAGCAGGAAGAGTCCCGGAATTCTCTCCGCAGTCCACGAAGTTCCTTGATAAGGTCGAGGAGACGCTCCTCGATGGTGGTGAGTATCCAGAACTGGGCGTGATTGACCTTCGCCTCCGTATGGAGGTGGTAGGCGAGTTTCAGAGACAGGAGCAGAACGCCCACGTCCACGGACATAATCTGGGGAATGCCAGTCGTCAACAGAGATGTGACGAAAGCCCCGCACACAGCCGCAACAAAAACGGCGTTGAGAATCTTCCCTTTTCGGCGGGCCTTGCCTCCGATGACCCCGATGGTTCGCTCGATTTTCTCTTTTTCCCGCGCTTCGGCGGAGCTAAAATCAGCGGATTCACCCTTGTTCTGCACCCAATCCTCCGGAGAGGTCAAAGTTTATATGCCTTGATTATGGCGGGATTGAGCTTCGGAAAATTCTCCAGGTACTCGATCCTTTCGGCTTTCAGTTTGCTGGAGTAGTTGTCTATGGTGCTGCGAAGATAGAACCGGCGAAGGTCGAACCGGCTAATATCCATCCCCTCGACCTTTTTCGGCACCTGCACTTTCCACAAGGGGTCTTCGGTCCACTCGATTGTCCGACGGGCGATGCCCCTGATGATGGAGGCCATTTCCGGGATCTCGACGCGAGTAACCGCCTGCTTGACGAGGGGCATCCTGTCCTCGCCGACGACCCTTATCTCTCCGATGCCCCCCGTGTTAAGGAGATAGCATTGGATTTTGTCCTCATGCGTTTTGACGAAATCATAGAACCAGTTCCCCTCCTGTGCCTCATCGCCGATCAGAAACGGATTGGTTCCGACAACCCTCACCGATTGCCCGGCTTTTCTGGGGTCGCTGCCGGAGCTTTCGATTGATTCTCCCAGCATGAAAGCCCCCGCCGCCTGCTCAGGGGTAAGCTTGGATGCGATGGGCACGACGGTGTTGCGGCGAGTGATGAAGGCAATGATGAGCCCGTCCAGGTCGCTCAGCCCCGGAAGGTCAATCCCCCTCGCGACCCTTTCCTTTCCCAGGTCCTGCCTGCGCACCATCGTTCGTCCATTGCCGGTCAAACAATCTCTGTCGAAATGCACGTTGCCCTGGAAGTCCACCATCACATTCTCGAGAATGGCATGGGGGTTGGTGCACGCCTGGTAGAGGGCGGGCTGTGAATCCATGTCCACCCCTTCCGTTTTGACGTAGTATCCGATTTCCGTGCCGAAAGCCGAGCCGTCCTTGCGGAGAAAGACCACATCGTCCTGAAGCACTTTCGCGGACTCACCCTTGGCGGTCAGCCCGTGACCGTGGCAGGAGTGGGTGGTTTTCCCTGTGGCGGTCAGACCGAACAGAATCATGCCGTAGCGCCGAAGTTTGCCCTCCTTGTCGCTGGTAACGAGCAGTTTCATTCCCGCATGGAGGCCGAGCATGTTTTGCTGCTTCGCCTGCCACATCGCCATTCGCAAGAATCCCTTCTTCACCTCCCCGTAATAATCGGTTCCCAGTACGTAGGTGATTCCTGCCTGTGGAAAAACCAGAACCTGCCGATTCGGCTCGGGCCATTCCGGAATGAAAACCAGCGACAGGTAAGGCCCCGCTCCCGTGGCTTGTTCCAACATTGCCACTGACATGAAGTGGGCCAGCCGAATCGAGTCCTTCCGGTGAACCGACACGTAGAGCTTGCATTGAGGAACGAAATGACGGTTCTGACCCATGAACCTTTTCACGCCAACAAGGGGAGCGTTTTTCAGATACTCATGAAGCTTAATCATCGTGGATGGGAGGTTCCTCACGATGCGCTTCTGGTGTTCGTTGAGCTTCTTTTGTTCGACGTCGCGCCCCCCAAGGTACACGGTAAGAGCTGCACTCCTGTTCTTGACATTGGAGACGAAATTGTAGTTCCCGAAGTTGGTCCTGGTTCCAAATTTCTCTGCCTCGCAGCGGATTTCCTCGGAACTCGGTCGGCTCACGTTGGGCCGCGTCGGCAGCACCTCCACTATCTTGACAATTTCCGCTTCGATTTCCCTGAGTATCTCTCTTGGTGCTTTCGCCATGATAACATCACCTCATTGTAACGTTTTTTAGAATTGTGCCCGTTTTTTTGAAAGACGCTCTTGCCCCCAATGAACAAGCAGCGGTATCATTAAGCGCTGAAACTCCTTATACACCACCGATTTTACATTTACAACAAAAATCTCTCAATTAACCAGTTTAACTAAAATCGCGGCTTTTCTCGCCGAAGGCGAGAACTCTGCCGCAAAAGAGCCAGATAGAGCGCCCAAGGCCAGAATTTGGCAAAGTCTCGTAAAGTGGCGCCACCCCCCCCATTTTTAGCGAACGACGGCCTTTTTTCTCAATTTCGGTGGCTAATCAGCAGAACTGACGTTACCGCCACAAGTGAGCATCCGAGGCCTCATCGGCTGGAAAATGCGGTCCTCCACCAACAACTCCTCGATTCGCCGGCGCTCGCAGCCGGGTTCACTGAAGCGGTCAGATGGGTGGCGCCGCAACGGGATCGCCCGAATGTGCTCAGTAACGAGCCGCGTTTCAGGCGGCACGGCTCCGGATGAATACGGCTTTCGGTTAAATTAACGCAGACCTGTTAAGAGACTATGGCCTCGTTCGCGCGCGGGCGGAGGTTTGGCGGAGCAAGCAGCTTTCCGGACGGCAAAGAATCAGATTCGAGTAGTCGGGCTATCTTGGTTTCCTTGGAGAAGGAGAAGACCGTCGCCGTGCAAGAAGGGCGCAACCGTTCGATAAAAATGATGCGGGGATACCGGGGCAGGCTTTGCGGATCCGCCCTTCCGGTCTCTATCCTTCCTCTTCCAAGGAGCCCTTTCTCAGTTGCTCCTTTTCTCTGCGCCGGTCATAGGTCGTCCGCTCGCGGTGGACCTTTGTAGCCGGGTCAATTTCCCAGACTTTCCTTGGCTTGGGCCGATGCGGTTTTTTCTTCTTCTGCATCCGGCGTACCTCCAACTACCTACCCGAAGACCCTCTCCCGCTTGGTTGCTTACCGCAAAGAGCGTAGAGACAGAGAAGTTATTTCGCCCTCTTGAGAAGGTCAACTCGATATTGCACTTTGTCGAGGCCTCTTATGCGCGCGGTTTCCTCCTCGTTGAGAAACCTTATTTTTCCCACGGCGGTTCCCGCGACGAGCGCTCTCGCCGCCTCCCGGAATGGCGCTGTGACGGCGTCATACTTGACATTTCGTTACCGTCACAAGAGACTACCGACCGTCCTCGCATACAACCTTAACGCCGGCGATCGCCCTATTTACTATGGTGACGCTGAGTCGTTTAATATAGGGCAACAGCCCCTCCGGCTCCATCTCAACGTGGAACAGCTTGACGACCAGTTCGCCTTCGGCCCTCTTACGAATGTCGTCAATAGTCGCGCCGTAGCGCTGCTTCTCGCAAGCCGCGGTTTTTATGCTCCAATACGGCGGCGTCGGGTGCTCAGCATTTGCCGGTTCACCAGCGTAGACCTCCAATCCTACCGCGAAGTAATTTTGCGGCACGCCAGCCCGCTGGCCAAGCTCGTTTAGAAACGGCCCGGTATAGCCGTCTACGACGGCGTCGCCCCTTAAATCACCGTAGGTTGTGCCTGCTGTGAAGTCCTCTATAGTCAACCTCCTTAATGATGCCTCGTGAGAATATTCCACGCCCTGTGCGCAGGATGCTTAGCCAGGTTGTCAAGGTACCGGCCGCCCAATTTTCCCTGACAGCTATTGGCCTTTATGAGGCTCGATGATTACTTTAAGCGACTCCTTGGCTTCGGCGACAATCTGGAAACCGAGACCGGTCTGTGCCAGGCTCAGGCGATGTGTGATCATTTTGTGGACAGGCACACGACCAGCGCGAATCAGTCCTATGGCGACGGTGGCATCGAGGGGGCTGTTACCGTATGAGGGCATTAGTCTTATTCCATTGCGCCAAAATTCGTTCACCGGAATAGGAAGGTCCACACCCGGGTCTGTCGGCGCGAAGAACAAAACGGTACCTCCGCGATCCACAGATTGCAACGCTTGAGTGAAAGCAGGCAAAGCCCCGGTACAGATGATGACCAGGTCGGCAGGTCTGTTGTGGTTGCTCTCGCGCAGGCGGGCAGGCACATCCTCCCGGGCGTGTATGACAGCATCTGCTCGGAATTGCTGCGCCATCTTCAGACGATATTGGTTGATGTCAGTCGTAATGACCCGTCCGGCTCCTAAGGCGCGAGCCAGTAACAGATGAAGCAAACCAGAAATACCGCTGCCGAGTATGAGTACAGTTTGCCCCGGCTGTAGCTGCGCTACTCTCTGCCCACGGATTACGCACGCCAGCGGCTCAACGAACGCCCCCTCTTCAAACGAGACCTCATCAGGCAGTAGAAACACCCCGCGGTCGACGTTAAGCGGAGGTACGCGTATGTATTCAGCGAAACCACCAGGATCATAGTTTGTGCTATGTAAAGTCTCACAGGCAGTGTGATTGCCGTTCAGGCAGTAGTGACAGGTATTGCAAGGTATATGATGGGAAACGAAGACTCTGTCACCGATTTTGTAACGGTCCACGCCCTCTCCTAGTTCGACGATCTCTCCCGCGATTTCGTGACCCAGCACCAGGGGCGCCTTTTTAATACGATACCATTCCATAACATCGCTTCCACAGATACCACTGGCTAATATTTTCACCAATAGCTCACCAGGGCCAATCTGTGGCGTTGGTAGTTTCTCCAACCGCACATCCCGGTTGTTGTAATACATTGCCACACGCATAATATCTCTTCTTCCAATATAAATTGTTGACTACGGTTATTGGCCGTTCTTGGCGTCATTGAGTATCTCATAGGCTTCTTTAGCATTAGCATCCTCATGAACAATGGCACGCAAGGCCATCGCCATAGGCACAGGATAAGGGTTTTGCCACACATTTCTTCCCAGATTTATCCCGATAGCACCTTTCTGCATGCCGTCATAGACAAATTCAAATACCTCAAGCTCTGATTCACATTTGGGCCCACCTGCCACAACCACTGGGACCGGGCAGCCATTTACAACCTTATCGAAGTCTTTCTCGCACCAGTAGGTTTTTACTACCCGCGCGCCCAGTTCGGCAGCGATACGGCAGCATAATGCAAGGTAGCGGGCCTCTCGTTTTTCCAGTTCTTTACCCACAGCGGTAACGGCCATTACCGGAATACCGTAATCTTCACAATCATTCACCAGTTCTGCAAGATTCAGCAGCGTTTCATGTTCATAATCACTACCTACAAAAACAGAGACACCAACAGCACTCGCATTAAGGCGAATGATCTCCTCGATAGAAGTGGTGATGCCTTCATTTGCGAGGTCTTTGCCCACCATGCTGGTGCCTCCAGAGACCCTGAGAATAATGGGTTTACTGTTGATGGCATCCACACACGAGCGCAGTACTCCTCTGCTAACAAACAGGGCATCGCAATAGGCGAGAAGTGGCTTGATAGTTTCGCCCGGTTTCTCTAAGCAGCGAGTGGGCCCTTGGAAGTATCCATGGTCTATGGGCAAAAAGAAACAATGGCCGTCAGGTTGAATAACTTTGCTCAGCCGATTTTTCATTCCCCAATCCATTTTTCATCCCTCCTAAAATATTAAAGTTGAAAGAACGCGGTCCAAAGACTTATCTCAAATCCTCTCATAGTCCCCTAATGTTATTTTTCAGGCTCAGGCCTGACGATTAAATAGCCTTTCTCTATCAACCAATGATGAAAATTGTAGGTCGTATACACACAATTCGTTTTGCACGTCTGCCTTATTTTCTCATACTCCTGAGAGCCCTGTTTTTGAGCGTCCAACTTCAGCTGTACTGGACACTTGACGTCCTTGCAGAATTCTCTCCGCTTGTAATCTACATATCCGTTGATTGACATAACGTTGCTCTCATTTCTCTTCTTCCCCAAGGCCTCCTTTTACTTCCTCCTTTTCCTTATGCCGATCATACTTGGTGCGGTCCCGGTGAACCTTCGTGGCGGGGTCAATTTCCCAGACTTTTCTTGGTTTCGGCTGTTTGGGTTTCTTCTTTTTTTGCATACCCCGAACCTCCTCTTCCAATCGGGTCAACGTGTTCGTCCGCTGACAGGGAGTTGTCGCTTCTCGCCCGAGGATGCTGGGATGCGCTCCCCTTGACATCCGGTCTGGTGTTTAGTTGACGGTTTACCGCTAAATTCTTCGACCTCTCCTTCCGCGAGAAAAGAAAGACGGGCCCACACTGCTGTCACCTAAGAACAAAGCTCGGGGGTAGATGTTTTCCCGCGAGCAGACTCAGGTTCCTTTCTTCAGCAAATCCACTCGATACTCAACCTTGTCGAGACCTCTTATATTGGCCACTTGCTCTTCGCTCAGGAAGGTCATTTTTCCCACCGCCGTTCCGGCGACGAGGGCTTGCGCGGCCGCCTCAACCAACATCGCCCTGTAAAATGCTTCCTTTAAGTTCGCGCCGACCGTGACCACACCGTGATTGGCGAGAAGCGCGGCGTTTGCCTTCATGATAGCCTCTCCGACAACCTCAGCCAGCTCTTCGCCGCAAGGTGTCACGAAGGGCAGCGTTGGAACTTCGCTGTCAATAATCGCCGCGAAGTCCGGAAACATGGGGTGAAGAGTCACACCCGCGCTGGCAACGCCTGTGGCAAAGGGGGAATGCGTGTGCACCACGGCCCCCACGTCCCCTCGCGCCCGATAACAAGCCAGGTGCATTAGAAGCTCCGAGCTCGGCCTTTTTCCTTTTTCGAGGACCTTACATCTGTCAATCTCGATGGGAATGTAATCCTCCTCCTTCGCTTCCTCCAAAGGCACGCCGCTGGCTTTGATGAGTATCACGTTTCGGGCGCGAGCGCTGATGTTGCCGCCCGGGCCGACGACGAGATGCTCCTCGGCAATCCGCTTCCCGAGCCTGGCGAGCTCTCTACGGAGCTTCTCGTATTTCACCTGTTATCCTCTCTTATATTCGCCGCCTTCAGCTCTCCGTGGGAAGTTCCCTGCCGCAGAACCTGCATATCTTCGCCTTGGCCTTTATCCATTCCGCGCAGAAGGGGCACTCCTTCATATCCGCCCTATCCGCGCCGCCGGAAGGCGGTTCCGCTTCCGCTTTCCCTCGCGTCCGCATCATCCTCTCGCGGTACTGCTCCTGCTGCTCAAAGATGGCGTTCCGAAACGATTTCGGCCTTATCATTCTCGCCTCCTCGGTAATTCCCTGCTCTCCCGCCGTCTGGATGCGGATTTTGCCGTAGCCGAAAAGGCGGCCGGGCACCGACTGGGCGATCATCACGTTGGTTATTTTCTCAAGAGGACATTCCCTCGATCGAATCGTGAAAATCCCCTCCTCATCCACGATTCGCTGGTTGGTAACCGCCCAGATGTGCCTTTGCCACGCGAGGGTCCTGATGACCGAGATAACCGCCGCAGCGAGGCACAGATATATGAGATACTGCCCCACCTTCGCCCTACTAAAGCTTATCGAGAGAACCAGAAGCGCTATTGCCACGGCATAGAGCAATAAGACTGTCACAGGGTGCCTCTGAGTCGTCATGACAACCTTTTCGTTTTCTCTCAGCATTGTTCTCATAACGCCTCCTCCGGGCTTGTCAGTGGGTTGACGATGTTTCTTATCGCGATTACCTTCTCCAGCAGCTCCGGCAGTTCGTCCAGCGACAGCATGCTCGACGCGTCGCTCAGAGCGCGGTCAGGCTGAGGGTGAACCTCCAGAAACAGCCCGTCGCATCCCACCGCCACACCCGCCCTTGCCAGGCATGCAACGAACTCTCTATCTCCTCCCGAGGCCGTTCCAAGCCCACCCGGACGCTGGACGCTGTGCGTCGCGTCAAAGACCACCGGATAGCCATAGGATTGCATGACCGGTATCGCCCTCATGTCGCTGACGAGGCAATTGTACCCGAAGCACGTCCCGCGCTCCGTCAGCAAGATGTTGCGATTCCCGGCGCCCTCAATCTTCTCGATGACGTTCTTGATTTCCCACGGGGAGAGGAACTGCCCTTTCTTAACGTTGACCACCCTCGCTTTCTCCGCGACGCTCTGCACGAGGTCCGTCTGCCGACAGAGGAACGCGGGAATCTGAACGACATCGGCCACCTCGGCGACTCTCTCCACGTCAACCTTGCAATGGACATCGGTCAAAATCGGCACGGAGAGCTTTGACCTTATCGTAGAGAGAATTTCCAAGCCCTTCTCCAAACCCGGCCCGCGATAAGAATTCACGGACGACCTGTTCGCCTTGTCATAAGAGGACTTGAAAACAAAAGGTATGCCCAGTTGCCGCGTGAGGCTCTTGAGGTGGGACGCGATCCGGAAACACTCCTCCGCATCTTCGATGACGCAGGGACCCGCGATAAGCAGCAGCGGGCTGTTTGGGCCGACACTCAGTTCGCCGATCGAAATCTCTTTCATCGGTCTTCATCCTGGCGAAAGCTCAGGATTGCACCTCCTCGATCAGAAACGAAAAGAGCAGCCTTGAATCGGCATCGCAGAAATGTGGCCTTATCGGTCGCTCTCTCAGCGCGCTCATTCCTCGCCCGAGATGATCGGGATCCTCGAAATAGATGTCCTATGTGCTGCCAAAGTGTTGGTATTATATCAGACCCGTCGGGCAGCCGCAAGCCTTTTTTGGCCCGATGCGCAATATCCGACTTACGGGCGGCTGGCGGTGCAACCGCAGAGTGCGCAAAGCACGCAGAGAGGCGCACGTATCGCCGGTGTCCTGTCCCGCCCCGCGTTCCGCGGGGGATATCGAGGGACTCCCTTGCCCTCGACCGGCTCCGGCTGCACCCTTCACGGCAAAAAAAGCCGCCCCCCACGTGGCACGGGCGTCCCGCCCGTGAGCAACCATGGGCAAGATGCCCATGCCACGGCAGGCGACGACGGAGTGCTTCTCATCCTTCTCTCTGCGCCCCTGCGCCTTTGCGTTACCTTTCTCCCTCCGTTTTTTCCCTCCCCCGCCTTGGCGGGGCTTCAGCCGGGCTTCTCGACCAAAGGATTCATCCGACCATTGCCACGCAAATGCAGCCGCACCCATTCACAGCGTGATGGCTTCGGCTTGACAATGCGTGAGATGTTCGGTAGCGTATGGGGATAAAAGAAAGCTGGTAGCTTAATCGTACCAAAATAGGAGAGGGAAAATGTGCGTGTACGATGCCAAGAGAACTCAGGCGATGCACCGGCGTCAGTTTCTGCAGACGATAGGCGGCTCGGCGCTCGGTGCGCAGATGGGATTGTTCGGGGCGCTGGCGAGCGCTGCCTCGGCAGAAGCGGGGCCTCCGAACTCTCCGAAAAGAGAGGTTCCGGAGGTGCGGGTAGTGTTCCTGAGGCCGAAGCAGAAGTACTGGTTGGGCTGGCCGGGAACGGCTTTTGATGTGCCGGGGCATCGCCGGGATTACATCAGGAAAGTCAGAAGATTCTCCAGGGAGCTGGGCGTCAAACCGTTGATCTCAGAGACCCCGCTGTACGACAACAACGATGTCGGCAACTTCATAAACGAGATTAAGGAGACGAAGCCGGACGCGGTGTTGGTGTTCCCGCTGCACATGGATCGGTGGGGGCAAGTCAACAACATCGTGAAAGCGGGCCTCCCGACGATAATTTTCGCGGGTTTGGGCATGTGCTTCACGGGTCACATCCAGAACGTTTCGAAGCAGCCGAAGGTTTACCTGGTCTCGACTAACGATTTCGACCTGCAAGCCGTAAGGTACGGGCTAAACATGGTCAAGACACATCAGAAGATGAGGGACCTGCGGGTGCTGGTGATTCGTGGCAATGACACGGTTGAGCGAAAGGTGCCGAACCTCGGAAGCACGCTGAAGTACGTCCCCAGGAAGACGTTTCCGGATGAGTTCAATCGAACGCCGGACACCGATGAGGTGAAGGCAATCGCGGAGGATTACACGAAGCGAGCGAAGAAAATCGTTGAGCCTTCGGAGAGGGACATCCTCAACGGGGCGAAGTGCTACGTTGTCTCCAAGAAGCTGATGAAGGAGTACGATTGCAACGCCATCACGAACGATTGCTTGGGGCTGATTGCCAGCAGGGAAATGCCGACGGGGCCGTGTCTGGCGTGGTCGAAGCTCCTTGACGAGGGGATTTCCGCTGCCTGCGAGGCGGACATTGACGCGAGCCTTTCGCACGCGCTTGCTTGCAGCCTTCTGGAAAGGCCGGGCTTCCAGCAGGACCCCGTCCCCGAGACGGAGAGGAACAACTTTATGGGCGCTCACTGCACCTGTGCCACGAGGCTGTTCGGATACGATAAGCCCCCGGTGCCTTTCGTTCTAAGGAGCCATTCGGAGTCGGACATTGGGCTCGCGCTGCAGATTCTGTGGCGAGAGGGAGAGGAAGTGACGGTGGCGGAGTTCGCGGGGCCCAACACGATGATTATCGGTTCCGGGAAGGTTGTTCGCAACAACGACACGCCGCCTGCTGGCGGGTGCCGGACTTCGGTTGAGCTCGAGATTGACGGTCCCCCCGATACCAGAGACACCAAGGGCTTCCATCAGTTGTTCCTTTACGGCAATCACGTCAGGAAGTTGAAAGCGTATTGCCAGATGTACGGAATCGCCGCCGAGCATATTTAGCGTGCCGGGCGAGGGCGCTCTATAGACGGGGCGGAGGATATAAAGAAAGTCGCAGCGGGTGGCGGCCACGCTTGCCTTGGCCGCCCCTTGTGCGCCGGAAATTGATGCTTGTTTGTGTCTCGCTGGGCCTATGACGGAGGCGTGTCATACCGGACGTTTCACCCGCCGGCGCCGGCGACTTCCATGATTTCCCTCCGAATCATCATCACCGCGAACGCCGCGCGAAACAGCAGAAAGACCTTTGATAACGCCCGGGTTCCCGCGCCCCCTTCACGAGGAGGGGAAAACGCCGGCGTACTTTGAGCAAGAAAAAAGTCGAGCTCGCCTTGAGGAATCTTCGGACTTGTGAGGCGATTATGTCGCCCTTTTGGGACTCGCCATTTTCCAACCCGCACTTTTTCTCAGGGCGTTGCCCTGAGCTTTATTAACTCTACCCTTACAGAGCGACCCCAAATCGGCGCCAAGCCCTGGAACGGCGCGCTATCGGACAACGGCCCCTTTTTTCTCAAGGCGTTGCCTCGGGCCTTGCTAACTCTGCCTTTACAGGGTGACGCAAGGTGAGCGCCCAAGCCCTGAAAGGGCGCGATATTCCAGCCCAGGGCAGCGCCCTGGGATAGCAGGTGGTGAAACGCAAAAGCCCTGAAGGGGCGTGATAGGTCGCTCGCAAATGTGGGTTTGCTCCAAGGACAAGAGAAACGAAAATCCGACATACTGTGTCCCGCCGAAGGCGGGATTCTCTCAGCATGGGTGTGTCCTCCTTTCGCTAAACCTTAGACTACTCCGTTGGTTTTCCAGGGAAAATAGGCCCATCTCTGTCCCTCTCCCCAAATTTCCACACTTTTGATTACACTACGCAAGGCAAAAATTAGGAAAAAATAGGTTGACAGCGGAACGGGGTATGTTTATTATTCATCTACGAAGCGAAGAATTGGGAGAGTGACGCATGACGTAGTACGAACATGCCCATAATCCAAGCTTTCAAGGATGCTGACCTTTTTGGTCAGGCGATTCTCCTGATTCTGTTCTTCCTGTCCATCACTGCATGGTCTGTCATCCTCCGAAAGCTCCTTCTGTTTCGATCCTCTAAGGCCGCTTCGAGAAGTTTTCGCGCCATCTACCAAAGCTACCGCTCCGACCCTCTGTCGCTGCTTTCCGACGACGTCTATTTCGCGGAGAGTCCCTTTCACAAGTTGTGCGAGGAGGCTCTCTCATCTCTCAAGAACAACTTCGAGGAAGTCCAGGTCGGCAACCCGAAGCCTGTTGTGAAAAAGCAAATCAGTCGTCTCGGGATGGAGGTTATAGAGAGGAATCTCGATCGCAAAATCTCTTCCGAAACGACGAAGTTGGAGAAGAACCTCGGGCTTTTGGCGACGGCGGCGAGTGTAAGCCCTTTTCTTGGTCTGCTGGGCACTGTGTGGGGTCTGCTGGTGTCCTTTCAGGAGATGACGGTGCACAATTCGGCAAGACTGAGCGTGGTTGCCCCGGGCATCGCGGAGGCATTGGTTACGACGGTAGTGGGGCTTATCGTGGCGATTCCTTCCCTGATTATGTACAACTGCATGGCCAGCGGCATCAAGAAGTTTGAGACGGAGATGGAGGACTTCGCTTCGGGGGTGCTCGCCGACGTGGGAAGGAAGTACTTGGCAGTGTAGGAGGCGGGAGTTCCTTTTCCCCGTCGCCCAGTCTGACACGGGGAGAGGGGAAAACGCGAAGGTTTTCGCCGAGGGGGCAGGCATGAGGCGTTTCAGGCCCATCCGTGACAAGCCGAGACTCAATAGTCAGATAAATCTCACCAACCTGGTTGATGTTGCTCTGACCGTCTTGATCATGTTCATAGTGGTAGCCCCTCTCATTGAGAACGGCGTATCGGTCAAGCTGCCGGAAGCTTCCTCCAGCATAATGGATTTCCACGATACGGTTAACATCAAGGTTGCAAAGGGAGGCGCCATTTACCTCGGGCAGGGAGAAGAGAAAATCGGGCTGACTGAGCTTCGCAGAAGGCTTCGCCCGCTGGCGGCGGCGAATCCGAGGCTGCCGGTCAACGTCTTGGCGGACGCGAAAGTGGTTTATCAGGACCTTGTTTCCGTATTGGACGCGGTTCGGCGGGCGGGCGTTGTGAACGTCGGTCTGGCGACGGAAGTGAAGGTCAAGGAATGAATCGGGTGCTGTCATTTTACATTTCACTCGTTGCTCATGTGACATGCGTGGGACTTCTGCTGCTCACCCCGGCACGTCGGAGCAAAGAGAAACCGATGGTCGTGGAGGCGTGTCGCGTAACACTTTTCTCGCCCCGGGTTTCGACGCCGCCGTCCCCTCGGAGCAACTCCGTTGCGAAAGCTGCTCCCCGCCGCCGGGCAATCAAGAAGGCCCGGCCGAAGCCCGAGCCCAAGCCGGTTATCGTTACCCGAAAAAGAAAAGTCCGCCAACGAGAGTCTCCGCCACCGCCCGAACCTTCGCATAGCCTCCCCGAAATCGGGAAGTTGGAGAAGGAGACGCTGCGGTCACCTTCCCCGCCGCGTTTCCACGAGCGTGTTGGTATCGGCAAATTATCCGTTCCCCCTGTGGGGACTTCTTCGTTCGACGCGTATATAGCCGGAATCATCAAGAGCAACTGGGCGAGGCCGTCGCGGGCTGTCGTCGGAGAGAACGCGCGCTCGACGTCCGTGGCGATTAGGATAGCGATGGATGGCAAGATTACCCGCAAGGGAATCACTCGCAACTCCGGAAGCGGTGTGCTGGACGCTTCCGCCATGAAGGCTGTTGAGAAATCGAATCCCCTCCCCATAGGTTTGCCGAGAGATATGGGGTGTCGCTACTATGACGTCACAATCGTTTTTCGCTTAACCGAGGAAGCGCGACCGGGAAAGCTGCTCGTTCTCTCTGGCAGTTAGGAGATGAAAAAGATTCAGCGGATATTGGCCGTGAAGTTAGCCTCCATGAAAGTTTCTATGGCGCTTGTCGCCGCGCTGTCCCTGGCTTCGTCACAGGCGCGCGGCGCCGGACATGAGATTGTCATCATCGGCGCCCCTGTCGAGAAGACACCGGTGGCGCTCCTCGGCTTCACCCGGTCCGCGAAGCCGGATAACAGCGCCCTGACGAGGACACTGAGCGAGACGCTGCGGTTTGACCTGGATCACTCCGGATTCTTCGTGACCGTTCTTGACAGGAACAATGCTGAGCTCCTTGTCAAGGCGGATTACACGCTCTCCGGAAACGAGCTCACGGCAGAATGCTATGTTTATGACATGCCGGGCGGAAAATTCCTTTTTGGGCGGCGGCGAATAGGGAAGGCGAGCGCCGCCAGGCGGGAAGTGCACCGCCTCGCGGATGTCATTGTCAAGAACATAACGGGCCTTAATGGCATCGCCTCCACGCGGATAGTTTTCGTCGCCGGCGGCGGCAGGAAATACAAGAACATCTTTTTGGTGGATTACGACGGAAAGAATCTCGTTCAGACGACCCGCGACAAGACTTTTTCTCTCACTCCGGATTGGTCCCCGGATGGCAAAAGGGTTTACTATACTTCTTACCTCTACAGCTACCCTCGCGTTTGCGCAATCGAGCTGTCCACCCGGAAAAGGTGGGTGGTATGTGGCTATCCGGGGTTGAACGCGTTCGCGGCGATCTCTCCTCGGGGAAAGGAAATGGCTCTGACATTGAGCAAGGACGGATGCGTCGAGATTTACAGCGCCTCCCTCGGGGGAAAAAGACCGCGACGCCTGACCAGGAGCCGCGGAGGAGTTGCGGCGTCCCCTTGCTGGTCTCCGAGCGGCACACAGATCGCCTTCGTTTCCAACCGGGGTGGCGGAGCGCACATCTACGCGATGAATGCCGACGGCAGCAACGTGCGGCGTCTCCTGTCGGGATTCAGCTACGTGACCTCTCTGGATTGGTCTCCGACCGGCAACGACATCGCCTTCTCGGCGAGGCGTGGCGGCACGCTCCAGCTTTTCGTGCTCGACATCAAAAGCCGCAAGGTCAGGCAGGTTACTTTTGACCCCGCTTCTCACGAGAATCCCTCGTTCGCGCCCAATGGAATTCACATCGTTTACGTCGCCACGAAGAGATACAAGTCCGACCTCTATATCGTGGATACGAGGGACCCTGAACCATACCGGTTGACCTCGCTCGAGGGGAATGAAACTTATCCGGCGTGGTCGCCTGTCGGTTTCTGAAAGGGCGTTGCCAGACGTCGTGCTTTCGACAAGAGATGATGAACAATGTACTGAAATGGTGTGGTAAGAAATAAGCACAAGGAGGGAGAAAAATGAGAAAGTTCGTTACTATTTTTGGCGTCGCCGTAATGGCGCTGGCGGTCCTGGTGTGCCCGGGGTGCAGGAAACGAGAGACCCTGGCGCCCCCTGCTGAGGAGGAGGTCATCGGTCCGGGCGTCCCTGTGGGGGAGGAAATTGCTTTGCCTGAACCGCCCCCCCTGGAATTCCAGGAGCCGGAGAACAAAGAAGTCTTTCACGATATCCACTTCGCTTTCGACCGTTCCGACGTGCGCGCAATTGACCGGCCGACCCTGCAAGGCATCGCCGCGTACCTCGATACGAACTCTGACGTTTACCTCCTCATCGAAGGACATTGCGATGAGAGAGGCACCAGCGAGTATAATCTCGCCCTCGGCGAGAGGAGAGCCCTCAGCACGCGGGCCTTTATTGTCGGGCTCGGTGTTGATGGGCAGAGGATAGTTACCATCTCCCTTGGGGAGGAAGACCCGGCCAACCCCGGGCACAATGAAGCTGCCTGGGCCGAGAACCGGCGGGCACATTTCAAGGTCGGCACCAAGGCCGCAGAAACCCTGGAACCAGTTGGGTAGGCGCCGCTTGCAGCTCTGCCTCTCGGCGCCTCTCCGTTGAAAGCCGTGACAGTATGAAACGCGGAGACCCAAACGCGGGGACGCGCGACTGAGTCCGGCACGGCAACCGCTTCGCGCCGCGCACAGACATAGTCCAGAAAGGAGGAATCCGTCAAGCGATGGAAGGTGTCATTAGACTTGGGGATCGGCATTTCAGTCGGTGGCGCTCTTTGAGGCCGGTCGTTTCAATGGTCGCGTGCTGCTGCCTGGCGGGGTGCAGCATTGATCCTTTTGGAGCGAAGAAACAGGTCCGAGAAGTGCGTATGAGCGCCAGCGAGGACATTAAAATCACGCGAGGCGACCTCAGAAGGCTCCAGGAAGAGGTCAACAACCTCTCCGTGCGCCTTGACAGATTGTCCGCGACACAAGAGCGGGAGATTCTCGCTCTCAAATCGGCTGTCAATGGCCTGGATAGCCGGGCAGGCCAGGCGAACCAATCAGTCCTTGCCGAGGTTGACAGGAGAATCGCGGAGCAGGATGCCAAGAGAGTCGCTGATAAGAACCAGCTCGTCGCCAAGATCAACTCCGTGATTGCCGAGATAAACACCCTTTCTCGGAGAGTGCGGACAACTCGCCCCTCCGGTTCAAGGAGCGGCGAGACAATCACCGAGAAAGGCTTCTATTATACCGTTGCGGACGGGGACAGCTTATGGGGGATAGCGAGCAAATTCAAGGACCGCGGGGTCACGGTCGAAGCCATTCGGCAGGCCAACGAAATGGGCGCAGGCAGCAGCCGAATTGTCACCGGGCAGAAACTGTTCATTCCCGTTAAGAAATAGATTCCTGCGTCTCTGCCGTTGACCTCACGCGATTGCGTCCCGGGGCCGGGGTGAGTGCCGACTCCATCAAGTCCGCCCAATCGTTCCTCGGGAGCAGCTTCCGCCGGAACGGTACCGAAACACGCTCACCAAGCTGCCGGAGTTCATCTCTCCAAACGACATCCCTGCGGGTCGTCGGCCCAACGTGGCAATGATGCGCGTGGCACAGTAAAGGTTGGTGGAAAGGTTGCAGGGAGAAGCCTCACGGCGTTTCGCCCATGAGCACGCAGACTGCGGGACGGGCAACGCTCCCCTCGTCGGCGATGCGAACGCTGGTTATTCGCATCGGCCTGTCGCCCGCCGCAAGCGCGATGGGCGCCGTGCCGAGCAGCGTTACGAGTGGTTCCTCCGACGGGGCGCTTGGCCCGGGGAGTCGGAACGCCGAGACGCACCACCCCACACTGTCTTTCGACAGAGCAACCAGCTCACTGTCCTCATCATCGTCAACGTCGCAGACGTCCAGGTCAGTGAATGCGAAATCGCTCCCCAACGGTATCGAGATGGCCTCGTCCTCCCATTGGTTGTCCGTTGCTCCGACGTAATGGACATCGAGGAAATATTGCCCGACGGGGGTCAATCTCACGGCGCCGACCTCATCAATCCCGTCGCCGTCGTAGTCCAGTCCCACAGCAGCAACAAGGTTATCTCCGGCATCGGCGCCAAAAGCGTGCCTCAGCACAAGTGATGGCGCGTCGTCCTCTGTGAAATCGGACAGAAGAGGCGCATTGTAAATGTAAAGAGCATACGTGCCGTCGCTTTCTGCTCTCAGGACACCGATTTCCTGTCTTCCATCGCCGTCAATATCGAGGGCGGTGAGGTCCACGATTTCTCCCGTGGGGATGGACCACTCGTCGTAAGCAAGCGGCTCAGAGGCAGGGACGTCGGAGGTGACCGCGGGGAAAAGATAAAAGCTCAACCGCTCTTCTTCTTCCTGGATAATCCCGATCTCATCGGAGCCGTCACCGTCCGAGTCAACCCCCGTCAACAGAAAGATGGTTCCCGAGCCCAGCGAAGAAAGGTAGTCGGTAACAACCTTCTCCGCCGCGAGGTCACCACTCTCACCTGACAAGGCGTAGGTGACCACTTTGGTAATACCGCTCGGATAGGTGAGCCTGATGATCGAGCGTTCCTCTTCGGTGATGAACCTCTTTTTTGTCTCGCCGGGCGCCATGACCGGGAACATGGTGACGCTGGTAGAGGTGACCGAATGGTTTAGCCCGATGGCGTGCCCCCCCTCATGTGTTGTGACATCCTGTACATCCACGGCTTGAGGGTCGCCGTCGGTCGCCCACACGAAGTTTTCTCCGTTGAGGAGGATGTCAAATCCTTCGATTCTCTGGGTGTCTCGCGAGACCCACAAAACCGCGAGGGCGATGGTATCGCTGCCATAGGACCACCCTTCCCTGACCCATGCCACGACGTTCTGGCCGTCGTCGTAAGCGCCCTTCTTGTCAGTGGTGCCCGCATAATCGAACCTGAGGTAAGCGCCGGGTGTTCTCTGCCAGCTCAGGAACGAGCGGATGATTGCCCCCACTCCCTCCGGCCAGCTCGCGGCGTCATCGGCGTTCACGCGATACGCGATCGGCATCCTGCGTTTGTCCCAGCTAAAATAGCTTGCGGAGCTTTCCTGGGCCACAAAGAGGACCCCGAGGGCGATCTGGCATCCCGCTATCGCCAACGCAAAACGTGTTCTCATAGATTTCTGACCGACCATACGCCTATGACGACCTCAGATTTCGCGTGCTCACGCTGTCAGGGCGAACGCCCGCCCCAACTTCCCTGTCCTTCCTGACGATATCCAGAACCTTTTCCACGACGCTCTCCGCCGCAAGCTCCGACGTGTCTATCCGGTACTTCACTCTCGCGTAAAATGGAGCGCGATACCGAAGAAGGCTCTTTATTTTCTCCAGCGGGGCATCGGTCACCAACAGCGGCCTGTGCGACTGGTGCTTCACCCGCTCGTAGATGACCTCGGGGCAAGCTGTCAAACAGATTCCCGTCCCGGAGACTTGCAGCACATCCACGTTGTCTCGATTGACAACCACGCCTCCTCCGGTGGCGATGACCAGCCCGTTCCTTCCGGAGAGACTGCCCACTACGTCCGCCTCCACCTCCCGAAAATGTCTCTCGCCCTTTTCGGCGAATATCTCGGAAATGGGGCAACCTTCCTTTTCTTCGATAACGTCGTCCATGTCAACGAATTCCATCATGAGCCTGCGGGCGACTTCCTTGCCCACGACCGTTTTTCCGGCGCCCATGAATCCGAAGAGAACGACATTTCTCATCGCCTGCCCGCAGGAGGTGCGCAGAAAAGGCCCCTCCGCCGTATTTCCAACTTCTCCTTTTTAACTCCACATTCTCCAAAATAGTTTAGCAGATTCACGCCTTTTACACAACAGAAGAATGCGATTACTGATGGCTCAGTCTCAGGCGGGTACGCCGCCAAGGCGGGGGAGGAAAGAAGAAAAGAAAAGGAAGGTAACGCAAAGGCGCAGAGGCGCAGAGATGGAGGTGAGAAGGACCCCGTCCTGGCCGGCCGTGGCATGGCCATCTTGGCCATGGATGTTCACACGCCGGACGCCCGTGCCACGGGGGCGCCTCCGCGTGTGCTGCGCTCTCTGCGGTCAATCCGTCTCGCCCCCAAACTGACGGATTTCGCCTAACGAAAGAGTTTTTTGCAGAAAAGCTGCGATTCAGGTATCCTTTACCGAATTAGGTGATTATTGAACATCCAGAGGAGGATACGAAAAATGGCTCTTTTCCGAACGCGAGTTGCTGTTTGTTCGCCGGTCTCGAAGGAACTGTCCTCGCCAAAAAATCCGCTCTCTGCGAGCGGTCGTCACCGCTTTCGTCGGTCTTCCATGTCGCGGAATCGGGCGAGGAGAGAGTCGCCCGGGCGCATCGGAAGTGCTCTCAACGAGTGCATCGTGATTTTTCTGTGCCTCGCTACGGCATTTCTCGGAGGTTCCGCGCTCGCCGATGTGATTCCTCGTCCCGAACATCCCCGTCCCGACTTTCAGCGGGCGATGTGGCTTACGCTCAACGGGCGATGGGATTTCGATTTTGACCCTGCCGGGGCGGGGGAAGACGAGAATTGGTTTGTCGCGGGGCAACACAAGTTCTCCCGACGCATCGTCGTTCCGTTCCCGTGGGAGAGTGAGCTTTCGGAGATAGGCGACGTTTCCTACCAAGGCGCCGCCTGGTATCAGAGGGAGCTCAGCGTGCCTTCTTCCTGGAAAGGCAAAAGGGTTTTGCTGAAGTTCGGCGCCGTGGATTGGGAAGCGAAGGTCTGGCTTGGCTCAAAGTCCATCGGTGAGCACGCAGGTGGTTATGCGCCTTTCCAATTCGATGTAACCGACGCGGTGACGTTCGGCGGCAGGGACACCCTGACCGTAAGAGCCTACGACACAACCGACCGCAGCACCCCCACCGGCAAGCAAACCGGTTGGTACACTCACACCTCCGGCATCTGGCAGACCGTCTATTTGGAGGCGGCCGGCTCTTCGTTCATAAGGAAAATCAGAGTTATTCCCGACGTGGATGAGAAGCTCGCCCTCTTCTACATTGTCGCTTACAACGACGGTGCGCAGAGCGACTTCGAGGTTTCAATCTCTTCCACAAACGGCGCCTTGCGGAAGGTACGGCACAAGAGCGTTCTCCTGCCCGGAGATAATTCTCTCGTCGTTCGCGTGAAGGTTCCCCACCTCAGATTGTGGGAACCGGACAGCCCCTTTCTCTATCCCGTCAAGGTCTCTTTGAAGGAGGGAAAACGGGTGTGCGACGAGGTTGGAACGTACTTCGGCATGCGGAAAATCTCCACGGGCAAGTATGGGGGGAGCGACTACGAGTATATTCTCCTCAACGACCGCCCGATATACCTCCTCGGCGCGCTCGACCAATCGTTCAATCCGTACGGGATATACACTTTTCCGAGCGATGACGCCGTTCGCGAGGACATATCGAAAGCGAAGGAATTCGGGCTGAACTTCCTCCGGATTCACATAAAGGCGCCGGAGCCTCGATTGGTTTACTGGGCGGACAAGCTGGGCGTCATGCTGATGTGCGATATGCCGAATTTCTCCCGCTACGATGAGACCGCACGCAAAAACTGGCAGATCACACTGAAAGATACCATCGCGCGGGATTTCAATCATCCGTCAATCATCGCCTGGTGCCTTTTCAACGAGACGTGGGGGCTTCAACGACACGGGACGCCGGAGGGGCAAAAATGGGTCGCCGAGATGTACGACTTGGCGAAGTCGCTCGACCCCACTCGCCTGGTCGAGGACAACTCCCCCTGCCGCTACGACCACGTCAAGACCGACATCAATAGCTGGCACTTCTACATCAACGACTATCAGAGGGTGAAAGGACATATCGCCGAGTTCGTCAGCAAGGCTTTCCCCGGCTCCAGCAACAACTTCATAGGCGATTATCGCCAGGGGATTGAGCCGGTCATAAACAGCGAATACGGCGGCATCAGCGCCGGCATGGGCGACCGCGACATTTCTTGGTGCCTCAAGTTCCTCACAAACGAGCTTCGCCTCGACGAGAAGATATGCGGCTACATCTATACCGAGCTTCAGGATATCGAGTGGGAGCACAACGGAATGATGGACTACGACCGACAGTCTAAGTTCTACGGCTACGGCGACCTCTTTCCCGGCTTCACCGTCGCCAGTATCCACTCGCCGGACTTCGTGGCGATTGATTCCCAACCCTGCCCGACTCTCCCTCCGGGAGGCGAATTCTCGGCCGACGTTTACATGAGCCACTATTCTCAGAAAAAAGTCGCGCGGGCGATTCTCAAGTGGCGGCTCAATGGCACAGATGAGTACGGGACGCAGAAAAGGTATCTCTCCGGCTCAAAACCCATCACCTTCTCCCAATATTCAGTCACCAAAGTCCACACCTTGAAGCTTCAGCTTCCCGAAGAGCGTTCCGTGGGGACGTTATCTGTGTGGGTCGAGGACACGCGCGGAAGAGTCCTCGCCCGTAATTACATCAACATTGACGTTTACAAAGAACAACCCCGTCGCTGCGAATTCCCGGAACGCAAGACTTGTGTTCTCCGGTTCGACCCGGGCGATTACGCAGAGTCGAAGTGGGAGAAGGACTGGCCCCGTCAGTACGCCGAGAAGTGCTCCGCACTCGGCAGCGGCAGGGTCGTGTACGAGTTGAATGTTCCGGAGGGCCTTGACCTCTCGTCGCTGACAAGCATCGAAATCCTCTTTGAAGCCGCATCGAGAGCCGGCCTTTCCAAAGTTGATGCTCGGATGGCGGACCTCCCCTGGTCCCGCAAGAAACCGACAGATTATCCTCAGACCGACACGACGAAGACGCCGACGGATGTCAACGTTCTTGTGAACGGAAGGCTCGTCGAGAAAGTGCATTTTCCCGACGATCCCGCAGATGCCAGGGGCATCCTCTCCCACGCTTGCGGCAAAGACCCCGGTTCCTATGGCTATCTGACCCGCGTCAAACTTTCCGGACATAGGCTATCTCAGCTCATGGCGAGCGTCTCCGAACGACGCGTTCTCTCCGTAGCTTTTGAGGTTGCGGAGGATGCCGCCCACAAAGGCGGTTTCGCTCTGTACGGCGATAGGATGGGGAGGTATGCCGTTGACCCGACCGTCGTGCTCGTGACCTCGAAGCCCATTGACTTGAAAGCCGCCCGCGCCTCGACGCGACCAGTCGTCGCGGTTGCCCTCGTTGAAGCGGTCAAACCCGCCAGCCGAGGCAAGGAAAAGTGGAAGTACACTCTCACGGACCCGGGCACGGGCTGGCAGCAGCCTGATTTCGATGACCGAGACTGGAAGGATGCCCCCTCCGGATTCGGACACGACCCGGGAAATCTTCCCTCACCCCAGGCCCGCCGCATCCGGACAGAATGGAGCACGTCCGACATCTGGCTCCGGAAAACTTTTGACGTCCCCCACGCCGTCTCTCAAGCGCGCCTCACCTTCAGCCATGACGAGGACATGGAAATCGTCCTCAACGGCACGCTCATCCTTTCCCGCAAGGGATACATCGCCGATTACGAGGACCAGCGGCTTTCGTCGGCGAACGTCAAAAGCTTCCGCGAAGGAAAGAACGTCGTCGCGGTCCACTGCCACCAGACTGAAGGCGGACAGTTCGTTGACATGGGCTTGACATATAGAGCGAAAACATAGCCACAATAGCCGACTCCCCCCTACTGGTAGCATAATTGGCAGGAAGGCGCCTTTCACCAAACGGGGAAGGATTTGTGATTTGTGATTTCGGATGTGCTGTCTGGGACTTCGGACCTGGGGTTGCCGGTTTCGCAAACCGCAATTCACTTTAGGTTGACTCGGAAGCGGCGGCGGCATATTCTGACAAGGCATCCAGAGCTGGAGGACCAAAAAGATAGGGTTTTGGAGACGCTGACGTCTCCGGACATGATCCAAGAGGGAGATTTTGGCACCCTGTTGTGTGCAAAGCTCTACATGAAACACCGTTCCCGATGATGGAGTTTGATTGGAGGTGTCGCAGAGTCTGGCTGATTGCGGCGCCCCGCCTGATGAGGTACAAGGAGGTTTGACATGTCCAGGAAATTCACCGCGGTGATAACTAAGGAGGAGAACTGGTACGTCTCCCACTGTGTAGAATTGGGAGTTGTCAGCCAGGGCAAAACGATTGAAGAGGCTCAGGTCAACCTGAAGGAGGCGGTGGAGCTCTATTTGGAAAGCTTTGGAACCGAAGACCTCCCTGAGAGCCTCGGGGAAGTGGTGCTCTATCCGCTCGAGGTGGCAGTCAGTGGCTAAGCTTCCTGTGCTTTCGGGTGAGGAGTTGATTAAGTGTCTCGCGAGGGCGGGGTTCCAGGTGGTGCGCCGAAAAGGAAGCCATGTGAGCCTTCAGAAAGGAGGCCACAAAACGGTCGTCCCACTTCATTATGAGTTGGCAAAAGGAACGCTTCTTGGGATTCTTAAGCAGTGTGGTCTCAGTCGGAGGGACCTGACAAACTTGCTGGAAAAAACATAAGCACTTTGCGGGAACCTGTCCGGGATATGGGCGTTTGGGAGCCTCGTCACGTTCCTTAGGCTTTCTTTCAAGCGCCTGCCCTCCGGCAAAAAATCCCTCACCGTCTGTTGTTTGAAGCGTGCGGCGAGCCTGAGGGCGCCGGAGGGCGTCAAGATGAACCGAATACCGAAGGAGCCGCGAGTGCCAACGTATCTGACCTTAGCTTCCAAACAAAGCGGCAACGCATGATTATCGTAAACTCGAGAAACGGCGTTCCGGTTCCTTTGACAAAGTAAAGGTGGGGGCATATTGTCACGAGGCATCCGGAGATGGGGAACCAGAAAGATAGGGTTTTGGAGACGCTGAGATCTCCAGACGTGATCCAAGAAGGGGATTTTGGTACGCTATTGTGTGCGAGGTTTTACGCACAAACACCCCTGTCAGAGAAACTCTTGATAGTCATTTGTAAAGAAATCGGCGAAGCTGACGGATTTATTCTTACGGCGTACTTCACGAAAGAACTTTCAAAAACGAGACGGATCCTGTGGAGGCCCTGAAGATTCTTGAACGAAAGGAAAACCTGAACTGGGATTACGATGAAGAGGCGGACGTCCTCTACATCAGCGTCGAAAAGCCTCGAAAAGCTGTCGGCCTGGACGTGGGCGAAGGGGTCATCGTGCGATACAGAGAGGATACCGGCGAGCTTGTGGGCCTCACCATCATTGGGGTCAAGGAGAGAACCCTGATGGCCATGGGACAAGGGAAATGATCGGATGAATACCGTCGGGCAACTCGTCCGCGATATGGGCCTCCGGAAACCTCACGAGAAGGCCCTTGGGGGTGTTTCACCAGGTTATCAGAAGCCTGCTACGGTTGGGAGACAGCGCAACACAAAAATCTAACTCTTTATCCAACCGTGCGGCCCCTGAAGTTCTCTGCTCGGGCCGATGCAGGCTGTTACTCCGGGGCGTCGTGCGGGCTGGAGGGTTCCTCGCCGGAAAGCAGCTTCTCGAGGAAGGGTATTAGACGTGCTCTCATCTCGTCCCGTGTCTGTCGGTAGCGCTCGAGTCTTTCCTCCTCTGACCCTGGCGAGAACGTGGGGTCCGCGAACTCCATGTGGATATGCTCGGCTTTTCCGAGGAAAACGGGGCATTCTTCCTCCAGCTCCCCGCACAGCGTGACGACATAGTCGAACTCCTCCTCGAGGAACTTGCCGAAGTGTTTGGAGGTCTGCCCTGAAATATCAATCCCGACCTCGGCCATGACTTTGGCGGCTCGCTGACTCAGCCCAGCCGCGAACAACCCCGCCGACAACGCCTCAATCCGCTCCGGGAAAAAGTGTCTGGCAAACCCCTCCGCCATCTGGCTGCGACAACTGTTCGCCACGCAAAGGAACAAAACTCTCAGTTTCTTGACATTCCCATCCATTGCTGACCCGATTTCTTCATCTGTTTCGGATGCTGAGTTTTTCTGGCGCGGTGTCGGGACGAAATGCCGTGATCTCGGATGTTTTCGCTGTATTTAAGGCTATTCTTCGCAGATTTTCAACTGTTTTCGACTTTTTTTAGTAACCCCTGAGTCTCGGGCGGATAGCCGGCCGAGGCGGAGGAGGCAAGAAGGGAACAGCAGATTAACGCAAGGTCCCAAAGTCGCAGAGAATAAGGTGAGAAGGACACCCCGCGTCTCGCGGGGCTGTCGTTGCATGGGCGTCTCGCCCTCGGCGGGGGCAGGATGCCACCGGCACAAGGGCTACTCTGCGTCCTATGAGATCCGAACCTCAGCCGCCGGTAACTGTGGCATTACTTCCTCCAGGACTGGCTGAGCGAGGCAGTGAAGGAACCGGCGCGTGGCGCCTTGTCAGAGCTTAGTTCTCTGATTCATAAATACGGGGACGTATTCGTTTTTTGACGGGATAACAGGATGAACCGGACTTTGCATCTTTGCGTCCCTGCGACCCCGCGTTTCGCGGGGTTTTTCCATTTTCTCTCGCCAAGAGGCCAAGGGCGCCAAGGTTCTTGGGCCCGCGGGGCTGTGATTCTCTGCATACCTCACATGCCTCGAACAGTCTCCTCTATCCTGTTATCCTGTCGAGAAATTGCCCTTCACCGAGCACTATACGTCACCGTATTTGCGAGCTCATGTACTCAGCGAACCGCGGAGAGGGCGAGGCCGAACAGGATCCCTCGGTCGCTGACGCGGACGCTTTCGAACTGGCTCACCTCCAGGAGGGCTTTCAGGATGAGAAGCCCGCCGATAATGATGTCCGCTCGCTCCGGCTCAAGCCCCTTGACGTTTTTTCTCTCCGTCAAAGGCACGCATCGAAGCCCCCGAAGAACGGATTGCACTTGTTCGATACTGATAAGGTAATTGTGCACTTTTGAAGCGTCGTACCTTTCCATTTCCATGATAATCGGGGGGACGGTTGTGATGGTGCCGCCCAAGCCGACGAGTTGCTCGGCGCCCGAGGGAAGAGAGGCGTGCGCTTTCGACAAAGCGGCCGTCGCGTGTGCGAGGGCGGAGGAGGTTTCTTCTTCGTGCGGGGGGTCATGCCGGATAAATCTCTCCGTGAGGTACACAGCTCCCACGCCGACGGAGTAAAGCACCGGCTCCTCACGCGGGCGGGCGAAAATCAGCTCTGTGCTTCCACCGCCGATGTCGGCGAGAAGGAGCGGTTTGCCCGCGAGCTCGAGGCTGCTCAAAGCCCCTTCGCTGACGTACCTTGCCTCCTCCAATCCGGTGATGATTTCCGTCTCCAGGGAGGTCAACCTCCGTATTCGAGCCCTAAGCTCGTCGGCATTTGCGGCGTTTCTGGCGGCACTGGTAGCCACGAGCTTAAACCGCTCGGCGTGCACGCCGCGGGCTGCGGCAACGATTTCCTCCACGGCATTCGCCGTTCGCTCGATACCTGCCTCGCTCAAAACACCCGTTCCACTCACTTCCTCCCCGAGACGGGTGATATGCCCCTGCCGATGCACGACACCGATTCCACCGCACTGGTCCACATCCGCGACCAGGCCACGCACGGAGTTCGTCCCGATGTCAACCGTGCACACTCGCATTGCCGAGCCTCTTTGCGCCTTTGCGAGAGGATTCCCCTCCCCCGTGTTTTCTCGCCAAGACGGTAAAACGCCGAGCACCTTGCGTACGTGATTAGGATTTGGGATTCCGCAATCCGCAATCTGCAATCCGCAATGAACGCCAGTGGCGTATCAATGCGTCATGGCGTAAATGATGCCGTTTATGCCGAACTCGAACGCATCCTTCATCTCGACCGCGAGAGTGTGGGGATGAGGAATCCTCTCCCATCGGCAGCCCAGGTCGTACTTGCTGTACACAACGACGAGCTTTCCATCAATTGCGATGCCTTCGAGGTGGGGCCCTGCCAAACCGGGTTCCGTGGCCGTGACCCTGGGAGAATACGCCGTTGATTCCAGCTTGTAGTGGAGGTTGTACAGCTCGCTATCGGCGGGGAGAAGCTCCAGCTTTTTATTGGGGAATATCTTTGACATCTCCTTTCGGAAAGCCGCGTCGAAAGCCGCCCGCCCACAACAACTGTCCGCGAGGAGGAATCCCCCCCTCGATAGGTACTGCCGCAGATTCGACCGCTCTGCGTCGGTGAAGCTGAAACTGTCATGGCCCGACATGTACAGAAACGGGCACGAGAACAGGCCCGACCTGAGAGGGTCAACCTCCTTCACCTTGAAATTCACCTTTACCTTCGTTTCGTTTTCCACCTCGAGCATGAGATTCTGGAGACCGTCCGGGTCGGGATTCCAGTCGCCGCCATGCTTGAGATGCCCCACAAAGAAATCGCTGTCGGCGACGCCCTCCTTCTTCTTATACTGAACCCGGTGACTGAACATCAGCCCCGACCTGTAATAGGCGAGAGCGTACGCCACCATATTCGTGCCGATTCGCTGGGCGTCCTGGATATCCACCCTTTGTCCGTGCTCGTGGGTGTGTCCGTCCCATCCGCAGCTCAGATCGTACGGCGTCGAAACCACGGCTGCTCTGCATCCAATGTGCGCCGCCTCCAGGCTGGGCAGGTCCGTGTGATACTCTTTCTCCTTTTTGTATCGAATTCTACCGATCTGGTGGTAAATCGAATACAGGGGGTGGTCCAGAGGGAGAGCCGAAAGTGGGCGATCCGGGAAAATCAACGACATCTCCCGTCGGAACGAATCGGCAAAAGGTTTTGCCCCGCAGCAGGCGTCCCCCCAGACCGTCCCTCCAAGAATGGCGTACTCTCTCAGCTTACGCCGCTGTGCACTGGTGAAAGAAACCGCCTCGTGCCCGGTGAAATAGAGGATGGGACTTTCTGCCGGTTCGAAGTTGAACTCACCGAGCGACATCTCCCTGGAGGTATAAGGAAGCTCGAGCCTTCCGGAAGTCATGTCCAGGAGGCGCTTGATGTCGCCGGGGTCCGTCGTCCAGTCGTCTCCCGAGCCCAGTTTGACCTTCACGGCAAGGGTGGGCGGGGATGGCGGGCGCTTTTTCTCGGTACGGCGGAGCGGCGTCACCGGCAACGGCAGCGGAGGAAAGCCTTCTCCACCCTTAATCCTGTGGGGTCGCGCCGGCGGAGGCGGGCCACAGCTTTTGCCGAAGGTCGCTCCCGGCCATATTAGGAATGGCGCCGCCTTCCCGAGACGCTTCAAAAACCGCCGGCGTGAAATGTGTTTACTCATCGCTTCTCCCTTCCCTCTGCGCCTTTGCGCCTCTGCGTTTCGTGCTCCGAGATTGTTTAACGCAGAGACGCGGAGTGCTTGGTCAGTCTCCTTGCACGTTCCTTGCCGGGCAGGAACATGCGGTTTGTTCTTAGAAAACACATCCCGGCCAAAACACTCAATCCCCCCGCCAGACCGACAGAAGTGCGCGCAGATACCGCGCGACCGGTCCCCGCTGGAGATGTTCATGGGCGAACTGATTTCTGTAGCTTCGCAGGCACCCGTAACAACTTGTTCTCTCATCACAGCCACAATTTCCGCTTAGTCTTTTGTGCGCAGCTTTCAAGCAAGCTTTGAGCACCTGCTTTTCCTCAAGCCGGGCAACAAGGCCAGCGCCGCCCGGCACATTGTCGTAGAGGATGATGGGCGGTATTCGGTACTGCTCAACATGGCCCACCGTTGCGCTAAGGTCACTGGAAGGAACCTCTAAGACCTCTGCAGCCCCCTCGACCAAAGCATACGCAAGCGAGTATGCGAACCAAACTGGCCCCATATCCCCCTTAGGTTCTGGATGAAACTCGACTTTGAGTACGTCCGTCACAAACTCGTGTCCGAGTGAGACCTGCTCAAGCGTCTCTCGGCAATCCTGGCCTTGCGGCGTTTTGTGCTTCTGCCGTCTCCTGAATCCTGCCCCGCATGCCCCGCAGACGTAGAATCCCTCTCCACGTCGGCCTTCACAAAGCACAACCATATAGCCCGGCGAGACTGTTGTCAGGCTCAGGACGCCAAAGTCAATCTTCTCACCCGGCTTGTCCTTGAAGCCTGCAAAGTACGGACGCGTGGTAAAAACCCTGACCGGCCTACGTTTGGGTTCGCGCGGCTTCTGCAAGCTCGTCACAAAGCCGAACTTCGGATCGATATATTTGGCGGTCGCCATTCGAGCACAGCATTTTTCAAACGATGGGGCTCGCCTTTCTCCAGACCAGCGCTTCCGGACAAAGACGTTGTGCTTCGCACACTTAGCATACCACCACTTGTCCCATTCCTTCTCGGCAACCCGCTTTAGGCCGTAAGAGGTCCATTCCTTTTTATTGGCGACCAGCTTGCTCGTCGGCGCAAACTCAGAGATTGCAATGCTCAGGTCTCTTTGGAGCAAGACGTCAAATGCCTCTCGATTCTGTCGTGTCCTCTGGGTATCAAGTTCCACAACATCTACAGGAAAGCCATACTTGGGAATAACGGCCTTGCGGGACAGAAATGAAAGCACATCCTCCTCAGCAATATCTCTGAGTCTTCCCAACGCCCAGCTCGCCTTCTTGAAATCGTCCCTTTCCTTGGCGGCATCTTTAACGCGAAGGGCATTTTGATAGTCGCTCGACACAGTCGCCTCTGCGTCCGAGAACCGACTTTCATCCCCAGCGATGTTTGCGATCCAACTTCCATCCTCCAAGCCAACCTGAGCGAACATCTCTCCTGGGACTATCGCGCGGAGAGATTCTTCAAGCTCGGCCCGGTGCTGATGAAGGAAATTATTCAGACCTGCCACACCCGATGGTGCGCAGAACTGCTCCAGGAGATTCTCAACGGTCTTGAACCTTTGACGGAATTCGCGGAAAAAGGCAGAGAGCGCTGCGGCGGCTATGTGTCGGGTGATGATCTTATCGTTTCTGACGCTTAAGACAGGAGGTCGAATTCTACCCCTGAGCATTCGCTCCGGTTCCGCAAAATGATAAAGGTCGTGGGGTCCACGGCGACAATAGGTGATAGCAAATCCGGGGTACCCTGTTCGGCGACCGGCCCGACCGACGCGCTGAGCGTAATTGAACGCTTCAGGAGGAACGTTGCGGAGGAAGATGATATCGAGGTCGCCCAGGTCCACGCCCAATTCAAAGGTTGTTGAACAACTGAGGACATGTATTTTACCCTGCCTGAACTCCCTTTGAAACTCGCGTGCCTTTTCCTTGTCGAGCTGCGCTGTGTGCTCTTCTACCCGCAGAGACCCGGGCAGGTTTTCGACATAAAGCTGGCGGTAGTGGTTTGGGTCCAACTGCATCGGACGTATCTCCCTGAGAGTGCCAGGGCAACGATACCTTGGACAAACCGCACGAACCGAGACCCCTTGCAGACGGCCGCAGGTATCACATTGGAAAAGCCTGTCGTCATTCGTAATGAGATGGAGTCTCCACCAGTCAGGATTCAGCCGGCGCGCGTCGTTAACAGAAAGGAGTAGACGATCACTGGATGTTCCAGCATTTTTATCAGATTTTCTCATAATCTCCCATAGCGTTCTTAACGCAGACACTGCTGGCTCAATGGCTTCTTGCTCTGAATGACCACGTCTCATGAGCAGCTTAGCCAGAAACCGGGCTCGTTTGGCTGCCTTGCCATCCCAACTGCGCAAGTCTTTCGTCCGATCTGGCCGACCTATGCGGACACGCATTTGCCGTGCTTGGAGGTTAAGGTCTCTCCAATTGAGCGAGATGCCTTCCTCGGTTTGAGCTTCGACTGCTCTATCGGCTCTCATGGAATCCAGGAGAACGAATGCCAACTGCCAGGCCTCCTGTTCCGTTAATGACCATGGTCGTGCTGTAAATACGTGCGGGACCATGAACCAAGCGGGCCATTTTATAGACCAACGAACCAACCCAACACCCTCAAGGGAGATTCTCGGCTCATCGGTAAGAAACTCACGATAGAGAGCAAGCCATGCCTCCCGAAGTAACTGCAGGTCCCCTATAGCAGGTGGGAACACATTTTTTTCTCGGCAAAGGTCTCGAAGAACCGGGGACAGGTCCCGCAGAGATAAACCTTCTGAGCTAAACGGATTCAACCGCTGCGCAACTTTCAAAAGCAAGTTGCGGCTGAGGATGTCCTTGTAAGAGTTCTCCAGGTACCAGGCAAAGAACGCGGCTTGCTGACGTCCGTCCGCAAAAGCGAGGACTTTCTTCCGCTTCTCCGGGAGCTTCTGGTAAAGAGTCGTAGCGACTACAGCGTGAGGACCATCTGTGCCATGAATGACCTCTCGCACAGGGTCGCGGCCAGCGGCGTTGTAACCGCAGACACCGCATCTGGCCATTTGGTCTGCCCGGTCTTCGTGCTTCGGGGATTCCTCCCTGATAACCTGGATCAGGTTTTTGTGTCCACATTTCGGCTTGCCTTTCCCGATTTCGCCGCACTGCACGCAGAGTTGAAACAGCTTAGCTTCGCCGTTCCCGGCTTCCTCGCTTTCCTCCTCGCCGCTCTCAATAGGTCGAAAGAAGCTCGCTCCAAAATTCACGTGACTCGGATCGCGAATGGCCTCTGCCAATTTGCCGGTCTTCAAATGTTTCTGGCCTACAAAATAGTGTTGGCCACACTCTCGACATAACGCGACTTCAAAGGCTGTATACTCCCCATTCCGCGCTTTGCGGTCGAGGAACACCTTCTTGCGAGGCCAATAAGAGACAAACGCACCTTCGAGTGATCTGAGGAAAAGATGGTAACGCGCAGACAAAAGCTGCGTATCGGATGCGGGATCCTTCGAATGGAGTAAAAGCTCAACTAACCGGGACAGAGCGGAGACTCGTTTTTCTTCTGAGAGCTGCTCAAATACATGATCGGCAATTTCTCGGACTTTCGTAGGCTTACCCGTGATGAGACGGCGTAGGATCGTCGCTCGCGTGTCGTGTTGAAGGAGCCTACCCACGGTTTTGGACAGATCTTCGCCACCCTGAAGTGGCACGCCAAGTTTAGCTGCAAGTTCAGTGAGAGGACTTTCGGATTGTCCGCCCTTCGCACGAATCACCTCCTCAAGAACCCGATAGTCATCTGGAGAAAGGGTTTTCGGGCCTGGCTCGGGGATTTCTTCAGTGCGTCCCAAGATTACATTTTGCTCAGAGAACTCTTCACCGAACAAGTCAGAAGCGAACTTGGCCACAGCGGCTGTGTCTTGTTCACTGCCGACCAACGTGGCACTCGTGGCAACGCATCGGAAAGGTTCCGAGCGACCGCCTTCTCTCAGCCTTCGTTTGAGACGCCGCAAAAGCATCGCCATCTCAATGCCACGCGAGCCCCGATACTGATGGGCCTCATCAAGCACGAGGAAGGTCCACCACCGAGCGCGCCCGTTGTCAAAGAGCGGGCTATCGTACGGTCGGAGCAATAGATATTCAAGCATCGAGTAGTTAGTAAGAAGGATATGGGGCGGTGTGCTTCGCATTTCTGAGCGCAATACGAGTTCGCCCGGCCACCGTTTCGCTATGTGGTCGCGTGCGTGGCGATGGGAGTCATTTTCATTCTCGGGGGTTTCTCCAATGTACTGTCCGAAAGTAAACCGGAAGGTTGAGCCACCTTCCTTGAGCTGCTTACAGGTTTTGCCAAGACGCTCACGCTGGTCATTCGCCAGAGCGTTCATCGGGTAGAGAATTAATGCCCGCACACCTGGGGACAGCTTGCGCGCTCGAAATTCCCGATAAAGGCTTAGAAGGATAGGGTAAAGAAAAGCCTCGGTTTTGCCACTGCCTGTTCCTGTAGCGACGATGACGTTCTTTCCTGCAAATACTCCTTCTATTGCTTCCTCCTGATGCTCGTAAAGAGGTCTGTCCGGCTTCACTGCTTTCAGAAACCCTTCATCGGGTGGGAATTCAAGGAGGCTTGGGAACAGAGTGCGCGGCGTTTGGCCCCGCTTGAACACGGGAGTGCCCTCAAGGTACGGGCCTTTGCTCAGATGTCCTGAGTTCAAGGCTTCGTCGAAAGACGCACGGAGCACCGGGTCCTTGAAATAAAATGTGGTCTTCAGGTAACCGCGGTAGCGCTCTTCTATTTGGCTAGCAAGTTCCATGATGTCCATACAAAGCCTACATCTCCCCTTTGCCAAAAAAGTCCCCTTTGTGCTTTTGGAACAAGTGGTCTGTCAGAAGGGCCCTGGTTGGGTTCTCCAGGAGCTCGTAACACAACTGGCATCTTCGAATATCCGGTAAGTCGCGAATGATGTTCTCTCGGATTTCGTCGAGGTCAGTAATGATTCTGAACTTGAGCGTTACTGGCTTAGGTAGGCGACCTGCGCTCGAACATGCGCTCCGGATGTGGTCGCAGATAGCGCTCGTTAGGGATGATGCCACTTCATCTGACCGAACGTAGGCCTTGCAGTAACCGCACTTATATATCTGTCGAGGGAGCGTGCCAACACGGTCTCGCATCTCCTCGTAAGTCAAGGGCACAAACAGGTCATCAAAGTGTCGTTGCGCCAGGTGAGAAAACAGGTCTTCCTCGCTGGAGGCTTGTAACCCACAAAACTTGCATGGGAATTTGAGCTGGCACAGAACTGCCTCGTGAGTTGTCTCGCCTCTATGAATCCACAGCCCTAGTGGTCCACGATTGCCGGTTCCGGCTTCCTCCAGGTCGCCAAACTCGCGAAGGGGAATAAGGACTGTGTTCTCCGAGAGCCTCACGCGGTAAGGACGGGCTTGCGACTTCTCGAAGCCGACAGACACTTTGTCCACCCAACGCCCTCTCGGGAACCGCAACCATATCGCCTTTGTTGATGTAGCATCGAAAACGCCCGGAAGAAGAGAGAGGGGTCTGTCACTCCATTCGGATGGCGTATGTGCTTCTTCCCCTATGGCCCACCAAACCCTTTCGACCGTGATGGACAGTTCAAGCTGAGCTGCATCGTCAGGAACGAGAAGCCAGCCGGTCTCGTCGCAGGCGGGATCGGGGGGAATGGTCGCCACAGTTCCATCACTCTCCGGCTCAATGTTTATGACCTTTGCAAGGGTTTCTTTGCTCAGGCGCACCTTACAATTGGGCTGGTGTAAGAATTCAACGCGCACGGGCTCGTGGCCCCCTTCGGCCGGTAGTGGAGGCGGTTGGTGAATCCTGATGTCCGTCAAGCAGGCTACAAACCGAAAGTCCAAACTCTCCAAGAGGTCATTGTTCCTGTCGTAGAATCGGAGAAAGTACCATCCGCCTTTTCTGGCTGCAACCTCTGAGGGCAGGTCTTGACCTATTAGCCCGGGGTCAGGTCTGAACCATGTCCGCCACCGTTTCCTCCCCCTACCCTCTTCACCAACAACGATTTTCCCCACATCTCTCCATGCCTGGTCGTCCAAAGCGCGGATTTTCGGAGGGTTCTTGCCGAAAAGAGGCCCCACATGCTCGGACGCATCATTCAGCCGAGTCCCAACCAGTTCGAACCGGGAGGCTCCGGGCTCGACAACAAAAGACTCGCCCGTAGGCATGTGGAAAGCAATCTTCATGTCACCGCCAATCTCGAGGTCGAAGAAGTGAGCTCTGTAACCGGCGAGTGAGACAGGTTCCGGCGCCACTGGCGGAGGTCCGGAGAGCGCCTCATCAGGCTCCCAGTTGTCCGGAACTATCGCAAGATAGGACCCAGACGAGGCTGATTTGACGCGGCGTCCCTGATTTCCGCCTTGGCCGCTCACTTTGAAAAGGAAGTAGTCCAGGTCATCCAACGCTATACTGACCTCTTTGGCAACCCCATCTTCATTCCACTGCAGAACCACGTCGCCACAACACCGACGAAGACCCCAGCAGCCTTGCCAGGACTCATCTTGTGTGAGGGGTGACTGATCTTGGAACACCTCCAGCCCGGCCTTCTCAAGAAGTTCCCCTGGCGCCTCTACTCCCACTATCCACTGCCGTTCTCTTTTCCAGCAAATAACCTCGGGCCTCGGGCACCAAAGCGTTCTCACGTCCAGCTCATGTTTCTTCGGTTTTTGCTCACGGCGACGCGGTCGCCCTCCTCTCTTCTCCGGAGCTATGCGAGTTGTGCGAGCTATCTTCGTGCTCTCGTCTGGGCTCGCAGATACACCTTCAAAGATGGTCTCCGCAGGAACAGGTTCGACAGTGATACTCTCGCCGCTTGAATCATCATCTGCTATCGCTATGGCTCCTTCCGCAAAGTCGGAAGGCTTTTCCTTATCGTGGATCACCTCGCAGCCTTTAGGCCCCCCGTCCACGTGCTGGCCAGAACTTAATACCTGCTCCGGCGTTAGCTCTGCTTCCTCAATTGAAAGGCCATCTATCTGTCCGACGGGCACCGGCCCTCTCTGAGTTTCCTGGTGTTCCCCTTCGAATTCCTCCTTCTTGTCCTGAAGGGGCCAACATCTCTCCGAACTCTGATCTTCTCCCTCTTCTACGGCTTCTGACGGCAGGTCGAGAGAAGATCTCGCAAGTCGGTGAAACTTTTGTTCGACCTTTTGCTCCGAGGCCGCCTTTCTCCTCTGTTCCCGATTGCGGGCATGGAGAACGGCAAGAAGGATCATCACCAGGGCGAGAACGGCAGAGAGGTCAACTATTATTTCAGGGGTGTCCATGATTCTCCCCCAAGGACAGTAACAGCTCCTGACAAACGGCTTCCCCTCACATTTCGGACAGCCGTCGGGTATGCTGGCCTCTATACAGTGTCCGAAGCTATCAATCCGGGTTTGACACCGACGGCAATGGAAATGTTCTGCGTCAGTCCCCGGAAGGCTCCTTGACCGTCTCGAGGAGCTTATCAATCAAGTCATCCACCGTCACGCCATCGGCGTCGGCGTTGAAGTTCGTATAGATTCTGTGCCGGAGGACGGGCTTAGCGATCCTCCGCACGTTTTCGCAGGAGATATTGACGTTTGCGTTCAAAACCGCGTTTGCCTTCACGCCGAGGATGAGATATTGCGCTGCTCGCGGCCCCGCTCCCCAGGTGACATAATCCTTCACGGACGGGAGGGCGTTTTCGGAGGTCGGTCTGGAGGCCCTAACGAGGTCAGTCGTGTACTCGATGACGTGCCGCGAGACCGGCATATTCCTGACAGCGTCCTGTATTTTCAACACATCTTGCCCCGTCATGGCTGGCTCGATGCGGTAATCGAGCCTTCCGGTGGTAGTCTCAACGATGGTCATCTCCTCCTGTTTACCCGGATAATCTATGTGGAGGCTGAACATGAACCTGTCCTGCTGTGCCTCCGGCAAGGGATATGTCCCCTCCTGCTCGATCGGGTTTTGCGTCGCCAGAACGAAAAAGGGCTTTTCCACGGAATAGGTCGTCCCCGCCACCGTTATCTGATTCTCCTGCATGACTTCCAAAAGCGCCGATTGCGTCTTAGGCGGCGTGCGGTTGATCTCGTCAGCGAGAACAATGTTGGCAAAGACGGGCCCCTTGATGAACTTCATCTTCTTGGAAACAGAGAGGTCCTCAATGAACTCCGTCCCGATGATGTCGGCGGGCATGAGGTCCGGCGTGAATTGAATGCGGCTGAAAGTCAGGTCGAAGACCTGAGCTATCGTCTTGATGATGAGGGTCTTGGCAAGCCCCGGAACGCCGATGATGAGGCAGTGCCCCCTGGCAAGAATGGACAGGAGAATCTCCTCGATGATCCTCTCCTGGCCGACGATAATCTTGCGCATCTCACGGAGAATCTCGGCCTTCTTCTCCCTGAAAGCCTCGATGAGTTCTATGTCCTTCAGCCCTTCAAGCTCGACAGACATGGGCGACGCTCGACTCGTGGAGTTTTTTGACCGGAGGGACCCTCACAGAATATCGTCTCAGGCAGGCCGCAAGGGGCGATTCTCTCCCCACTCGCTGCTCCGGACGTGAACTGCCTCTCGCGCCGGCCTGCAAAAAAGGCTTGCCGCTCCGCCCTCGTCGCTGCAAGCACCCCCCCCTCGGCATCGGGGAGTTCCCGGCAGAGAAAAGGCGAGGCTCAGATTTCCCTCGTTTCCCTCGCGACCTCCTCGACGCTTGTCACTCCGTCAAATATCTTCAGGATGCCTTCTTCCCTCAGGGTGCGCATCCCCTGCTCCCGGGCCTTTGTTCGCAGCATAACCGTAGGGGACCTCTCCATGACAAGCTCCCTAATAGCGTCGCTGATCATCATCAGCTCGAAGATACCTGTTCGGCCGCGATACCCCGTGTCGTTGCACTCATGGCACCCTTTCCCGTAGTACAATTCTTTCCCCTCTACATCGTCGAGCGTCAACCCCAGTTCGTTCAGAACGAACTCCGAGGGTTTATATGGGGTTTTGCATCTCGGACAGATTGTCCTGATAAGCCTCTGCGCAAGAATGGACTCCAAGGTGGAGGTAATCAGGAAGGGCTCGACGCCCATATCTACCAAACGCGTGATGGCGCCGGGGGCGTCGTTGGTGTGCAGTGTTGTCAATACGAGGTGCCCTGTCAGGGAAGACTGGATAGACATCTGAGCAGTCTCCAGGTCGCGAATTTCCCCCACCATGATCTTATCGGGATCCTGCCGGAGGATGTGCCTCAGACACCTGCCGAAAGTCAGCCCAATCTTCGCCTGGATCGCCACCTGAACCACACCATCCAGGTCGTATTCGACGGGGTCTTCCGTAGTGATGAGCTTATCGCTTATCCTGTTAATCTTTTTCAAAAAGGCGTATAGCGATGTGGTCTTGCCGCAGCCGGTCGGCCCCGTGACGATAATGATGCCGTTCGGTTTTTCGATCATCTCATTCATCGTCCCCAGAGTATCGGTCCTCATCCCCAACTGCTCGATGTTCAGGTTGACGACCGTCCTGTCCAGAACGCGCAAGACAACGCTCTCACCGAAAGCGGTGGGGAGTGTCGAGACGCGGAGGTCCACGTTCCGTCCGAGCACATTGAGCATGATTCGCCCATCCTGCGGCAGCCTTCTTTCAGCGATGTTCAGATTCGACAGAACCTTTATGCGGCATGCCAGCGCAAGCGCCAGGTGCTTGGGCGGAGGAATCATCTCGTAGAGGACACCGTCAATCCTGTATCGCACCTTGAATTCGTTCTCGAAAGGCTCAAAGTGAACGTCGCTCGCTCTGTCTTTGATGGCCTGGATCAGGATTAGGTTCAGCAGCTTCACTACGGGGGCTTCACTGGCGAGCTCCCTGAGAGTCACCACATCGTCCCGGGTCCCTTCTTCCTCGAACCTCTCCAGGGGAAGGTCTCCCTCGATCTCTTTCAAAAGGTCCTGCACAGACTCCCCGGAGTCCCCGTAGAACTTCTGCAAAGCCGTGTCAATATCCTCCTTGCTTGCAACCACCCCTTTCACCGGTGCGTCGAGCATAAAACGCAGGTCGTCGAGAATGGACACGTTCAGCGGGTCCGATAGGGCCACGGTCACCGACCCGTTATCAACTTCCACGGGAACAACCCCATAAGCTCTCGCCGTCGTTGGCCCGATTCTCTTGATTACTTCGTGAGGGATCTCTTTGTTTTTCAGGCTTATCGTTCGCATGCCCAGGTGCTCCGCGAGGATATTGAGGATTTCCTCCGTCGAGGCAAAGCCGAACTCCACCAGTATGTGCCCCAGGATACCCCCGGTGCGCTCTCTTTCCTCAAGGGCCTCATCCAGTTGCTCCTGGGTGACCACTCCCTTCTCCACCAAGAGAGTGCCTATGAACTCTTGGTCGTACGTGCTGACCACGAAAACCTCCTCCTTACGCCGATTCCAGCTTCAGCTTGGCGATGACCGAATCGGGGTCCTGGGACTTTGTCAGCAGGTCCCCATAAGTAATGAAACCCTTCTTATACAACTGCAGAAGCGAAGCATCGAGAGTTTTCATGCCGTACTTGGCTCCCGTCTGGATGTCGGAGGTGATACGGAAAGTCTTCGCTTCTCTGATGAGGTTCTGAATGGAAGGCGTCGTAACCATGATCTCAAAAGCGGCGATCCGCCCCTTTCCGGAAGCCCGTACCAGAAGAACCTGCGAAATGACCGCCAGAATTGATGACGCGAGCTGCGTCCTAATCTGCTCCTGTTGATTTGTCGGAAATGCATCAATGATCCGGTCCACGGTCCTCGCCGAGCCCGTCGTGTGCAATGTCGCAAACACAAGGTGCCCCGTCTCCGCTGCCGTGATGGCGGCTTCCATGGTCTCGAGGTCCCTCATCTCTCCTACGAGCATCACGTCCGGGTCCTGCCTCAGCCCTCGCTTCAGCGCCTCGGAAAAGGACGCCACATCAACTCCAAGCTCTCTCTGCGTGACAATGCTTTTCTTGTGGTCATGGTAGTACTCGATCGGGTCTTCGATCGTTATGATGTGGCAATCCCGCTCGGTATTGATGATGTCAACCATCGTCGCCAAAGTGGTGGTTTTTCCCGACCCTGTCGGACCCACCACCAGGATCAGACCCCGAGGTCGGAAAAGAAGGTCCTTTATCCCAGGGGGAAGACCGATCTCTTCGAAGCTCATCAGCTTCGATGGAATAAGACGAAGCACAACCCCGAAACACCCTTTTTGCCTGAAGACGCTGACTCTGAACCGGCCCATATCGCCGAACGCGAATCCAAAGTCTGTCCCTCCATGCTCGCGAACCCTCTGGATGTGCTCCTCGGACGTGACGCTGCGCATCAGTCGCTCGGTATCTTCGGGGGCAAGCGGATCGGTTTCGAGAGGGTGAAGCCGCCCGTCAATCCTCAAGCACGGCGGTTTGCCAACAGCGACGTGGAGATCCGACGCGTTCTCGTCAACTACCAGTTGTAAAAGCTCGTCCATTTCCAACATGGACACCACACTCCTTTGCTTCAGAATAGGGGCCCCCGCCCATCCTCCTAATCTATATCTTTCTGAGTAATTCTCATCACTTCTTCAAAGGTTGAAACCCCGCTGAGGACCTTCAGCATTCCGTCCTCTCGCAACGTCTTCATTCCGTATTGGCGCGCGACCTTGCGAATCTCCGTCGCGGGGACGCACTGATAGACCAACTTTTGGATGTCCTCGTTGACAGTCATCAGCTCGAAAATCCCGATCCTGCCTCGGTATCCAGTATTGTTGCAAGCAGCGCACCCCGCTCCTTTCCGCAGGTTTGTTCCCTTCAGCTCCTCCCGTGTCAGGCCCATATTCTCCAGCTCATAACTGGGCGGATCATAAGGTCGCGTGCACTCCGGGCAGATTTTCCGGACCAGCCTCTGTGCCATTACAGATTGCAGAGCCGACGCCACAAGGAAAGGCTTCACGCCCATATCAATCAGGCGAGGAACGGCGCTCGGTGCGTCATTGGTGTGCAGCGTGCTGAAAACGAGATGTCCCGTCAGGGATGCATTGACCGCTATCTCCGCCGTCTCCAGGTCACGAATTTCCCCAACCATTATCACGTTTGGCGCCTGGCGAAGGATTGACCTCAAAGCCGCCGCAAAAGTCAGCCCGATATCCTCGTTCACGTGCACCTGATTGATCCCCGAGAGCATGTACTCGATCGGGTCCTCGACCGTGATAATCTTCCTGTCCGGACGGTTGATATAGTTCAAGCACGCGTAAAGTGTTGTCGTCTTGCCGCTGCCGGTCGGCCCCGTGATAAGAAGAACGCCGTGAGGTAGCTGAATCAGTTTCTCATAGGTCTTCTGATCCGCGGGGCTGAATCCGAGCTCCGACAACCCCAGAAGGAGGCTTTCTTTGTCCAGAATTCGCATCACGATGCTCTCCCCGTGATTTCCCGGAAGGGCCGAGACGCGAAGGTCAATCTCCCGCCCCAGAACCTTGATGAGAATTCGTCCGTCTTGCGGCAGCCTCTTCTCCGCGATGTCCATCCCCGCCATGATCTTGACGCGGGACAGAACCGAACCCTGGAGCTTTCTGGGCGGCCCCTGCACCTCGTGGCACATCCCGTCAATCCGGTATCGAATTCGGAACTTCCGCCCGAGCGGCTCGAGGTGGATGTCGCTGGCACGGTTACGGAACGCCTCCATAATCAGAAGACTCACCAGCTTGATGACCGGCGCCTCATCCGCTACTGCTTCACCCTCCTCCTCTTCTGATGTCAGCGCTCTCCCGTCATCCTGAACGTAACGGATGTCCCCCGAAGAAATCTCTTCCAGCATCTTGGCGACCGCCTCTTCCTCCGCCCCGTAGTGCCTTTCGATAGACTTCTGAATGTCATCCGCGTCGGCGACCACCGGCTCAACATCCATCTTCAACAACATCCGAAGACTGTCCACCGAATCCAGGTTCAACGGGTCGGATACGGCTACCACCAGAGTGTTATCTCTCTTCTCCAGAGGCACTATCTTGTACCTTCTCGCCACGCTGTGCGGGATTATCGAAAGAACTTCTTTGTCAATGTCCACCCTCGCAAGGTCAACTGACCGCAGCCCGAAGTGCTCCGCCAGAGCCTGCAAAATCACATTTCTCCCCGCGTAACCAAGCTCTTTGACGGCCGTTGTCAGAGGCACCTTCCTTTTTTCGGCAACTTCCTCTGCGGACTTCGCCTCCTCCTCCGTTATCAGCCCCGCACGCGTCAAAACCTCCGCAAGGTAGTTACCATCTGAGCCTATCATGCCGTCCCTTTCTGTTGTTCCACTTCAGCTTTTGGCCCGAGCCAAACCCGACGATAACGCTATCCCCCCTGCCGTTTCCTGTCAACAACTTTTTGCGACGGGAGACGGCGTCCTCGCCCCATATATATATATCTCACAATCAATATATCACGATACAACCCGGCCGGTCAAGAGGATAAGCTTACCCCCAGCAGCAAAATGCCACAGCAATTACCATGCCCAATTTCTTCCGCCTCCCTTACGCCGGCGACTCCTTTTTCTTATCGCGCCGGCGATTTCGTTATCTCACTCTTCCGCCACGGCGCGCATGGCGCCGTTTTCTTCCTCCGGCGGCTCGTGAATCTTCTCCACCTTCACCAGCACCATAGTCAAGTATCCAAAACCCAGCTTCGTCTTCACGCAAACGATGAGTTTCCTGTCATCCGCCGTTATCCAGAGCCGCGAGCTTCCCTTCCGGAGGGAACCGGAGTCGAAAGCCGCGTCACCGAAGAGAAGATATGTGTCGTAACTCCCTCCGTGGTAAATGGTTTTGCGAACTTTCTCCCTCACGCCAACAGCCACGTCCCATATCTTTTCATCCGCCATCACCTTCAACGAAAACTTCTCTCCCACCCCGTACGAAAGCAGCCTCAGAAAACAAAACATCGAAAGCGTGTCCTGACAGCTCTCCGGAAGCTCGTAATCCTTCGTGTAGCCGCTGCGATTTGAGCGATAGTGTCCCACATGATTTTCCTGGTCGAGGATTGTTTCCTCGTCGCACCTGTAGTCCCCTTCGTTCAAGTCCTTGGCGAACTTCCGGGGAATAAACTCCTCCTTGTCTATGAAGGTTTCTATCCTGTCGTCAACCTTCAATATCTTGGAGAAAGTCGGCGTAGTCCTTGCCGTAAGGACAACGTGGTAGGTCTGTCTCCCGCTGACTTCCACCTCGCCCTGAACCTCAACAGTCGCCGTCCCCGCCCGGACAAGCCCGTAGTACGCCTCGTACGTCAGCCGCTCCCCGACCTCAAACGGGGGCGAGACTTGTTCCCGTGTCGGCTTCACCACAAGCGGAAAATCCTGAGTCGCTTTCCTTGCCGAGACGCATCCCCCCAGCGCGAAGACAACAAGAATGTAGAATAATCCTTTTCTGGCATCCATTACGGGGACTCCTTCCCGGCCTCTGATGCGCGCCGCCTGCTTGCACCGCGCAGGCCATCCGAGCCGATACAATTTACTAACGGCTGCCCGAAACCTCCGATTTGCTCAGGAGCCACCCGCGGAGAAGACCAGTGGACGGGCGGGATGTCGCCGACTAAATTCCCATTGGTGTGTCCGTTTTCCGGTCCCGCGACATTATGGAAAAGAGTAGAAACGATGAGGCGCTCTCCCCACCTTTCCAGGGCTTGCAATAACACACCCTATCACAACTTCGCCGGCGCATCAATGCCACTCCCGCTTCCGCGGTGGCTGCGTCTCCGTGGCATGCCATGAGCGCTGGTTTTCAGCGTGTCCCTGCTCCTCGTGCCCCTGCCAGACAAACAGGCAGCCTCGTACCGCGCAATTTGTTGTATAATTATGGCGCGTTTTTGAGATATGCTGGCGCGCCTTATCGGCGCCGCGGATCTTCAGGATGCGCCCGGAACCGCCGTAATAAAATCAACTTCGGCGCGGCCGGTGAGCGCTTGCAACCGACGGGATAAGCACAGGGGGCAAAAATGGATACCCGCGATAGGTGCGCATGGCTTACAGTCCGGGGTGAAACAGCGGGGAGGATGCTGCTTTCGGTGTTCCTCGGTTCTCTCGCCCTGCCCCCCGCTGGTTCTACGACGAGCCCGGGGGTTCCACTAACCGGCGTCGGTGCGGCCAACCGCGCCGAACGCTGCGCTAACCAGCTTAAGCAAGATGGGCCACCGGCCGCCCGGGCCACCACTGAGCAAAAGTTGAGAGAGCTACAGCACGCGATAGAGGTTAAGGGGCTCAGGTGGAGGGCTGGGATGACTGAGGTGGCAAAGCTTTATTATGAAGGGAAGATAAAGCCCTTAAGTCCGAGGATGGAGTTTAAGGAAGTTCCAGCAAGAATTGAAAAAATCGAGATTTTGGATGATTTGCCTTCTTCATTTGATTGGAGAGACCATAAGGGAGCGGATTGGACGACACCAGTTAAAAGTCAAGGAGGGTGTGGTGCTTGCTGGGCTTTCGCTGAGATAGGAGTCATCGAGGCACAGTTTAATATATTCGCGAATAACCCGGATTTAGATCTGGATTTGTCCGAGCAAAAAGTATTTTTATCGGTCTCTGGGAGTGAGTTATATAGGGGAGACTATTATAACATGGCGGACGAGGCTTGCGTGCCGTATAACTGTGTTGCTGATTACATCATTGAGGCTCCGCCCTGTCTTGATATAGATGAGAGGATGCAGAAGATCGAAGGTTGGATTAGCCTAAAAGTAAGCGATACACATTCCGTCCCTGAGTATCTCAAGAGCGCTGTAATAACTTATGGCCCTGTAGAAATCATTCTTGGCTATTGGGCACTTGGTACGCCGGTTAGGATCGATTTCTACGGTTACACAGGTGGAATCTATGAACCCATAGATACGTATCTCCCATTGGACACACTACATGCCGTTGTCCTTGTTGGTTATAATGACGATGAACAATACTGGATAATCAAAAACAGCTGGGGCACAGGGTGGGGAGAGGACGGCTTTGCCAGGCTGAGATATAACAAGTGCGATGTGGAAAGTAATAATTGTGGTCTTGCTTCCGTCGAGATTTCCTCACTCAACCTCAAGGACTCCGACGCAGACGGATTCATCGACGTCGCCACTGGAGGCGACGACTGCGATGACTCCAATCCAAACGTCCACCCAGGGAAAGAATACCAGGTCTTCTACGAGGACTCGTTGATGGACCATGAGTGGAAGAAACTGGAGAAGATTAGAGCAACATCAGATGTCACTGAGGTTTTCGATGGCACAGTTCAGCGAATGAGGTTCTACACAGTCACGGAGACCAGCCTTATGATGAGGGATGATGACGAGAATGGCATACCGGACTCCTGGAAGCCTGTAACGGGTCTGAAGCCCATTTTTCAGGGCGCAGGCCTGGGGCTCTCCTGGCACAGCATCCCCCCGGCGTATGACAACTCGGCTGATGGGACTGACCAAGGCGCCAGTGCCGCGCCGCTTAGCCCGACTGCTGCAAGCACTGCTGAACCCAATGTCGGGGCGCCACTTACCGCCACGTGCCCTGCAAAATTAATCCCATTGCACCCGGCGGTTCGTGCGTGGCCAGGGTCCGAGTCGGCCGATGTACGTCCGTCGCATGTCAGACCTGGACGATCTGAAGCATGTTCGCGCCTCCGGGCGTCCCTGGAGAGATTCCCGCGACAACCACCGCCCTATCACCTTTTCGCAGCAGCCTCCGCGACACAAAAGCCTCCACCGCCGCCGAAACCATCTCCTCCGGGCGTTCCATCTCTTTGACAAGAACCGGAAAGACACCCCATGTCAACGAGAGCCTCCTTACTGTCGTCGGCGCCGGACTCGCCGCCAGTATTGGAACACGGGGGCGATACCGGGCAATAAGCCTCGCGGTGCCACCTGAAATCGTGCATGCGACAATCGCCCTGACGCCGATGTCCCACGCCATCGTTGCCGCCGCGTGTGCAATTGCGTCCGGGACTTCCGTTTCGCCAGCCGGCGTGATGATTTTCCCCGGCTCCATCGCGGGCAGACCCTCCTCCGTCTTCATCGCTATCTTCGACATGATTTGAACTGTCTTCACGGCGTGCTTGCCAACGGCAGTTTCCGCGCTCAGCATCACCGCGTCGCTGCCGTCCAAAATCGCATTTGCGACATCCGTAACCTCCGCCCTTGTCGGCGTAAGGTTCACGACCATGGACTCCAGCATCTGCGTGGCTGTGATGACCGGTTTCCCCATTCGGTTGCATAGTCGGATGATTCTCTTTTGCGCGAGCGGCACACTTTCGAGGTCGGTTTCGACACCGAGGTCTCCACGAGCGACCATCACCCCATCTGCCTCCTTAACGATCTCTTCGAGGTTCTCGAGCGCCATCCGCGTCTCGATCTTGGCGATGATGGGAATATCTTTCCCGGAGGCGGAAATGATCTTCCGCAACTTCTTCACATCCGCAGCCTTTCTCACGAAAGAAAGCGCCACGAAGTCAACACTGTTTTCCATCCCGAACCGGATGTCCGCCCTATCTTTGGGCGTCAACGCGGGCGATCTCAGAAACGTCTTCGGAAGGTTAATCCCCTTGCGGGAGCTCAATCTTCCCCCGTCAAGCACCTTGCATATTATCTCCTTCCCGACTACCTCGATCACGCGCAGCCGTACCGCACCATCGTTGATGAGGATTGGTTCTCCTGGCTTCACCTCCTGCGGCAATCGCCTCCGATTGAGGGCGACCCGCTCCCCGTCGCCCAGCACCTTCCTTGTGGTCAAAATCAGCCGCCGATTGCGTTCCACGACGCATTCGCCATTTTCAATTTCCCCCAGGCGTATCTTCGCCCCCGAAAGATCCTGTAGGACTGCGACCGGTTGCCCGGTCCGCCCCGAAATACGCCGCACCCTGCGAAGGACACGCAGATGCTCTTCGTGCGTCCCGTGCGAAAAGTTCAGCCTCGCAACGTCCATCCCCGCCAGAATCAACCGCCGCAGGATCCTTGCGCTGCGGCTGGCGGGTCCGATGGTGCAGACAATCTTGGTTTTACCAATGCGCTTTGCTCGAGTCATCATTTCTCCACAACGTCGTTGTCCCGTCCCTTCCGGACGATGTTCCTTGCTCGCATGACATTGCGCGCCGGGGCACGCGATTGAGAACAGCCGCGTCCCGGGCGGCGACGTCATTGAACCCACACATCTGTTCCAAACAAAGCTAAACTACCGCCTTTTCCAAGTCAACCCCATAAGCGGCAGTTGCCGCGTCTCCGTGGCGTGCCCTCACGCCTCGTTTTGAGTCTCTCCCGTCGCACGTTGACGTCGTGGATTTGTCCCCTCTGTCCCTCTATCATAGAACGGAAAGGGCCACCGCCTCCTTTTCGCCCGCCCTCGGCGGGCGCCGCAGTTAGCCACCGGCTTTAGTCGGTGGTATCGGATATCGGATACGAGATTCTTCTCGTGACAGCCGGCTTCAGCCCCGCCGAGGCGGGGCTTCTCGACCAAAGGATTCATCCGAAGTATGCCACGCAAATACGGCCGCACCCCCATAAGCGCACTGTCGGTATGGCCTCAGTCTCGGGCGGACACCCCGCTAAGGCGGAGGAGGCAAGAAGGGAACAGCAGATTAACGCAAAGGCGCAGAGTCACAGAGAGGAGAATGAGAAGGACTCCGTCGTCGCCTGCCGTAGCATGGGCATCTTGCCCATGATTGCCAGGTGCAGCTCAGTGTTGCCGTCTATGTAACGCTGGCGTCTCGCCGGCAGTCCCGAGGGCGTCCCGCCCTCGGCAGGGGCAGGATGTCCTCCAGCGAAACGCGGGACAAGATGCCGGCGGTACAATGGCACCTCTGCGTGCTCTGCGCACTCTGCGGTTTCAGCCCCAGCCACCCGTAACTGAGGGATTACACTCTACCGAATGGACTCCTCCGGCAGCCCCGTCTTTATCTCGGGATTGACCGGCATCTCATCCGGCAGCGCGCCTGTAACTTCCTGCAACCGCCGCAATTCCGCCTTGAGCTCTTCGAGCTTTCTGTGCGCTTCCCGAACATTTATAAGGTTTTTCGTTTCCAGCGGATCGTCCTTGAGGTTGTAAAGCTCCGCGATGTACTTATCCGGCTGGTCGTCCCCGTTTGGATAATGGATATACTTCCAATCCGTGGTTCGGATGCCTCTCACGTTGGGCGTGTAGGGGAACTCCTTCTCGTAGTTGTACTCGTAGTACCACGAATTCCTGCCCCAGATGGCCCATCCGTGGAGCAGTTTCTTCCAGGACATGCCGTGCACCTTTCGGAGAGGTTTGGCGCGGCAGATGTCGAGGATGCTCGGGGCGACGTCCTCGCTCAGGACCATTTCCTTGACGACGCGAGGTTGTCGAATCAGCTCAGGGTATCGCACCAACAAGGGCACGCGAATGCTTTCTTCGTACATGGTTCGTTTGTCAACCGCGCCATGTTCGCCGAGCATGGACCCGTTGTCGCTTCCAAAAAGCAACAGAGTATTGTCCAGCTCGCCGATAGCCTTCAAGGTTTCATAGAGTTCCCCGACGCTGTCGTCAACGGACAACAGGGTGCCGAGATAGGTTCGGATGAATCTGTCGTATGTTTTTGCCCCAAAGAGGGGGCCGTCAATTCCATGCCAGGTTGGGACACGCTGGCGAATCCACTCCGGTTTACCTTCGCCGGTATCGTTCGCCGTGGGCGGCTTCTCAATTTTCACGTCGTCGAAAACGTTTGCGTACTTCGGCTCCGGCTCGAAGGGGCAATGAGCCGCCTTGTGGCCGAGGATCAGCAGGAAGGGGCGGCGTCGCGCCGCGGCGCGATTGAGCCAGTCCACCGCCAGCTCCGTCACTCGGTGAGTGTAGTATCCCTTCAGCGACTGCCTCTTGCCGTTGATGTTGAAAGTGTTATCGAAGTACTTCCCCTGTCCCTTATGGCTCGCCCAGTAATCGAACCCCGGTCGCCGCTCGTCGCTCTGCTCTCCCATGTGCCACTTGCCGATGTAGGCGGTCTCGTAGCCGGAATCGTGCAGGCGGCGGTGATAACCGGCGAGGTTCACGGGGAAATCGGTGAAATTGTTGACGACTTTGTGGCTGTGGGCGTAAAGTCCGCTGAGGTAGCTCGCACGGCACGGCGAGCACAAGGAGGTCGTGACGAACATGTTCGCGAACCTCACGCCCTCGTTGGCGATGCGGTCCATGTTGGGCGTCTTCAGGAAAGAATGGCCGGCGCAGCTCATCCCATCCCATCGCTGGTCGTCCGTCAGGATGAAGACGACGTTCGGGCGGCGGTCCCTTCGCGCAAGCGCCGGCGAGAAAGCCAGCGAGGCAGCTCCCGCCGCTGACGTTTTCAAGAAGGTTCTACGATTCATCCCGCTCATGTTTCCTCCTTATTGTCTTCGATAATGGAAATCCGAGCTTTTCCCGATATATCCGTATTGTCGGCAGCTAATCCGGCAAGGCTCCTACGACTGGCTCTGAGACCGCCGATAACACAGGTTGCCGATTCTCAGTCCACACCGCTCAGCTTGAAAACGTAAGCGTGGTCACAAGGCAATTCGTCTATCGAAAGCGACGGAACCTCAATGCGCAGTTTACCGTCCACCCGGCGCCACTTGAGGGGCTTGTCGAGACCTAACATGGTCACAGCGGTCGGCTTCGGCTCAGCGAGAATCAGCTCACGACCCGGCCAGCGCAGGCAGATGGCATAAATGGTGTCGCCCTTCGAGGTGTACCGCACCATTTTTCCTTCCGAGGTCTTTCGCCAGGGTCGGGTCCCGTAGATAGCCTCGCCGTTCACCTTCAGCCAGTCGCCAATCTGAAGCAGCCGTTCCTGCATAATCACAGGAATGCGGCCGTCCGCTGTCGGACCAATATCGAGAAGGAGGTTGCCGCCCTTGCTCACTATTTCGATTAACATGTGAATCAGCTCGCCCGCTTTCCTGTAATCTGAAATGTCTTCGTTGCGATTGTAGCCAAAGGAGTGGCCCATTCCCCGGCACTCCTCCCACTCCTTCACGTATTTCCCCACGGACTCCCCGTGCACCAGCCCGTACTCGGTTGTGTAGAAGCCGCCGTCTCTGGCGCGACTCTCCTTGCCCCAGCGGTCATTGACAACCACATCCTTTGGGGCTGGCGATTCGTTGAACAGCCACGCGAGAAACTCCGCGCTCCGCCAAATCTCACTCGGCTGTTCCCATTCTCCGTCTCCCCACACAATGTCCGGCTTGTAACGGCTCACAAGGTCCTTCATTTGCGGCAGCATGTGCTCCGCGACATAGCGCTTGACATCTTTCCGGTAGAACGGGTGATACCATTCGTAAAGAGAATAATAGAAGCCCATCTTCAGACCCGCTTCCCGAACGGCTTCGATAAGCTCGCCCGCAAGGTCGCGGTGCGGCCCGACGCACACACTGTTCCAGTTCCAGCTTTCCGCGCTCGGCCAGAGGCAGAAGCCGTCGTGGTGCTTGGAGGTCAGTACGACGTAACGCGCCCCCGACCGCCTGAACAAATCAGCCCATTCTTTTGGGTGAAACATTTCCGCTTTGAACAGCGGCGCGAAATCCTGGTACTTGAAATCCTCGCCGTAAGTATCAGCGTGGAATTTCCAGGTCTGCCCTTTCTTGTTTTGCATATCGTGCCAGTACCACTCGGAATATCTTCCCTTCGGTCCCCAGGCGGGGACGGAATAGACGCCCCAGTGGATGAAAATCCCGAACTTCGCATCGCCGAACCACTTCGGACAAGAGCGGCTGTTGATTGACTTCCAGGTTGGCTTGTAAACCATTTCCTCGGCCGCCCCCGCTGATGTCGCAATGAAAGAGCAAAGTACCACGGCAAAGATTAAATCCCTCATAGTTGTTCCTTCCCTGTGTCTTTTTCCAGATTGAGGATGCTGGCGACTCATTTAATCAGTTGCTGCGGGTCCGCGTCGTCGAACGAGGATGCCGGCCGACGCGCCGAGGAAGATCGGCTGGTCGGGTTCTCGTACCAGACAACGCCGAGGTTGCTTTGCTCCTCGCAGGTGAGCACGTCGGGGTCTCCGTCACCGTCGAGGTCGAGCAGTTGGACGAGGTCGTATTTAACCCCTTGCGGGCCGCTGATCTCATGCGCATTCCACAGAGGGTCGGTCGCAGCATCGCGATAGGACATCCACATGACGCCCGACTTTCCGCTGGCATGCTCGCAGCTGAAGATAATGTCCGGCTTGCCGTCCATGTCAATGTCGCCGACACTGACCCCCTTTCCGGTCCCCGCTGTCGGAGGGAGCTGGATCGTGAAGCTCTCCCATGCCAGGCCGTCTGTTGACTTCCGCCGCCAATAGACCAACTCATGCCCGGCGGTAGCGGCGAGCACGTCGGGCAATCCGTCTTGGTCAAGGTCCGCCGGGACGATGAACATCACCGCCCTGTCTTCGCCGCCGATGGGATGCCTTTTCCAGGGGAGCGTCTGCTCGGCCACTGGTCGCGGATTTTCCAGCCAAAAGCAGCCTCGTGCCGGTCCCTTCCTGTCGGACGCGAGAACATCGAGGTAGCCGTCACCATCCATATCAACCGCAAACAGCGACATGATCCAGCCCGCGTCGCAGAGCGGATGCCATCTCCAACCGGCGAGGTCGCGTGGATTCGGTGGCGATTGCAGCCACCCAATCTCGGCGTCGCGCCCTTTCGCTCCCGCGACGAGATCAATCCCGTTCTTGCCGTCAATCTGCATTGGCACGCAGAACATCCAACTTTTCGCCCCTTTGGCTGGTTGTACCGCCGGCATCTTGCCGGCAGCCGCGGGGGCATCCAGCCCCCGCCGAGGGCGAGACACCCTCGCGACAGCCGCCGGGACGGCGGCGTTACATTCCGGAATCGGCTCCGTCTTCCACGACCCGGGGCGCAGGCGCTTCGCGGTGTCGCTCGGCGACCAATGCGCCCACATCGTTTTGACTTTTCCCTCGCAGCAGCTCACTACGTCAACCGCGCCGTCGCCATCCAGGTCCACAAAAACCGCGTCTTCCGGAGAGCCGACCTCGCCGACGGTGACTGCCGGCCACTTTGCTTTCGACCCGGAGAGACCGGGGTTGAGATAGACGCGCACCCGCCCTCCTTCTTCCCAGGGTGTGGTGATGTCCATCAGCCCATCGCCGTTGATGTCGGCGAGGCGCACTCCGTCGGCGCCTCGGGATGAATCGTCAATGGCATGGCGGCGCCAGGGTGCCCCGCGTTCTGCGGGGCACACACTCCCAACCCTGACAAAGAACGTCAACGCGGCTAATAATAGGACGGAGTGCCACTTTCTCATCTTGCGCGATATCCCACCATAGCCTTCACCTTCACCGGCTCGACAAAGTCCGCGCTCTTGGCAGCGACTTTTTCGATCGTCATCTCGCCTTCTTGTAGCCAGATGCGGTAGTTGATTGCCAGCTCATTGGCCCCCTCCAGCTCATACTCGAAATATGAGCCGAAGCGCCCGTAGGGCCGCTCACTATATCTTGCCTCCTTCGGGTTGCTCGGTTTGTCAAGGTAGTTGGCAGTGTAACGCTTTCCGCCGAGGACAAAACTCATGGCGTTCCAGGGCAGGTTGACAAACTTTTTGTTGCCCGGCCAGTTGCGGGTCTCCCCAAGCTTGCCTTTCCCGTCGGGGCGGAGGTAATAGGTCTGGCCGCTGGTCTTGTCCGCGACCTCGTTGTCCGCGCGGAACTGGAAGCCTGCGTGCTGCGGGTCGCCGTCCAGTTTAACCTTGCCGTCCGCGCTCCGCAGGCGAGAGGCGAACTCGACCAGCACTCCGCCCGGGACATTGTAAACGGTCATTTCCCGCTGTTCTCGCGCGAAAACTTCCTTCCCTACGCCGTGCCAGTCAATCGCCACGCGGTGTCGCCCCAGAACCGGCCCCGCCTCGCTCGACAGAAAGCCCTCGTGCGACTGGTGGGCGTCGCCCTTGCAGTGCCACACGTCCGTTTTCTTGCCATCGTCGTAGGTGATTTGGTTGAAGCCGTAGAACAAGGCTCGGTGATGCGTGTACAAGCCTCCGGGGCCTTTCGTAACGAGTCGCTTGCCGGAGGGATTGTACAGGTGATGGTAAACTTTGTAGGTCAGCTCTCGCGATTCCTTCGTCGAGTCGTCGAGCGCTTTGTACATGTACCGCAGGACGGGCCGCTTGCCGAAGCTCAGCTCCTTGTACTCACCGGGGACGCCATCCCAGTGGAAACCTTTCGCGGCTGCCTCGGCGACGGGCCGAATCGCTGCCTCCAGTGTAACAGATTCGCCGGCTTTGAGCTTCGGGAGGATGAAATTCAGTTCGCGCCGGACCTGCCCTTTAGGAGTCTGAGCTGGCGTGGAAAGCAGCCCCGGGGCGGTCAGTTGCCCGACGATTTGCTTTCCGTCGGGGGCCTTCAGGACAACCGAGCGAACCTCATCCATTGAGGCGGGGAGGGTTATCGAGACCCTCGCCGGCGTGTTCAACCGGTCGTGTTTCCCCGCGAAGACAGTTAATTGCAGTACGACTACCAATGCGAGTATCGGCTTCATGGACAGACCTCCTTCCGCAGCGTGAAATGATACGCCAAGCCTATTTGTTATTCGTCTTGCTGAAGGGACTTCTTACGAACCTCCAATTCTCCAAATGGTTTACCGCAATTGGACGGAATCGTCAATACTACTTATCGCAGGGGTCTGGCCGCGTTTCAGTGGCACGGATGTCGGGTCTCTTGTCGTTGGGAACGAAGCCCACATTTGCGAGTGATTTATCACGCCCCTTCAGGGCTTTTGCATTTTTCCACGTGCGATCCCCAGGGCGCTGCCCTCGGCTGCAATATCGCGCCCTTTCAGGGTTGAAGATTGCTTTCGGGGCGCCTTGTAAGGGCAGAGTTAGCAAGCCTCAGGACACCGGTCTGGAAAAAAGGCGCGTTCTCCGATATTGCGGCGTTCCAGGGCTTGGCGCCGGCTAAAGCCCGGCTAAAATGCTATGCTCCTGTCCTGAATTGTGCGATAGAGACGGAGACTCGACATGGGGACGGCGTGAATGCCGCCTGCGAGAAGGACGAAAGAAGGCGTCATGGCATCCCACCGAAACGCAGCCACACCCAGACCACTTAGATTGATTGACTTCGGCAGGCGGTATCATTTACATTACACAGGTTTGGGATACGGCATAAACCCACTTAGGAGGGAAAGGGCAACAATTGCCTGGGAGTGAACCTTTACGGGTCAGGATTCTCGTCTGCCCTAATACGTTGACCGGCCGCCTTGAAGGAAGACCGTGGCCGGAAACTGGCTTTGCGGAGCAAGTTCATGTTGAGCTGGTTCCGTGCCTGGGGAAGATTGATCCCAGGTATCTCCTGAAGGCTTTTGAAGAGGGCTGCGACGCGGTATGTCTTATCGGTTGCCCCATTGGGAAGTGCCGGACAATGGACGGAAACCTTCGCGCGCAAAAGCGAGTCGCCTTTGTGCGCCGGATTCTTGACGAGATAGGTATCAAAGGGGAAAGACTCTCTCTTTTCCTTCGGGAGCCGATGGACGAGAAGGGCGTTCGTGAGGTTGTGGGAGAGTTTCTGGCGGCTGCACGGGCGCTGGGTCCCAGCAAATTGAAACTCTGCAAGGAGACCGAAACCACCTGAGGATCGGGCGGCAATTTCATGAGCAATCTATCGGAAGCGATTAAGGAAGGCCGGTTTGCAGTTACGGCGGAGGTGACGCCTCCCTGTGGCGGCGACCCCGAAAAGGTCAAGGCCGTTGCCTCTATTCTGAAGGGCAAGGTTCACGCGATGGTCGTGGAGGCGAATGTTGATGGCGTTCATACGAGCAGTCTTGCGGCTGCAACCCACGTAAAATCGGCAGGGGTGGACCCTGTCATCACCATGTTGACACGCGATGCAAACCGGATTGGTCTTCAGTCGTCGCTTTTGGGCGCGGTGTCCTTAGGGATCGGCGACGTTCTTGTCCTGTCCGGTCACCATCAGGCTCTCACGGCGGAAAGCCAAGCTCGCGGCGTATATGATGTGGATTCGATTCAGGCGATAGGCATTTTTCGGTCAATGCGCGATGGCGGGGTTCTCTCCAGCGGGCAGAGAATGGAGCTCCCGGTGTCCGTATTCCTCGGCGGCGCCGCCAACCCTTTCGCGGGGCCCATTGAGCTGAGGGCGTTGCGAGTTGAGAAAAAGGTCAAAGCCGGGGCTGATTTCATCATCACCCAGCCGGTTTTCGACCTATCGCGCTTCCGCGAATGGCTGAACCTACTCGGCGGAAGGGGCGTGCCGGAGAGAGTTTGCCTTATCGCGGGAATAATGTGGCTCGGTTCAGCCGACGAAGCGAGGAAGCTCAATGAGACCTATCGGGGAATGAATATTCCTGAGGGCATCATCCGTCGCCTGAGCGACGCCGCAAATGGGGAACGGGAAGGATTGCTCGTCGCCTCTGAGATGGTCGAACAGGTCAGGAGCCTCCGAGGTGTGAGAGGGATTCATCTCTGGGCCAGAGGCAGGGAGGAATCCCTTCCGGAGCTGCTCGACTCCGCGAAACTATATGACTCGGAATTTTGACAGGATAACAGGATAGACCGCTGTATGGGGTTTGGGGTCTGGGGTATCGGGTATGGGGTCTGGGGTGAGGCGCCAGGCGCCCCGAAACCCGAAACCCCAAACCCGAGACCCGACGCCGGGAGATACCTTGTGCCGAGAAAATATCAAATACCGACGTGTGCGGCGCCTCCGAGATTCAAGCGCATCGGCAAGTACGGAATCGTTGACCGGCGAGAAGACTGTTCCGCATGCCACAACTGCGTCAAGAGGGAGTGCGTTTACGATTGTTACAAGGAGGAGGATACCCGCCTCCGCAAGATCGAAGGCTATCTGGATTATCTTTACGAATGTAAGAATTGTCTCTGCTGCGTGCAGAGCTGCACCAAAGGGCTTCTTTCGCGGAAAGTCAACCCGGAATTCGAAGCCCTCGGGGGCGGTTTCTGGGACGCCGACATAATATCTACGACGTGGTATCAGGCCGAAACCGGCAAGATACCCGTCTCCGGGGCCGGATACGGCGGGCCTTTCGTCGGGCCAGGTTTCGACTCGATGTGGACTGACATGTCGGAGATCGTCCGACCAACGCGCGACGGCATCCATGGACGGGAATATATCAGCACATCGGTGGACATCGGACGGAAGCTCCCTCGCCTGCGTTTCGACCCGCAGGGCGAGCTTGGTGAACCTCCTCCTGCGTTGTTGGAGCTGCCTGTGCCGCTGGTGTTCGATGTTGTGCCGCATTTCAAGGTACCCGCATCGGTGGCTCTCGCTTCCGCAAACGCCGCTCACCGGCTGGGCACTTTTTCCATCGTTCGGTTCGGGGACCTGACGGAGTCCCTCGAACCCTATAAGGAATCCATTGTTCCCCTCCTCGATGAGGAGTTTCGCCCGGACGACCCGAGGCTGAAAAAAGCCCCGATGATTGAGATCGCAGATGCGGATGACGTCATCGAGAAGGTCGTCGCCATCAAGAAAGTCAGTCCGTCGGTAGCGGTGGCGGTGCGAGTGAGATTTGACCGCCGGTCTCCACAACGCGCTGCCCGGTTGACGAAGGAAGGGGTCGAGGTTATCCATTTGTACGCAGACTGGGAAGGAAAGGAATGGGAGGAGAGAAGCCCTCGCCATATCAGCCGGGTGAGCCGAGAGGTGCATCGCGCACTTGTGGAGGCTCAGCTCCGCGACAAGGTGACGCTCATCGCCTCCGGCGGCATCGCCCTCGCAGAGCACATGGCCAAGGAAATCATCTGCGGGGCGGACCTTGTCGGCATTGACATGCCTGTCCCGATTGCGATGGAGTGCAGGGTTTGCGGCTCATGCCTGAGAGGATTGGAGTGCCCGGTTGAGCTGGCCAACATTGACCTCGGTTATGCGACTCAGCGAATAATGAACCTTGTAGGGGCGTGGAGAAGCCAGCTAATCGAGGTGCTCGGCGCCATGGGCATAAGGGAGGTTCGGAGGCTGCGGGGCGAGGTCGGGCGAGCTATGTTTTTTGAAGATCTGGAGCGAGAGAGCTTCGGGCCGATTTTCGGGCGGCGAAAAGCGGGAGTAGGAGCGGCGGTTACAGCGTAAAACGATGGAAGCAACACAGCTCGACGGCATAAATGAAGAGGAAAAACTGGACGCCATCCCGGAGCGAAGAGTCCGGCGGGCGGAGGAGCGGTTTCGCAAATCTGCCGGGAAGTACAAGGTATGGCGGAGCGCGGCTTGCAAGATGTGCGGGAAGTGCGTGGAGATTTGCCCCTGCGGCGTGCACGTCAAGCCGGAAGGATACAGCCATTTCCTGCCGCCGCGAGACTATTTGTGCGAGGGATTCAAATGCAGGGAAATCGGGCGATTCTGCCCTGACCACTGCCCGCAGAACGCCCTGAGGGTCGAACTCAGCCCCATCTACGAATCGCTCGGGGACTATCGCTGGACCGCCGACCTCATCCTCAGCACGTGGCGAATGGCCGAGACCGGAGAAGTGCCCAACGGAGACCTCGAATATAAGATTGGAGCCTCCGGCGGGGGATTTGACCGAATACGCTTCCGCTTCCCATTGCAGATTGCAGATTGCGGATTGCAGAATCCGAAATCCGAAATCCGAAATGCGAAATCGGAAATCTCGACGGCAATCGAGCTTAACAAGCGAAGAGACGATGAGCGTCCGCAGGTGCGAATTGACATGCCGGTTTACGGCGGAGGGATGTCCTTCGGCTCGGTCAGTCTCATAACCATGCTTGCCAGGGCGCGAGCTTCCGCCGCCTGGAACACGTTCACTTGCTCTGGGGAAGGAGGTTATCCGGAGCGGCTAATCCCCTTCAAAGACCACATCATCACGCAGGTGGCGACCGGGTTGTTCGGCGTGCGGGAGGAGACGATACAGAGGGCGCCGATTGTGGAATTCAAGTACGCCCAGGGGGCAAAGCCGGGGCTTGGCGGGCACCTCCTCGGCGACAAGGTTACCCTGGCTGTCGCCGCCATGCGGGGGACTGTTACGGGCAGTTCGCTGTTTTCGCCGTTCCCGTTTCACAGTGTTTACTCCGTCGAGGATCACAAGAAGCATATTGATTGGATGAAGCGGATCAACCCGCGGGCTCTGATTGCCGTGAAGGTTTCGACGCCCGTTGACGTGGACATGGTCGCGGTGGGGAGCTATTTTGCCGGCGCCCACATCATCCATCTCGACGGGAGTTACGGGGGCACCGGCGCCGCCCCCGACATCGCCAAGAAAAACATCGCCATGCCAATCGAATACGCGATACCGAGGGTGCACGCGTTCTTGCGGTCGGAGGGAATCCGGGACAAGGTAACTCTTGTCGCCAGCGGCGGCATTCGCACCGCCTACGACGCCGCCAAAGCCATCGCCCTGGGAGCCGACGGCGTGGTGATAGGAACTACGGAGCTTGTGGCCCTCGGCTGCGTCCGCTGCGGGAACTGCGAGAGCGGGCGGGGATGCCCCCGCGGCATCGCCACGACGGATGAGAAGCTCGCTCAGAAAATGACATTAGGTTGGGCAACGCAACGCCTCATCAATCTCTTGAACGCGTGGCACATTCAGTTCGTGGATATTTTGCGACGATTCGGCATGAAAAGCATAACGGAATTGCGAGGTCGAACGGACCTCCTCCTGCACCTGGATTACGAGGACCGAACGAAAAAATGAGCGCTGCTGAACTCCTTCCAGAACGTCTCATCAACAGCCGTCGAGCACTTGCCGCGGACGGAAGGGCTCTCCCTCGGAATCGCGTCGAGGCGGCGGAGGGTGGCTGCGGCGTGACCGGATTCGCTTGCAGCATTCCGGTCCGCGGCAAGCATATCTACGCTCCGTCCGTCCAGATGCACAATCGCGGTAACGGAAAAGGCGGGGGCATTGCAGCCGCCGGACTGGTTGCTGGAAAGCTCGGTGTCTCTCGAGAAATCCTCGAGGAGGATTACCTCGTGCAGGTCGCCCTGCTCGATCCCGAGGCAAAGGGCGAGATCGAGAAAGAGTTCATTGATCCCGTCTTCGATGTCCATGCCGGGGGAGATGTCGAGACCGTCGCGGATTATCGGGACATCGAGGGATTGGAGGTTCGCCCGCCCGACGTGAGGAGGTACTTCGTTAGGGCTAAGCCAGCGCTCTTGGAAAAGTTCGCCGCGGAGCACGGTCTCGAGGATGCGCCTGCGAGGGACATTGAGGACGAATTCGTCTATCAAAACTCCCTTCGCCTCAACGTAAAATACTACGCCTCCCTGGGCGAGAAGCGGGCTTTCGTCCTCTCCCACGGCCGGAACATGTGCATGTTCAAGATCGTCGGCTATGCGGAGCAGGCGACTCAGTATTACATGCTCGAGGACCTCGAAGCTCACATCTGGATCGCCCACCAGCGGTATCCGACCAAAGGCCGCGTCTGGCATCCGGGCGGGGCTCATCCCTTCTGCGGAATGCACGAGGCGCTTGTCCACAACGGCGATTTCGCCAATTACCATTCCGTCTGCGAATACCTTGCCCAGCGGAATATCAGGCCGCTCTTCCTGACCGACACGGAGGTTTCGGTGCTCCTTTTCGACCTCTGGAATCGCGTGTACAAATACCCTCTCGAGTACATCATCGAGGCTCTTGCGCCCACGACGGAGAGGGATTTCGAGCACCTTCCGCCGGAGAAGCAGCGTGTCTATCGCCAAATTCAGGCCGCTCATATTCACGCCTCCCCGGACGGGCCGTGGTTTTTCATCATTGGGCGGAACGACCCCGAGAGAAACCGCCTGCAACTCATCGGCATTACCGATACCGCGATGCTGCGGCCACAGGTCTTCGCGCTTCAGGAGGGGGAGGTGCAGATAGGGCTGATTTGCTCTGAGAAGCAGGCGATTGACGGCACGCTTCAGAGCCTGGCAGAAGAGGACAGCCGGTTTTGCCCCATCGCGGATCGTTATTGGAACGCTCGCGGCGGAAGCCACACCGACGGCGGCGCCTTCGTATTCACGGTCGCGGGCAACGGCGGCAGCGACAAGAAGCTCACCTGCACGGACAAGTTCGGTCGGCTTATCTCAACCCCGGCGAATCAGAAACACGCCGACTTGAGCCTCCCAATCCTCGCTTCCGAGAATTGCGATGCCGAGACGAGGGAGATAGAACGGTTTCTGAGCGAGGGGCGTTCTCGCGAGGTTTATCAATTCTGCAGGGAGAGAATGGGCTCCTGGTCATTCAGCGATTTCAGGGCGGCCTGCCGTCAGATCGTTCAGGCGGCCTCCGGCGACGACGAAAGCCTTGCCTCGGCAATCGAAGCTCTTACTCTCCTCAATGACCGGCGCTACTCGACCGGCGACAAGAAGCGAAGCTCCGTACTGGACGTCGTTCACCGTTCTCTTCACGAAATCTTCGGGAGGGTTCCGCGACTGGGCGATGGCGCTTCCTCACGGTACGGCTTCATTGAGTGGGAAGGTCGGGCTGATTTGTGCCCACCTCGCGAACAGCAGGAGGTTCTTGTCGTGAACGCGCGGGATTTTCCGCCGCAGGGCGACGAATGCGACTCACGGCTGGTCGTTCGAGCTTACGAAATGGGCTGGAGGCGCTTCATCTGCTACGGCTACGTGGGCCAGCGCTTTCTCGGATGCGGGTTAGGCCCCGGCACGGACGACGTGGTCGTTGACGCCTACGACAGCACCGGGGACTACCTCGGCTCCGGCATCGGTGGAATGACCGTCAACGTGCACTGGAACGGCCAGGACCAGATGGGACAGATTCTTCACCGAGGCAAGCTCGTTGTTCACGGTGATGTGGGGCAGACTTTCCTGTACGGTGCAAAGGGCGGGCGAATATTCGTGCTGGGGAATGCTGCTGGCAGGCCGCTGATCAACGCCGTCGGTTGCCCTCGCGTGGTCATCAACGGCACATGCCTCGATTATCTCGCGGAGTCGTTCATGGCGGGCGATCCTTTGCGGGGAGGCGGCTTCGTCGTTCTGAATGGCATCGAATTCGATGATGAAGGGCGAATAGTCGAGATGGAAGCACCGTATCCGGGGGGGAATCTCTTCTCTCTGGCGTCCGGCGGAGCGATATATGTCCGCGACCCACACCGCCGCCTTACGGAGGACCAGCTCAACGGCGGCGAATTCTGCGAGCTGACGCCCGCGGACTGGGGATTAGTCGAGGATATGCTGAGGGAGAACGAACGCGAATTCGACATCAGCGTCGAGCAGCTACTCACGGTTGACGGCACGGTTCAGCCCCCGGAAAGGGTTTACCGAAAGGTTCGAGCCGTGAAGCTGGCAGTGCTAACGGAGCTGCCCGAAGAGAACGAATAGGAGCAATTTCATCAGGGGAGAGCGGCGCGAACACGGTTGAAGCGTTTGATTTGAAAATCATGAATGGTCTTGAATTGCAACAAATTGATGCGGGATTCTCGCGAGAGCTCGACCCGAGGGGCGAGCTGCGCATCCTCTCGTGCTATCAGTGCAAGAAATGCTCTTCCGGCTGCCCCATGGAACGGGACAGCGACCTCCACCCGCACCAGATCATTCGCCTCGTTCAGATGGGCCGCAGAGAAGAAGCCCTCCGCAGCACGGGAATCTGGACGTGCGTTTCGTGCCAGACCTGTGTGACACGCTGCCCCATGAACGTCAACACCCCGGCAGTGATTGACGCCCTGAGAGCCATGGCGCGTCGGGAGGAGGTCCCGAAATCTGTCCGGCAGGTCTCGTTTTTCAACCGCGTTTTCCTGGAGTGGGTGAAGCGCTTAGGACGCATCTACGAGCTGGGCCTGATGGGGACGTTCAAGGTAGGGTCGCTGAACCTTCTCTCGGACGTGGCTAAGTTCCCCGTGATGCTTCGGAAAGGCAAACTCCGTCCCGTTCCCCATTTCAGCAGGAGGCGGAACAACTTGAGGCAAATATTTCAGAAGAGCAGGAAGCTCAGATGACTGAAAAGATGAGATATACGTTCTATCCCGGCTGCTCTCTCCATTCGACAGCGAGAGAATATCGCGAATCTACGCAAGCCGTCTGCGCCGCTCTTGGCGTGGAGCTTCTTGAGCTGCCGGACTGGGTTTGTTGCGGCTCGACACCGGCTCATGCGACTAATGAGAAACTCTCGTTTGCTTTGCCTGTCGAAAACCTCTCCCGCGCCAAGGAGCTTGGGCGTGATGTGGCGGTGGCGTGTGCGGCGTGCTTTCACTCCTTGCGAGTGGCGAACATCGCGGTGCGCAACAATTCTGCCGTGCGAGCGGAGACGGAAGCAATCGTCGGGCGTCCCTACGACGGCTCGCTCAACGTCCGGCATATCCTTGAGATCCTCGTCCACGATGTCGGTCTGGAAACCATCCGCCGCTCCGTCACCAACGAGCTGCGGGGACTCAAGGTGGCCTGCTATTACGGCTGTTTGCTCGCAAGGCCCCGGGAAGTGAGTATCTTCGACGACCCGGAAAATCCCCGCCTCATGGACGATTGCATGGAAGCTATCGGCGCCGAACCGCTCGAGTGGCCGTACAAGACCGAGTGCTGCGGCGCCGCATCCTCCATCACAAACCCGGGGATGGCGAGTCGGCTCAGCGGCAAGATTCTCTCCATGGCCAAGGAGTCCGGCGCGGACTGTATTGCTGTCGCCTGCCCCTTTTGTCAGAGCAACCTCGACCTTCGCCAGAGGGATATCGAGCGTCAACGCAATGAGCGTTTCGGTCTGCCGGTTTTCTACTTCACGCAGTTAATAGGACTATCGCTCGGTCTGCCCAGCCGACGGCTGGGTTTGCACCGCCTCATCGTGGACCCGAAAGATGTTCTCAGGCGAATAGCCGGAGGGGGAAGATCTGCCGCATTGCAGCAGTAGGAAATAGAATGGTGGAAGCAAGCGAAGAAAAAGTTGGCGCCGTTGTGGTTTGCGGGGCGGGCATCGCCGGCATCCAGGCATCTCTCGACATGGCGGATTCCGGGTTCAAGGTTTACCTGGTCGAGCCATCCCCTTCCATTGGCGGAAGAATGGCCCTGCTCGACAAAACCTTTCCCACCGGCGACTGCGCGACGTGCATCCTTTCGCCGAAACTGGTCGAGTGCGCCCGTCACCCGAACATCGAGATCCTCACCCTGACAGACATCGAGGACGCGGGTGGAAAAGCGGGCAACTTCACCGTTCGCCTCCGGAGGAAACCGCGATACGTTGACGAGAACAAATGCACAGCCTGCGGCGATTGCGTGCAGGCTTGTCCGGTGCGCCTCCCGAACGAGTGGAACAAGGGCCTCGACACGCGCGCGGCAATTTTCGCGCCCTACCCGCAGTCCGTTCCGAACGTCTTCGCCATCAGCAAACGAGAGAGGCCGCCGTGCATGGCGGTATGCCCTCTCGACCAGAACATCCCCGCATACATCGCCCTGGTTGCTGCGGGAAAATTCGCCGAGGCGGCTCGCATCATACGTGAGACAAATCCTTTTCCCGGGTTGTGCGGTTACGTTTGCCATCGCCCCTGTGAGACAGAGTGTCAGCGTTCCCGGTTTGATGGCGCGGTTTCCATTCGGGGCATTAAGCGGTTCATCGCCGATTGGGAGAAGAGCGAGGGGGTGTCTCCTTCGTCCGAGGTCAACGAGTCACGCCCGCAGCGCGTCGCTATCGTCGGCTCGGGCCCGGCCGGGCTGAGCGCCGCTCACCGGCTACGGCTCGAGGGCTACGGCGTGGACATCTTCGAAGCCACGAACAAACCGGGTGGCATGATGAGAGCGGGCGTCCCCGCGTTTCGGCTGCCGCGAGAAGTTCTCGATGGGGAGATAGACCGCATCGTCAACATGGGCGTCCACATCCACACAAACTCCCCGATTGGCGACGGCACGACGATACCGGACCTCATGCAGAAGCGGGGGTACGATGCCGTTTTCATCGCCGCCGGCGCCCATAGAAGTATATCTCTAAAGATTCCGGGCGAAAATCTTCAGGGCGTCCATCCTGGAATTGAATTCATCCGAAAAGCGAATCTCGGCCGGAACCCGCTTCTCGGCCAGCGAGTTGTGGTCATTGGCGGAGGCAACGCCGCCCTGGATGCGGCGCGCATTGCCCTGAGAATGAGCGGCAGTGACGTTACCGTCCTTTACCGCCGAACTCGACGGGAGATGCCGGCAGACCCCGGTGAAGTGGAAGAGGCTGTGCGAGAGGGAGTGAATTTCGTTTTCCTGGCCAGTCCTGTCGCCTTTTTGGGCGAAGAAGGTCGCCTGAAAGCTGTGAAGTGCCTCCGCATGCGCCTTTCCGAGAAGCTCGATGGTTCCGGTCGCCGCCGTCCCATTCCCATCGAGGGTTCCGAGTTCACGATTGATTGCGATGACGCCATTGTCACCATCGGACAAAGGCCCGACCCGCTGTTCAATCGCGAGCTTGACGCGCAAACGGACCGGTCCGGACTAATCTACACCGACCCCATCACCCTCGCTACCAATAAGCCCGGGGTTTTTGCGGGCGGCGATGTGGTCGTCGGAGCGGGGACCCTCAGCGAGGCAGTCGCCGCTGGCAGACGAGCTGCCGAGTCCATTCATCGCTATCTCACCGGACAGGATTTGACCGAGGGGCGACCCCCCAAAATAAGGCCCTGGGACGAGGCGCAGCATCACAGGCTCGACAGCGATCTCGCCGAGCGCGGGTTTAACGGACAGCCCCGCCTCAAAATGCCGCCTGAAGGTTACAGCCCGGAGCAGGCCATCAGCGAGGCGACCCGATGCCTCTCGTGCGGGGAGTGCTGCGAGTGTATGCAGTGCGTCGAAGCGTGCGATGCGCGCGCGATTCTGCACGAGCAAAAAGAAGAGGTCATGGAGCTTAAAGCTGGAGCAGTGGTTTTGGCGCCGGGGCTGGAGGAGTTCAATCCGCGCGTCCGCGGCGAGTTCGGATACGGTCGCTACGACAACGTGATTACGAACGTCCAGTTCGAGCGAATGCTTTCGGCAGCGGGGCCGTACGAGGGCCACGTGCGCCGTCCCTCGGACTCCGAGGAGCCCAAACGCATAGCCTTTATCCAGTGCGTCGGCTCGCGCGATGCGGTCGCAGGGAACAGGTATTGCTCAGCTTTCTGCTGCATGGCAGCTATCAAGGAGGCGGTCATCGCACGCGAGAACTCCCCGGACGTGCAGGTCACGATTTTTTTCATGGACATCCGCGCTTTCGGAAAGGGCTTCGACCGGTACTACGAAAGAGCGAAGGAGGAATATGGGATAGAGTTTGTCCGGGGGATGGTCTCCCGCGTGGTCGAGCTTCCGCACAGCAAAGACCTTCACATTTCCTACGTTGACGAAGGCGATGACCGCGTGGAGCGGGAGTTCGACATGATCGTGCTCTCGACGGGACTTCAGCCCAGCGAGGAGGTTCGGCGAACCGCCGAGAAGCTGCGTGTCCGGCTCAATGAGTTCGGTTTTTGCCGGACGGATCCCCTCGACCCGGCGCGGACCTCGCGGGACGGCATTTTCGTCGCCGGCGTTTTCCAGGAGCCGAAGGATATACCCGAGACCGTAATGCAGGGCAGCGCCGCCGCTGCGTGCGCGATGGAACTGCTCTCGGCCGCCCGCGGTGAGCTCGTCACGGAAAAGAGCTATCCGCCAGAGCACGACTTCACCGACGCCACGCCGAGGGTCGGCGTCTTCGTTTGCCACTGCGGCACAAACATAGCCTCCGTAGTTGACGTCGAGCGGGTGGTCGAGGCGGCGAGAGAGTTGCCTTTCGTGGAGCACGCCGAGACTGCCATGTACGCCTGTGCGGACAATTCGCAGGACCGCATCAAGGAAATCGCCCGTGAGAAGGGCCTGAACAGGCTGCTTGTGGCATCCTGCACTCCCCGCACGCACCTCGCGCTTTTCCGGGAGACGGCGAGGGAAATCGGCATCAATCCCTTTCTGGTTGAGATGGCAAACATTCGCGAGCAGTGCTCCTGGGTCCATGCAAGCGTGCCCAAGACTGCGACTGAGAAAGCTACCGAACTGGTTCGCATGGCGGTCGCCCGCACCGTCCGGCTCACTCCGAGGACGCCCGAGGAACTGCCGGTCGTCAAATCCGCCCTTGTTCTCGGCGGGGGGCCGTCCGGTATGACCGCGGCTCTCTCCCTCGCCGGACAGGGATTCGACGTACATCTCATCGAAAAAGAAGAGCATCTCGGCGGCGGGCTTTGCGAGCTTCACTACACTCTCGAGGGAGACGACGTTGACGCTTTTCGGGAAAGGTTGATTCAATCCGTCACGAATAGCGAAAGGGTAAAACTTCATCTCGGCTGCCGGCTGGTGGGTGTCGAGGGACATGCCGGCGACTTCATCAGCACCATAAGTGCCTCCGACGGCGAGAAGGTCGAGATCAATCACGGCGTTCTTATCGTCGCCACCGGCGGAAGAGAGTTCAAGCCCCGCCAATTCCTTTACGGAGAGGACCCGCGTGTCGTAACTCAGAGAGAACTCGAAGCACGAATTGCCGGCGGTGATTGCGGAGTTGGCGACGGTGATACCGTGGTCATGATTCAGTGCGTTGGCTCCCGCGACCGCGAGCGGCCCTATTGCAGCCGCGTTTGCTGTGCGCAAGCGGTGAAAAACGCATTGAAAATTAAGGAGCGAAGTCCGGAAGCGACCATCGTTGTCCTGTACCGGGACATCCGGACTTACGGCTACCACGAAACCGAGTACCAGAGAGCCAGAGAAGCCGGCGTTCTCTTTTTCCGCTACGAACCTGAGAGACCGCCCGGCGTCGTCGCTGGGCAAGAATTGGTAGTCGAGCTCGATGACCCGGTCACTGGCAAACGCATGCCGCTGAGGGCAGACCTCCTGGTCCTTTCAACGGCAATTGTTCCCGCCGACGACAATCAAGAAATCTCCGACCTCGCGAAACTTCCTCTTAACGAGGACGGTTTTTTCCTCGAGGCGCACGTGAAGCTGCGCCCGGTGGATTTCGCCACAGAGGGCATTTTCCTCTGCGGGCTGGCTCACTCGCCCAAGCTGCTCAAGGAAAACGTCTTTCAGGCCGGGGCGGTTGCCGGGCGCGCCGCCACCATTCTTTCCAAAGACATGTTGGTGGTCGGCGGAGAGATTGCCTGGGTGGATGACAGGAAGTGCGTGTGCTGCATGACTTGCACGAGGGTTTGTCCTTACGGCGCCCCGGGCATCAGCCTTCTGAACGAGCACCGGCGGATCGAGATTGACCCCGCCAAGTGCATGGGCTGCGGGAGCTGTGCGGCGGAGTGCCCCGCGAGGGCAATTCAGTTGCACAACTTCATGGATTCTCAATTATCCGCCGCGATTGCGGCAATGAGCGTAACAGGGTAGGAATTTCGGATGACAGGATACGAGCCGAGAATACTCGCCTTTTGCTGCCATTACTGCGCATACACCGCCGCGGACCTCGCGGGAACGATGCGTGCGCAATATCCTGCGAACGTCCGCATCGTCCGGGTGCCCTGCTCGGGGCGAGTTGACCCCCTCCACATCATGCAGGCGCTCGAAGAGGGCGTGGACGGGGTCCTGGTCGCCGGCTGTTTGGAAGGGGGATGCCATTTTCAGGAGGGAAACCTCCGAGCGAGACGTCGCGTGGAACACGTCAGCCGAATTCTGGAGGAAGTCGGCCTCGACTCCAGCCGCGTTCGGATGGTCAACCTGTCCTCGGCGATGGGGCAGGACTTTGCCCGCATCGTCACGGAGTTCACCGAGCAGGTGAGAGAGTTGGGGCCGAGCCCTCTCATTGCGGATTGCGGATTGCAGATTGCGGATCGCGGATTGCGGAAAACCGAAGAGCCTTCGACAGGATAACAGAATAAACGCCATCCTTTCAGGCACGCGGCCAGAGCCAGTTGGCGAGCTATAATCCCCCGCACAAGGCGGGGTTATCCCGTCAAAAAAGTACCCTTCCTAAATCCGATGTTGGGAGAAGATAGAGATGATCGTCGCAAGCAGAAAGAGTATCGGAGAGTTGAAAGAGGTCCTCGCTCCTTATCAGCGCATTGTGGTGCTCGGCTGCGGAACGTGCGTTACCGTTTGCCTTGTGGGAGGAGAGCGGGAGGCGGGGATGACAGCTTCCGCCCTGCGAATGACCTATCGCCTCGATGGATTGGAAAAGGAAATCAGCGACCTGACCATTGAGCGCCAGTGCGATGACGTCTTCATTGACGAGGTCTGGAAGGAGCTGGACGAGGCCGACGCCATCCTTTCTATGGCGTGTGGCGCTGGCGTGCAAGCCATCGCGGAGCGCTTTCCGAAGAAGCCGGTTTTCCCGGGGGTGGATACGCAGTTCATCGGCATCCTCGAAGAGCAGGGAATCTGGACCGAGAAATGCACCGGCTGCGGGCAGTGCCGGCTCGCCTCCTTCGGCGGAATTTGCCCTGTGGCACGCTGCGCGAAGCACATGCTCAACGGGCCATGCGGCGGCTCTCACGACGGCAAATGCGAAGTCAATCCGGACATGGATTGCGCATGGCAGCTCATCTACGACCGCCTCACGGCTATCGGGCAGGAGGCGCGCCTGGAGGAGGTTTTACCGCCGACCGATTGGTCCCTGACCAACGAGGGCGGCTGCCGCAAAATCATCCGCGAGGACCAGAGGATTTAGCGACGCCTGTAAACCCAACGCCTACGGTTTCTCCGGCATGACAACTCTATCAGTAGAACCCTCGGGGTGTCGTGACGGCCTGAAAAAACTCATTTCGCCGGACGTCCCCGGAGGGCGGAATTCGGGAACACAAGCTCTTCATACAGCCAACCCGCTCGCAAAACCTTCCTGCCCGGCCTAATCTTGTGCTACATTAAAATCGGTTGGTCTGGCTGCCGTCCGATTCGTTCTCCCTGAAACTCGGCGAGCCAGCGGCAACGCCCGGCGTCAAGGTTGCGTGCCAGGGCGAATCCGAGAATAGACCCTTTCTGCGATGAAACGAAGATGCGTCCCACAACTGGCAGGATTCCTCGCGGCGATGTCTTTCGCCCTGTTGCTCCCAGAGTCGCAGAGCCATTCTGCTGGGAGAACGCCTGTTCAGTCCACTGATTACGTCGAGGAAGGGGAAGACCCGCTGACGCGGGCGCGGGTGGCTTTTTATCGCGATTTCCTCGTCCGCAATCCCGACATCGAGCTGATTCCCTTCCGCTCGCTGCATCTTCCGCCGGCGATTCTCCCGGCCGGGCGGTCGCGTCTGCTGTTTGCCATGCTCGGCGATGCCGGCCCCGACCACATCGTTTCTAACCTCGAAGATTCCCAGCTTCTCTCCGACGATGATTTCCTTTATCCGCTGGACGAATACATATTCGAAGTTCTCAAAGATAAGTCGGGTCGGCCCGTTGACCCGGATGGGCGACGCCTCGACGCGAGGAAAAACGAGCTGTTCTACAGAGACCGCCAGACCGGTAAGTACAGTGTCGCGGTGCGAATTGGAAGACGGTGCACGGCCTGTTCCGAATGGGAGAGGGTTCCGGAGCGATTCCGTGCAGCGTCCATCCGAGATGGGAGAGTCTATGGCGTGCCGATGGGCGCCGGCTTCACTTGTCTTGTCTATAGAAGAGACCTTTTCGTCAGCGCCGGCTTAGACCCTGATTCCTCGCCGCCGGACTGGGACGCCTTCATCTACACTGCCCAGAAATTGACTGACCCGGACAAGCCGATTCGCAGGGCGCGGGTCCAGAAAGGACAGTACGGGTTCGCCTGCGGAATTGACCCTTCCTGCGAATGGCTCAACTACCTCTGGCAAGCAGGCGGCGACGCAGTGCATAAGATAAAGTTTTGTCGGGGTGGACACCGAGTGGAGGCGAAGAAAGACGCGGGGTTTCCAGCAAAATGCCCTCGTTGTGGAAGGAGTCTGCTTCGTGCTCGGCAGTCATGGGCTCCGGCTTTCAATAGCGATGCCGGAGTGGCGGCGTTGAAGTACTACTCTCTCCTTCGCTCACTGCGCTGGACTCGCTGTCCCCGCTGCGGCGAGCCGGTCAACGTTCCGGCAAAAACGGCCAAGCCCGTGATGCTTGCGTGCATAGGCCCGAAAGGATGCGGCCATGTTTTCCCATATCCGCCAGCGAGCCGAATCTATCGCGGGGTGGTTCGCGAGGTCGAGGCGGAGGGTTTCGGGGAGCGGGGGTCGGGTTTCGGGGATCGGGGATCGGAGATCGGGGAACAGGGATCGGGGGTCGGGGAGCGGGTTTCGGGTTTCGGGGAGCGGGGATCGCCTGGGTTCCCTCCACACCCCACACCCCAGACCCCAGACCCCAAACCCCAGACCCCAGACCCCAGACCGCAGACCCCAAACCCCAAACCCCAGACCGCAGACCCCAAACCCCAGACCCCAAACTCCAGACCGCAGACCCCAAACCCCAGACCCCAGACCGCCGACCGCGCCAATCTGCTCGCGAAGCTGTTCGAGAGGAGTGAAGTGGCGATGGTGATGGTCGCCGACCCTTATCGTTTCATCGCCAAGCTCTCTCTTCCCGCCGAGGATATTGGGATGATGCTCCTCCCCTCGGGATGGCAGTGGGTCGAGTGTCCTCGCTGCGGCGAGCCGATAATTCTGACGGGCGAAATGAAGGCGTCCGGCCGCGCAATTTGCCGCCGCGATTCGACCTCCGTCAATCTGATAGGACGTGAGCTTCGTGGGGGATTATCCGCGAACCTCATCAGCGTCAAGATGTGGGGGATAAAATCCTCTTCGCCCAAAACTACCCGGGATGCTGTATGGCGGCTCATAGAGCACCGCATGAGCGATAAAGGGAGAATTGCGATGGCGCACTGGCTCGTGGAGGAGGGTTACGCCCGAGGCGTCCGCCCGACGCACCTGCTCCTCGCCGGCTATCCGCAGCTCTATCAATCTCTGCCGGGAAGTTGGGTACTGGTCGAGCAGGAGAGCCTCTCTTCCGGCCGCGTCGCCCCGTGGGCGCCAGACTGGTCGGCTTTCATGGCCACGGAGATGCGAGAATTGCTCCGCAACGCCTGTACAGGCGAGAAAATGGATTTGAGGGCGGCGCTCGATGAAGCTGCCGAGAAGTGTGCCGCGACGATTGGCACGGAAGATCCCACTGCCCCGCATAAACAGAGAAAGGGAGTTTCCGGGATTCTTGTTCCTCTGGCAATCCTCCTGCTTCTCGCCGTGCGGTGGCTCTATCAGGGAACGCGTCATTGCGGATTGCGGATTGCGGATTGCGGAATGAAGCCACGCGCCATCGCGGATCGCGGATTGCGGATTGCAGATTGCGGATTACGGAATGCGAAACGGCGGCCGCCGACTTCAGAATCCGAAATCCGAAGTCCGAAATCCGAAATCGGAAAGAGGCGAGTTCTCGCGTGGCTGCTTCTGGCGCCAGCCTTGATTCTGCTGATATTGTGGGTTTGGCTTCCGCTTTTGAGAGGCACACAAATGGCTTTCTCGGATTGGCGGGCCGCTGGCGAGAATAGATTCCTCGGCGTTGTCAACTTCGTCTCCATCCTCTCTTCTCCTGAGTTCTGGCATATTCTTCTTCAGACCATCATCTTCGTGGGGCTGAGCCTGGCTTTAGGGTTCGGAGGGCCGATTATACTGGCGCTGCTTCTGGCGGAGGTTCCTCGGGGGAAGCATCTGCTTCGGACAGTCTTTTATCTTCCTGCGCTGACAAGCGGGCTGGCGGTCGCCCTTTTGTGGAAGCTAATGTACGATCCCACGGAAACGGGTTTCCTCAACTGGCTTCTTCTGCACATGCCCCGCTCGACGTATCTCATTCTCCCTTTCCTTGTCATGGTCGCTTTCGCCGCTCTATCAGCTCTTTTCTTCCGAAGACGCGAATTCATCCCCGGGGTGGTTCTGCTGATTCTCTCCGCCGGATTGATCCTGCTCATCCCGCGAATTCAGCCGCTGAGGCGCCCGATTAACTGGCTGGGGAATCCGGCGGCAGGGGGATTGTGGACAATGGTCTGTGTGATTTTGCCCGCGGCGTGGGCATCAGCCGGACCGGGCAGCCTCATCTACCTGGCAGCCCTGCGAAGCATTCCGACACAACTTTACGAATCGGCGGACCTCGACGGGGCAGGGATTTTCGCCAAGATTCGGCACATTACTCTTGCCGAGCTGAGGCCCTTGGTTACCATCAATCTCATCGGAGCGCTTGTCGGGACTTCGCAGGCTATCCGCAACATATTCGTGCTGACTGGCGGGCAACCCGATGGCAGGACGAAAGTGCTCGCTCTCGATGTCTGGTACAAGGCGTTCATATACCTGAGGTTCGGCTACGCAACCGCTCTGGCGTGGATTCTGGCCAGCATGGTAATCGGGCTCGCGGTCTATCAGCTCAGGCGGTTCCTGGGGGCGGATTTTCGCCGCCTGCGGCGAGGTGGACATATGACATTGAGGTTTCGCCGGTAGAACCGTGGACGGTCATGGGCAGGATGCCCATGCCACTTGTTTTCGAGAACGGAGACGGACAACAAATGCACATCTCCAGGCTCGGACGAAAAACTCTTTTCGCGCGTCTGGCTTTCACGGCGGTCTATCTTTTGCTGGCGGCTGGCGCGGTGGTCATCATTTATCCGTTCGTCCTGATGCTCACCTCCTCCATGACAACCATCGAATACGACCGGTTCTACCCTCTGCCCGTTTTCCTCTGGGATGACAGCACTCTTCTGGGTAAATACCTCCACGAGAAATATGCGGGCCGCTCCAGCGGCATTGCCAGCCTTGGGGCAAGGTACGACCTTCCCATCAATTCCCTATCCGACCTGAAGAGAGCCATGCTCGAGGGCGACCTCTTCAGTGACGTTTACAAAGGGATGAAGTCGAGGGACCCCCACTGGCGGCAAGCTGTAAAAAGGAGAGTCGAGGATTGGCTGGACTTTAAGAAAAGCCTGCCTATCGAACTCTGCGGCGTCTATTTCTGCAACGAATCTCTCGCATCCGGCTCAAAAGTGAAAGCCGGTTTTCTGAACTTCCTGCGCGAGAAATATGCCAGGCGAATCGAGCAGGAAAATCGGCGCGACGTCCAAAGATTCAACGCTGACAAAGGGTTCAAGACGAAGTCGTTCGAGGCGCTGAAAAAAGACGATAGGGTTATCGCGGACAAGGTCAGCCGAGTTTACCACATCCATCTCCGCACTCTCCGCGATTTGCGCATTCCGCCGGAGAATCTCGAAGCACGCGCCTGGCGGCCGGAAGACTCACCCCGGATGAACGACTGGCTCGATTACAAGAGAGAGCTCCCCCCGGGGGACATCCAGGCACTGTGCGTCTCGCAAATCTACCAGGATTTTCTCGCCCGGAAATACAGCCTCGGCTCGTTCAATTCCCTTTACGGTCGTCGGGACGCGTCTTTCAGGGAGGTGGTCTTTCGCTCTCAGCGTCTGGTTACGGGGGGCGAGGTCTCTGACTGGGGCGAGTTTCTGCGTTCGGTTGATGACCTGAGCGCGGTTAGGCTCGTTGTCAACTCAACCACTCGGCTTCTCTATGAGCGAATGCTCCGGGAGAAATTCGGCGCCATCGCCAATTACAACGCCGAGTTTTCCACGCGGAACAAAGCTTTCTTCGAGCTGAAGCTCGCTACGAGGCTGCCGAAAGAGCCTAAACAAAGGGCGCTATGGGAATATTTTGTCAGGGAGCTCGCTCCATCGCACCTGCTTGTGTCGGTGTCGGAGCGGCAATACCACGAGGAGATTGTCCGTTCCACCTACATCACCGAGCTGAAAAGAGAATACCTCACCATCGAAAGCCTCAACAGGGAAGGAGGCACAAGTTTCAAAACTTTTGCGGAAGCGCACGAGCGAAAGAAGGCGGAGCAACTCCTCACCGGGAAGCTCATCGAGCAATACGGGTCGCTCGATGAATACAACACAGCTAACCGGACGGCATGGGAAAGCTGGGAGGACGTTTGCCTTCCGAACCCACTGCGTCGAGCCTGGCAGCGGTTCCTTTCAGAAAAATACGGCGAGCTGGCGCTTTTGAACGCCGCTCATAAGAGAGAGAACGCGTCTTTTGACGTGATTGCCCTCCCTGCGATTCTCCCCGATCACGACATCGTCGAGTTCGTGAAAACCGCATTACCCCTTCGCCTCATAGCTCTCGAAGACAGCGAGGAAATCCGGCGACTGTGGTACGGCCACCTGAAAAAGACGTTCGGCGGGTCTCTTGAGAAACTTTCCGCCGCCCTCGGCAAGCCGTACGTCGCGTTCGAGGAAATTCCGTTCTATTACGCGATGCCGGCGAATAAAAAAGTCCGGCTGCTGTGGATAGAGCTCGTGGAGAAAGTCGTGCCTTACGAGTCCATTCGCTTTCAGGACCCGGAAGCCAATTTTCGCAATTATCTCCGTGAAAAGTACCTCACCCTCGACCGCCTCAACAGTGAGCACGCCGCCGACTATTCCTCTTTTGAGGCCGTCCGCCCTCCTTACAAGGAGGCTGACCTTCTGGAGTTCTACGAGAGAAAAGCCGCTATCCGCGTGGCTTTCGTGCTGAGGAACTTCGTGGCGGTGGCGCGATTCATCAGCGTGCGTGGGCGTGCGCTGCTCAACACAGTCATCTTGTGCGTCCTGTCCATCGGCGGGGTTTTAATCGTCAACCCTCTCGCCGCCTACGCACTCAGCAGATTTCGCTCCAGCTTCAGCCACCGTCTCCACTTTTTCCTTCTCGCTGGCGCGGCATTCCCCACCGCATTGACCATGATTCCCAACTTTCTCCTTCTCAGAAGCATCGGTCTTCTCAACTCCTACTGGGCGGTTATCCTTCCCGTCATGGCAAGTGGAGTGGGAATATTCGTCCTCAAAAGCTTTTTCGACAGACTTCCCGCGGAGCTTTTTGACGCGGCCTCCCTCGATGGGGCAGGCGAGCTCCGCACCTTCGCCCACGTTTGCCTCCCCTTATCAAAGCCTATCCTCGCGGTGGTCGCACTACAGACGTTCGTCTTCGCTTATGGGATGTTCATGTGGCCGCTGCTCACCTGTCAAAAAGAGAAGATGTGGCCGCTGATGGTCTGGCTTTACCAATTCGTATCGCGAGATGCCGCCAATTCCCCCGAGGTGGCCATGGCAGCACTCGTGGTGACAGCAATCCCCCTCGTTCTTGTCTTCATCCTGTGCCAGCGAGCGGTCGTGAAAGGGCTTACGATACCGAGCTTCAGGTAAAGCTATGTCACTTTCGCAGTCTCGGGGTGGCGCGTTCCGCCGAGGCAACAGCCTCATTCGACTCGGCCTACCTCAAAAAACGCGCGGGGCTGCTTGCGGAACCCCTCGAACGTCGTGGTGATCGTCTTGCCGGTACCTTCAAGCGTAATCATGGTGTACCAGTAGGGCAGCGCAATATCATACTGATATATGACTCTGTACATTCTGCCCTCCTGCGATGTCCACGTAATGTCTATGTCGTTCTCGCCCGTCGCCTCTATGCTGAGAATCTTGAAACCGCCCGGGGGCATATCTACGATCTTCGTCACGTAGGCGTCGCCGCCTCCGCCGCCATACAGGGGCTGGAAGGGACACGTGCGGCCAGGGTCACAGGGATACGGCGCTGCGGGGAAATCGCTGGAGACTGTTATTCCCGTCACATAGGCGTCGCCGGAGGCATCCAGTGCGATGCCTGCGCCGTAGTCCTGACCGCTCCCACCGAGGTAGGTGGAGTAAAGAAGCCTGGAGCCCTCACGATTGAGCTTGGTGACAAAAGCATCGGCGCCTCCCGCTTTCTGAGACTGGACCGCGTCCGCCGTCGGGAAGTCGGCCGACTCCGTGTACCCGGTGACATGAACATTGCCGGACGCGGTCACAGCCATCGTCTTAACGGCGTCCATGCTTTCACCTCCCAGGTAAGTGGAATACTCGAGGTTATCGCAAGCGAGGCTGAGCTTGGCGATAAAGATGTCCGTGTCACCGCGATAGGTCCGGTCGAAAGCAGCCGGCGTGGTCGGGAAATCGTCCGAGTCGGTTGCACCGGCCACATACGCGTTGCCGGAAGAATCCAAGGCAATGCCCCGAGTTCGCTCGTAATTGCTACCCCCCAAATATGTGGAAAACACAAGAGCGTGGCCCCTATCGTCGAGCTTGGACACGAAGCCGTCGCGAGTCCCTCCAAGGGAGGCCTGGAGCGGGTTTTTCGTGGGCAAGTCCGAGGAGGCCGTTTCGCCTACTACATAGACGTTTCCGGAGTCATCCAAGGCGATGCCGTCAGCTTTTTCGTTTTGGCTCCCGCCCAAGTAAGTGGAATACACAAGATCATCTCCCTTCTCATTTAACTTTGTCACGAATGCGTCGTCCTCACCAGCGTTTGCCCTCTGAAACGGGCAGGTGAATTTGGTGCACGGCCACGGCCCCGTGGGAAAGTCTGTCCCCGAGGTAAACCCAGCCACGTAGGCGCAGGCGGAGTCGTCAACAGCTATGGCCGAGCCGGTATCGCTGGCACTGGATCCCAGGTATGTTGAGTACCAAAGGGCGGAACCGTCGCTTTTGAGCTTCATTACGAAGGCGTCCTGGTCCCCCCCATAACTGTTCTGGAATGCGTTCTTTCGGGGGAAGTCGCTCGACTCTGTTCTCCCCGTGACGTATGCGTTCCCGGGGCGATCCACTGCGATCCCCTCGGGTTGATCCTCACCGTCGCCGCCTATGTAGGTGGAGTAGATCAGCTCGTGACCGTTCAGGTCGAACTTGGCGACGAACACGTCCACCTCAGCAGGAGGCGCCGGTGGAGAAGTTGTGGTGGGGAAGTCGGGAGAATTCGTCCATCCCGCCACATAAGCATGGCCTGAGCCGTCCACGGCGATGGCCGAGCCGCTGTCGCGCGAGCTGCCGCCGAGATAGGTGGAGTAGCTGAGAATTGGATCAATGACCAGAGGTCTGCCGCGGTCGTAACTCGCGACCTGAAATGCCACCTCGTCCTCGCCTCGCAGGAAATATTCCCCCGAAACGCTGCACTTTTGGCCGTGTACGTCCTGATAGACAATGGGCGCCCGCTGGCGGACATCACCACCTTCCGTGTGCAGGATGAGGTTGCCTTCGTCGTCGAGGCTGAGCTTTTCCGCGCCACTGAACGCGAGGCGGATGGCCTTCGGATCAGCGCCGGGCGAGACTACGAAGTCGTATTCCAGACGCCGCTGATTGCCGTAGTAAATGAGGTCAATGCCGGGGTAAACCTCCCTGTATCGCACGCGGGCGTACTGAGAGATATTCGTGCGCCATTTCTTGGGATCGCTTCCGATGAAGTAGTGGCTTTTGCCGGGGAGGGCGTCCACACCATCCACCTGCGGCGCGGTGTTGGCGCCCAGAAGGCGCATACGCAGGACGGTGGCCGGGGTTTGGGTTTTCGGCTGTTGGGCTCTTTCGATGCCACGCTCCTTCTCCGCAGCGTCCTCCGCCCTTTGGGAGTTCCTGAGGGCCAGGACTGCTTCGGTACGGGTCAGAAAGAGCGTGTAGCCGCTGCCGCGGGAGAGAAACTTGACGCGAGCGTCCGTCTGGCCGCGGTTGAGCTCGAAGCTCAGGGGCAATTTACCGTAAGCCGTTTCTATGTTCTTCTGGCTGGCTCCACCATCCTCGGCAGCACGGCCAAGGGGGTTGGAAATGTCGTGGCAGCCTTCTGCCGATGCGCCTGCCAGGCCGGGGACAACCAACAGCAATGCACTAAACGAGGACAGGTTCTTCTTTCCCATCGAGTCACCTTTCTTTTTGGCCAGGAAGTTTATTCACACGAGTTTGTGAGAAATCTTGCCTTGCCCCCGCCTGTCAAGCGGCAGGATATTACCACAGCTCACGCCGCCGACAGAAGCGTTATCTCACGTCGCCCTCAAGCGCTCCGTCAGAGGACGGATTCTTCGCCCGGCCCGTTGCGAAATGCTCTGCGCCTCCGCGCCTTTGCGTTGAGAAATAAAACAGTAAGAAACGCAGAGAGGGTGAGAGCTCGTGATGGGGGCCTTCTTGCTCGGGCGTGGACCGCTTGCCGGGCGTTGGAGAATTTTGGGATTGTGGAAAAGGGCGATGCGCAGTTATCCTTTCCAGCGAGCAGAACAATGGTCGTCGCGGAGAGCGCAGCGCACGCCGAGAAGTGGAACAATCTCCACAGGCCCCTTTGCGGCCTCAGCGATCTCTGCGGTAAGCAGTTAAGCGAAAGACAAGGAGGCGAAAGATGGCAAGCAAAGTTCTGGTTCTCTACTACTCTCGGACCGGAAACACAAAGCAAATGGCGGAGCTTGTCGCACAGGGGGCGAGAGACGCCGGCGGAGATGTAACTCTCAAAGACGTCGGGGAGGCCAAAGCCGATGAGTTGCTTGGTTACGACGCAATCGTTATCGGGTCACCAACATATTACGGTTCCATGGCAGCCGAGATAAAGAGGCTTCTGGACGAGAGCGTGAACTTCCACGGGCAACTGGAAGGGAAGGTCGGCGCGGCATTTTCTTCCTCGGCAAACATCGGAGGCGGTAACGAGACGACAATCCTGGATATTCTGCGTGCGTTCCTTATCCACGGGATGGTGGTGCAGGGAAACTCGGCGGGAGACCATTACGGGCCGGTGTCCATCGGCGCCCCGGACGAGAGAGTTCGCAAACAGTGCCAGGTTCTCGGCAAGAGGGTTGTGGCGCTGACGGACAAGCTGAAGTAAGCAAAGACCCAACCCGGGTTCCCCGGAAATTTGCTCCGCGGCTTCGCGCCTCTGCGTTTCATAATCCAACATTCCTTAACGCCAAGGCGCAGAGGCGCAGAGTAGATGATGACTAATGGGACCCTCACGCGCCTACTATGGAGTCAAGAGTTCTACTCTATAGAATCGCCTTGTTGTTTGTCCGGGGGCGAGTCCACCCATGCCTGGGGAGGCGCCTTTGTCGGTCCAGGTGACGGTTCCGGCTTGCGCATCAATCGTCATATCGGCGGGGTCAGGGGTGATGGCGTTCCAGGAGGAAAGGTCGTCCGCCCAGTGGATTTTATAGCTGGCATCGGGCACGTAGCTCCAGGTTACGTCCAGCCAATCGGGGTTGGAGGTCTCTGGAGCTACGTTTGTCATTCTGAAGACGGTTGCACTGGACAAAAGGTCGAGATACGCGACGCGAGTGCTCTGATAAATATCACCACCGTAAAGGGTGAGGCGGCCATCGGTAAGGTCAACTTCGGCGGTGACCTCGCGGAACTCATTCGCGGGCAGGTATAGTCCGGTTACAACCCAGCGTCCTTCGATGGCGAGGTCGTAGATGGATTCCGACGCGGCATCGCCGATGCAGACGGTTACGCGGTATTTTGCCGGGGAAGGAAGGGCAAGCTCCCATGCGGATTCCCCGCCGGCGAATTGAAGGAGAGTGTCGAGGCGTGGGTCAGTCTGGACGTTTCTCACCCGGGCGAGGCTCGTGACATCGGTTGTCCATCCGTAGCCCCTTCCTTCATCAAAAGGGGCGCCAGCATCTTTGAGGTATCCCGGCGGAGCCAACTCGGAATCCGGCTGGAAATTGATTTTTGTCTCGGGGGAAGCCCACACTTGAATGGAGACTTTCGTGTCCGGAAGGATGACGTTGGGCGGATGAGCCTTGTCGGAGATATTGTTGATGGTGAGCGAGAACAATGGCAGGCCGGGCGGAACGGAGAGGGTGACGGTCAAACCGTCAGCCGAGAGGGAGGCGGCATCCGGCAAGTCGGTGTCGTTGAGGAGATAGTTGGAAGGGTCTCTTGCGGAGGCGAGGTCAAGCGGCTCGCTAAAAACGACCGCAACTTCATCCTCGACATCCGGCATCGAGAAGGCAGAGATTACGGAGGGGGGGACGGTGTCGAGGGTGGTGGCGAAGGATGTCTCGTCGGACCAGAGGCTGCATCTGCCCTGGTCGTCCTTATAGCAGACGTGCCATAAGAATATACGTTCTTGTTGGAGAGTGCCGGGGGGGAGGGTCACAGAAGTCTTGTTGACCGGGTCGTCGCCTGAATCCCATACCGCGTTGCTGTAAAGCCCTTCTTCGGCGCGAACCTGCCAACGGCTGGACTGGTGAATGCTGCCGGGGGGTGGCGCGGAGAATTCGCTCGCGACGAGTGTGATGGGGTCGGACATGTGCTGCGCGCCGGCGGCAGGGGAAAGGTTCACGGGTTGAGCGGGGCCTTCGGCGCCATCGAGCCAGCAGTACAGGAAAGCTCGCCTGGCGGTGACATTGGTCTTGAGGGCGGCGGCATGGTGAGCAAGTGAAGCGGCCTCCGGCCACCAGGAGTTGCGGTCGGCGTCAGCCTCGGCTTGAATGGCGACAGTAACCTGATCAATGACGAAAAATAGGTGCTGCTCGGTGTAGATGGTGTCGAGGAGCTGCCGGAGGCGGTCGGCAAAGAGGCTCTCAAGCTCGGGATTGTTCAGGAAACGTGTTCGCATGATGTTGGGAAGGGAATACTCGTTTTGCCCGACGATGCCGTTGAGCACCGGGAGGCTTGGGCGTTCCCAGTTATGTTCGCCGCCCCAGGGCATGACTTCCCAGAGATACGTCTCCTCGGCGCCGCTCTTGCCGCGAAAGAGGTAGTAATCGCGGGACGGACTGACCCAACTCTGTGCGAGAGCCGCCCCGGCGAGATAGCTGGCGTAGCTTTGCACGTTGAGATTGTTGTTGAAGAAGTCCTCGATCTCGGTTTCGGGTTTGTCCTGCAAGTTTTCGATAAGAGAGACCAGGCGGTCGTGCGGTTCGAGTCTGTTGGTTTTCCTGTCGTAGGCGAAATTATAGTCGTCATAGGATGGAAGGACGCTCATGTTGCTGGGCGGCTGTCCGGGAAGGCTGCGGGCCTGGAAGAGGTCTCCGTCCCTGTCTCTATGGTTTCTCTCGAGGTAATCGGTGTCGGGCCGTTCGAGGCTAAGCATCAGGCCGTAAGGGGAGCCGTTGAGTTGGAGGCGAACGTATTCGGTTGCACTGTACGAGCAGCCGGCGTACCAGAAAGCGCGCTGCGTGAGCATCTCTCTGAGACAGGCGGAGCCGCGGAGGCTCAGGTCGTCATAATCGCCGCCGAGTAAGATTAGAGAGCCCACTTTGAATTCGCCGCCGCTGGGCGCGAATCCGCTAAAGACGCCGTGCAGCTTTTGCCAGGGGTTGAATTTTATCCTCCAGTTCTTTTTCGTGATTGCGACGCGTTCCGAAAAGCTCCCAAACCACCGGACGCGAACCTTGTCGTAAACCTCCCCTTCATAGACAAAAGTACCCGGCACGTAATCATCCCGGGAACCGAGCTCCTGGAGGCGGCGCCGGTTCTCCTCGCTGACAAACAAAAAGTAGATGGGCAGGTTCGACGCGACACCATCGTCATAGCAAAAATAGGCGTGGCTGGATTTCATGTCATCGGCATCCGGTGAAACGCCGACGCCGCCCTCGGAGTCCTCCGCCACGACTCGGAAACGAACGACCGTAAGGCTCGGCTGCGGGGGAATCTGTGCTCCGAACTCGCCATCGCCAGCTTCACCATCTCCATGCTGCCCATCATCGGACATCGGCAGCGAGGACCAATCTTCGCCGACGCTGTATTCGATAGACATCGAGACCGAGGAGAGCGCGCTGTCATCCACGACGCGCGCGATTATCTGGACCGGCTCTTCGGAGGTCGGAACGTCGGGGGAATGTTGCACGCGATAGATGAAGGGAGGAAGATTCTCGGCGTGGGCGCTGTTCTGGGAACCCGGTGTGGAGGCGAATCCCCCTTTTGCGAGGTCTGCTGCGGCGTAAACGCCTTTTGTGCTGCGGCTGTTGGCAAGCCTTGCGGTCAATCTGGTCTCGCCCCGCGTTCCAAGAGGCTTGGCCCAGAAAGACAATACGTATTCTTCGCCCATGGAAATGCCGGGGATGGAAATGCCGACGTAGTTCCGGCAGTCGCCGCCACCGCCATCGCCGGTGGAGATGAGCTTCATGCAGGCTGCTCCGGAATGAGCGGCGGTATCAATCTTGATTGATGCGGAATGATTGCCGTATTTCACCCACCCGGAAGTGGCATGGGCATCCTGCCCATGATCTTCCACGGGCGAGACGCCCGTGCCACAGTCGGTCTCGAAATCTCCGTTGGGGACGAGGTTTTCTCCGCCGCCATCCGGTACGAGGGCAATGTCGTCAAGGAGAGCTTCTCCCTCGCCGTTCAGGTAGAAATAGAGCATGTCGCCGGTCGGATTCGCCGGGGAAGTCTCGACGTAAACCCACCTGCGGGTGACGGATGCGGCGGCCCAGTTCCCCTGGTCATTATTGGCGAGGTTGGGGTTGATGCACTCGAGAGAGGGACCGTAACCGTCAGCGGCGATAGGCCAGTACTCCCCGTCGCTGTATGGCACAAAGTCAACCAGGCGTCCGGCGGCGTCCCGAAGAACGATGGTCTCGCCGCCGTTGTCCAACTCGCCGAATGTGGTGACAGGACCGGTATCGCCAATGACGTTTTCGATGCCATAATTGGCTTTGATCCAGTCGGGGTTTTTGCAGACGACCAGATATTCATGGGTGGCGATTGTCGTGCCCTCGGGGAAAGTAAAGAAGACACCGTTGGTGAATTGCCAGCCATCGAGGCTCATCTCGGAATCGGAGGCGTTGTAAAGCTCGACATACTCATCGTCGTCGCCTCCGCACGCGGGATGATAATGTATTTCATTGATGACGATAGGAGGCGCCGTGCCGTCGGAGAAGAGGGAGTTTTGCGTGCCGGGGGTGCCGGGTTTATCGGTAGGGTCTTTGCGCAGGCTTGGCGCCCAATTGTGCGCGTCGTCACTCTCTCCGAGGGGATTGACCCTTTCCAGAGAAGGGCCAACGCCGTCCGCCTGAAAGGGCCACGGATAATCGTCATTGTAAATGACCCCATCAATCTGCCCGCCGGAATCGTCCAGAAGCGTGACGGTATCTCCACCGTTGCCGAGGCGGAACCTGCCGGCGAAATTGCCGATGTAGTTCTGAATGCCGTACGTGTAGTACACGTGAGTCGCGCTGCTGCAGACGACGAGGTAGCCGCCAGGTTCGATTTCGGTGTTACTGGGCATGACGAAAGGCTCGTTCGTGGGGTCGCTATCTCTCAACTGCCATCCGCTGAGGTCAACGCCGGTATCCCCGGTGTTGTGCAGCTCAACCCATTCGTAATACTCGTCGTCGCCCTGGAGCCTGTCGGGGTTGTACATGATCTCATTGATGACAACCTTGCCGCTCACACCGCAAAGCCACACCGGGGTAATGGCGAGGAGAACAGAAATCGTGAGGAGAGTACTCAATTTCATCGTGGTCACCTATCGCGAATTTTTCATGCTAAAAACCCGCCCCGCCGGGGCTTCCCGCCCAGAGCAACTCTGCGGAAAGAACAGCCGGGCCCCCCTGCGCTTGCTGACAGCGGCGAAGAGATACCTGAGCTATCCCTACTGAAATCATACGCAATTTTAGCATGAGTGGGAGGAAATGTCGAGAGGGAGCGCCATTGCGGATTGCGGATGCCGGTGGGGAAGAGCCGCTGTCCTAAACGGGCCCCCGGGCGCCCATTCCGAAATCCGGAATCTGCAATCCGAAATCAAACCAGGCCTTGATCGAGCATGGCGTCGGCGACTTTTATGAAGCCCGCGATGTTGGCGCCGGCGACAAGGTTGCCGGGACAGCCGTATTCTTCGGCGGCTTTACTGGCGCTTTCGTAGATGTTGCGCATAATGGCCTTGAGCTTGGCGTCGGCTTCCTCGAAGGCCCAGGAGACCCTCTGGCTGTTTTGCGCCATTTCGAGGCCGGAGATGGCGACCTCATCGCATGAAAAGAAGTGAGACCCCGAATTCACTCAAATCCGGGAATCTTGAGACTGGGATTTTAACTGTCGAGCATTCTGTCAACCTGCGCTTGATCCACATCCATCACATACTGAATCCCACTAATGTCGGCCGCCTCACGGGTCAGGGCTGCTATATCATCTCGCGATACATGTTCCAGAGCAAATTTTCGGCTGCCGGCCATTAGCTGGCGCAAGCCTTGCGCAAGGCGCTCGTAATAAGTGTAAAGACCCAAGGCGCCGGTAGGAAGGTTTTCAAATTCCTCGTCACCCAGTTCCTTGCGGAGCATGCTGGCGGTGACAAAAATTTCGTCCTTCGAATTCCCGAAACGCTCGATGTACACGGGAATCTGGTGATCATCAATGGCCCGCCCGATTGTTTTACCTACCATGGCCGCAGCAATGGGAGCCCGGGCCATGCCCACGAGCTTGACGAACGGGGCGCCAAGGGCAAGTCCTTTGAAGATTTGATCTTCGAAGGCAAATCCGCCAGCGACGGCCAGAGCGGGCACATGTTGTCCCTTGTCGGCGAGGCGTTTAGTGTACTGATATAGAAGGGAGTGGAGAACGACAGGAGGTACGCCCCACTCGTTCATCATGCGCCAGGGGCTCATGCCGGTGCCGCCGCCTGCGCCGTCCACGGTTAGAAGGTCAAGCTTATACCGGGAGGCAAATAACACCGCCCTCGCGAGGTCCGCGGGGCGATAGGCGCCGGTTTTTAGGAAGATGTATTTGGCGCCGGCACTTCGCAGTTCCTCCACACGTTTGGCAAATGATTCCTCGGTCACCATGCCCACCCGCGAATGCCGCTCAAACTCCTTGAAGGCGCCCCGCTCAAAAGCCTTGATAACGACCGGATCGGTCGGGTTTGGAAGCACGATGTACCCTCGCTCGCATAGAAGCTGAGCCTTCTCGAGGTCCCTGATCTTGACTTCGCCGCCGATGTCCTTGGCGCCCTGGCCCCACTTGAGCTCGACGCATTCCACCCCGAGCTTTTCGATGGCATATTCATGCACGCCGAGCCGGGTATCCTCTATATTCGCCTGCAGGATGATGGCGCCGCAGCCGTTTCGCTGATGATCTTTGAATAGCTTCACACGGCGCTTCAGGTCAACCGTATCCACAACCTGGCCGTTCTTGATGACAGATTCGGGGTCCATGCCGACCACGTTCTCGCCAATTGTAAGACCGGTCCCCGCCAGAGCGGACCCGATGGCGAGTCCTTCCCAATTGTTCTTGGCGATGTTGGTCGAGCCGATTCCGGGGATGAGCCAGGGATAGTTGAACTTTAAGCCCTTATCGCGGCCAAAAGCGACTTCCAGATTGACAGCCGGGAAAATCGCTTTGTCGCTGTCCGCTTCGATGCCGTGCGCCCCAACAGCGGTTCCCATGACGTTGAAGTGGGAATAGTCAACGGGATACGTTTTCTCGGCGGCGGTCGTTATCACGCCGAAAGGCTGCGGGTAGATGACTTCGTGGCCCCGGTAGGCGGACTTGCCGATCTCGCACATGCCGATGCAGCCGTCCACACAGGTGACGCACATGCCCGAGGCAGGAACTACGGAGCCTTCGGTCCTGTTCTTGGTCAAAGTCGCGGCCGAGGCATTTATTTTGGAGAGCGTCATTGTCATTCGCTTCTACTCCTTTCTTCTCATCACTCCTTTTCTATCTCGCAAGCAACACAGGGATCCATATAGCACATCATGTCATCGAACTGTTCCTTCTCGATGCAGGGCGGGGTCAGGTTTTCGCACCCTCCGCAGATGGCCTTTTCCGGCTCGTTGTAAGTGCACCGCAACTGACAGGTGGGGCAGATGTACATACACGCTCCGCACAGCCGGCAGACATCTGATTTGACATCAAAGGGCGTGCCGATGCTCCTCTTCTCACCCCGGTTGCGGAAGCCGATGGCCCCCGCCATCATCTGCTCCTGGCACATTCGCACACACAGGCCGCACAGGATGCAGTCCTCGTACTCCTGTTTGAAGCGCTGCTGGCGGACTCCGTGGGCTGCGGCAAGGTCCTGGATGGTCTTGGACTGAGGACACGAGGCGAGCAGGAGTTCCAATATCATCCTGCGAGCCCGGAGGACACGCGAGGAGGCTGTTCGCACGTTGAGTCCCTCTTCGGCAGGGTAGGTGCACGACGAGACCAGTTTTGCTCGCGGGCCCTCTCCGATCTCCACTACGCACAGCCGGCACGCACCATAAGCCGACAGCCCGTCCCTGTGGCACAGGGTGGGGACCGGAAATCCCAGAAACCTCGCGGCTTCCAGGAGGGTTGTGCCTTCTTCGACCGAAACAGGTAGTCCGTTAATGCTCAATGTAATCATGCCGATTTTCCCTTTACTGCTGAGCGAGTTGGTTCATCGTTTTCGGGCCGTGTGAACTCAAGGTCACACCTCAGGCACCTTCGGGCCTCACGGGTTGCTTCCTCAACAGACAGGGCCATCTCGACCTCCGCGAAGTTTTTCTTTCGTGATTCGGGTGGGAGCGTAGCGGGTTCTACCCTGCGGGCCTCTTCGAGTTCTTCATCGCTGACCTCAGTTGGCTCTATGAAAACTTGCGGCAGTGTTACCTTGGGCAGTTCCCTCAGCTCTTTGCCTCGCACGTAGCGGTCTATAACCATTGCCACCTTCCGCCCGGCGGCGATGGCATCAACGACCGTATTGGGGCCGGTAACCAAATCCCCACCGGCAAACACACCCCGGCGATTGGTGTAAAGAGATTCGGCATCAACACGCGGCTTCCCCCCCTTGTCGAGCTCCACGCCCATGGAGGCAAGGCAATCGCTATCCGGGCGTTCGCCGATGGCTACAATCAGGGTATTCAAGGATATACTGAACTCGGTGCCGGGCACGGGAACCGGTCTGCGCCGGCCGCTTGAGTCCACATCGCCGAGATTGTTCCTGATGCACTCGATGCCCACCAGGCGCCCAGCCTTGGAATGTATTTTTACAGGGGAGACCCATGTCTCAACCTTTACCCCCTCTTTCATAGCGGCTTCGATGTAACGAATCTTTACCGGGGAAACCAAGGTTTCGAGTTTTATCCCCTCCTCCAGAGCGGCTTCGACCTCTTCCGCGTAAGCAGGCATCTCCTGGCAAGTGCGGCGGTAGAGCAGTGTCACGCTTTGGACGTTTTCCTGCCGAATAGCCACCCTCGCGGCGTCCACAGCAGAGTTACCGCCACCGATGATACCCACATGCCCTCCGGCCAACTCCTGGCCTCTCAAATTGAAGGCCTTCAGGAATTCCATGGAGGAATGGACCCCCTCCAGATATTCACCTTCGAGACCCAACCGCCAGCTCCTGTCCGCTCCTATTGCCAGGAAAACGGCCTTGAAGCCATCCGCAAAGAGGTTGTCAATGGTCATGTCCCGCCCCAGGGCAATTGCGCATTTGAGGGTGATGTTTTCATCGAGGAGCGATTCTATCTCGTTTTGAGCCACATCCCGCGGCAGGCGATAGGCCGGGATACAACTGATGAGCATTCCGCCCGGCTCATCTTCCGCCTCGAAGAGAGTGACTTTGTAGCCAAGAAGCGAAAGCTGATGGGCCGCGGTGAGGCCGGCAGGGCCTGCGCCCACGATCGCCACCCTGGGCACATCCTCCCCGTCCCGGCGAACTCTCACTGGTTTGTACACCGATGGATCAACCCGGTCGGTGACAAATCTTTTCAAGGCTCGGATAGCGATGGGTTCGCCCCCTGTAGTCCCAAGACTACATCTCTGTTCGCACTTGCGATCGCAAACGCGAGCACAGACCGACGGAAACGGATTGGCCTCCCTGATAACTTTGTAGGCTTCTTCGTATTCGCCCTTTTCAAGGAGGGCAACATAGCGCCAGACCTCGGTGCCCAAGGGGCAAGCAGCCTGGCAAGGAGCTCCCACCACGTCACGGCACACGAAGGCATCACATCTTTTGTCAACCACATGCCGCTCGTACTCATTGCGGAAGTAGCGTAGCGTACTCAGAACGGGGTTCGACGCGGTCTGCCCCAGTCCGCACATGGTGGTGTCTTTCACAACGTGTGCCAGTTCCTCAAGAAGATGCAATTGCTCAAGTGTCCCCTTGCCCTTAGAAATATCGTCGAGGATTTCGTACATCCTCTGTGTGCCTTTGCGGCATGTAAAGCATTTGCCGCATGATTCATCTTTTAGGAAATTCATGAAGTACTTGGCGATATCCACCATACACGTGTTCTCGTCCATGACGATCATCCCGCCCGATCCCATCATTGATCCCGCTTCGGTGAGACTGTCGTAATCAATGGGGAGATCGAACCTTTCGGCAGGGATGCAGCCGCCGGACGGCCCGCCCGTCTGAACCGCCTTTATCTTAGCCTTGCCCACTGGGCCGCCTCCGATGTCATAGACGATTTCCCTGATGGTAATGCCCATGGGGACCTCGACAAGGCCGGTGTTTTTGATCTTGCCGACCAGGCTAAATATCTTGGTGCCGGAGTTACCTTTGGTCCCGATCTTCGCAAACTCGTCGGCCCCGAGCCTGAAGATGAGCGGGATGTTGGCCCAGGTTTCGACGTTGTTGATTGCCGTGGGCTTGCCATCTATGCCTTTCTGGACGGGAAACGGAGGCCGCTGGCGCGGCTCACCCATTTTCCCCTCGATAGACCTTATGAGAGCCGTTTCCTCGCCGCACACGAAGGCTCCGGCGCCTCTGGCGAGCTTGATGTCGAAGGAAAAGCCGCTTCCCAGGATGTCCCCGCCCAAAAGACCGTGTTCGCGAGCCTGCCTGAGGGCCACCATGAGATGCTTGATGGCAAGGGGGTATTCATTGCGGACATAAACGATGCCTTCCGTGGCCCCGGTTCCGTAGGCGCCGATGATCATTCCTTCGATGATGCTATGCGGGTTGCCCTCGAGTACGCTACGGTCCATGTAGGCGCCGGGGTCGCCCTCATCCGCGTTGCACACGAGAAACTTGCCGTCGCCGTTTGGCTGCTTTGCCAGCAACTCCCACTTCAATCCCGTCGGAAAGCCGGCGCCGCCGCGACCACGCAAGCCCGAGCGCTTCAGTTCCTTCAGTACCCACTGGGGGCTTTCCTTAGATAACACCGCTTCGAGAGCACTGTAACCTGCTTGCGCAATGTAGTCGTAAATTCGAATCGGGTCCAGCTTGTGGTTCAAGCCTAAGATACTACGCTTCTGATTCTTGAAGAATGGTATGTCGCGGCGATTGTGGTATTTCTTCCCAGTGTGGGGGTCCCGATACAATAAGTCCTCAACGTAGTCGCCTGAGAGTAACGCGTCAATGATCCTGGGAACGTCATCAAGCGTCACCTGGGGGTAAAATGCGTTCTGTGGCTGCGTGAGAATGAAAGGACCCATCTCGCAGAAACCGTGGCATCCCGTAACTCGCAGCGACATCTTTTGGAGCAGGTGCCGCTCCATTATATAGCGTTTCGCGACCCGTATGATGTCGCTTGAGCCACTTGCCTGGCAAGCCGTCCCGGAGCAGACAACGATGCGGGGCTTACTTTCGTCTGTGTCATCAAGGAGCATCTTTCGCAATTCTTTTAGCTGATCTATGGAAGATAACCGTGGCATTTTGCTACCTCATGGGAATACATACCAACAGCAAACCGTCTCCCCCGGGAGGGTGTTGGTCAAACCAGGTCTAACATGTGGCCGTTGCATCCACGACGCGAGCAAATTTGGACCATCCCGCCCCCGCGGACGATCATCGGCACCATCGGCGCACCGCACGTGGGGCACTCCCAGGATCCGATTAGTTCCGCGTGGCAATGCGGACAGAAGAAACTCACGACCGTGCCTAAGGGGATACTGTGCTCGGCCGAGATATTATAACTACCATACAGCGAAGATAGCCTGAGCCAACCGTGCTTATGGTCAAAAGATACGCTTACCTGGATTGAAGCGTGGTCGTCTATGGTGAGGCTCTTGTCCATCAGACTGTGGTTGCAGCGGGGACAGCTTACTTCGATGGGAAAGATGCGTTTATCCTGTCCGATCTCAATCTTGTCAAGCCCTTCCAGAGTATCCTGTATTAGTTGCTTGACTTTTGATTTTCTGACTTTTGAGGAATAATGGCCATCAATGACAACGACTGGCCCGAGAGCGCAGGCCCCTAAGCAGTTCACCGTCTGCAGCGTGAACTCTTCGTCCGGCGTTGTCTCACCGGCCTTGATTCCGAGTTGTCGCTCGAACTCTTCCGCAATCCTCGGCGCGCCCCGGACGTGGCAGGCAGTCCCGAGACACACGGATATGAGATGTTTGCCTCGAGGTTGCAGGCTGAACGAGCGATAGAACGTGGCGACACCATATAGGTCCACCAGCGGCCGCCCCATCTCGTTGGCTACGGTTCTGAGTGCTTCCTCGGGAAGACATCCATATTGAGCCTGGATTTCCTCAAGAACGGCGATCAGCGCGCCCCGCGCCTTGTCGTGTCTCTCCAAGATTCCCAGGATAACTTCCGTATCCACCTCTTGTTGTGCGTGGACGTCCCCCTTGTTCCGGGTAGCGATGTCTTGTATCATTCTATCGGTACTCCTCGCAATGCCAGACGCCTCCTTCGGGCTTTGGAAACGTGCAGGTTTCACGGTTCTCGCAATTGCTGCACAGTCCCATGAATTCGGTTACATCTTTGCCCTTAGGAGCATACGACTGGGTCGGCGATGACCTGTCTTTGCCGGCGGTCTTTACGGGAGAGGGTTCGCCAATGTCGAACTCTTCGCAGTGCACCACCGGTTTGTTTGGATCTCTCGGAAACGTGCAGCTTGAAGCGTTGTTGCACGTCGAGCATAGACCATAATATTCCGCAGTTCCCGACATGGCGCTCTCCTCACTTCGCTTTTTTCTGACCGCCCCAAGGAAGCACAGGAGCAAACGTCGTACCAACGATTGAACGATGCAAAGCGGCTGGTATTCATGCCTGGCGTGAACCCGGATGCGAGGGAAGAGCAGTGCCCTAAGTCAAAGGGAATCAACGAGTCTCACCGGATAACTCTTTTTGATGGAGGGCGCCCCGTCGCATTGACATGCGAGCCGGGAATGCAGTGGACGAGCGAGGAGATTTGTACCACCGGAGAGAATCTCCCCGGCGTGAGACATTCAGGATGAAGACTTTTTGACGTTCTTAAGCTTTTCCCGCAAGGTCTTGCGGTCAATGCCGAGAATCTCCGCGGCGCGGGTTTTGTTGCCGCCCGCGCTTGCCAGGACGTTGCGGATGTATTCGCCCTCCACTGCGGCGAGGGTTCGGGTGAATCCCGTTTTCCGCAAGGCCGAAAAACGCATAAGCGAGGGCAGGTCTGGCACCTCGATGAGATCCCCGTCTGTCATCAGTATCAGGCGCTGTATTACATTCTCAAGTTCTCTCACGTTCCCCGGCCAACCATAGCTTCTCAAAACCTGTAAAGCATCATCGGAAAAGCGGGCTGGAGGCTTACCCAGTTCTTCGGCAAACTTGGTTGCGTAATGGCGGGCTAACAACAGAATGTCCTCGCCCCTTTCCCGCAATGGTGAGATGGCGACCGTGATGACGTTGAGGCGGTAAAACAGGTCTTCGCGGAAAAGCCCCTTCTTTACCAGAGTCTGCAAATCCTTGTTGGTCGCGGCCAGAATCCTGGCGTCCACTTTTCGAGTCCGGTTGGATCCAAGCATGCATATTTCCTTATCCTCAAGTACCCGGAGAAGTTTGACTTGCATGGAAAGGCTCATTTCGCTGACTTCGTCGAGAAAGATTGTGCCATTGTCCGCGGCATGAAAAAAGCCCGCCCGCGCCTCCGTTGCGCCGGTGAAGGCTCCCTTGACATGCCCGAAAAGCTCGCTCTCAAGCAGTCCCTCCGGGATGCCTCCGCAGTTGACGGGCACAAACGGCGCGGAAGAACGTGTGCTACTGTAATGAATGGCCCTGGCCACGAGTTCTTTGCCCGTCCCGCTCTCACCCGTGATGAGTACGGTAGCAGATGTGGACGCCGCCTTGGTGATGGCGTGGAAAATCCTGCGCATGGCTTTCGACTTGCCAATAAGACCATGCGGCGCCGAAACCGTCTGCGGCGACATCTCCCACCCGTATCGGCGGACACGCAGTTTCTCGAGCGCATGCCGAACGGCGGACAGGAGTTCCTCGTCGGTAAAAGGTATCGCAAGATACTCCTCGGCGCCGGTTTTCACCGCCTCGACCGCTCCCTCTATCGAGGGATAGCCGGTAATCATCATGACCTCGGCGTCCTTGAAGTTTTCCCGGACGTGCCGAATCAGGTCCAACCCGCTGATTTTGGGCATCTTGAGGTCGGTAATGACCAGGTCCACGTGTGTTCCCTCAAGCACGTCAATCGCCTGAGTCACACCAGGACACGTGAAGACGTGATATCCCTCCGCCGTCAAGTTTCGCTGAACTACTTCCAGCGTGCTCGGGGAGTCATCCACAACCAGGATGCGTTCTCTCTCGGGCGAAGATGTCATCTTAGCCGTTTTCCTTCAAACTTTGCGACCCTTCCACAGGCAGCCGAATTTCAAACCGCGTGCCTCGGCCGAGCTTGCTCTCGACCTGGATACTGCCCCCGTGTGAGGTGACGATTCCATGAACAACCGGCAGTCCCAAGCCCGTGCCTTCGCCGACGTCCTTTGTCGTAAAGAACGGTACAAGTATTTGCTCCTGAACGTCCTCGCTCATGCCCGTGCCTGTATCTTCCACAATCAACGACACGTCATTTTCGCAAGCCCGTGTTCGCACCGTGAGCTTGCCTCCTTCCGGCATCGCCTGCAAGGCATTGACAACCAGATTCACGAGAACCTGATTGAGTTGTGCTTGGTCGGCTGTGATTTCTGGGAGGTCCCCCGAAAGCGAGCATTCAACTTCGATTCCAGCCTCGGCACACCGCGATTCGAAGAAATCAAGCGTTTCTTCGACCACCTGGTCTAAATTGACTCGCGTTTTCTGCGGGGGCATCTGCCGGGCGAATACGAGAAGCTTCTTGATGACTTCCCGCGCATGCAGAGATGCGGACTCTATCTTCTCAATATCCTGTTTCGCCGATTTGGGCAGCCCCTGGCATTTCCTTGCAAGTTGCGCGAATCCCAGGATATTGCCCAGAGGCTCATTCAGTTCGTGTGCAACACCCGCGGCGAGCAGTCCGATGGTGGCCAGGCGGTCAGCGTGCCGGAGCTGACCCTCGAGTTTCGCTTTATCCTTTTCGGATTGTCTGCGCTCGATGATTAACGCCACCTGCCTGGCTACGGCATTGATTAGGTTTCGCTCTTCTTTTAGGAACGGGCCCTCATCAAGTTCCGGTTTCTCCTTCGCATAAACGACCTCGACAAGCCCACGCCGCGCGCCGCTCACAACAATGTCCGCCGTCTGCTTCTGGCGGCACGCACGAAAACCGGGTGTTGAGTAAGAATTCCCGTCCAAAACGATCCGCGCGAAGGTGACCTCCGGATATTGCCAGGCGGGAGGAAGAAGCTCAACAATGCTCTGAAGAATCTCTTCTAACGTTATTCCGGGCCTTCCAGCTGTCTGGGCAATCCCATAAAGACAGGTTAGCTCCTTAACCCGCTCTCGCAACGCTGCCTTCGCAGACCGTGACAACTGATCTCTTATCACCGGCGCCTCCGTCTCCTTGAACCAAGTGCAAAGCCAGGACGTTCTCCATGAACCTCCTTGTCTTTTATCATACTCGCGCCTATAGATAAGTGTCAAGGTTGGGGGGTAGGCCGCGTGCGGCCGCGTAATCGTGCCATTTTAGGCAGCCTTCTTTCGCTGTTGGCGTAGGCTGCGTTTGTGCCAGAGGGCCATGGATTATCTGGTGTGATCCCATAGGCGATCGAAGCTGGTATCGCGCAGGCCGCAGCGCACACGCAGAATTTCGTCCGCGCCCGACTTACTCCAGCGCATACCCGACTGTTTACAGCGACCCTGGACGAAGGTCCTACACTGGGCTTGGACCTCCGCGCTGCCCGTCGCGCCTCCGGGCTTCTCGCTCAGGGCAATTCGGCGGACAGGACAATCGCGCGCCCTGCGCTCGCTGACATCGGCGAAAAGATGCTTGAGCTATCCCCACTAAAATCATACGCAGTTTTAGCACGGGGCGGAAGGAATATCGAGAGGGAGCGCCATTGCGGATTGCGGATGCCGGTGGGGAAGCCCCGCTGTCCTAAACGGGCCCCCGGGCGCCCATCCCGAAATCCGGAATCTGCAATCCGAAATCAAACCAGGCCTTGATCGAGCATGGCGTCGGCGACTTTGACGAAGCCCGCGATGTTGGCGCCGGCGACAAGGTTGCCGGGACAGCCGTATTCTTCCGCGGCTTTACTGGCGCTTTCGTAGATGTTGCGCATAATGGCCTTGAGCTTGGCGTCGGCTTCCTCGAAGGTCCAGGAGACCCTCTGGCTGTTCTGCGCCATTTCGAGTCCGGAGACTGCGACACCCCCGGCGTTGGCGGCCTTCGCCGGCCCGAAGAGGACTCCCGCCTCCTGGAAGACCTGCACCGCTTCCGGCGTGCTCGGCATGTTGGCGCCTTCTGCGACGGCAATCACACCGTTGCCGACGAGCATCTCCGCGGATTCTCTGTCAATCTCGTTTTGGGTCGCGTTGGGAAGCGCGATGTCCGTCTTGATAGACCACATGCCTTTCCAATCGTCATGGAAAGAGGCATGCGGGTGAGTTTTCAGATACTCCTTTATTCTTCCCCGCTCAACTTCTTTGATTCGCTTGACGGTTTCGAGGTTAATCCCTTCCGGGTCATGCACGTAACCATTGGAGTCAGACATGGCGACGACTTTTGCGCCGAGTTGCTGGCATTTCTCGACCGTGTAAATGGATGCGTTCCCCGAGCCCGAGCTGACGGCGGTCATTCCCTCAATGGTTTTCCCCTTGGAACGCAGCATCTCCTCGAGAAAATAGATAACGCCGTAACCTGTCGCCTCCGTTCGAACGAGGCTGCCGCCCCAGTTCAACCCCTTCCCCGTGAGAACGCCCTCGAAGAGGTTCTTGATCCGTTTGTATTGCCCGAACAAAAACCCGATTTCGCGGGCGCCGACGCCGATGTCCCCGGCGGGAACGTCTGTGTCAGCGCCGATGTGCCGGGCGAGCTCGCTCATAAAGCTCTGGCAGAATCGCATGACCTCGTCGTCCGACTTGCCTTTCGGGTCGAAATCCGACCCGCCTTTACCACCGCCCATCGCGAGGCCCGTTAGCGCATTCTTGAAGACTTGCTCGAAACCGAGGAACTTAATGATTCCGAGGTTCACAGAAGGGTGAAAACGCAATCCGCCTTTGTAAGGGCCGATGGCGCTGTTGAACTGCACCCGAAAGCCCCGGTTGATGTGGACATCCTCCTTGTCGTCCTGCCAGGGAACACGGAAGATTATCTGTCTTTCCGGCTCCACAATCCGCTCGAATACCCTGCTTTTGACGTACCGGGGATTTTTCTCCAGGACCGGCACGACAGATGTCAGAACTTCGTGTACAGCCTGATGGAACTCGGATTCCCCCGGGTTCCTTTCCATGACCCGCTCCATGATTTCGGACGCGTTTACCATCTTTCCTCCGATTTTGGTTCTTTTTGTAAAAGAACGTTGACCAGCGCGGGGCGCGCGACCCATTTCTGATTTCGGACTCCGGACTCCGGACTCCGGAATGCCCAATCTGTAATCCGCAACGCGGAGGCGGCGGGCCCGGATGGCCCAGAGCGGATTCTTCTTTTCGGAAAAGAAGCAAAACCGATTAAGTGTTCTATGGGCTCTTTAATTGATTCCTGTCCGCAATCGAAAATAGGCAGCAGCACCCGCAAAGTTCCCGCCGAGGCATCAGCATCAACTATGTCCTCAACAACTGCAGCGGATTCGCCAGACGCTGAAGAGCGGCGAAAAGTGGTACTGCAAGACAGCAACCTATTGCCTTTTCAGCGAAAGACGGGATTCCCCGCTTCCTCCGGTTGTGTCCCCATAATATCGCCCTGAATCAAGTCTGTCAACAGAAAATCGCCGGGATTTTTCGGTCCGCAAAATACGGCAATATTGCCTATTTCATCCTTGACTGTCGTCTCAGGTAACGGTAAGCTTGGAGCAGGATTGCCTATCGGAAGGAGAAGCAATGGAGGAAAAAACGAAGAAATCTGTGATGGCTATTCTGCGTGCCCTTGAGGGGCGGAGGAAGCCCCTCGGGGCGACGCGGGTCGCCAGGGAGATACGGGCGTACGGGATCAATCTCAGCCAGAGGACGGTCAGATACTATCTCGGATGGACGGACCGTAAAGGGTTCACGAAGAAGGTTGGAAGGCGCGGGCGAACGATCACTCCGGCGGGGATGAAGGAGGTGTCGGAGTCTTTCGTTTTCGAGAAAGTTGGGCTGGTGGTTTGCAGGATTGACGAGCTTTCCTACCGAATGACTTTCTCTCCCAAGCGGCTCGCCGGAAGCATCATCTTGAACATCTCGACTTTGAAAAAGGAAGATGTCGGGCGTGCAGTGAAACGGATTGTTTCTGCGTTTGAGGCCGGATTGGGAATGGGGCGCTTCGTGGTCATGGGGGAGGCAGGTCATCAACTGGGAAACTTTGTCGTTCCGGAAGGACGAACTGCCATCGCCACGGTTTGCAGCGTGACAATCAATGGGATTTTTCTCAACGCGGGGATTCCGGTGACCTCCCGGTTTGGGGGCCTGCTGGAGGTGAGGGATGGTCAACCGGTTCGGTTCACGCAGTTGATCAATTACGACGGCACTACGCTCGATCCGCTGGAGATATTTATCAAAGGAGGAATGACCAGTGTTGGCAAGGTGACGACAACTGGAAGCGGAATGATCGGGGCAAGTTTTCGTGAGATACCCTCGGCGGCTTTGCGGTCGGCGGAGAAGTTGAGGAGGAAGCTGGAGGACATCGGGCTTGGGGCAATAATAGTCATCGGGAAGCCGGGGCAGCCGCTTCTGGACATCCCGGTTTGCGAGGGAAGGACTGGCATGATTGTCCGGGCTGGACTGAATCCCCTTGCGGCGTGCCAGGAGGAGGGCATCGAAACCGATAACCTCGCCATGGGAACGCTATTCGAGTTCGAGGAGTTGGTCTCCTTCGAGCGGCTGCGAGGGCCCGAATAGTTGCGCCGCCTCAGACAAACCGAAGAACGCGAATCCTTTTGAGTGCAACCGCCGAGGCCGATCGGACAAACGCTCAGAGCCTTCGCGACGGGGATGAAAGCTGGCTCGCGGGCCGCGTTCAGGCAAATGCACGAAGGCAACAGCGGACGCCTTATGGCAAAAGGGGCTTTGGAAGGCGGAGTTTCGGCGGAGGCGGTTTTACAGGCGGTGCTCCTTCCGTGGCGCTTCCCTCTTTTCCGAGCACGAGCAAGCATACGGAGTTGGGATGGAGGGAGAGGGTAATGATTGCTTGCTCCCGCCGCACGGGGATATTTCGCTTCTCGCCGGCAATCGAGAGGACGGCTTTCCGGAATATCGCTTCAGCCTGCCCGGAAGAGGCGGGTTTCGGGTTGCCGATTCGCGTCCACTCTGACCATGCGTCGCAGTGCTCGGGGTCTATCAGATAATGCCAGCTTCCGACCGTCTTGATATGCCTCTGAAAGCCTCTCACCGTGACAGTAAACTTGCGTTCCGGCCCGGCGCCGGCGCAGTTCTTCTCGTCGAAGCGCCAAAGGAGAATTTGAAGTGTATTCGGGGCGGCGCTTGTGGCTATGGCGCCGGCGGACTTGTCAGAGGGGTTGAGTGTTGCTTTGACCCGACTCGAGGACATCTTGCCCAGGAGGCGATAGAAATTGAAAAGGGAGACAGGGACGGTCTTGTCGCCGATGCGAGTGAAGAGGGACCTCCAGCCGTTGAAATAGTTCCCGCTCAGGCCTCCCCACCTCAGCATGAGGTCAACTTTTGCGCTCTTCGTGGCTAAAACCTCTCGCAGCAGCGAGCAGGTGAAGGCGGCTTCGTAATGATTGTGGGTTCGCGGCCAGTTGCCGCCCTCGCCGAGCGGCTGGCCCCATTCGTTCAGGTGTCGCCGGCATTTCGACAGTGAAGGCGCTTCCTTCTCGATGATTCGCGAGTATTTCTCGTTGACGTCGAGGATGTAGTCCAGCTCGCCGTAAGCGTGCCACGAGATGAAATCAATCGGCGCCCCTTCTTTTCTCCCGGTGGCGAAGTTCTGCCCGCGGGCGCAGTGCCGCATGAAATAGCGCGCAAAGGTATAGTCAATGTTACAGCCGCCAAGCGCCGGTCCACCTATGCTGACATGCGGGTCGGCTTCCTTCGCTCCGGCGGCGAAGAAATCATAGAGCTTGAAGAAGCGGACGATGTTCTCGTACTTCATCGGCCGCCCGCCACCGATCCAATATTTACCCACATCCGGCTCGTTCCATACCTCGAAAAACCATTTGCGGACTTCCTCTTTCCCGTAACGTTTCTCGCAGTGGCGGACGAGCTCACGGACCAGTGTCTTCCACTTGCCAAAGTCTTTTGGGAGGTTTATGGCCCCGCCGCCGTAGTTTCTGACAATCTCTCCGTCGGCGAGAGCATCCGGCATGAAATCGCACTCGATGATTGGGCGCATCCCGGCGCCCAGAATGACCTCCAGAACCTTATCCAGAAAGGTCCAATCATAGAGTGGCTTTCCGGACGCATCCTCCGAATAAACCCTGCACCCGTATTCAGAATCGGAGAAGACGTTGTGGCATCGAACATAGAAAAGCGCACCCGACTCCTTGATTTGCCTCCACGCATCCTTCAGTCGCTTATCAACGGTCCCTCGATAAAGCGGGTCATAGCCGACGTTGGCGACGAGCCCGGGATGCCATGTGCCTGCCTTTTGGGGAATGTTGACGATAACGCGGAGGGGCTTCGCTTTGTCGCTCGCAGGCAGGGAGCCGCTACGAGCAGCCTCGACGAGGCAGGGAAAAGCCGGCGTGATGAGCATGGCCAAGGCCACGAGCCGTGAGATAGCGGTAGTCATTCGTGTTTACCTCCACGATTTGTCTGTTCAGCGCACACTTCGGGAGATGCGCCTCCAGAACGCCCGGCTCACCCACCGAGCACGCTTCGCGCCTTTGCGACCCCGCGTTTCGCGGGGCTCTCTTCCTTGTTGTCTCGCCAGCACGCCAAGCATCTTCCGTATCTGATTTTGCCCTCATCGCTCCGGCTTCTTGGGTAATCGTACCAAAATCGAGGCGGAGCGGCTACAACCAATGCAAGCAGCCAGCGAAAGGCTCCTGGGCGGCGATTCTCGATACTTGCCCCATTCAGGGGCAATTCGCCGAGAGAAGAAAAGATTCGCGTGGGGCAGCCGAGGACCGGGTCCCTCTCATCTCCATCACTGCGACTCTGCGTTAAATCCTTCTGGCTGCTTTCCTTGCCACCCAAATACAGCCGCACCTGTGCGATGAGAAGTTGACGCGAGGGCAGGCAAAAAAGCGGTTGACAGAGGGTGAGTCTGTGGCACAGTATTCTGCGCAAGGTGTCGGGATGACCCTCGTTGATAAAGGGGAAATAAAGGGGCAGTAGCCCGCAAATAACGCACAAGGGGAGGGCGCCAATCATGTCTAAGAATTCTTCTCTTTTCGCCGTCTTGCTTTTCCTTGCCTTTTCGCACTCCGGAGTTGCCTCAGCCGAGACATGGTACGTTAACGCTGGCGCGACGCAGCCCCGCGACGGGAAATCCTTTGAAGCTGGATTCGAGACGATCCAGGAGGGGATAGATGCAGCATCCCCCGGCGATACGGTCATCGTTGCTGAAGGGACTTATGTTGAGAACATTCAGTTCAAGGGCAAGAACATCACGCTCGGTAGCACGGAGCCAACCGACCCGACCGTTGTGGAAAACACGGTCATTGACGGCAAGCGAAGCGGCTCCGTTGTCGCATTCGCCGGGACAGAAGATGAAACATGCGTCCTCTCCGGGTTTACCATTCGCAAAGGGCGCGCTGATCACGGTGGCGGCATCTGCGGCGGGACCGAGTTCGATCACACTCACGCCACGATTGAGAACAATATCATCAGCGCTAACTCCGCGGGTGACGGTGGTGGGCTCGCTTACTGCGACGGCGCCATCCAGAACAACGTGATTACAGGGAACATGTCCTGGCGGGAATGGCGCGGGGGCGCCGGGCTGTATGACTGTGACGGGACAATCGAGAACAACACGATCTCAGGAAACTCCGCCACAGGCGACTGGAATTCCGGCGGCGGGCTGCGTTCCTGCGACGGCACCATCCAGAACAACACCATCACCGGAAACCGCGCTCGTTCCGCGGGCGGGCTGGCTAATTGCTCTGGGGTCATTCAGAACAACACGATCTCAGGAAATCCCGGCGGCGGGCTGAGCGAATGCTACGCAACGATCCAGAACAACATCATCTCCGGCAACACCGCCAAATGGGGCAGCGGTGGGTTGTATCAGTGTCACTGGATCATCCGAAACAACACGGTCTTTGGCAACTCGCTGGAAGATGCCGGCGCTGCGGGCGGCGGAATGGCCGATTGCAAGGGCACGATCCAGAACTGCATCATCTGGGGAAACCGGGGGCTATGCCAGATTTCCGATTGTAGTGTGCCCATTTACTCCTGCATCCAGGCTTGGACGGGTGGTGGCCAGGGGAACATTGCCCACCATCCCTACTTCGTGGATGCACCCAATGGGGACTATCACCTGAAGAGCTGGTCTCCGTGCATAGATGCGGGTGCTCCGGGCTCCCCTTGTTGGGAAGAGCCTGCGCCCAGCGGAGGACGCATCAACATCGGCGCCTACGGAAACACGCCTGAGGCGACCTCCAAGTCGGCCGATAGCGACAACGACGGACTCGCCGATGACTGGGAAATGGAATTCTTCAGGGATCTCCGCCAGGAAGCAAGCGACGACGCTGATGGGGACCTTATCTCAAACATCGAGGAATACGATCGCGGACTGAACCCTACCTGCCAGGCGGCATTGTGGTACGTGGACGGTTCGGTGCCCACTTCCGGCGACGGGACCTGCTGGGAAACAGCCTTCAAAACGATTCAGGAGGGCATAAACGCCGCCTCCGATGGCGACACGGTCATCGTCGCGCAGGGGACCTACCTGGAGAACATCCATTTTAACGGCAAGGAGATCATCCTGCGCAGCACGGATCCCGCCGACCCGGCCGTTGTTGACAACGCCATCATTGATGGCAACCAGGCCGCCTCCGTCGTCACCTTCGACGGAACAGAAGACGAAACTTGCGTCTTCTCCGGTTTTACCGTTCGGAATGGCAAAGCTCGTCATGGCGGCGGAATCTCCGGTGGGAGCGCGATGATCGAGAACAACGTGATCACCGGTAACTCGGCCCAATACTATGGAGGCGGGCTCTATTACTGCCAGGGCACCATGCGGAACAACATCATTTCTGGAAACGCGGCTGGCTATGGCGGCGGCCTGCATAGCTGCCACGGCACCATCCAGAACAACACTGTCTCTGACAACGCTGCCGAGAGTTACGGCGGGGGCCTCTTCGCCTGCCCTGGCACCATCCGGAGGAACACGATCACAGGAAACTCGGCTCGGCGGGGTGGCGGGCTTTATTATTGCGACGGTACTATTGAAAGCAACACGATTTCCGGAAACTCGGCCGATGCGGACGGCGGCGGGCTCAGTTGGTGCAAGGGCACGATCCGCAATAACGTGATCACCGGTAACTCGGCTGAACGGGATGGCGGGGGACTGCACTGGTGTCGCCGCGATGGTCTGCATTGTTGCGACGGCATAATCTGGAACAACACGATCACCGAAAACTCGGCCGGTAGGAACGGCGGCGGCCTGTGTGAGTTCGACGGCACCATCGCAAACTGCATCATCTGGGGGAATAGGGCTGCCGAGGGCGCGCAGCTTTATGACTCGAGCGTACCCAGATATTCCTGCATCCAGAACTGGACGGCAGCCGGCGAAGGCAACATTTCCCAGGACCCGCGATTCGTTGATCCGGACGGGCCCGATGATGACCCTGAAACTTATCAGGATAACGACTACCGTCTGGCGGAGGCATCGCCTTGCATTGACGCCGGCGTGAACGAGGATTGGATGATGGAGGCCGTTGACCTGGATGGCAATCCGCGCATCGTAGACGGTGATCGCGATCGTCTGGCGGTTGCGGACATGGGTGCGTATGAGTACGTTCCCCCCCTATTAATCAGTGTGAGATCGAATACTGAAGCCGACTTCGTCCTCAAAAGGCTCCCCGGGGGCCATGCGCTGCAGGGGAGCACTGAAGCGACAGGTGATCCAAAGGTGTTCGAGAAGGTCTATGCGAACATGCCGTCGGGCACATGGCACATCACCTGGCAATCGCAATCGGGCGCCTGGCCGAGGAAGCCGGTGAATGAAGAAAAGGAGTTGGCTGACGGTGGCGCGATTGTGTTCGAGAAAAACTACATCGTGAGGATGCCGAGCGAGACTTATCAGCTCGACATTGAGCCGGTCAGATATACGACAGGTACGTTCCCCGCTCACGTGCGTTTGAAAAACACAACGGGACCTGAGAACCCTCCGGCCCGAACGTTCACCACACCGATATGGCTGGTTGTGAAAGACGTGGTCTTCACCGTGTCTGGGCCTGACTCGGAGGGAAAGCTGTGGAACGCCGACGGAATCAGTTCGGAAGAGTATCCCCATTCGGGCGATTACTATTACGTGGACGTCAGCGATTGGGCGCCGCTCGGTCCGGGCGAGACATCCCCGGAGGTCGTGCTGGAGTTCTACATCAAGGACCGAAATCCGAATTTTGAGCCTGAGATCGAAGTGTGGGCATACGACCCGGTGGTGGTAGCTGCCGGGTCGCGCTTCCGCGTCGAGCGTGTGCTTTCTGAACCCGCGGGATCAATTCTTCTCCAGTGGGAATCGGAGGAAGGGGCTGTGTATGTGGTGGAAGCCGCTGCCAGTTTACAGGGTCCCTGGGTACCCATAGCAGACGAGATACCCTCCGGGGGTCAGATCACGCAATGGGCGGATTGGCTGCCTGAGGGCATCACCTGTCGTTTCTACCGCATCCGAGGGCCATCTCCGTGAGTGAGAGACGTGGACAGACGCTTTCGCGGGATAAACAACACTCTGCTTTTTGGAGGACACAAACATGAAGTCACCGAGAGCTTTTCCAAAGTATATGGTGGTAGCGGCTGCGGCAGTTGCGATACAATCTCTCTGCCCGGTGTCCAGTTGCCTGGAACCGGCGGCAGGGGCAGCGGGGTCGCTCGGAGAGAACAAGTGGTTTTTCGAGTTCGGGCCTTTCTGGAGAGCCGGAGGGGACGTCAATTTTCGAATCAAGTCGCTCCCGGACCTTTCCCGTTATCGGCCTCCTGTGCCCCCAAGCAACAACGCCATTGGGCCGGTCAACGCTGTAGCGGACAGGACGTACCAGGACGGCTACGTCAAGCGGGACTATGGGACGGGGGTGTGGGACAACAACACCTGGTACTGGGGATACGATAGGAACGAACAAATCGTCGGTAACCAGCTCGTATTCCACGACAGCACGTATTCCGTTGGAGGGGAAAGCCTCAGCACGAGGGATAGGTTTTCCCTCGACCTTGATGACGAGATCGGAGGAGAAGCCCGAATCGGCCGGAACGTTTTCACCTCCAAGGGCATGTCGGCGTCTCTCGTTCTGGGACTTGGCTTCACATCGTTTGGCGGCAGCGCCGGGTTTGAAGACCCCGGGTATATCTGGGGCCCTCAAGTCGCGAGAGTTACCGACACCTACAATCTCCTGACAGACCCAAGCTGGGTTCCGCCGGCGCCTTACTCTGGAACAAAGCAAGGCCCCGGATACATAATCCCCAATATCCCCGCACAAAGACATGTCGGCGTGGGACGAACCTCTTCTCTTACGGAAATCTACCACAGCGTCCACCAGGATATAGGTGTGCAGCTTTGGGTTTTGTCGCTGGGTCTGGACATTCGAGGGAAAGGTGCAAAGCTATCCTACATCGTAGGTGCGGGGCTTTCCGGAAACTTCGTCAGCGCTGATTCTGATTTTCACTGGGCGGCGACGGAAAACGGTGTGGCTCTCGATTCAGCGAGCTATTCAGACGCCGACAATGCTTTTGAATTGGGGGCCTACGGCGAGGCCGGGGTTATTTTCCAGCTTGGCAGCAGCGTCTCATTGGGCCTGCGGGCCCGCTATGACCATACGTTCGACGACGCAGAGGTCAGCTTTGGCAGCACAGAGGCCGAAATCGATCTCAGCGGGTTTTCCGGCCTGGCCAGCCTCGGCATATCATTCTGAACGCAGGCGAAGTCATTCCGGCTCGCCTGAGAAAGCAGCAACAACCGCCTTCCCCAACCCCACAGCACCCGCTCGCGCTTCGGCTTGCGCACCGAGCGATAGAGTCGGGAGGCAAAGATAGCATCCGGGGGCGTGCGACCGCCTGGGCCCATTCCGACACAAGGTCTGCCCGCAAGTTCTACAGAATCGGAATCGAGTGAGGGGGCGAGGACGGGCTGAGGTTCACCGCAGAGGGCGCAGAGCACGCAGGGAGGGCGCAGAGAACGGCAAGGTTCTAAGACGCAGAAGGCGAAGGGCGCTGGCTGCGGGCGTGTTTGTCAAATGGTGCAGAAGTACTTCAGGTGCCGCTCGGGGACGGCGGCTTTGACGAGGAAATTGTAGTAGAGGCTGTGCATCTCCCTGGCGGCGTCGCGATGCTCGGCGATGACGTTTTTGTCGCAGTTCGGGTCAGAGGGGAGATGGTAAAGCTCCGGCGAGAAGCGGTCTTCTTCGAGGGCAGCCTCTTCTCGCTTCACGCTGTCCACGGCTTGGGTCTTTGCGGCTGCCGCTCGCCCCTCTGACGTGGCATCCCGCTGGAGGCGGGACCCGTGGAGAATCATTGGCAAGATGCCCATGCCACCTGGGTTAACCTGTGCGCCGTAAACGAGAAACCATTCGCTATTGACGATGCTGCTCCGGGTGCAAGGGCGGGGGATTTTCATGCCCGGATGGGAAATGGTCGGAGAGGAAATCACGAAGTCCCTTACCTTGTCCCTGAGCCCGCTTAGCAGCGGCACGAGCGATTTGCCCCGAACGCTCTTCGGGATTTTGACGCCCAGGCATTCGAGAATCGTTGGCATCATATCCGGCGGCTGCACGAAAGCCTTGACGCGATTGCCGCCTTTCAGCTCCGGATGATAGACCAGGAACGGGATGCGGCTGATCTCCGGGTAGAGAGGGATGTCCTTGTAGCTGTTCTTTCTGATGAGGGATTTTCCGATGTGGCCGTGCTCTCCGAGGCAGAAGCCGTGATCGGAGGTTATTATAATCATGGTGTCGCGGAGAAGTCCCAGCTCCTCGACCTTGCGAAGAAGGTAGCCTATCCAGGTATCAACCATCGTCGCCTCGCCCGCGTACAGGCAGCGGCATCTGTGCAGCTCCTCCTCCGTGAGGAACTCTCTCCAGCGGTCGTACCGGGGGTAAATCACATCTTGGCCGGTGTAGCCCTTCTGGTATTGTTCGACATACCATGCGGGCGGGTCCCACGGCTCGTGCGAGTCAAAGGTGTCCACGTAAAGGAAGAAGGGCCTGCTGCCCCGATTCCGCTCCAGCCACAGAGTGGCTCTCCTCATTGTTCTTGCCACGAAATAATCTTGCTCGGATTTCCTATCGGCGACGTTGCGAAGATACTGGATTACTGTCTGCGGGCGGCGGAGCTTGTTTTCGTCGCAGGGCAAAGTCACCTTCTCCGGGGAAGTTCGCCAGGGATCGTTTTCCTGCCCGCGGATGAGCTGCCAGGAGTGGAAGCCTCGCTGGTAGTTGTAACCGGGGGCGAAGGGATGCGGCGTGTCCACGACGAGCGCCGTGAGGATGCCAGCCCTCCGCAGGACGCTCTGGATGGTGACCGCTTTGGCGTCAATCGGCGACCAGGCCTTGTAGGTGAAAGTATAAGTCCCCGTCAGAACGTCGTTCCGCATCGGAACAGTCGGAAAGGACGCGATGTATGCGTTATCAAAAATCAGGCATCGTTTCGCAAACTCCGCAAGATTGTCGCTGTGAACCCAGCTATTCTCGTAGCACTTCACCGCGTCGCGGCGCATGGTATCGGAGATGATGACGATGACGTTTTTGACCTTTCCGACGTCTCTATCCCCGGACGAGCCTTCCGCCTCCTGAGAAAAAGCTCGCCGCCGAAGAGCCAGCGTCCCTGCCGCAGCTACGCCACCCTTCAGGAACGACCGCCTCGTGCAACCTACTCCCTCAGAGAGCCTCTGCCCTTTCTTCCGGTTTTGCGGTGCCATGACATTCTCCTTATCAAAGCGTTGAAATCCTTTTCTCCGTTCCCGCAGCCAATTCATCGTCAAAGACGCCGGCCTGCGACTCAATGGTATCCCTCGGAGCCGGGTAATTCCAACCCACAATGGGTGCGGCCCCCAACCGCGCCTCCTGGGGCGGGCATGGTCTGTTGGGACAAGCCTTCTTCCCGACTTATTGCATCGGAAGCAATATTTATCGGTTTCTACCTGCTTTCCACTGCAATAAGGAGTTGAGACTTCGCGCAAGACTTTGCGCGCGCTTTGCCGCGCGCTCAGGATTCCAGTATCGGATGGCAAACTCTATTAACCTGCTCGTGTAGCCGGGTCCCTGACGGGCCGCGCTGTCCGGCCTTGGCGCCATGTCCTCGCGAAGCCTTTTGCTCCTGGAGCGACGTGCGAGGTTTATGAGGCTGATTTTCGGATTGACCTCATTCTCCGGGTGTCGCGGGACTTTTAGCTCTGGCACTTTAAGGAAACGAGCGATCTCTGCTTGGTCTGCCAGCAGCCACGCTTCTACCGCGCGCACCGCAACGCGGAGCTGAAGGTTTGCATTTCGGTGAGGAAGCCAGGACGCGACGAAGGGAGGTGGACATTCAGCATCATTATTGAGATCCACCAACACGACCCATGCTCCGTGCTGGGCGGCCTTGTTGTACCGCCGGACGTTCAGCCTGAGCTGGTCTTTCCCCCTTTTGCCGAAGACGCGTCTGAGTTCGATACCGACGGAGGCGAGCACCTTGCTCAGAACCGCTTCATCTAAGTCTCCCTCCACTGCGATGTCCACGGTCAGGTTGCCGGTCATTGTCCGGGATCCAAAAATGGCAGTTCTAACTGCACCGCCCTCTTGGGCTCGGTTGCGGGTAGTACCGCTTCGGCTACACTTGCCCCCGCCTCGAGGAGGGTTTTTATCTGCCTGTCATCCTTTCCGACAATTGCGTGTGTTCCCTCTTTCGTCGGACGCAGCACAAGGACTTCATCTGCTCCAATTCCTTTGTCGGACACCAGTTCATAACTATGCGTGCTGACGAGTACCTGGCGTTGGGGCTTTTTTGCTCTTTGAAGGCCGTACATCATTCTCGCGAGCCGCCGAACTATGCCGGGATGGAGCGAGAGTTCGGGCTCTTCCAGAAGCAAGGGGCCTTGACCCTCCAACAGCGACCAGAGAAACCCCAGGAACCGAAGTGTCCCATCCGAAAAAAGCTTCTCGTCCTGATAAGCTCCCTTGGGGCGCCAGTGCACATATACGGCTTTGAGGTGGGGCACACCGCGCGCGTCGCGATCCAATTCGAGGTCTTTCAACTGCGGCACAACGACCCTGAGAGCCCCTGAAATTTTCCGGAGGCGAGCCTCTCGCGTCTTATCCGGCTTACTCGCGAGCCTTTCCAAAAAATCACTTCCAAACGGGTCCCCAGGCAGCGAGATGAATCGTTCCGGATCGCGAATGATGTGGGGAACAAGATGCAAGTATTGAACCGTCTCAAAGAATCGAGCTAACTCTCTAAACTGCTGATTCACATTGACTTGCTCGAGGTAAGTTTGCGTGAGTCGGGCTGTATCTTTACGGTCCTCGTCAAGAGGGCGGTCCAAGAGCGAGTCTTCTCCTCTCCAAACTTGTTCCTTCTTTAGAATGGGTTTCCTTTGCTTATCCTGGTTGAACTCAATCCGGTATCGCCAGGGAGGACGACCTCCCGCAGCCGAGGGCTCTGCTACCTCAACCTCCACAGCAATATTCGAATATCTGCGTGCCGCCAAACATCTGAGGCTTGAGACTCCGCCACGATCCATCACAGACTTTTGAAAGCCCCCTCCAGGTTTTGCGATGTCTCGCAGAAAGCGGAAAACGTCCAGCAGGTTCGATTTCCCTGACGCATTGGGACCAATTAGGAACATGCGCGACGCGAGTGACACGTCAACCGATGTGAAGTTCCGCCAGTTTGAAAGCCTGACATGCGTAAACTGCATTATCTGTTCCCTCCTTCCGGGGAATTATACCAAATACTCGGGCATTTGCAGTCTCCGTATTCAAATAGCGCGCCGCGATTACCTTGACCTGCCCCTTCGAACTGCGACAAAACCGCTGTCTCCAAATGGGCTTTCCTTGCCCAGGTGGCTTTGGCTTTTTCTGGCCCAATCTGGGGCGCGCTTTATCCTCCCCGGGGCAAAGAAACTCAACACGCCTGCTCATCTTCTTTCTTCTTCAGCGTGGCTTTCGGCATCCCCGCCCACGTCGTAACTCTCTGCGAGCAGCGGCACATCCTCTGAACATCGCGAACCGATGGCAGCCTTCACGGAAGCGCTTCGAGGAGTCTGTCTATCTCGTCCGGCGTGTTGTAGAAGTGGGGTGAGACGCGTACGCGGCCATATCTGACGGAGGTGACGATTTTTCTCTGCAAAAGCACACGCCAAAGGTCTTCCGAGGAATGTGTCGGGCCGGAGAAGAGGACAATCCCTGATTTCTCGCCATCTTTTCGGGAGGAGTAGATTTCGTATCCTTTTTTTTCGAGACCCTCGCAGAGGTAATCCGTAAGCTGAATAATGTGGGATTCAATATTCGGGATTCCGAACTCCAGCAGCACCTTCATGGAGGCTGCCATGCCGCAAATCCCCGCGATATTGAGGGCGCCGCATTCGAATTTTCCGGCGTCATTTTTCAGGACGAAGCGGTAATCGAGGTACTCGTCCGCGTCCTCGACGGTATGCCAGCCGACTTCCGTTGGCTCGACCTTGTCCAAGAGCGCTTCGTCCACGAAGAGAATCCCTGCGCCTTCCGGCCCCAAGAGCCATTTGTGCGAGCCTGCGGAGAGGGCGGATATGCAGCATTCCCTAACGTCAAGCTCCAAAGCCCCCGCGCTCTGAATGCCATCCACGAAGAAGAATATTCCTCTATCCCGGCAAAACTGCCCGATTCTCCGTATGTCGTGACGAAACCCAGTGCTGAACTCAACCGAGCTGACGGCGATAACCTTCGTGCTCTCGTCAACGCCACCCTCAATCTCTTCCGGGGGAACGCGGCCATTCCTGTTCTGAACGAGCTTGACGACGATGCCCTCGCTCGATAACCTCATCCAGGGATAGACATTGGCGGGGAACTCGATGTCGGTGGTAATGACGCTATCCCCCGGGGAAAGGTTCAGGCCGTTGGCAATCGTGCTGATGCCCTCGGAGGTGTTTTTGACGAAGGCGACCTCTCGCGGGGAGCAATGGAGAAGCTCTGCGGCAAGGTTGCGAGCATCCTCGATTCGTTCTCGCCCACTTTCCCGATTGCCCATAGCGTTCCCACAGAGGTCGTTTAGGAAAGCGGTCATTGCGTCCCTTGCGGGTTTCGTGATAGGGGAGGTGGCGGCGTGGTTGAGGAAAATCCATTGCGCGCAGACCGGGATGAGTTCTCGATACTTGCGAAGACCCCGGTCGTCAATCATTGCGTCTATTCCGCCAGTTGGGCTCTGCCACCCCCCTCTATGAGGTCGAAGTGCTGGGAGAGAAGGCTGAACAACTGGTTTTTGAGCATGAAGTAGAGGGCGCCGCTGAAAATCAGGGAAAAGATGAAAAAGGGAATGGCATAACCGAGGCTTCTTCCAAGCATGCCCAGGATCAACCCAAACAGCCCCGTCGAATCGCTGATGGCAAACAAGATCGCGGATATGGCGTTGAACTGCACCTCAAAGAGCTTTGGTTCCGCCTGCATTTCGGTTTCGGGTGCTTCCTCCTGTTCGCCTTCTCCAAAAAGAAAGCGGAAAGGCGGTCTCCCGAGCTTCTTCTCGACAAGGACCTTGTTGAGAACGGCGGCCAGAAGAGGGCAAACAAGAGCAATGACCGCGAGGAAAACGGTGAGGACAACGGCGCCGGTCTGCTGGACGCGCGGGCCCGCGCCCTCCGGCCAAACTGCAAACAGCACGACGATTACGTACAGAAGCACCGGAAGAACTCCCATCAGGAGAGCCAGCAGCGCCAGGGTCCTGCGGCAGATGGCGTGCGCCGGAAGTGTCATTATCCTCTCATAATTTCGCGTCCCTATGATGGCCATGACGTTCCCCCCTTGTATTTAGTTGCTGTAAAGCTGCTCAAACCGGTCCACCACCGCTTCCCACCCGTACTCCTCCCTCACTCTCCTAATCCCTTTTCCTTCCTCGGCGGCAGCAAGTTGCGGATGGGCGACCAAGTTTTCCAGAACCTTCTTCAAGCTGCTGCTGTCCTTGGTGGTGAAAGTGAAACCGCGCCCGCCGAGGGCCTCTCTGTTCGCCTCAATGTCGCTGGCCACGACGCATCGCCCATAGCTGAGCGCTTGCAGCAGTGTGTGCGGCAGCCCCTCCGTTTCCGAGGGCAGGACGTAGAGGTACGCGTTGGAAAAAAGCTCCGCCATCTCCTCGTCCGGAACAAAACCAGTAAAAACGACGCCCTCCCCGGCAGTTGCTTTGAGGCTGCTGACATATCGTGGCTCATACAGAGCATTACCCGCAATCACCAGCTTGAGGTCAGTTTTCAAAGCCCTATACGCTTCTATAAGATAATGCGCTCCTTTCTCGGGCACAAGCCGCGATAGGAAAAGAATATATTTCCCTTTTTTTATACCATATTTTGCGGTCAATCTGATGGGTTTTGCTTGGGCGATTTTCACGCCGGTCGGAATGTAGGCGACCTCCCGACCGTACCGCGACTCGAAGTACCGCTTCAGCTCCCGTGAAATGACGTGAGTAACGTGGGGGATTCTGATTGACGCTTCCTCTCCGAGCCGGAGCATCGCCTTTGCCCCCGGCCCCCACTTCGCTCTCTGCCAGTCGAGGGCATGCACCGACACGACGATCCTTGACCGCGTCGCCAACCGAGGAATGAATGCCGGCAGAAAAGCACCGATGGTGTGGTAATGAAGAACATCGAAGGCGTCGAATATGCAGTGAACCGACGAAAGAGTGCTATGGACGATGGCGTCAAGCCGCTTTGTTGGCACCGTCGGCAGAACTTTCAGGTCCACACCCCGGTATTTCCTTCGCCGGACCGATTCCTTTTCCTCCTCGGACAAGAACCGCGCCCACTCGGTCAAAGCGTAAGGGCGACAATACACCGTCACGCGGTGCCCCCTTTCCACGAGGCGAGTGGAGATTTCGCGGACGAAGTTTTCCGGTCCACCGATGGTAACGGGTATGCCTTTCTGTCCGATCATTGCCACTCGCATCACGCAGTCCTTCTGCCCCGTTGTTCTCCGGGCTCGCGGCCCCCTCGCGTTTTGCTCTCGCTCTCGACGCTCCACGGCTTCAAGGCGATAAACGACTTCGTCAGTCTGAAAAGCCGCTCCTGATATATTCGCCCATCCGGGAAAAGCCTTGCCACCTCAGCTCTCCCGAGCAATCTAATCGAGGTCACGGTCTTCCTGGCTTTCTCCATATCTCTGGCAGGCCCATGCCACCCCATCCTGAAGTACTTCAGGAGAAACGCCCTCAAGCTCACAGGTAGAAACTGGAAAAACGGAAAAAGAAAATGGGGTTCGATCGGGAAATACAAGTTCGGCGTCTGAATGAAATATCCGTTGCCCACCCGCCTGATTTCGTCGGCCATTCGCTTCTGCCGCGTCGAGCTCCCCAGGTGTTCGAGGACAGAATTTGAAAAGACGACGTCGAACTGGCCGTCGTGGAACTCACTCATGTCGCTCCCGTCGCCTACCACACAGGTGACGTAAGAATAAGGGCTTTCCGCACTGAAAACGTTCAGCAGCGTTAGTTCAACTTCGCCGCTTTCCGGAAGGAAATCCATCCTCTTCCAGAAATCGAGCGTGCCGCCCACGTCAAGGATCGTCAGTGGCTTGTTATCCACGGCTGAAATGAGGGCCTTGAAAAGCTGAAACCGCCTCTTTCGGAGCTTGGTAGCAAGGCTGTGGCGGCTTCTGATATCAGCAAGCCGTCTGAACAACTTCATCATCGGGAATATGTCCCTCATCTCTCACTCCCCCGCCGACGCCCGTCGGGTCACTGCCCCCGGGCGAAACAGCGTTTCCGCTCGCGGAGAAGGCTTTGACCATCTCGCTGTCCCTCGTAGAAAAGGAGCACGTTTGTCAGCTCGTCCTTCCTCAGGGAAGCGTCTCCGGATGTCCGTCAAGGTATTCCTCGAAAGCCCTCAGACGCTCCGGCGTTCCAATATCATAATATCTTTCGTGGGTAATGAGGGCGGTTATTTTCCTGCGAGAAATCATTTCCGGAAAGACCTCTTCTTCGAGCGACAGCCGAACGCCGGCGGGGAATGCCTCCAAAACGCTCTTTTTCAAAACGACCAGCCCCGCGTTGACGTATTGCATCTCGTCTCGCCGCCGTTTGGAATAGGCTGCAACGGTTCCTTCCCCATTGATAGCAATGTCGTTGGGCGCGACCTTCTCGCGGTTGCTATAAGCGACCAGCAAACAATCATATTGCTCCCTCACTTTTTCCCAATGAGAGAGAATTTGCTCATAGCGGACAGGCAAGTAGGTATCGCCGTTGATAAGGAGAAACTCCGCGTCGAGGAGCGGCTCGGCATTTTTCACCGCACCCGCAGTGCCGAGGGGCTGCTTTTCAACCGAGAGCCTCAACCTCGCGCCCTGCCGAGAACGTGAACTGACTTTTTGAGCGATCGCCTTCCAGAGGTATCCGGCACAAACGACTATGTCGTTCACGCCATTACGCTCCAGCCACCGGATGAGGTACCAGAGGAACTCTGTCCCTCGCACCTTCACCATGGCCTTCGGGACTTTCTCTGTCAACGGTCGCAGCCTCGTTCCGAGGCCTCCCGCGAGAATCACCGCTTGCATGGGCATCATTCACGCTCGCCGTTCGGGACAATCAGCCTCGCCGCCCCAACCGACAAGCACAATAAGAACCGCCAATATTCATCTTATTGAAAAAGCTCGTCCTGCGAAAGAACCTCTCGCACGGCGGTTACGACGGCTTCCTCGGAGCTCATCTTCGCCCGCCAGCCCAGTCGGGCAAGCCGGTCGCCATTAAGCCGCACCCGAGGGACATCTCCTTTCCATCCCCCTTCCCCTCCGGAGTAGCTGAAAGCGACGTTCTTCAAGCCCATTTCCTCGACAATGATTTCTGCTATTCGCGCCACGCTGACGACATCCGGGGGAGTGAGATTGAAAACGTTGACCCTTTCGTCAGCGTTCCTCAGCCCGTGGAGCATCCCCGCGACGCATTCGCTGACATCGAGGTACGGCTTGCTCTGCTTGCCGTCGCCGAGGATTTCGAGGCTGTTCGGGTTACTGCGAAGCTTCCGGATGAAATCGAAGAGCACGCCGTGGGTGAGACCTTTGCCCACGATGTTCGCGAACCTGAAAATCCAGCCCCTCATATCGAACATGTGGCAGAAGGCGCAGACCAGCCCCTCCGCCGCCAGCTTGCTTGACCCGTAGAAAGAAATGGGAATTAGCGGGCCGAAATCCTCCGTCAGTTCTTGTCCCACCGCATCACCGTAAATGACGGAGCTGGAGCTGAACACGATCTTCCCGACGGAATTATCCCTCATCGCTTCCAGAACGTTGAAGGTGGAAAGAATGCCCTGTTCCAATTCCAGCTTTGGGGCCCTGCCGCCGGCTCGAATGTCCGAATTCGCCGCAAGGTGGAACACGACGTCTGCTTTGCCCATGGCCTCGGTGAGCGAGCCGGTGTTGAGCACATCGTCCCGGATGAACTGGAAACGGGGATTGCCGAGGAAGGGCGCGATGTGCTCCTTTTTCCCTAAAGAGAGATTGTCGTAAGCAACAACCTCCCCCCCTTCGGAAAGCAGCCTCTCCACGAGGTGCGTTCCGACAAAACCTGCTCCACCAGTCACGAAGTATCGCATAAGAACCTCTCGTCGTTCATCTCAGGAAGTTTTTTTTGCCGAGAGTGCGAAGCGCCTTGGAGAGGAGAATCCATGTTCCGACAGAGATGGGATGTTGCTGCATAGCGGTGCGAGCCGTGCAGATCATCCAGCACCCTCCCTTACAGCGAGCGACTCTCTCTCGAACGTCATCCGCTCGCTCACTGTCCCAGAGCGTTGCAAAATCGTCCCTTGCCAGATTGCCCATGACGTTCGGCAGCACGTTGCAGCCGTACACGTCGCCCCTCGGGTCGAGGAAGAAGAAATCGCTCCCCGCGCCGCATTCAAGCGGCCGTTTCTTGTTCGCAGCGAACACGTAAAGCCCTCGAGCAAAGTAAGCTCTCGCCCAGCGCTTCGGGCGCCAGCCCGCCAGTTCCATTGAGATCAGGTAGTCGAACTGGTCTTTCAGCTTCCCAAAATCATCTATGCCCGTGTTTGCCTCGGTCTGAAAATAGTGCTCGGAGTTTTGAGCCACCGCAATTGTGAACTCGACTTGAGTCTCGCGGCTGAGACGAAACACTCGTTCGAGGTGCGAGAGATTGCGGGCCGTCGCCGTGTAAGCGAGGCGGAGATTTCGGACACCTTCCGTTTTCACCAGGTCGAGCGTCTCCATGGCCTTGTCGAAAGCGCCCTTGACGCCTCGCATGGCGTCGTGCATTTGCCCGATGCCGTCAATGGAAACCCCCACACCGACCTTCTGGTCATACTTCAGGATCTCCCTCGTGAGGAGGCTGATTCTCTTCGGCTGAAGTCCGTTTGTGGATATGATGATCTTCGAGGCCGGGCAAGCGGACTTGACGTGATACACGATCTCCGGCAGGTCGTCCCTGAGAAAAGGCTCCCCGCCCGTCAGATTGATGGTTTTCAGAGATGCGGGGAGCTTCCCGAAAGTCGCCGGAGGCACTTGCTCCGTAGGCGGGCTCTTCCAGATATTGCACATCACGCAGCGGCCGTTGCAACGGTAAGTTACAGCCACCGCCGCGTCGGTGGGGAGCGTGCGTCTCCTTTTCAAGCCCGCTTCTTTCGTTGACATAATGCTGCCTTGCTTTTTCGCCTCAGGACACCGATTCAAAGCTATTCGATTCTACCAATCATCCCACCGCACTTGTACCTTTTTTTGCGGAGCACTGAGCGACCGTCCAGATGCTGCCGCACGCGGAACCGTAGGACTCTTGAGCCCCTCGCGCGGCTACCGTCGTCCGCCCTCGGCGGGCGCCGCAGTTAGCCACTGGTTTTAGTCGGTGGTATCGGATACGAGATTGTTCTCGTGACAGCCGGCTTCAGCCCCGCCGAGGCGGGGCTTCTCGACCGGAGGATTCATCCAAAGTATGCCACGCAAATACGGCCGCCACCGCTGAGATAGTTACCCTCACTGGTATGAATCTCCGCGACGACCGGCTGGCCTGTTTCCTCCAGCAAGAGGCGCCCGCGAATAACCCGCTACCTGTAAAGGTCCATCTCCAGATGAACCTCCTCCCCCTCAACGACCTCTGTTTGTTTAACGCGCACGCAGTGGGCTTCGTCGCACACCGCAATCCGATAGGGACCTTCCAAGTTGAACTTCACGGTCCCCTCCACGATGTCCTGGAGCGTGAGGGCAAACCTCGCTTCGTAACAGCAAGCGGCTCGACAGACATCAAGCTTCTCGGGGCAAGGGACTTGCACTGGGACGACGGCGTATTTGTCGCTAAGAGTGTGTCTCCTTCTCCACTCCTTCCCCTTCGGTGATTGTGTCAATGGGGTTGCTGTGGCGGCTCAGGAGATACAACCTGTCCATTGCGGATTGCGGATTGCGGAATCCGCAGTTCGAAATCTCGAATCTGAAATGCCAGGCATCCTGTTATCCCGTCAAGAAAGAATACCTCCCCGAACTTATGAATCACAGCACTTAGGGGAAGAAATCCACGTTCGCTTCTGCATCGAAGTCGTAGGTCGCGGCGGAAGCATCTTTTGTATAGAGCCAATCGCCAAGGCCGGCGACCATGGCGGCGTTGTCGGTGCACAGCTTTTGGGGTGGGAAATACACCGGCAGACTGAGTTTGGCGGCGCCCGCACGGAACAGCTCCCTCAATCTCTGATTCGCAGCGACGCCGCCGCCGATGGCGATGCTTCTGGCGTGGAATTCAGCCGCCGCGCGCACCGCCTTCTTTACGAGGATGTCCAGGGCCGCTTCTTGAAAGCTGGCGGCGACGTCGGCCCGTTCCTTCTCGGAAATCCTATCCTTATCCCGCTTTGTTTTGCCGTAGCCTTTGACGTGGTAAAGCACCGCCGTCTTTAAGCCGCTGTAGCTGAAGTTGTAGCCGCCTTTCTTCGCAAGCCCCCTCGGAAAGGCGATGGCGTTTCGGTCTCCATTCAGAGCGAGCTTTTCCACCTCCGGCCCGCCCATGTAAGGCAAGCCGAGAAGGGAGGCGACCTTGTCGAAGGACTCACCGACCGCGTCGTCCGTGGTCTCGCCGAGCCTGCGGTATTCGCCCAGGTCCTCGATAATGAAAAGGGAGGTGTGCCCGCCGGATGCGACAAGGCCAATTGCCGGGAATTCCATCTGTGGATTCGACATCGCACAGGCATAGACGTGCGCCTCGACGTGATTCACGGGCACGAGGGGCAATCCTCGCCCCCAGGCGAGACCTTTGGCGAAGTTGACCCCGATGAGCAGCGCCCCGATCAGCCCCGGCCCGCGAACAACCGATACCAAGTCTATTCCGTCGAGGCCCATCCCACTCTTAGAGAGAGCCTTCTCAACGATGCCATCAATGATCTGGACGTGCTTGCGGCACGCAAGTTCCGGTACCACGCCTCCATATTCCGCGTGAAGGTCGAGCTGCGAGGCGACGATATTCGACAGGATTTCACCCCCGTTGTTGACGACGGCAGCCGACGTCTCATCGCAGGAGGTTTCTATCCCGAGGGTTCGCACAAGTCTTCTCCGAGAGTTGTCACTTCACGAACTCGAAAAGCTCTGAGACTCCCTTTCGGCCGGGGAACCTCGCGGTCGGCCTCCCCGGCCCGAGGGGAACGATTGCCACGGGGCGGAGGCGGCGTGGTATGCCCAGGGCCGCCCGGGCCCTTTCCTCGTCGAAGGCGCCGACCCAGCAGCTCCCGTAGCCGAGGGCTGTCGCTGCCAGGACGAGATTCTGCGCCGCGGCAGCGGTGTCCAGAAGGCAGTAGAGAGTCCTACCTCTCTCTCCATAGACAGTCGCAGAGGCTTCCGGTTCCGCGCACACCACGAACACTACTGCCGCCCGGGCAATGAAGTCCTGTCCAAAAGCCGCCCGTGCGAGGTCCTCCTTAACCGGCTGGTTCTCCACGACGTAGAAAAACCACGGCTGCAAGTTCCCCGCCGAAGGGGCCCAGCGCAAACATTCCACTAACGTCTTCAGGTGCTCCTCGGGGACCCGCCCGCCGGCGAACTCCCGGCACGAATGCCGTTCGAGGATCGTTTCAACTGTGGTGTAGTTCGTCATCGGCTCGTTCCTTATTGGACACGGTGCATGACGGTTGATGAGCTTCCTTTTCGCCCGGCTCCGCCGGAGAGTGTAGCACAGGGCTTCTCGCCGCTCAACGGCATTTCGGTACAGGGTCGGGGGGGCGCGAAGGCGGCGTGCCTGTATGTGAGTGGCGGAGTTTGCCTCGGACGCAGCCCGTGCGGGAATATCGACGCCGCGCTCGCCTGCCGTGGATGGAGGCTATTGAGCTTCTTGCGGTTTCGCCCTATACTCGGTCTTGAAACTGGCTCGTCAGGAGCATCGCAGTTGACTTATGAACAAATCTATCCCCGAAAAGACGAAACAGCGTGGAGTGTCCTGGAAGCATTACGTATTTCAGAGCCTTTTTGCCACTGTCGCGCTGTTCACAGTATTCCTGTTCTTGAGCATCGAGCACGTCGTAGTGATAGCTTCGATAGGCGCCACCGTGTTTATTGTGTTCGCGATGCCCAAAAACATTACCGCCAAGCCAAGAAATGTCATAGGGGGACACCTTGTGGGCCTCACCTCTGGTTCCTTATGCAGTTTAATTCCCCACTCCTTGTTCTTATCTTCTATCCTTGTTTACTCAGTTGCCGTCGGACTCTCCATTTTCGTCATGGTGGTATAGATACTGAACATCCGCCCGCATCCGGCACTGCTCTGGGAGTCGCAACTACAGGCTTTTCACTGAGTGCGACAATCGCCGTGGCAACAAGCGTGATAGCACTCTCCTTGATTCATCATTTTTTCAAGCCGTACTTGAGGGACTTGACGTGACCGCCACTTTTGCCGAAAGGTCATTCTTGTGAGGACAAGTGCGGCAGGCGGCGGTGAAAAGGCGGAGCCCAAATCTCCGTTAAATAAACCGCTTCTCGGGTCCCTTTGCCCGAGGGGCGTTACGCGAGTTGGTATAGGATTGTGTGATTGCCGATGCTCTGTCTCAGGTGTTTCTCCCGCCCAGGAGCTGTTTTGCTCGGTCAAAATTCGGATGACCCGGTGGGACCGCTTGTAGAAAGCGCACCAGATACTCCTGCGCCCTCGCTGGCTCATTCAAATCGAGCAGATAGATTTGCCCGAGACGAAATAGAAAGTCCGCCGGGGGATGCCTCGCCGGAATAGCAATTCCCTGCTCGAGTTCCCTGACAGCCTCCTTGAACTTCCGCTGCGCCCGATAGACTTCTGCGAGCGCGCCTCTGCTTGCCTGATCATCCGGATAAAGCTCGAGAAGTTTGGTCAAGCGTTCCTCCGCGAGAGCGAAGTCGCCTACTGCGTGGAAACAGCGTCCGGAGTACGACAGCGCCAGGCGATCTTCCGGATTCTCTTTCAGCGTCCTCTCCGCGAGCTCAAAGCATTCATCGTACTTCTCGCCTCCAAAGGCGAGGTGCATCAGATAGGCTCTGGCTGCCCTGGATTGCGGGTCAATCTCCAAGGCCTTCAGCAGAGAGGCCCTCGCCTCTTCTGTAAGGCCTTTGGGGGCTGCGGGGCGGGCCGCTTTCTCCGCCAGGATTGCCCCGAGCAGATAGTGCGGCTCGGCGTGGTCGGGCCCGAGCGACACTGCTTTTCTCGCCGCTTCTTCCGCATCGTCGTACCTCCCGCACGAGAGAAACGCTTTGCCCAGGTCGCCATAAGCTTCCGCATCCTCAAAAATCGCTGCCGCTTCTTCCAGCGCCTCACACCCTCGCCCCCGCTCGTCCTGAATTTCGTATAACTTCGCCAACTCCCTGTAAGCAGGGCGAAAACTTTTATCCGTTTCTATCAGATTCTTCAGGAGCTCGACCGCCTCCCCGAGCAGCGACTTGCGGCGATAAACCCTTGCCATCTTAAAGAGATTCTCAGGCGTCTGCGGAATCTCGGTCTTCACCGCCCGGATGAAAGACCTGAACTTCTCGTTGAGCAATTCGTAATTGAAGTGAAAACGACAGCCGCTCAGCGCGGGTATGTCCCAGAAATCTTCAGGAGGAAAATGTTTGTCAAACAGCTCCAGCCCTTCTTTCCACGGCGAACCGAGAAAGTCCGCCCTGATCAACTCCAGCTCCGCAAGCGAATTTGCCGGGTTCAACTCTAACTCCGTCCGCAGTTCCGCTTCCGCCGCAGCGAGGTCTCCCTCCGCGAGCTTCATCCTGCCAAGATAATAGTGCGGCCCGGATAGAACAGGGTTCCTCGACAACGCCTTTTCAAAAAGCTCCTTTGCCTCCGGATTGCCCTCTCGAAAAAAACATATCCCCATGTGATAATAGCTGTCCGCAAGGTCCGGCCCCAGCTCTATGCACTTATCGAAGCGTTTCTTCGCGAGGTCGTGCTTCCCAAGTTGATCGTAGCAGAAGATGAGCAAAGAGCCAGCGTGAACGTTTTCCGGGGCGATCTCCACAGCGAGCTCAAAAGCCGATGCCGCGGCTTCGTGCCTCCCATCGAGAAGCATCAGTTCCCCCAGCAGCACGTGCCCCTCCGTGTTCCGCCGGAACATGTCCAGAGACCTCTGCAATGCTTCCTCGGCTTCGCTGTACTCCTCCTCCGCTATGAGAACCTGCGCCTTGAGATGCAAAGCCTGGGCTATCGCCTCATCCTCCAGGTGTTTCGAGAGCGAAAGAGCCTGATTGACCCACTCCATCGCCTCATCGGTGCTCCCTTCCTCCAACGCCTCCCTTGCACTGGCTATATAATCGTCAAACTGATACACGCCGCTCATTATCAACCTTCTCCTCTCGCCGCGAAAGCATTCCTTATGCCCGAGCCTCCCCTTCCCGGGCCTCTTCCGCCTCTCGCGGACGCCATTGTAAGGCTTACCTTTCTCGAAAGCTCCGGTTCATTACCTGTGAAAAAAGAGTCCGGAGATTTCTCGCCGGACCGCTTCCGTTGCCAAGCTTCTATTGTGGAGGGAGGCATTTTACAACCCGCCATCGGCTGGTCAATCCTCTCGTTGCCCTGTCCAGGTGAAGTATGGCGGGGTCCATCCGCCAATCGTTACCCTCTCGATGCTGCGCTTCCCGTCTCGCACAATAGTGACGGGCATTTTTGTGCCTTCCAGCGTATTCGCGAGTATGTCCACAAGCTGAGCCTTATTCACGATTGCTTTGTCGCCCAGCTTTACGATGATGTCCTCTTTCTTCAGCCCCGCCTTATCCGCGGGCTCCCCCGCCTCCACGCCAAGCACGAAGACTCCCCGAGGAATTTTCACTCCTTGTTTCGCCAGCTTCTCCAGCTTCACGGGATCAATATCCGCTGGCTGAATACCGAGGTATCCGTAACGGATTTTCTCCCCGGCTATTAGCTGCTTCAGCCGCACCTTTACCCGGTTGATTGGGATGGCGAACCCCACGCCTTCCGAGCCCTGCGAAGTGCTGAATATAGCCGCATTTATCCCGATTACCTCCCCTCGGATGTTTACTAACGGCCCGCCGCTATTGCCTCGGTTGATCGCTGCGCTCGTCTGAATCAAGCCCCCGTACGAGCGCCGCTCATCCTGCGTCGGGAACGTCCGGTTCAGCGCGCTGATTATCCCCTCAGTTACCGTCGGCTGAGGGCTGTCCAGATACTGATACCCGCCATACGGGTTTCCGATGGCGACGGCGAGCTGGCCAGCCCTTACCTTTGACGAATCGCCCAGCGGCGCCACAGGCAAATCTTGACCATCAACCCCTTGCATCTTCAATACGGCGATATCCAGCATCCTATCTCTTCCCTGGACCTTCGCGGCGAAACTTCTCCCGTCGGGCAAAGTCACCTTGATGTCCGAAGCAACTTTTCCCACCGTCACCTTGTTCCCCCATCTGTCCTGGAGCTTTTGCGTAGCGATCTCGATGACGTGGTCGTTGGTTATCACATATCCTTTCTTGTCAAAAATGACGCCCGACCCCAGGCCGCGAACTTCCGCCAGGTTTCCCCTGTACCAGAACAAGCTAAAGGGGTCCTGGATTTCCACTTTTCCTGTCGCGCTGATGGTCACCACAGCTTTTGAAGTCGTCTCCGCCACTTCAACAAAAGCCCTCTGTACTGCAAGCGCCTCTCGCATCCATTCGCTCTTGGTCTCGGCGAGCGCTCCGGCGCCCACGAACAGCCTCGCCGCTGCAAACATCAAGACGCACAATCCCGCCACCGCGACAATCTTCCTCGAAGCTCTGGCCCTCATGACTTCTCACCTCACGTCACTTTGGTTTCTTCCTTGACTCTCGCCACAATTTCGTCCAACAGCTTCTGATTGTTTTTCAATTCCTCCTTGGCGTTCTCTCGCCCCTGGGCTATTCGCTCGTCGCCAAACGTGAACCACGCCCCTTTCTTACCGACAATCCCGTATGTCACCGCCATGTCCAGAATTGAACCCGCCTTCGAAATGCCCTCATTGAACATGATGTCGAACTCCGCCCTTCTGAAAGGAGGCGCTACCTTGTTCTTTACGACCTTCGCCAGCGTCCGGTTCCCGATGATCTCCCCACTCGGCGACTTGATGGACCCCGTCCTTCTCAAATCAATCCGGACGCTCGCGTAAAACTTCAAGGCCCTGCCGCCCGGCGTTGTCTCCGGGTTGCCAAACATCACGCCGATTTTCATCCTGATCTGATTCACGAAAATCACGCTCGTATTCGACTTGGCCACCGCCGACGAGAGCTTCCGAAGAGCCTGCGACATCAGCCGTGCCTGAAGCCCCACGTGCACGTCTCCTATCTCACCCTCCAGTTCCGCCCGTGGAACAAGCGCCGCCACCGAGTCCACCACGATAACATCAACGGCGCTACTCCGCACCAGCATCTCGCCGATGTTCAACGCGTCTTCACCGCAATCCGGCTGCGAAATCAGAAGGTCGTCGAGACTCACCCCGATTTTTTCTGAATACGCCGGGTCGAGGGCGTGCTCTGCATCTATGTACGCCGCGAGCCCGCCATCTCGCTGCGCATTAGCGACTATGTGCTGGGCGAGCGTTGACTTCCCGGACGCCTCCGGACCGAAAATCTCCGTCACCCGCCCCCGAGGCACGCCCCCCACACCCAGAGCTACGTCCAGCGAAAGAGCTCCCGTCGGGATCACTGCAACCTTCACCCTCGCCGCGTCCGAGCCTAACCGCATGATCGAACCGGCCCCGAACTGCTTCTCTATCTGTGCCAGCGCCAACTCAAGCGCCTTCATTCTGTCCGCATCGCGTTTTTCTGCCATAATTCAACCCCCGCGAACGCCAAGACTTGTGGATGGTTTCTTCTCAATCCATATCATACCAGACCCTTCCCTTTCTTCAAACGAAAAACCTGACCGCCTGTAGGGCCTTAGTCTCGGGGGGATGCCCCGCCTTGGCGGTGGAGAGAAAAAGGGAAGAGAAGGGTAACGCAAAGGCGCGGAGTCGCTGAGAGAAGGATGAGAAAGACTCCGTCGTCGCCTGCCGTGGCATGGCCATCTTGCCCATGGTCCCGACGGGCGCGGCGCCCGAGGCTCTTGCCGGGAAACCGACCGGTGTGGTAAGGTCGTTTTCGCGAGGAAGCGCGGCTCAAGTGGGCTGCTTTTCTTCAAACGTTGCAGTTTCCTTCTCGAAAGCCATAGACATGAAAGGACAAATCAGATGTCGAACGTTCCTATAGCCCTTCAGTTGTACACGGTGCGCGCTGATGTTGACAGGGACCTCGAAGGAACTCTCCGGAAGGTCGCGGAGATCGGGTACGCGGGCGTGGAGTTCGCCGGCTACGCGGACTGGACGGCGTCCGACCTGAAATCCCTCCTCGCGGAGCTGAACCTTCGCCCGGCTGGCGGCCACGTCCCCATAGACCAGTTGGAGGCAGACCTCGATAGGGCTATTGATTTCACACTCGAGCTCGGCAATCCCTATATCGTCTGCCCCTGGATTCCCGAAGAGCGCCGCAAGCAAAAAGCCGATTGGCTCGCCATTGCGGAACTATTCAATTCCGTGGGAGAAAAGTGCAGGCAGAACGGGCTAACCTTCTGTTATCACAACCACAGCTTCGAGTTCGAGAAATTCGATGACGTTTATGCCCTCGATCTTCTCTTCGGCGCCACAAAGCCCGAGCTTGTAAAGGCCGAGTTGGACACGTACTGGGTAAAATATGGCGGCGCGGGTCCCGTGGATTATCTGAGACGGTATGCTGGACGCTGCCCCCTGGTTCATCTCAAGGACATGGCCGATGATGAGAACCGCTCTTTCGCGGAAGTGGGACGGGGAATCCTCGATTGGGAGGCGATATTTGACGCGGCCGAAGCCGGAGGCGTCGAGTGGTACATCGTCGAGCAGGATACATGTCCCGGCCCACCTATTGAAAGCGCGCGAATCAGCTTCGAGAACCTGAAGAAGTGGGGGAAAGTCTGAGGGGTGAGGCTCCATTTCAGCGGCAGGCGGGTCGGCTCTCATGTGTCTGGAGGGAACCGTGTATTGAGGACGACCCTATTACGCCCCTTCAGGGCTTTTTTATTTCATCACGTGCCATTTTCCCAGGGCGTTGCCCTGGGCTCGAATATTGCGCCCTTTCAGGGCTGAAGATTGCTTTCGGGTCACCCTGTAAGGGCAGACTTAATAAAGCTCAGGGCAACGCCCTGAGAAAGGGCCCCGGTTCAAGAATGATGAGCCCTGAAAGGGCGAGATATGTGCGTGACGACTGCAAAGATTCCTCGAGGCCAGTTGGAACAGCCCGGCGTTCTCTCCTCTTCGTAAAGCCGAGTGTTGGAATGGGGTCGAGATTCCCGCACGGGTCAGGCCCAACGGCAGTTCCGCCACTGAAATGTAGCCGCACCCCCATTTCCGGGTGTGGCTACATTTGAGTGGGTGATCTTGCCAAGTGGAACGCCGCCCCGCCATGGCGGGGCGGTCTCGAGGGCGTCTCGCCCTCGATTCTTTCTTATATCCTTTGCGTCTTCGCGTCTTTGCGAGAGGTCTCCCCCGTCCCATTTCTCCCGCTAAGAAGCCAAGCGTCCTGTCCATCTTGTTTTTGACTTGCGGTTCTTCACTCCGAGTTCTGCGACGCGGAACAAACAAACCAACGGCGAGTTCTCTACCACTTAAACGTAGCCGCACCCCCATTTCCGGGATAGTTGACAGGAGAACTGTCAAGGGTTATAATTCTCAGTCAATTCGCATATAGGCGCATTCTTAATGGGATGCCGGGTTGAAAGGAGGATGTCGTGAAAAACGTTTTATATTTGCTTGCCGCGGTTTGTCTTCTTGGCGCGAAGGGCTGCCCGTCCGGTCGCGCACCTTCGACAACGGCCGTCCTGGTCGTGGAAAGCGCTTCCGCACGGAGCCTGTCTCCGTCCGAGACCACCGCTACGCTCAAAGCAGAAAACGCGGTGGCCGTCGCAAAGGTCATGGCGCACATTCACAATCGGCAATTTCAGTCGGAGGTGGCAGACTCGCTCGGCGTCTCGACGGAGACGGTCGGGACAGTGGTTTTGCAGAGAGTACCCGATACGCACCTTGTCAAGGTCAGAGCAGCGCTTGCGGACCCGGAACAGGCGGCGAAGGTCGTCAATGCCGTCGCCAGACGCCTGGCGGAGGATTTCAGGAACAGTGCGGACGTCAAAGTGCGCGTTGTGAACTATGCGATGGCGACGGAGCCCGCGCGCGAGGAAAAATGACAGGGCTATCGGTGAAAAGCTCGAAGGGCGTCTGCTCAGGGACCTGAGCAAGTTGCAGACGAGTGTTCGCAAACGGCGCCTGGTCAGAGCCACCGCAAACGCATCAGGTGGCAACCGTCGTACTGCCCACCAATGGCGACATCATCCTCAAAATCCGCAAAGCCTCGACCCCCGGATCCTAACACGTGGAGCTTTACCGACTCCTGCAAGTCCCCAAACAAATCATCCGACCAAAGAAAATCGTCATCACGAATGCCCAAATGTAGTGACTGAAAAATCGGGATTCTCCTCTATCCAGCAGTACAAACTGCGGAAGTTGGGTCAGGATATTTCCGAATAGCTGTTGCCGAAGAATAGTCTGCCAGCATGGGATGTCTTGTGAGTTCCCGCGGGATTTGTGGGCTCTTGTGGGGTGACATGGGGACGGAACAATAGAACGCCGGTTACTGCTGTGTGACGCGGTAGAATCTCCGCTTGACGTCCGCAGCGGGCGGATAGGTAGGGCTGAGGTGCTCGTCCGAGGAGTCGAGCCATTGAACGATGGCGCCGTCTCCGCCGAAGGGGGGGCCGCACGGTTTCCAGACCCCTTCACCGGAACAGAGGCCGTCGGTGTATTCGATTTGGTAGGTCATTCCGCACATCGTGGGCCCGAAGCTCAACGTCACGCCGGAACCGGATGCAGTGATACCAACGGGGGGCGATTCGTAGGACTGTTCCTCGCGAAGGATGAGAGATAGACCGTCCCATGCGGCATTGGCGGAGGCGGCGCTCACGGTGCTCGCAAACATCCAAAACCTCACGCATCTGGTGCTGGAAACGACGCTATTGGAGGAGGATAAAACGACCCACTCGCCTGTGGTCTGCGAGGAAAGCTCGTGTCTTTCCAGAACGACGCCGTCCGCATCAAGGAACTCAATTGCTATGGACGGAACGACGGAATCGCTTTGGCTTGTCCTGATGACCTGTGCTCCCCAGTCGGCAATGATTTCCCTTTCCGCTGAGTCAATGGCCTCGCAGAAGGCGGAAACATCCACGTCTTGATAGGCTGCCAGAGAATAGGACTCATCCACAGTGGAGAGGTTTTGGCGGTCGTATCTGCCGGAGGTTTGGTCGGCCCAAAACGTCCACTGTCCTTCAGCTTCTTGGCTGTTGGTGACGGCGATGAACAGGTCGTTGTCAAAAGAGTATCGGTTAGCGGGGTCTCGCGGGAAGGTCGTGCTGGCGTTGGTCCAGTGCCGCGTGCACTGTTGCTCGGCGCCGGCATTTAGCAGGAGGTTTGCCGTCCCACTTGCGGGTGATAGCGTGACCGTGTCGGAAGCCGGGCCCTCGAGGTTCGCGTCCACGGCGGCGATGTAATAGGAATAGTCCCGTTCCTGATTGAGGTTGAGGTCGAGACAACGGGACTCTGTCAGGGGGGAGGAGGTGATTCTCACGAAAGGGGCATCGCCACTTTTGCGGTAAACGAGATAGCCGGAGACATCCGCCTCGGAATTAGGTTTCCAGCTCAGGGAAACCCCTCCAAGTGTGGCTTCGCCGCTCAGGCCGATGACTTTCGCGGGAGGAATGCCCGAAGGAGTGGTCGCTTGAGCTTCCGGGGAATCATCGCTCTCGATGGGACGGTAAGCCGGAGCGAACGACCTGATCCTGTAAGCGTAAGTTGTGCCCTCGGCGGTCGAGTCGTCGGACCACGCGGTTTCGGTGGTGACGGCAACTTTTAGGAAGGGGCCGGAGCCGGTTTTGCGATGGACGTAATATCCCGCCGGTGAAAGTCCGGTGGAGGGCGGGCTCCAGGAGAGGGTGATGCTCTGCGCGAGGGGAGAAGCGACTGCCGAGACCTTCCAAGGGGAGCCGGGTTTATAAACGAAGTTCCACTCGTAGGCAACGATTCTCCCACATTTCAGGGAGACGTAGAAGCGGTTTCGGTAACCTTTGATTGACTGTATTTTCTCTCCCTCTCCGACGTTCACGGAAAAGAGCAGGTGAGGCTCGGTTGTCTTATCGGAGAGGTCGAGGACAAGAAGTTGGTTTCCCCCTGCCTCGGCGGTGATGAGATGCGTTTCGTCGCGGGTGAGGACGCAGGGCAAAAGAGGCTTAGAGGAGATGCGGCTTCCGGGGTCATCGGTGTCGCCGCTCCAATTGATGGGCGAGCCGAGCAGGCGGGGGGCCGCTCCGTCGGTGGGCATTTCGGCGTTCCAGAGGGAGTAAGAACCGTTTGCCGCTTCAATTTGCCGAATGCGAATAAACCAGTGGTCCGGCGGATGGAGGGAAGCTACTCTCTCGATGAGCCACTTGCCATCGTGAGTTACCAGGTCGGGGAAGACCCGTGAGCGCCAATCTCCGGAGCGGCGTGACCAGTAGCGATATTGCTCGAGGGGGCCATGGGAGAAGTCCGCGATTGCCTCGGCGCCATCCTGCCCTCCGCACCAGAGGAGGTTACGAGGAGAGTCGTACAGTTGTCGGTAGAAGGTGGAATCTCCGCCGATTCCCTCGTCCACGACGGACATCGTCTCCGTCAAAGGATCAATCGAAAGCAAGTAAACGCCCTGACCGAAATAGACGGTTTGACCGGAGGAGGGGTCAACCGCGGTTCGGCTCGAGTACATGGCGGCGGCTATCGCCGCCCCTCGCTCAATGAATATCGGCGAGGTTGAGAGGAAGCCTTCAAACTCAGCCCCCGGAAACTGCCTCTCGGGCGGAGAGGCCTTGTCGAGGAGGCGGAGTTGATCGCCGCTGACGTCAAGGAGGAATATCTTGCTGCCAACGCCGCCTCCTATGGCCACCCTCTGGAAGTGTGGGTCAAAGGCGATTCCATACTCGCCGTCGGGGCCGTACGGCATGCCCTCAAACTGTTCGTGAGCGAGGGACCGGATTGAGGAAAGGTCGCTGATGTCAAGAATGTCAAGCCAGGAGGATTCCCCTACAACGAATAGGCGAGTGGCGGCGGCGTTAAGGGCGAGGTTGTAAGCTCCTCCGCGCCCGGGGTCGAACTCGCCGCAGAACTCAAAGAACTCATCATGGGCATCCGTTAAACGGGCGGCAGTGGGCGACGTCTCGCAAGGTGATAAATGCTCCGCTGCACGCAACCGCTGGCCGTAGCAACGCGCGAGAACGAGCAGACACAAGATAGCCCTCAGCAAGAAATTACTCATCGTGCCCCCCCGGCGCAGAATCGCAAACTGCAAGCTTGACAGTAAGAACTTATAGCAAATGAGGTGGAGCGAGTCAACCAGAGAGAGCTTTGAAAGGTAACTCCTTACTTAAGGGCGGCTGAGGGTGGAACCGCAGAGTGCGCAGAGCACGCAGAGAGGTTTACCTATCGCCTGCATCCTGTCCCGCCCCGCGTTCCGCGGGGGATGTCGGGGAACTCCCCTGCCCCTGCCGAGGGCGAGACACCCTCGGGACTGCCCGCCATGGCGGGCCAGATCATAAGATACAACAATGTGATAGACCTTTCGCGGAAAAGCATGGCACAAAGCAATAGAGGAGGGTTGATATTCGTCGGGAAACGTAGCCCTATTTATAGTCTAAAACGCCAGGATACCCGCCTCTCGATTCCCTCATGGCGCCCTTGTTAGGCACCGGCTGCAGCCCTTGCAAAAGCCCATGATATGGGCCTCTTGATTCTGCCGGCGCCCCTGTTAGCCTAACTTCCGCACCTGATTGCGATTTTGAGATTTTTTTTTGCCTGATTTGGGGATGAAATGGGGATATTTAGGGTGTTTTTGCTGTCATCT